>Ga0209473_1001400_pt1 | contig 13463 bp, 10 predicted proteins | sample GraSoiAngelo_133_FD_185890 | JGI IMG/M metagenome (GOLD analysis project Ga0209473, IMG submission 185890) | Grasslands soil microbial communities from the Angelo Coastal Reserve, California, USA - 14_0929_05_20cm (SPAdes) (version 2) | ecosystem: Environmental > Terrestrial > Soil > Grasslands ...
AGCTCGGCGCGGGAGCAATGGCCGTAACTTATCGCGCCCGCGATACAGTCTTGAACTCGGAAGCTGCTCTCAAGGTCATCGAGCGCAGAGTGGCGCAGAATCTGGGCGCGCGGTCGCGTTTTCTGCGTGAAGCGCGCGCAGCTGCGAACATTCATCATCCAAACATTGCCCGGGTGACCTATTACGGAGAGCAAGATGGCGAGTGTTTCTACGCCATGGAACTGGTCAAAGGCGAAACTTTGGAAGCCCGTGTGCGCCGTGATGGGCCAATGCCGCTCGCACTCGCCTTGGAAGTAATTGAGCAAGCCGCGCGCGCATTGGCTGCCGCGGAAGCGTGCGGCGTAGTGCATCGCGACATCAAGCCATCCAACATCATGCTCGAATCCGACGCCAGCGGGGCGCCGACGGTAAAGCTGATTGATTATGGGGTCGCGAAAGTAATGGGGCCTCAGGCAGAACCGGGCATCGAGCAAACCCAGGCAGGCTTCATTGGCACTCCGGCTTTTGCTAGTCCAGAGCAGTTCGCCGGTGTTCAGCAATTACCGATTGATACGCGTTCCGACATCTACTCGCTGGGTGTTACCCTTTGGTATCTACTTACCGGTCGGACGCCTTTTGTGGGACGCACGATGGAAGAGATACGCGCGAGACAGACCAGCGAGTTACCTTTGGAACAACTCAGGGTCCTCCATCTGCCCGCTCAGGTTATTGCACTGGTGAAATCGATGCTGGCGCCGGATCCGAAGGACCGACCGCAAACGGCCCGCGAGTTACTCTCTGTTGTCCATAGTTGTTATGAGCGGTTCAACCCAAAGGCGCGCTCTCAACGCAGGCGAGGTATCCTGGCGAGCGCGGCAGCAATCTTGGCAATCGCAGCGATTGCGCTTGGGGCCTGGTTGTACCAACGCGCACGACCGTTCCCCCCGATGGAACGATCGATTGCGGTCCTGCCCTTCGAAAACCTTAGCAGCGATAAGGAGAACGCTTATTTCGCCGAGGGGATACAGGACGAAATCTTGACGCGATTATCCAAGATCGCGGATTTGAAGGTGATTTCGCGCACATCGACGCAGCATTACAAGAGCGCCCCCGAAAACCTGCCAGAGATCGCTAAGCAACTCGGCGTTGCCCACATTCTGGAAGGAAGTGTGCAGAAGAACGCCGGCACTGTCCGAGTGAACGTGCAGTTGATCAAGGCGGCCAGCGACTCCCATCTTTGGTCGGATACGTTTGATCGCAAGCTGACTGACATCTTGTCTGTCGAAAGCGAAGTGGCCAAAGCCATCGCCGAGCAACTAAGAGCCAAACTCTCGGGACAGGAAGCGGAAGTCATCGCCGCCAAACCTACTGACAATCCTCAGGCCTACGATGCCTACCTGCGCGGCCTTGCATACACGCTAAAGACTGGATTTACACCGGCGAACTCCCTTGCCGCGCAGAGATATCTCAAAGAAGCAGTGCATTTGGACCCGAGGTTCGCTCTTGGCTGGGCGCTGCTGTCTTACGTCGATTCGAGTGGCTACCTCACGCAGAGTCTTCAACCAACCGCTGCTCTCCGCGAAGAAGCGCGGCAGGCAGCCGAAACCGCTCTTAGCCTGCAGCCCAATCTTGGCGAGGCTGTATTTGCCAAGGGCTTTTATCATTACGCCTGCCTGAAGGATTATGACACCGCAGTGAAGTATCTTGAACAGGCATACCAGCTTCTGCCGAATAACAGCCGGATTCCTCAGGCTCTTGCCTATGTTGAACGGAGGCGAGGTAACTGGGAAAAGAGCGAGGCATATTTCAACGACGCTGAGAAGCTCGATCCGCGCAACGTTAACTTGCTCTCGCAACACGCGCGTTCCTACGTCTGCCTTCGCCGTTTTCCCGAAGCGTTGGCGAAGCTTGAACAGATCCTCAACATAACACCTGACGACATAGATACTCTTGTGTTAAAGGCGCGAATTGCACAGGCGGAGGGCGACCTCCCGCGTGCTTCGGCGCTTCTAACTCCACTCCGGCTGGGGGCCGACTACGCTAACGCGTTGGAAACACAAGTTTACCAGGCAATCTTGGAGTCGCGCCCTGCACCGGTCATTGCTCAGCTTAAAGCAATATTAGCTAAGCCTGATCAAGCGTTGGGTTATTACAATGGCGAACTGCGCTTCTGGTTAGGGTGGGCACAGGAAGTTGCCGGCGACCATGCCGCCGCCCGCGAAAGTTGGAGTCAGGCTCGCAGCGAACTCGAACCTTTCCTCAAAGAACAGCCTGAAAACTTTGTTCTGATGGGAGATCTCGCCCTTACAAATATGGCTCTGGATGAAAACGCTGCTGCACTGATCCTAGCCGAGCGCGCGATCGCAATGTTTCCAATCGACAAAGACGCATTGACCGGTCCCAGGCCGCTCGACATCCTCGCCCGAGTGGCGGCCCGCGTCGGCGACCCCGACCGCTCCATCGCCGCCTTAACCAAGCTGCTTTCGATCCCGTACGAGGCGCCCTTGGCCGCAAACCCGCCGATCACCGCTGCGTTGCTTCGGCTAGATCCAATGTTTGATTCACTGCGCAAGGATCCGCGCTTTCAGAAACTGGTTGCTTTGCCCGCGACAAAATAGGCTTTGTCAACGCGGCTTGCAGACCTACACGACATTTGTTTCGAAGGGCTGCTCGCCTTTTGCTGTCGTGAGCTGCTCAAGTTCGATCATTCGAATTTGACGTAATTCGAATAGACCGCTGGCGACCGATCGCGCTGCGCGCGAGAGGTAAAAGTGGTCTATGGCAAAAACACCAAGTGGCTCTTGTTCAACCCAAACCGGCTTCGGAAATTTCCTCAGTAAAACATGGAGGCATTATGATGAAAAAAATAATTGTTACTATTGCCTGCACGCTGATTGCGCTGCTGGCATTTGCACAGCCAGGTTCGAAGGGTACAAAGGCTACCACAGAACCAATAACGGTAACGGGAACGGTCATCCCATCGGCGATTGAGGAAGGCGCGGCTGCCAGTTATCAGCCCGCCAAGACGCTCGTCGTTCGCGCGGATGGCTCGAATAATCCGGGCCGTTATGTTCTCAACGGGCCTGGTCACGTTGTGAACAAACTAGGCGAAGTCATCCAGACCGCGATCAAACCAGGCGCTCGTGTGCGTGTTTACTACGCAAACATGGGCGATTTGCGCATGATTGATCACGTAGTCGTTTTAGACTGAATCGACGCGTCCCGGGATATCACAAATAAAAGCTGCACGGTACCGCGAGGGATCGTGCAGCTTTTCTGTTGTAGGAGGTACGGCTTTTAACTCTCCCCTTTACTTGAGTGAGTCTGCGAGTTTGAGGAGGCTCTCTCGAATTTGGGCCCGAGTCCAGGCCGCGAAACCGAAGAGAAACGCCGGTTTTAGCTTTGCCTGGATGCAAAAGGTCGATAGCGGTACTGGCCTGACTCCGATCTCGAGTGTGATACGCTTGATCCTTGGGAAATCTTCCTCGTGCTTCAGCCAGGCGACGAAGTTCAATCCGGCTTCCTGAGTCTGCAGAGTGAAACGATCACCCAGCAAGTTATGGAACTGTTCAACGAAATAATCTCTTCGCTCTGAATATAATTTCCGCATCCGCTTGATGTGGCTTAAAAAAAATCCCTCCGCTATGAACCGAGCAAGGGTTGCCTGGTCAATCGGGGGTGAGTGTTGATCCATCACGCTTCGGATCTTGACCATCGAATCTACCAACGGCTCAGGTGCGACGATGTAGCCCAGGCGCAAAGAGGGATAGAGGATTTTGCTCATCGTCCCGGCGTAGATCACCCGTCCGGAGTTGTCGAGCCCCTGCAAGGAAGGCAGTGGAGGCCCGGTAAAGCGGAACTCTGAGTCGTAGTCGTCTTCGAAAATAAATGCGTCGTGAGCACGCGCCAGATCCAGCAAGGTGTTCCTGCGCTCGAAACTCATTGACATCCCAAGGGGAAATTGATGTGAAGGCGTTACGTAGATGATTCTCGGCAGAGGTTCTTTTCGCGATCGCGCGACTACAATTCCTTCATGGTCGATCGGCTTTGGCACTACTTTAGCGCCGACAAAAGTGAAGACCCTTAGGGCCTGGTGAAAACCGGGATCTTCAATCCACGCAGCCTCGCCCGGATTTACCAACGCCATTGCGCTGATCAGCATTGCCTGCTGCATTCCGCCGACGATCACGATCTGGTCTGGATGACAGCGCGCTCCTCTAAAATCGCACAAATAGGCTGCGAGCGCCTTGCGCAGGTCGGCGTCGCCGCGGTTGGACGCATAGCGCAACAAGTGGGCTCCTTTTTTCGCAAGAACCTGCGCCCTGAGCCGTTCCCACACATCGATGGGAAATTCATCGACTGCGGGAACGCTCGGGATTAGCGCGACACCTGGTCCGGCATTGGTCGCTCCGAGATCAAAGTCCTTTCCAACACGCTGATCCGGAAGTCTCCGCACTCGATCAGAAACGTGGACCGGACGTTCTGTTTGGGAATGGGCCTCCGACCTGCGTGCGCTCAGGAAAGCTTCAGGAAGTAAGTCCGCAACGAATGTCCCGGATCCAGCCTTTGATTGAAGATAGCCTTCAGCGTGAAGTTTCGAAAACGCAAGATTTACGGTCAGCCTTGCTAGCCCCAAGTCAGCCGCAAGAGCCCGAGAAGAGGGGAGTCGAGAAGAATTATCGCTGAAGTTCCCCGACCTGAGTTCGTCGCGAATTTGGCGGTAAAGTTGCTGGTGGAGCGGTTCAGCTGACGTCCGATCAAGCCGAATCATTTCGAATGCTATGATCGAACGCCGCCGCCGCTTCTTAAGGGGCGATTTCTTGTTAGACATAGCCACCTTGCTTCCTGGAAATCACTGTTCCATTTGCGCGCATATTCTCAACAGCCGGCAATTTTGTCTGATGGGAGATCTCGCGCTTACAAACATGGCTCTCGGTGAGAACGCCGCTGCACTGATCCTCGCCGAGCGCGCGATCCCAATGTTTCCAATCGACAAAGAATTCAATCGCAACATCGAGTCGCTAGCGACGTGGATAGAAGGCGCAATCCAGCGCTTCCGCTCAGGCGTGAAGCACTCGCGGGTCATCGAACTGCATAACACCTGCCACTACGTGTTCATAGTAGACGAAGCATTGGTCGTTCGAGAAATGCGCAAGTTCTTGCTTGATGAATGAATGTGCTCGTGTTCGGATTAACCCGTCGCTCACTCCTGCGCTGCTCCCGTTGGATCCAATGTTTGATCCACTGCGCAACGACCCGCGCTTCAAATAGGGCTGGCGAGTGGTAAGCGCTGGTGCGAATACGCAAGGCACTGCATTGGAACAAGCGCGTGAGAATCTCAAAGAAGCGGTTGCAATGGCGTTACAAGCGAATCGATAATTGGCAGAAGAATCGTTGCGCGGCGGAGAAGTTCTACGTGAGCCGCGTCACTAGGCGCTGGTCTGCGCAGCGGATTGATTGCGGAGCAAGCAGATGCCGGACCACGGGCGGGAGCCTTGCTTGCCCTGTGAATCGGGCAGGAAAGAGAGAAGCCGCATCCAAGGAGTGAGGCGCTTCAGTCGCGCGGCAGTCTTTAACGTTGAGCGAACGTCAACCACGTCCCATCCATTCTCCGTGAAGAACCTGGGACCCTCCTCCGGCGCAAACTTGAACTCGGCCTTGCCTTCCCTGATTTGCTCACCCATGCCCTTCTGAAGCATCTTCAGCAAGCCAGGCGACACAATATCGATGATCCAGTGATGGAAAGTGCGTACGGCCGCGAGGTCGTGGGCTAGCGGCGCGACCTCGTCGCGCGAGAAGTAAATCAGCAATCCTTCCGTGATGATGAGGACGTTCTTCGCGGTACCCCCGAGCGCGGCGAAAAGCTGGCAGCGCGCAGCGACATCGGACAAATCGAGGCGCACGCGATCGAGAATGCAGGCCGGTTTCTCGCCACGAAGAACCTCCTCTTTGTAATCGAGGATTCCCGGGAGATCGACTTCGATCCAATGAAGCGATGCTGGCAAATTCATTCGATAGGGACGCGCGTCGAGGCCGGCAGCCAAGTTGACGACCATCTCGACGCCCTCCCTGACCTGCTCCTTGATGAATTCGTCGTATGCATAAGTGCGCGTGATCCAGGCCCACGTTGCGCGCTCGCTGAAAGGCATGGATTTCGCGATCTGGTCGCCGCGCTCGCCCGCGAGGCGCCGCGCGAAGGGATCGCGGAAAACGGCATCGGGCCGTTCCGTTTCGCGGGCGCGGTAAATGGCTGCGAGGAGCGCAGTGTCGGAGATGTTGCGGACGAGGGGTTCGCGGGTGCTCATTCTTGATAGCTTACCTCAATTTCGATCACTTTCCGACTCTGCGATTGGCTTTTATATCCTTCTTACTCGTCCTCAATACCGTTTGCCGTACTACTGGTATCTGGACCCTGGCAGGTAAGAGGAATTCGATCGCAACATCGAGTCGCTCGCGAAGTGGATAGAAGGCGCAATCCAGCGTTTCCGCTCAGGCGTGAAGAACTCGCGAATCATCGAACTGCATGACACCAACCACTACGTGTTCATAGTAGACGAAGCGTTGGTCGTTCGAGAAACGCGCAAGTTCTTGCTTGAAGAATGAAGTTAGTACTAGATCTAAGCGCGCGCCGCTGGGTTTTTAGCGCGCAAAGGCAAAATCGTGAAATGCTGACATCACCGACGAATCACTGATCACTGATTACCATTCACACGCTTGATTTATCCCAAGCCGCCGCCGCAGAATTCAAGGAACCAAAGTCATTGATGTTTACGGGAACGCGTGGTGCTGGTAAGATTCACCTGATGAAATTTGCCACAATGTTAGACCGCGATGAGGACGGGATGTGGATCGCCGAATGCCCCTCGATTCCCGGCTGCGTCAGTCAAGGCAAAACGCGCGAGGAAGCACTCGCTAACATCAAAGAAGCGATTGCGCTTTGCTTCGAAATGCGTGCTGAGCGCGGCATGCCCCTGACAATCGAGACTCAGCAGGTCGTATGAAAGCTGTGAATACCGAGCCGGAGATCATCACGAAAAACGGCAAACCGGTTTCCGTGATTCTCCCCATTAAGAAATATCAGGAGATATTGGAGCGGCTTGAGGACGCGGAGGACGTGGCGTGGCTAAGACGCATGCGCCGCAAGAAGCTTCACTTCCGTCCGTTGGAGGAGGTGCTTGCCGGCCTGCCGAAGCGCTAGGCGAAGTATCGTGTCGTCGTCGAGCGGTCTGCTGAGAAAGACCTGCGAAGACTTCCGCTCGACGTGCAATTCCGCGTGGTTGATAGATTGCGCGGTCTCGCAAACGATCCTCGGCCGGTCGGGAGCCGCAAACTGGCTGGAACGAAGCATGACTGGCGGATTCGAGTGAGTGACTATCGCGTAGTCTACGAGATTGCCGAGACGGCAAAAATTGTGCGAGTTTATCGCGTTCGACATCGACGAGAAGTTTACCGCTAATACTTTCCGCAATCCGTCCTGAGTTTACCCGCCGCGGCGGGCCAAAGGAACACTGCGAAGCCTCATCCGCTCAGCGGGGCTGACCGCTCAGCAATTGTGTTCGTGAAACTGAAATTCGCCACCGCGCAGCCCGCATGAAAAACGCGGCAGCACCGATGGCTGCGGATTCGAATTTGCGTTAGCGTTTTTCGTATGATTCGTGGGCCAGAAAATCCGAAATCCAGCGCTTCCGCTCAGGCGTGAAGAACTCGCGAATCATCGAACTGCATGACACCTGCCATTACGTGTTCATAGTAAACGAAGCGTTGGTCGTTCGAGAAATGCGCAAAGTTCTTGCTCGAAGAATGAAGGTGCCTGCTCGCGAAGGTTTTCGGAGTCTCAGCGGATTTCGGAATTCCGGTATCCGCTTTCCGACAAAATCGCGTTAATTTCTCGATCTTGAACGGAGTCCAGCCCGGATTGAGCGACATAGACGGGAAGCCCCGCGATGGCGAGGCTTGAGTCAATTTGTCGAAAAAGGCGCTGAAGTTTACGCAAGTATATCGCAATGGGATTAGTTAAAATGCTTTTGTTGCTGCTGCGTTCTTGATAACTTCCGGAATGCCGGCCGTACTTCAGTCGTCATCGAGGTCACCAGTTTCGCGCGGCGACTCTAACCGATTGGAGTCGAGTGATCGCGCAGCACATGATTGGTATCGATTCGTGCTTTCATTTCCGCCGCATTTGGTGCGTGAGTATATCAATCGATTTGAGTTCGGCGCTAACGCGTGCGTTCTGGATCCATTCTGCGGAACGGGAACAACGATTGTCGAATGCAAGAAAATCAGGATTGCGAGCGTTGGGGTCGAAGCACATCCGATGTCGCACTTCGCGTCCGCTACCAAAATCGATTGGTCACCTGACCCAGACAAATTAGAAACCATTGCCGCAGCGGTTGCAGAGCGTGCAATCGATATACTTGAGCGGAATGGAATCATTGATGATCCGCAACCGAATCTGATTCGGGAAACCCCTCGAATGGCTGCGCTCCAAACGTTGCCGTCGGATTCTTTCAAGTTGCTCCTAACAAACTCGATCAGTGCGCTTCCGCTGCACAAGACGCTTGTGCTACTTGACGCAATCGAGGGGGCACCGTCCTACCAAAACCATATGCGTCTTGCTCTTGCGCGGGCCCTCGTCAGCACGATCAGTAATCTCCATTTTGGACCCGAGGTTGGTGTGGGACCGCCAAAAGAAGATGCACCGGTTGTCTCGACATGGCTCGGCCGCGTGCTTCAAATCGCGCACGATTTGCGAACTCTACAAAGGCTGCCTCGCGCTGAGGCGATAGCGTACCACGCCGATTCGCGAATGTTAAAGTCCCTGCTGAAGCCGAAATCAATTGGCGCGGTTTTCACGTCACCACCGTACCCGAACGAGAAGGATTACACGCGCACAACGCGGCTAGAGACAGTCCTCTTGGGGTTTGTTCATGACAAACGCGAGTTACAAAAACTGAAGCGGACGATGGTGCGTTCCAACACGCGCGGAGTTTACAAGGGAGACGATGATCATCAATGGATCAGCGACGTTAAGGAGATCACACGCCTTGCCGATGAAATTGAAGCGCGTCGAATTGCGATGCGTAAAACGAGTGGTTTCGAACGATTGTATGCAACAGTCGCCAAACTTTACTTCGGCGGCATGGCGCGTCATTTGGCCGATCTTCGTCCGGCTTTGAAAAAAGGCGCAATGCTCGGGTATGTCGTAGGAGATCAAGCATCTTATCTCCGTGTCATGATTCGAACCGGCCAGATTCTCGCCTCGATCGCGAAACGACTCGGCTACGAAATTATCTCGATCGATCTGTTTCGGACGCGGTTGGCCACTGCAACAAGAGAACAACTGCGCGAGGAAGTCGTCGTTCTGCGCTGGCCCGGCCAAAGATAAGATAATGACGGACGAAGCCCAATATTCGCAAATTATCGCGCACGTGTTCGCGAAGCATTACACACGCGGCGCGAGGGAAGTCGTATTTGATCGCGAGGAAATTGTGGATGCTGCGCAGAAGCTTGGCTTGCCCCGACCAAAGAATATCGGAGATGTCGTTTATTCGTTTCGATTCCGAAAAGCTTTTCCGGAATCGATTAAGAAGACCGCGCCGAAAGGTCTTGAGTGGATACTGAGAAAGGCCGGTGCAAGTCGTTATCGGTTTGTGCTTGGGAAGCAATGGTCAGTCGCTCCCGATCCGCATCGGAGCATCATTAAGGTGCCCGATGCAACGCCCGGCGTAATCGCGATGTACGCACTGACTGACGAACAGGCGCTTCTCGCGAAACTGCGTTATAACCGTTTGATCGATCTATTTGCGGCGATCACTTGCTATTCACTCCAAAGTCATTTGCGAACGTCCGTGCGGGAATGGGTGGAGTTGAGACGGATGAACTTTACGTGGGAGTAGATCGGCACGGAGTTCATTACGTGCTGCCAGTTCAAGCGAAAGGCGGGAGAGATCGATTGGGAGTGGTGCAAATCGAACAGGATATCGCGGTGTGTGCCGAGAAATTCCCATCGCTCGTATGTCGGCCAATTGCCGCCCAATTCATGCGCGATGACGTGATCGCATTGTTTGAGTTCGAAGTTACAGATGGGCAAGTGACCATTCGCGACGAGAAACACTATCGTTTAGTTGCACCGGAGGACCTTACCCCAGAGGAATTGGCGCAGTATCGGCGATCGGCTCGCATCTGAATGTTTTTCTCGGTTAATTGATGACACACTCACCCTCGAAACGCTGCTGCCGGTTGTAGCTAATGGCGAAAAACCTCCAAGAATTTTCAACTCTTCACCAGCAGGGAGAAAGTAGCCGCGCAATTCCCGTGTCTCAACTCCGAAAGCTTTCGCTAGCAGGCCATTTGACATTTTCTGCTGAGAACTCGCGAGTTTTTACTCGCATCTCATCCCACTCACAGCTAAACCGAATTTGTCATGGATATATCTGTTGAGGCTTTACAAGAAGCGATTTCAATACGCCGACAAATCGATAGTTTGGAGAAACGTCTTTCCTTAATCCTGACCAGCTCAGCACCGAGACCCACAGGCCCCCCACAGGCAGGGCGATACTTTTCGCCCGCGACCCGAGCCAAGCTTGCCGCGGCTGCTAGAGCTCGCTGGGCAAGACGAAGGACGACAACGAAACCAGCTCGTGCCAGACAGAAAGGCGGGCTCACGCCTGCTGGCCGAAGACGGCTTTCTCAGTTAATGAAAGCTCGATGGGCGGAAAGGACGAAAGGCGCTAAGAAGAAATCAGCAGGGGGCCCCGGTCCCGCAGGGCGAAGAAGGCTCTCTGAGCTAATGAAGGCTCGTTGGGCGAAAAAGAAACGGGCCCGGACCGATACGAACACGACCGGACCAAAATATCGACCGTGAAGATAGCTGAGCTTCGGGACACGTACTACGAGGCGACGGATAAGGTCAGCGAACTCGTTCGCCAACTGAGTCTGGCAGGAATTGCAGTCGTTTGGATCCTAAGGACGGGCGATCACTCTGGAGGGGTTAAGTACTCTAGTGAACTCCTTCGACCACTTGTGTTCTTCGTTGGCAGTCTTTCATGCGACTTGTTGCAGTATTCATACAAGAGCGCCGTCTGGGGTCTTCTGAATCGATATCACTGGCGCAGGCATCATGATAATAAAACAGATGTGCGGGTATCGCCGAAGTGGAATTGGCTCACGTTAGTACTTTTCTGGTTCAAGGTTTTCTTGGTCATAATCGGTTACGTGTACCTTCTGAACTTTATGTGGGCACAACTCCGACTGCCCGCTTCGACCGCTGGCCATTAGATCAGCGTTCGTGGAAGAAGATGGGGTCGCATTTGACATTTTGCACCCGGCTTGCGGATTTCAGTCCGACTGGTTGCGATCGTAAGTCAGCGTAGGAAAAGCAAAATTAACAAGTAAGAAGGAAAAACCCGCCAGATTTGGATTCATTCGCAGCTCTTCCGAGTCGCTCTCCGCTTGCCTCGCGGGTAATGCCAGTCCGGCTCGGACCCGTGCATCTCGTCATTCCCAATTCCTTGATTGGCAGTTGAAGAAGTCTAATAAATCGATTGCGCGCCACTTAGGACATTAAGTATAGGTCTCAAAATGTTTTTCCATCGTTCTCTCTTTTTGGCGGTTAGCATGTTCGCGGTGGTGCCGGTGCTGGTACTTGCGGCTTCTCCACCCTGGGAGAGCGGACGCCGACGCGGAGAATTGTTCGTCGCCAGTTCGGCTGATGATGCTGTCTTGAGAACGCGAATCGCGGCACTCTCACCCAGCGTCAGCCCGGACGACGCTCGGCGAGTCATCTACACTGCATACATGACCGGAGTAGAACTCCGGCGTCAGTGGCGTGTGGTGTGGCTACCCGGCGTTCAGAATTTGCTCGTCAATATGGGAGCGAGAAAAGGGGGACTCTGTTTTCAGTGGGCAACGGAGCTTCTCATTCGATTGGATGCGCTGAAGCTGCAAACGCTCGAGCTTCACTGGGCTGAGTCTTTTGTCAACACCGGTGCCGAGCATAACGTCATCGTAGTTACGGCCAGAGGCCAACCGTTCGAACAAGGTATCCTGCTCGATAACTGGCGTTACTCGGGACATCTCGTTTGGACACAAGTCGCCATGGACCCGGAGTATCACTGGAAGGAAAACAAATCCGAACTCGCCCGCAGATTGGGGAGAGCAAGGGAGATGGCTTCGAGACAAGTTGGAGAACATCATGAGCAAAGACAAGGATCATCCAACTAGCATGCTGGTCGGACCAACGCGACCAGCCGCCGCCGCACCGGAGGAGAATCATCCCATGGACTAGGTAGAGCAGGAGCTTGGTAAGGCCGACCCCAATGCGCGGGCAGCATTCTTCCGATTCGCGTTTCTCATTGGCAGATGGCGGTGCCAGGGGTAAGACGGCGGTCGCGTCCAAACTCCCAAAGTTTTGACTCACTCGCTCCCACTTGTTTCGGCCTCTCGGCTTACCCATCTATGTCGCTCGCATCCCTGCGGCTCCATTCGCCCACCACGGCGGCTAAGCTGAGCAGGGCATTTGGCTCTTCCGCTGCGAACTCGCGAAGACAAAATCTATTTGAGCGTAGCGCGAAATGCAGCGGCGAGTTTTGTTTCTTTCTCGTCCGCGTCCGCTGCAGGACGGACTCGCTGCGGCGAGCTTGTCTTTGCGATATCTTCTTTCGAAAAAAGAATCGAAAACATCTGCAGACTGCGCGCCCGAAATGCGCCCGCGCAACTGAGCAAGTAAAATCGCCACATCCGTCGGAAACGTTCGCCGTAACGATCTGCGAAGCGGGGCCAGGTGCGGCGGAAGTTTTCCTCCCAGGCGCGCAGGGTAGGGTCGTAATTCGGCCCGATGTTCTTGACGTCTTCAATAATGAAAACGCCTTCCGCAGCGCGCGTCAGATGGGCAAGGGAAGGAAGCATGGAGTTTGGGAAAATGTAGCGCTCGATCCAGGGATCGGTGTGGACGCGTGAAAAGTTTCCGCAGATTCCCTGGCAAAGAAACAATCCATCCTCGCCTAACGAACGAGCGGCCACCCGCATATAGGTGCGGTAATTTTTGTAGCCGACATGCTCGACCATGCCCACGCTCACGATCCGATCAAATTGTTCGGTCACTTCGCGGTAGTCGCGCAGCTGGATTTCCACGTCCAATCCGCGACACCAACGTTGCGCGTAACGGCATTGCTCCTGTGAAATTGTTATCCCGACTACCTGGCAACCGTAATGGCGAGCGGCATAACGTGCCAAGCCGCCCCAGCCGCAGCCGATGTCCAGCAGGCGCAACCCGGGTCGCAGACGCAGCCTTTGGCAAACCCAATCCAGCTTCCGCAGTTGTGCGGAGGCGAGATCGTCGCCTTCAGCGAACAGCGCACAGGAATATTGCATATTCGGATCGAGCATCGCTTCGAAGAAATCGTTGCTCAGATCGTAATGTACCCGGCCGACTTTTCGGGCGCGCCGTAGGGTTTGCTGGTTCGCAATAAGCGCAGTGAGTAATG
>Ga0209473_1001401_pt1 | contig 13459 bp, 11 predicted proteins | sample GraSoiAngelo_133_FD_185890 | JGI IMG/M metagenome (GOLD analysis project Ga0209473, IMG submission 185890) | Grasslands soil microbial communities from the Angelo Coastal Reserve, California, USA - 14_0929_05_20cm (SPAdes) (version 2) | ecosystem: Environmental > Terrestrial > Soil > Grasslands ...
AGGGAATATTTTCCTGGCCGGAACCACGCAGTCGCTGGATTTTCCCATCGTGCCGGCCGCGGCTGGTGCGGCTGGGAAAACGACCTTTGGCGGCGGCACAAGCGATGCGTTTGTGGCGCTGATTAATGGAGCAACCTTCCCCATCGCGGCAATGACTCCGCCGGCTCTGAACTTCGGCAACCAAAATGTCGGCGCAACCTCCGCAACTCAGACGGCGACATTGAAGAATACGGGCACCGGCATACTGAACATCACTTCGATTGGTTTCGCCGGCGCCAGCGGTGACTACACCCAGACCAATAACTGCGGCTCGCAACTTACGCCGGCGGGAGGGGCAAAAGACAACTGTACGATTACAGTTACATTTGCCCCGACGGCTGCGGGATCGCGTCCTGACATCATCCAAATCGCGGACGATTCCGCTAACAGTCCTCAAGCCGTTGCGTTGGCCGGCACCGGTGTCGCCGTCCAGGGTACGATCCAGCTTTCGCCCACGACCGTGGCCTTTGGCAATCAACCGACCGGCACAACCAGCACAGCGAAGACGGTTACGTTAGCAAATACTTCTTTGACCTTTCCGCTAACCATCTCCAGCATCACAACCGGAAATGCCGCATTCAAGCAGACGAACAACTGCCCAGTCAGTCCAGCGACTTTGGCCGCCAACGCTAACTGCGCGATTCAGGTGACCTTTGCGCCTAGCGCCGCGGCCAACCTCACTGCCAGCCTGACAGTTACGGCGGTAGCGGCAAATTCACCGCAATCAGTCTCGCTGACCGGCACTGGCACTTCAGCGGGAGCTTCGGGTGCTCCGGACTTTACGCTGACCAGTTCCCAGCAGTCGATCACCGCGCCCTCGACAGGCGGGACAGCTTCGTTCCAGGTTAGTGCAGCTCCGCTCAATGGCTTTAATCAGGCATTGGGTCTAACGTGCGCGGCTCCTTCTGGAGCAACCTGCTCGGCCTCTCCCAGTTCGTTAGCTATGGACGGCACATCGGTTCCATCAGCAGCAGTGACCGTGTCCATCGCGTCAGGGAGCAGCGGAGGAGGAATCAATCCGAGAACAGAGCTGAGGTTCGGAGCACGACCGATCTTCGCTTCCATTCTTCCCTTCGGCATGTTGGGTGTGGTGGTGGCGGGAAGAAGGCGCCGAGTAATGTTTGTGCTGTTGCTGGTTCTGCTTGGGACAGTCTTGTTCTCCGTCAATTGCGGCGGAGCCAATACAAGCGGCGGCGGCATGGCCCCTGGGACGTATCAGGTGACGGTGACCGGTGCGGCCAGCGGAACTAACGCCATCAGCCACTCGGCAACAATTACCCTGACGGTGAATTAACAAAAATGGGAAAGCTCTTCAGGCCACCTTCGGGTGGCCTGAAGTTTTTTTTGCTGGATCGGCGTGCGTCGCAAGTCTGCGGTAAAGAAGCCCCTCCCCTTCCTCCGTGACTTCCGTGTTCAATTTTTTGGGTTTCGTAGTTTACTCGGCGAAAAAAAGACTGAACACGGAGGTCACGGAGATTGGGGAGGAAAAACGCCGAAACCGCCGCTAAGTCCGCAATCTCACATTTCATCTGAATGAGGGCATACGCGTTGCAAATGGCCCCAATCTAAAATTGCCCAACCGGTATCCACGATCGTAAGGAAGCCCTCCCCACTCTCCGTGACCTCCGTGTTCAAATTTTTTGGGTTTCGTAGTTTACTTCGAGCCCGCGGTCCCATCCGAATGAGGGCATTCATCGCGTTGTAAATGGCCCAAATCTAAAATTACCCAACCGGTATCCACGACGGTTATCCGCGTGAGTAGTTGGTATTGACGGTTTACGTCCAATCGACCGTCACCCAGCGGCTACCCATCCTGGCAACAAAAACGGCGCTGCCGGGATCCCGATTGCCGCTGTTCAGAACGTGGGTCCGACCTCTTGCGATGGGTCACAGACGCCGCTTGTTGGCTGTGTGGGTAATGCAGGCGGGATCTTCCAGGGCGGCGGCTGCGTGAAATCGAAGAACTCGGTCATGTCGTCGGCCCAGGCGTCGCGCCTGGTTAGGGAAGGCACGTTGAAGGTTGTTTCGACCAGCTTCAGGATCGAGGTCAGCTCGCGCGGTTTATGAGAGACGAAGTGCGGCTTCACCCAGGGCGAGATTACCATAATGGGAATGCGCAATCCGGAGAGGTTGAACCGGCCTTGTACGTCGCTTGATGCCAGGATCGGCGCGATGTCGTCGGGCGGCGGAACCTGGAACGGCGGAACGTGGTCATACAGTCCGCCTCCCTCGTCGTAGGTCAGGACAAATGCCGATGACTGCCAGGCGGTGCTCTTCATCAGTGCAGAGAGAATCTTCTGTACCAGAGCCGCGCCGCTCTGAATGTTGTTCTCCGGATGTTCGTCGAGGCCGGTGCTGCCGGCGCGCTCGATAAAGACGAACTGCGGAAGATCGTCATCGGCCGTGGGCGAGGAAAGCACCGAGTACAAGTTGCTGATGTTATAGACCTTCGGCTTCACATCGCTGCGATAGTAGTCGGCAAAGTCGCTGAGATAGATGTCGCTGTCCTGGTAGTAGTAACGCCAGCTCACTCCTGCCTCGTTCAATGCCCGGAAGATCGTCTTCTGCGACCAGCCTGCTGAGCCGGGAGTGTCGTCGTCTCTGTGCCCGAACGACGTGCCGGTAAACATGTACATGCGATTAGGATTTGTATTTGTGGGCACGGACGAGAAGAAGCGATCGCTGGTGGCAAACTGCGTTGCCAGTTCGTAGTAGTAGGGCAGGTCCGTCTGATCGTAGTGTCCCATCTGCCGCGTGCCGTCGGGATCCTTCGTGGTCAGGTTGACGTTCTGCGGGAACTTGTCCATCAGGAACTTGGCATTACTGAAGTCCGTATTCAGGAAGGTATCGGGCGGCTGCAGATCCATATATGCATGGCTTTCATTCCATGCAAACACGAAGGCCTCGGTGCAAACGGTTTTGTAGTGATACGGCTTGACCAACTTTCCCGTTTTGGTCTTGAGAGCGAGGTTGGGGTCGAAGCCGTCAATGTCCGCCGCAGTGGCTCCAGGGACTCTCGCGGCGCGATATGCTCCCAGCACGCCAAAGTAATTGTCGAAACTCCGGTTCTCCTGAAGCATGACGATGATGTGCTTAATGGGATGGGTCGGGACTGGAGGCTGCGCCACACTCACTACAACCTGCTGTGTCAGCTTCGCGCCGCTCTGAGCCGTCGCGGTCGCTGTGTACGTGGTGGTTGCTCCGGGCGACAGCTTGAGCGATCCATTGGGCAACAAAGAACTCACGTCGCCGACGCCTTGGTCGATGGAAAGTGAAGTGATGCCTTGGGAGGCCCAGCTTAGAGTGGCGGTGCCTCCGGGCTGAATCGTGTCGGGCTCGGCGGAGAAGTCGAACTGGACCGGCAAGACCGTGATAGTCAAGTTGGCGCTGGCCTGCTGTCCGTTGGAATTCGTAACGGTGGCAACGTATGTCGTCGTGCCGCTCGGCGGAAATGTCTCTGAGCCTGTGGGCAGCGTGAGTTGACGCTCTTCAGGCGCAGGCAGCGCGGGAGCGAAGCTGATGCTGGACGCATTGCTGGCGGTCCAACTCAGAGTCGTAAGCTGGCCGGCGACAACTGTCTGTAGGTTCGCCGAAAGCAAAATTGTTGGCGAGCCCGGAGGCGGGGCTGCGCCTTTTCCTACCGAGCTCGTCTCTGGGGCTGCGGACCCGGCGGCTCCACATCCGACACAAAGAGCAAGAACAAAAACGGCGGCAACAATCAGCAGCGACTCGAATGTGCGACGGCGAAGATTCACAACCAGGCTCGACCCAGCAGCTTGGATTCAGCAACTCCGGCGAGAGTTGCCGGTAAATCGTCATTGCCATCCTGGCCTATTCGCGTTGCTTATGGCCCCATAAGCGAGGCCTATTTTGGGAACCGCGATTTATGCGGTTACGGGGCGTTCACGTTTTGCGAATGACAGAGCGCTCAGGCCGCGGTTTCTGTGGGTTGCAGCCGGTCTTAAGACCTGGCAACTCGGAATAACACAACCAGCATCTGTGGCTCTGGCCTAAGGCATCCGCACGCGCAACGGCCAGGAGAAGAGTCCGATGAAAAAGCTGCTGTTCATGCTGTGGTTGGGGAGCACTCTGCTTTTTGGCGCAGCGTCGCTGGCGGCGCAGAACACGGTTGACGTTCTCGGCGGCGGGCCACAGCCTGGGAACACCATTGGCTGTGCGGTCAATCCGAATTGCATTCCCGCGGTTTGGTCAACCACCTCGAACGCGGGCTCCGATATTTCTTCGGCGATTGCGGCGAACTTTGTCTTCGCGAAGAATGGCGGCGCACTCGCCACAGACTTTTCCGATTCCACAAATGGGCAAATCTGTCTGGCCGATACTCGCGACCTCACCGGAACTACGCTGTTCGCGCAGATCGCCGCGAATTGTCACGCCAAGGGAGGCCGCGCGCTTCTGCTCATACGCGACAGCGGAGTCACTGCGCCGTCGGCGATTCCGGTATTCACCATATCCACGACGAACGGCGATTTTCTAAAAAACGGTGTGGGATTCAATACGACTACCGGAGTCTCTAACGATCAGATTCGGATCAATGTGGCTGTCGCGACACCGCCGGCGAATCCTACCGGTCAGCATAATTGCCCGGATGGGCAAGCGACTGCTGCATACGCTGGTCCGGGCACGGCGACCTACACGCCGAATGAGAGTCTGTGCCTGCCTGCCGGAGCAGGGCAGGCGGTGGAGCCGAGCATGACCGTCGACTCGCAGGGCACGATTTACGGAACGTTGCCCTTCAAGTATGAAGGCCAGCCCGATTGCGGAATCTTCTTGAGCGATTTCTGCCGCGAAAGCGGAGTGGTTCCGGGAGGAGGCGATGGCGATGTTGCCTTCAACGGTCCTGATCCCGCAAACATGAGCATTCCCAATTTGGCCGTGGTCAGCCTGAGCGCTGCAGAGGTCACGGGCAGCAACTCCACGAATCGTGCAGATACGTTCAGCACTCCGAACCCGGCTACAGCGGCAGTTCCCTTCGATGATCGCATGTGGATCAATGGCTTCAATGACCCGAACCACGTGTACATGGAGTACCACGATTTTGGAACGACGTCGCAGATCTTTGTACAACGATCAAGCAATGGCGGCCAGAGTTATACCGACGCTACCGGAGTAGCAATTGACGCGGCCACGGAGCCGAGTGTTGGTCCGCCGACCGGCAATATCGCCGGACAGATCAAAGTGGACAACAGCAGTTGCTCGAGTCACGGCAACCTGTACCAGATCTTTGTTGGTCCAGACAATCCCACCGACAATTCGCACAACAGCAGCGCTTATATGAATGCAGCTTATGTGGGCGTCGCTGCAGGCGTGAGCCTCGCGAATCCGGCGCTCACGTTCAAGGACTACAAGATCTTCAGCTGTGGCGCGGGATCGACGTGTTCTACCGGGTTGGGATTGGGCAACCTGTTTCCCGCGTTAGCCGTGGATAACTTCGGCAACGTTTACGCCACGTGGTCGGACAACGCCAACATTTATTACTCGTACTCAAACACGCTCGGGACGCGATGGTCTCCGGCGATCAAATTGACTCAGGGCACTTCCCAGGCTGGGAAGTCAAACCTGTTTCCCTGGATCGCTGCCGACGGCAATGGACACGTCGCCGTCGCGTGGTATGGGGCGGACCAAAGCGGGAATTCGAATACCGTTCCCGCAGCCAGCACTCACTGGAATGTTTTTGTCTCAGAGAGTGTGAATGGCCACGCGATGTCCCCGGCCTTCACCATGAGCCAGGCCACGGACCATTCCAACCACACCGGGCAGATCTCAACCGGAGGCCTGCTCGGCAGCTCCGATCGCAGCCTGGCAGACTTCTTCCAGATTGGCATTGATCCGAATCATCTCGTCAATATCGCCTATGCGGATAACCATGCCGGTCCCTCGGTCTCGTACTTCACCCGGCAAAGGACGGCAGCCGCAGGCATCGCCACGAAAGGGAAATGCGCAGGCACGTCGCATGAGGCTGGCGGCAAAGGCCACGTGAACAGCAAACGCAGTGGACAGGCGACGTTCAGTTTCGGCTACGACGATTCCGTCCAGCCAACCGGCAGCGCCTCCTACAGTGATTCCGGATCTGGGATCAACTTTCAGTCCACCCAACTTCCTACAGCAACGTTTGACGAAGCGGGGCACATCGTGAGCCTTACCGGATCGGGGACCAACAACGGTTCGCCGGTGACCTACAGCATTAGTGCTGCGGACAGCTCGCTGGCCGCTCCAGGGCTGTTCACCATCACTCTGAGCAATGGCTACAGCAACACCGGTACGCTGCTCGACGGAAGCATCACGGTGTATTGACCCGTAACGAAAGACGGAGTCTGCATTGAAAAGCCCGCGCAGTTTGCGCGGGCTTGCTTTTACTGTCCTTGATCATGCGCATGTCTGGGTAAGAGCTGCAGAAATTCAAGGAGAGCATCTAAACCCCTGCACTTGCGATAGATGGCCAACCTTCCGCTGATTTGTGGAGTCCGCAGCTCTCGAAATCGACTCTCGAAAGGCGTCTTCTCCCGGATTTAAGGGTTCTAAATAAGTACAGACTTCGGAGATACCAAATGGGAGCAGCTGCGGTAGATCCCGTGTTGGTACAGGTGTGAAGAAGGACTTCACTGGAGGGAGAAGCCAATGAAATTATTCAATAAGCACTTAGCGTGGACTCTTGCCGTGGCCCTCGGAGGATCGGTGGGCGCAATGAGCGCAGCTGCCCAGGATCGCGACTGGCGTGACCATGATCGCTACGGCCAAGATGGTTATCAGGACTCGTCGAACAATCGTGCCTACCAGGATGGCATGAGGGATGGGCAGCGCGACCGCGCCAGCAATCGCGGTCAACGGTACCGGGGAAGGTACAGCAACGATCCCTCGTATCAGGCAGGGTACAACCGCGGCTACGGCCAGATGAGCGGCAACGGTCGCTGGGACCGTGACCGAAACCGAGCTGGCAACGGCGGATACTACGGGAATGGTGGCTACACCAATGGCGGTTACGGCAATGGGGGCTACAACCGTGGCAATAACCCAGCCCAGCAGGTTGGCTATCAGGATGGTGTGAATGACGGCCAGCAGGATCGCCAGACCGGACACAGCTTCCGTCCGACTCAGCAGCAGGCCTACAAGAACGCTGACCACAACTACAGCCAGGCTTATGGCGACCGTCAGCAATATAGGGACGCGTATCGTTCAGCGTACCAGCAGGGCTATCAACAGGGATACAACGGCGGCGGATTCTATCGCCGTTAAGAGTTAAGCAGAGGCGAACGAAAATGCCCCGCTGCGGCGGGGCATTTTTTGCTGGTAGGCAGATAACGGTCGGCATTCGGGTGCGGCCTCAGATCATCCGTCCAGAGCCAATCGAGGGCAAAAAAGACCCAAACTGCTGCATAACAGTGCAAAATTTGCCTAGTTCCACGGTCTTCGACATGCCGTGATTCCACGGATTCAGAGACTTAGCCTTGGCTCTATAGATGCACAACTTTAAGTTCTTCCCCCAAACACAACGAGGCTATATGTTGCACTCGAGCGCACAGGTTCGGCCAATCAGGGTGGGTATCGACTGGGAACGGCGCCGGCAGCCTCGCCTGTATCTTCCGGTTTCGGTTCGCGTCTCCTGCTTAAGTTCCGTGAGCGATTCGCGGATAGCGGTTATGCGAGACGCAAACATATGCGGCGCCTTCTTCTTTTGTGATCTGGACGTGGCCATCGGGCAGACCGTCTATATACAGCTTGCCAGTCAACAGGCAAAATCTCGCCTCACTGTGAATTGCGAAGCGAGCGTTGTGCGAGTAGAGAAGCCGGCGGTGAACGGCCTCACCGGTGTAGCCGTCGAGTTTTATCGCTTCGAAGTCGAGGATCCCGCGCATGCCAGCGCACCCCTAGGACCTCTTGCCGACTGGAGTGTCGACAGCTTCGACCGGATGTTTGCGCAAAGGCTCGAACTGGAAACGTGCGCGTTCCGCATCCAGGGCGCAGCCTAGCCGGTCTCTCCGGCACGACCTTGATGCTAGTTGTTGGCAGCGTTTTCGTTGGCGGGAAGAAAACGAACTGTAATCGCGTCTGGTCCTAACACCGTAAAAATCATGTGGGTCTCGACCTCGACCGCCTGCCCGTTCCTCATGTAAGGCTCATATCGCCACTGTCTGACGGTCTTGGCGATCGCCGTGGCGAGAACGGAAGCCTGGCCTGGAACCTGGACGTCGTCAACCATCCCCTCGCCGTTGACAATCGCCTTTACGAATATCTGCTTTTTCTCATTTCCGGAAAGTCCTGAATCGGGAATCGAAGGATAAATGACCCTTCGCGGCGCGAGAAATACGCGAAGGCGAGAGCTCGTGTCTGCTGCGGCATCAGCGATTGCTGCATCGCCCAGCACCGATGTCGGGCGAATCGCTTTACCTTTGTCTGGAGACGAGATTGCTGGACGCATTTGCAATGCTGCTGGCGTTACCCCATTGCCAAGAACCGTTTCCCTGGCTGGTAATGTAGCTGCCGCAGCGGCTGACTGGATTCCCGTTGCGGTATGAGCTTGCTCCGACGCGTCCGGGCTTAAAGGCTGGCTGACGGGGAGAGGTTCGCGGTGCTTGATCCAGAGGCGTTGTGCCAATGCGCCGCTGAGTGCGACTAGAGACGCTGCGGCCAGAGCTAACGTTAAAGAATATCGGGCAGGCTTTCTCATTGCTCGAGCAGAATTCGCAGCCGCCTCGGCGGCGTGGTGCGCTATCACCCGTGGGAGCTTCCCTAACCGATGCACACTGTTCAGTGACCGCATGCGAGACAAAACGTGCTGCATCATTGCGCCTGGCGGGGCAGATTCGACGATCAAAAGCTTTCGCGGAGGGAAGGCGGCAAACTCTGCTCTTCCAATGACTGGTGCTGGATTCGTCTTTTTATTCGCGGCCCCATAAGCTGTTTGCGAGAGGCACTCCACCATTTTGAGCTGTGTTTGATTCAATATGCGCACGGAGAGACGGCGGAAGTTGCGGAACGTCCAGATAAGATATGCGCGTTGCAAGAAGGATGGTTCTGCATAGCGACATTCGTCGCCGGCAGCGAGTTCCACCACACCACGGCGCAGCTTATCCAAGACCTTCACTGGAACGACCTTGCTGGGGAGGGGCCTAGAATTCTAGCAAAAACCATGCCGTAATTAGATAGCTAACGTCGTATGTTCCGACCTAGCAGTTTTGACGGTTCTTGCGATCAGGCCACGGCCAGACAAATCTCAACAAAGTTCCTTACCAGGGCAGATTCGTGGAGCTTATGCCAGGCCACCCCCACGTCCCACTCAGCTTCGCGCCGGTTGATGTCGCTGAAGCGTACGCCGCTCACGCGCATTTGCCTTGCAGATCGGGGCACGAGTGCAACACCGATGCCGGCGCGCACCAGATTGAGCAGCGTAAACGTGTCTCGCGCCTCCTGCACGACGCGCGGGCTGAAGCCGGCGCTGCCGCATAGCCTGATGCAGTGGTCGTAATAGGTGGTCGATACTTCCCGGCCGATCACGATGAACGGTTCGTGTGCGATCTTCTCCAGCGTTAGCGCGCCGCGAAAACTGCTGGAGGCTGCGATGGTCAGTTGCTCCTTGAGGACCTTTTTCACTGCCAATTCCGCCCGGCGGATGGGTAGACGGAGGAAGCCTACGTCCACCTCGCCGGCGAGCAGGGCCTCGATTTGCCTGGGCGTGGACATGTCCCCGATCTGGATCTCCACACGGGGATGCGCCTCGCGAAATTTGCGCAGCGCGGGAGGAACCAGGCTATGTATGGTCGCGATGCCTACCGCCACACGAAGGCGTCCGGCTTCTCCGCGGACTGCAGCCTGCGTCGCGTCGAAGAGCGAGTCGAGATCGCGAACGATACGACGGGCTTCGCCATACAGAAGAGTGCCGGCGGCTGTGAGGCGAACATCGCGACGGTTGCGTACCAACAGCGGGCCGCCAAGCTTCTCCTCCACACCTTTGATTTGTTTACTTAGCGCCGGCTGCGAAATGTGCAGCAAGTTCGCCGCGCGGCCAAAATGCAATTGTTCCGCCAGCACGAGAAAAGAACGCAGTTCTCGATCCTCCAGTGCCATAACCAATAGTTATCACACGTTGAATTAAGTTTCATTGGAATTATCGAGCAGGGAAGCTTCTAATTGAGAGTTGAGGGTTGTTTCGGGAACAGGAATTAGTCATGACTAGTGCAGGCTTAATTGGGCTCATCGGTACTGTTGCAGCGCTGTGCACGACCGGGGCCTTCGTTCCGCAGATCGTCAAGATCAAGAAGCAGGGCGGAGAAGACATCTCCTTCGCGATGCTCATCGTGTATCTGGTCGGGGTGCTGTTGTGGCTGGTCTACGGGCTGATGTTCCACGCTCCGGCGGTGATCTGGGCAAATGTGGTTGCTGCGATTCTGGTTGCTACTGCTTTAGTACTGAAAGTCACGTGGAGAGGACCTGCTGGGGAAAGCAGCCGCGCCCGCCGCTTACGTGTTGCCGTTGATATGGACGAAGTGATTGCTGACGCGCTAAGCCGTCACCTCAGCCTGTACAACCGCGCGACTGGAGAGAACGTTACCCCTGATGTGATCCGGCAGAAAGGACTGGACGCAGCGATTCCTGCCAAATATCGCGCGGTCTTTGAGAGTCTGCCGCATGAGGATGGATTCTTCGACGATCTTGCAGTGATTCCGAACAGCCAGCATGCATTGCAACTGTTGTCGTCGGAGTTCGATGTCTTCATCACCAGCGCGGCCATGGAGGTGCCGCGATCGTTTGATTCGAAGTTCCGTTGGCTGCGTGAGCACTTTCCGTTCATTCCTACCAGCAACATCGTTTTCTGCGGCGACAAGGAAATCATCGATGCCGACTACCTAATTGACGACCGCCCACGACACTTCGCCGGTTTTCGCGGAACGGGCATTCTCTTCACCGCACCGCACAATGCGCGGGAACATGCTCCGGTTCGTGCAGACAATTGGGATGAAGTACTGGCGATATTGATGAAAAGCCGCTCAGCACTCGGCGTTCAGCATTCAGTTAAGACCGACATCCCTGAGACTCAGGAGCTTGCAATCAGCTAGATTATCTCGGCTTGCGCAAGCGAACTTTCATTTCCAAATAATCGTTGAGATGCGCTTGAGCCGCGCACTGAGGAAGAATCCAAAACAGGCGCCAGACGAAATGATGGTCTTCGCTACGGTGCTCCCAGCCACTTGAAGGTCCTGATGAAGCTGCGCCCCATTCTTGACACCCCTGCTTCACAATCCTTATCCTTAAGTTTTGCCCTGCTGGTCGTATTCTGTGCTGTGGGCTCCTGCGCGAGCCGGCAACCTTACGTGGAGTCGGAAATCCGACGCTGTGGATTATCTCTGCGAAGATCGAAAAGTCTAGGGTAAGCTGGCGATGTTCATCAGTCTTCAAGAGCTAGAAGCAAGAGAAGTCGAGTTCTCTCAGCAACTTGCGCCGGGAACGGTGGAATTGCTGCCGGAACTGCGGCAATCTGGCGTCCTCAAAACCAGGGGACGGGCGGAGCTGCTGGCTGAGCATCGCGGCGGCAAGAATATCGTCAAGGACATCCGCGTTAAGGGCCACTTTTCGACTGAGGTTGAGGCTCGGTGTGCGCGTTGTGTCGAAGCGGTTCCGACTAAAGTCGGAGGCGATTTCGACCTGCTCTATCGTCCGCTGGGCGTTGATGCCGGAAAAGATGAGCGTTCGATCTCAGAGGCTGAGACCGAGATTGGCTATTACTCCGGCAACGGCATCGAACTCGAAGACGTCCTGCGCGAGCAGATCCTTCTGGCATTGCCGGCGAAGATCGTTTGCAGCGAGAGCTGCCGCGGACTGTGTCCCAGATGCGGAAAGAATTTGAATGTCGAGTCCTGCGACTGCGAGGAACAGTCGCCTGATCCGCGATGGGCGGCGCTGGCGGACCTCAAGAACAAACTGAAATAAATTTTGCGCGTGCCCGCCTGGCGGATACGCCGAAGTAAGGAAAAGATCCAATGCCTAATCCAAAACGGCGGCACTCTAAAGCTCGCACCGGACGTCGCCGCGCTCACGACTTTCTCACTCCCCACTCGCTCTCCGAGTGTCCCAACTGTCACGAGAAGAAGATGCCGCACCGTGTATGTCCCAAATGCGGACACTACAAGGGACGCGAGGTTCTCGACACCGAAAAGGCCAGCTAGGTTACAATCGCCCTTCCGCGAATGCCAACCGTAGTCGCCGTCGATGCGATGGGTTCCGACCGGGCTCCGAAGCCCGAAGTCGAGGGGGCGATTCTCGCCTGCCGTCATTACGACGTTCAAGTTGTGCTGGTTGGCCGCGAAGCGGAGATTCGCGAAGAGCTCAAGCGTGAGATCGAGAAGCACCCAACAGTAAAGAATCTGCCGATCGACGTGGTCCATGCCACGGAAGTGATCGGCATGGGCGAGAAGGCTGCCACGGCGGTCCGCAGCAAACGCGATTCTTCCATGCGCGTTGGGCTGAGACTCGTTCGCGAAGGACGCGCTGCCGGATTCGTTACGGCGGGAAACACCGGCGCCGCGATGGCAACCGCCAAAATGGTGCTCGGCGCTTTGCCCGGTGTCGATCGTCCAGCGCTGGCTGCGGTATTTCCAACATCTGCAGGCAAAGCCGCCATTCTTCTCGATGTCGGCGCCAATGTCGATTGCAAGCCACAGAACCTTGAGCAATTCGCAGTCATGGGCGAAATCTACTCCCGCAGTATCTTCGGAACACACAGGCCCAGAGTGGGACTGCTCTCGATCGGCGAGGAAGAAGGCAAAGGCAACGAGCTTACGCGCGAAGCCTATGGATTGCTGCGGCAGCTTCCGCTGAATTTTGCCGGAAATGTGGAAGGGCGCGACCTCTATAACGGCACGGTCGATGTCATTGTCTGCGACGGATTCATCGGCAACGTGGCATTGAAGGTCTCTGAAGGTTTGGTCTCGACCGTGCGGTTCCTCCTGAAAGAGTCGCTGAAATCGACTATCAGCTCCCAGGTAGGGTTCTTGCTCTCCCGCCGCGCCTTCGAAGATTTCAAGAAGCGCCTCGATTACGCGGAATATGGAGGCGCTCCTCTTTTGGGAATTAAGGGCGTTTGCATCGTCGGGCATGGGTCGTCGAATTCCAATGCGTTGAAGAATGCGATTCGTGTAGCCGCACAATTCGCGGAAACTAAAATCAACGACAAGATCGAAAAAGGCCTGAACTCGCAAGGGGCACGCCAGTCTCTCCCCGGTGAACCCTTAGGAGCGGGCAGCGCTCCCATCTAATTTCCTGTTGTCTGCCATCATTTCTTCGGCGTGATGTCCGTCACGGGCAGATCCCAATGCGCCAGAAGGATCTCGAACCTTCTGCCTTCCTCACGTTTGTACGTCGCCTGATCGGGCCAAAGCTGCTTAATGACAGACTCCTCGTCGGGATCCGA
>Ga0209473_1001404_pt1 | contig 13449 bp, 7 predicted proteins | sample GraSoiAngelo_133_FD_185890 | JGI IMG/M metagenome (GOLD analysis project Ga0209473, IMG submission 185890) | Grasslands soil microbial communities from the Angelo Coastal Reserve, California, USA - 14_0929_05_20cm (SPAdes) (version 2) | ecosystem: Environmental > Terrestrial > Soil > Grasslands ...
CGCGTCCGCGGTCCCCAGGTTGACGGCGGACGTCTGGAACGCGTGGCGGCCCGGACATCCGGACGATGCGCTCGTCGTCTCCAGCCCGAACGGCACGGTCGAGTTCCGGCTGCTCCCCGGCAACGAGCCCCGGCTGCGCTTTGCCATCACCTTCAGGGGTCGGCCGGTGATCGAGACCTCGCCTTTGAGCCTCGTCGTCGACGGCGTCGAGTTGGGGCAGGGGGTCGGGGTCGGCAACGTGGAGCGCTACGACGCGAACCAGCGCTACCCCTGGCGCGGCGTACACTCGCAGGCGATCAACCGGTTCAAGGGCGTGAGGATCGCCCTACGGCATACGGCGAGCGGCACCGACTACGTGCTCGACGTGCGCGCCTTCGACGACGGGGTGGCGTTTCGCTCGATCGTACCGGGCTCCGGGCCCCGGGTCCCGGATGAAGCGACCACGTTCGTGGTTCCTGCTGGATCAACCGTGTGGTACCACGACCTGCGCGGGCACTACGAAGGGGTCCACGCCAAGAAGGACATCGCTCAGGCTCAGGCCGGCGAGTGGGCCGCGCCGCCCCTGACCTGCAAGCTCCCGGATGCGGCGGGATACGCCGCCATCACCGAAGCCGCCATCATCGACTACAGTGGCATGGCCCTGCAGGCCGACGGGCAACGCGGCTTCCGCGTGCGGCTCGGGCACGCCCAGCCGCCGAGCTATCCCTTCACGCTGCGCTACGGCGACGCCGAGGCCGCCCGGCTGGCGCAGCCGGCGGCGATTGTCGGAACGATCACCACTCCATGGCGCGTGGTGCTGATCGGCCCCGACCTCGACACGCTGGTGAACTGCGACATCGTGCACGATCTCGCGCCGCCGCCCGATCCGACCCTTTTCCCGGAAGGGATGAACACCGCGTGGATCAAGCCGGGACGCGCCGTCTGGAAGTACCTGGACGGCGGCGGCGCGAACACGCTCGACACCATGAAGGAATTCTCCCGGCTCGCCGGTGAGCTCGGGTTCGAGTACAACCTGGTGGAGGGGTTCTGGCGGCAGTGGGATGAGACCGAGTTGCGGGAGCTGATCGAGTACTCGCGGGGGCACGGCGTCGGGATCTGGCTGTGGCAGCACAGCAAGGAGATTCACGATCCGGACGCCCGGGAGGCGTTCTTCGCCCACGTGCAGGACGTCGGCGCCGTGGGGGTAAAGATCGACTTCTTCGACCACGAGGCCCAAGAGGTCATGGACCTGTACCGGGCGGCGCTCGAAGGCGCCGCCCGCCACCGGTTGATGGTCGACTTCCACGGCGCGGATAAACCCGCCGGGGAATCGCGTACCTGGCCGAACGAGCTGAACCGCGAAGCGGTGTCGGGCATGGAGCGCAAAAGCATGCCGGCATGGGCGGTGCACGATACCACGCTGCCGTTCACCCGCATGCTCGCCGGCCCCATGGATTTCACACCGATGTTGTTCGGCGAGCGGCGCCGCGAGACGTCGTGGGCGCATCAGATCGCCACCGCGGCGACGTTCACTGCGCCCTTGCTCGTCTATGGCGCCCACCCCCGGGCGATCCTCGACAACCCCGCGGTCGACCTGATCAAGAGCATCCCCACGGTATGGGACGAGACCCGCGTGCTGCCGGCGAGCGAGATCGGCGAGCTCTCGGCGCTGGTGCGGCGATCGGGTACGCAGTGGTTCCTCGTGACCGCGAATGGCCCGGCGGCGCGCTCGGTCGATGTGCCGCTCTCCTTCCTGGGGGACGGGGTCCACGAGGCGCTGCTCGTGGGCGACGAGCCGGAGGATCCCGCGGCGGTGCGGGTCGTGACCCGTACGCTGCGCCGGCAGGACTCGCTCAAGATCGATCTGCGGCCCGCGGGTGGGTTCGTCGCCCGGTTTTCCTGAGCGTGCGCCCGCTAGTGCGAGCTACCTGGGCGCCAGGCCGGGGCCAGGAGGCGCGCGCTGTAGGGCAAGGGGATCCTCGTGCCCGTGCCCACCTCGATCAGCTCCAGGACCCCGTAGTTGGCCGTCTCCGCGACAACGTATTTCCCGTCCGGAGACCAGTCGATCCCCGGCGCATAGGCTTCAGTGGTCACAAGCGGCCGGTCCCCAGTGCCGTCTGGCAGCACGAGTCTCAAGACGCCAGAATAGCCACTGTAATCGCCCGCATTCACGTAGGCGATGACGTCGCCCGTCGGGGACCAGCGCGGGGCGGTTCCGGGCACGTTCAGGGCCGTGTGCTGGCCGGTGATGAGGCTGCGCACGTGGATGTAGCCGTCGCTCGCGTATGCGAGCCACTGGCCATCGGGCGACACGGCCGGTCGGCTCTCCGACCCGTCTGGACCAAACGGCGCTTGCTCGAGTCCGGTCCCGTCGGGATGCACGCGCCACACGGAGGACGTCGCGAGCCCGGGCGAGCGCGCGGCGAAGTAGACCCAGGCGCCGTCCGGCGAGAAGTCGGGATGAAATTCGGCGCTGAAAGGGGATGGATAGAGCAAGGGCCGCGCGACACCGGCGAGGTATCCCGTGAACAGGCGGTCGGTGGACGACGTCCGCTGGTACACCAGTCGCGTGCCGGCCGGGTCCCATCGGGCGTACAGCGCCGCTGGTTGTGTACCGTAGTCACCCGGCTGCGACGTGACGAGCGCCGGGCGAGAACCCGAGCCGTCGAGGTTCACAACCACGAGGTCCCCACTCTCGCCCACGTAGAGGGCGGCCTCGCCGGCCGCGAGCTCGCCGCGCGGGACGATGCTGACCCACGCCGAGTCCGTGAGCGCGCCGAAGCGGGCGCGCACCACCTGGCGACTCGGCCCCGAATCGGCGCGCACCGTCGCGCCCGACACCGAGAGACCTGACGTGGCGGGCTCGAGTTGGGCGAGCTCCGCGCGGCGATTGCGGTGGCGGTCGGTGACAACCGCGGTGAACGGCACGTTGGCGCTCTGGAACAGCGTCGTATCCCTCGGAGCAATGAGGATCCCGGCCGGCTTCCCAGGGTCCGTGCGAACCAGGACCGAGTCGACGTACAAGAGGCGTTCGGGGTGACCGGGCGGACGCGCCTCGACCCGCAGATACTGGGCTCCGGCCGCGGTCGCGTGCCACAGCTGGGCTTCGGCCAAACCGGACCCATCCGTCGTGTCGATGACGGGCCCCGGCGTGGGCGGTCCGCTGGGCCGAACGTAGTACACGAACCACGCGCGGGATTCGGAGGGCACGACGGGCCCGTACCGGAACGCGACTTGCACGCCCGGCATCGCGACGAGACTGCGATCCCGCACTTGCACAATGACGCGGACGGCCGGGGCATCCACGCTATCGGCCAACCCCGGCTCGCCCCGAATGCTGAGGCCCGAGCGCTGGGTTGGGCCGACTGCGGAATCGCACGCTGCGGCGGCAATTGCCACGAACGATGGCGCGATGGCGCGGAGGAGCGCAATGTTGCGTGTACGCAACATTGGTCGGTTACTAGGGTGTCCACGTCGCATGGTTTCTCCCACGGGTCTGATAATATGCAGACGATCCGCCAGCTCGTCATGCAGGGTTCACGCCCGCTCTTCGTAGTAGGCGTGCTGATCGGCGTCGGCGCATGCGACAGCCCGACCGGCCCCGCGACAACGGTGCGCGTCGTGTCGGGCGATCGCGTGAGCGATACCGCCTCGGCGCGTCTTCCCAACCCGCTCGTGGTCCAGGTAGTGAGCGCGGCAGGTCAGCCGGCTGCCGAAGTCGAGGTGCAGTTCGTCGTCGACGGAGAAGCCCGCATTACTCCCGCTGGGCTGCGGTTCCACACCTACGTCACCGCGTCTGCGGACACGACGGATCAGCACGGCCTGGCGCAGGTGGGCGTCGGGCTGGGCACTTACGCCGGTGAGGATTCGGTGATCGTGCGCGTCCCGGCGCTCCAGGGCGAGGCCGTCGCCCGATACACCGTACGGCCCGGTGCCGCGGTCGGCGTCGCCGTGCTGCCGGCCGACACGGCGGTGTACGTCGACCGGAGCTTCCGGTTGCGAGGCTCGACGATCGATCGCTGGGGCAACCCCCGGGGCGAACCCGTCGTGTATGCGGCGTCGCCGGAGGTGGTGGTACATGGGGACACCGTCACGGGTCGCACCATCGGGCGGGCAACGGTCACCGCGTCCGCTCGGGGCTGGACGAGCGACGGCTGGGTGAGCGTTGTGCCCCGGGGAACGGTCGTGGCGGTTCGACAGCGCGTCGTCGGCCCGGACACGTTGCGGATGGTCGTGTTCAATCTCGACGGGTCGGCGTTCCGATCGTTCGATCTACCCTACTGGGCCAACCCCCAACCGGATTGGGCTCCGTCGGGCGACGTGTTCGTGATGGAGGATGGCGGCGCGTTCCTAGGGGCCAATGAACACCTGGTCCTCGCGGACTCCTCCGGCGTGCGGCGGCGTCTCATCGACTCGACGGCCGGCTTCGTGGCGGAGTATTACCCGCAATATTCGGTGGACGGCTCCTGGATCTACTTCGCGGGCGCGCGGCCCGGGGTTCGCGCCGAGCTCTGGCGGGTGCGTGCCGACGGGTCGGGTGCCGAGCGGGTCGGCGCGGCGGGTGATGGCTACAACGGCGACTTCCAGCCGTCGCCCTCCCCGGACGGCACTCGGGTGGCGTTCGCTCGCACGCCCAACTGCTGCTACGAGCTGCTCGTCGAAGTGCTGCACCTGGGGACGGGGGCGATCGACACGCTGCAACGACCGAACGGCACGCCCATCGCCGGCATTCGCCCGCGGTGGTCACCCGCGACCGACGTCATCGCCTATAGCAACGCCGGACAGATCTGGCTGATACAACCCGACGGGTCCAACGAGCGGACCGGGTCGCCGCCCGGACACGGCTACGGCCTGTTCGACTGGTCGCCCGACGGTCGTTGGCTCGTCGCCGAATCCGACGCCGGTCTGCTCTACATCCTCGAGCCCGCGACTGGCCTCGCGCTCCCGCTGCCGTTCACGACGCTGCTGAGCCATCCGGCGTGGCGTCCCTGAGTCGCGCCGGCTTCATCCTGGCGGTGCTGTGCTCACTGGCCGCGCCCGCCGCGGCCCAGCTCGACTCCGCTCAAGTCGCCCGTCTCGAGCGGCCGCGTGTCGTCGCCGCCGCGGAGCGGTATCTGCGCGAAGCGCCCGTGACCATCACCGCGTTCCCCGCGCCAAACCGCGCCGGCGGGCCGCACGACTTCTCCTCGGACGGCGACTACTGGTGGCCCGACCCGCGCAGCCCCGACAGCCCGTACGTGCGCCGTGACGGCGAGACCAACCCGCACAACTTCGTGGCGCACCGCGACGCGATGCGGCGGCTCAGCCAGAGCGTCCCGGCGCTGGTCGCGGCCTACGAGATCACCCGCGACGAGCGCTACGCCCATCACGCGGCGGCGCACCTGCGGGCCTGGTTCGTGGCCGAGTCCACCCGTATGAACCCGAGCCTCCTGTACGCCCAGGCGATCAAGGGTCGCGCCACGGGGCGGGGCACCGGGCTGATCGACACGATTCACCTGGTCGAGGTCGCGCGGGCCGCGTGGGTGCTGGAGCATTTGGGCTACAAGAACGACGCCCTCGTCGGGACCAGGCGCTGGTTCCGCGAGTACCTCGACTGGCTCACCACCCACCCGTACGGCAACGACGAGCGCACCAGCGGCAACAATCACGCGGCGGCCTGGGCCCTGCAGGTCGCCGAGTTCGCGCACCTGGTGGGCGACGCGGGGCAGCTCGCCCGCATGCGGCGCTTCTTCGAGGACACGCTCGTCTCGGGTCAGATGGCCGCCGACGGCAGCTTTCCGCGCGAGCTCGGCCGCACCAAGCCCTACGGCTACTCGCTGTTTCAGCTGGACGTCATGGCAACGCTGGCGTGGATCCTCGACGACTGGACGTTCACGACTTCGGACGGACGCGGCATGCGGCGGGCGCTGACGTTCATGTTTCCCTACATCAAGGACAAGCGCACCTGGCGGAAACCGCCGGACGTGATGTATTTCGCTGCGTGGCCGGTGCGTCATCCGGCCCTGCTCTTCGGGGGCCTGGCGCTGCACGAGTCGCGCTACCTAGATCTGTGGAAGACGCTGGACCCCGATCCCACGGTAGATGAGGTGATCCGCAACTACCCGATCCGCCAACCCCTATTGTGGGTCACGAATGACCGGTACCGGTGAGCCGAGAGGGAGTATTCGTGGGAAGGTGATTTCCCCAGGCTTAAGCCTGGGCCCGGTATAGCACGGTGCTGAAGCACGCGCACGCTTCAGCGTCGTGCCGCGCCGGGCCCACCCTTTCAGGGTGGGAACACCAACGCCGCCGCCACACCATCGGCAGATGGGAGACGGCTCGATCAGGAGGTAATCGATGACCACACGACGCCAATTCGTCGAGGCGTGCGCTGCCGTCCTGGCCTCACCCCCTTTCCCCCTCTCCCCTTCGCTGCGCTCAGGGCAAGAGCTTCGGGAGAGGGGGAACGCCCGCCTCCCCATCGGTTTCTCGACGCTCGGCTGCCCGGCGTGGACCTGGAAGCAGATCCTCGACTTCGCACAGACGCACGACTACGCGGCGATCGAGCTGCGCGGGCTCCAGAAGAACATGGACCTGACCCTCGCACCCGAGCTCTCACGCGACGGCGAGCGCATCGAAGAGTCGAAGCGGGAGCTGCGCGAGCGCGGGCTCAAGATATCCGACCTCGGCGCCTCGGCGCAGCTGCACCAGCAGGACCCTGCCAAGCGCGCCGCCCAGCTCGACGAGGCACGCCGCTTCATCGACCTGGCGGAGACGCTGCGCGCTCCCTACGTGCGCGTGTTCGGCAACAATTACGTGAAGGGTGTGCCGCGCGACATGATGCTCGCGCACATCGCTCGGGGCTTGCGCGAGCTGGGCGATTACGCCCGACCCAAGGGCGTCACCGTGCTGATCGAATCACACGGCGATTTCACCGACTCCCCCTCGCTGCTCGCGCTGCTCGAGCAGGCGGCCTCCCCCGCTGTCGCCCTGCTGTGGGACGCGCACCACACGTTCGTCTCCGGCAAGGAGCAGCCCGAAGACACGGTCCGCCAGCTCGGGCGCTACATTCGGCACGTGCACCTCAAAGACTCGGTGCCGTCCGCCGCGACGGCGGGGGGCCGCCGCTACGTGCTCACCGGCACGGGCGAGGTGCCGGTGCGGCGGCAGGTCGAGGCGCTCGCGCGCAGCAGTTACCGCGGCTACTACAACTTTGAATGGGAGAAGCGCTGGCACCCCGAGATCGAGGAGCCGGAGGTCGCTTTCGCGCAGTTCGCCACGGTCGCCGCCGGATATCTACGCCAGGCCGGCGTGGCGGAGCTACCGGCGCAGTAGGAAGATCACGGTCGGATCGAGCGGATAGCGCCCGAAGCGCCGGCCGTAGATGGCGAGGCCACCGGGCAGCTCGGCGTCGACCTCCAGCCGGATCACCAGCTGCCCCTGCGCCGCCGCGCGGTCGAGCGCCTCGCGCGGGATCGCCATGCGCTCGAGCGTGCCGTAAGAGCCGGCCTCGCGCAGCCGCCGGTCGTGCATCTGATAGTGCCACGACAGGATGCCCCGATGGTCGGCGGGGTCGTCGGCGAGCGTGGCGCGCCTGGCGATTACACCGTTGATGCGGAGCGTCACGGCGCTGGGGAATCGCTGTTCGTCGGTCATCGGGTAGGCGTTCGGGTTCAGGCTGGGGTCGAGCGTGCCTCGACCCCGCATGAAGTCCCCTTCGATTCGACCGCTGCCCGCGCGGTCCTTGCCGAACAGCTGCTTGGACGAGACTTCGGCCACGAACACCGCGCTGTCGAGATCGGCGAGCGCGACTGCCGCGGGCCACGCCACATGGTACTCGAAGAACCCCGAGCCCGCGCCGTTCACCTTCAGTCCATCCATCACATTCCATTGCTTGAGCGACCAGGCGGCGGAATCGAAGCGGGCGGGGTCGATCGGCACGAGGCGCGCGCGCCGGCCGTCGTCCAGGCGGACCTCGGTCGGCGGCTCGCCTTCGACCACGAACGTGCAGAAGTTGCGATGCAGCACCGTGCCTGCTCCGTCCTCCAGGCGCACCGCGAGCACGAGCACGGCCGGCCCAGCGGGCATGGTGACAGGGAGCGGCTCGAGCGGCCCGGTCATCCACGGATGGTAGGGGACGCGACGGGTCGTCTCGAGGTACGACCGTCGCCGGCCGAGTGCGTCCCAGCCGTAGAGCTGCGCGGAGAGCGTCAGGCTGTCGCCCCACGCGTTACCGGACGTCAAGAAGGACGCGTACAGAGGCACCCGCAGCTCGGCGCCGGCGGGCGCGGTCTGGCTGAGCGAGTCGCCCACCACGACGTACAGGGGGGAATGGAGATCGCGCAACGACATCCCGTCCACCAGCTCGCCCAACCCCGTTTCCTTACCGGAGCGGTCGTAGCGCCAGTAGCCGTTCCATTCGTTGACCACGTCGTGCAGCTCGGTGTAGAGCCAGCCGGCGATCTTGGGGTGGCGCCGGAACGCGTTCACCGCCCGGTGGTAATCCCAGCTCCAGTCGACGTCGCCGGTGCTCCCCTCGTAGCCCCAGACGTTGCCGAACTCGCTGTTGATGTCGGGTTGCCGCGCCTGGCGGTAGCCGGCCTCGAAATTCCACGGCGAGCCCGGGTAGGTGCTGTCGCTCACCAGCCGGTCGTGCTCCTCCCACGCCCAGCCCGGCAGGTAGGAGTGCCACGAGTTCAGGTCGGTCTCGGTGTGGCCGCGACCGCAGCAAGGCGAATTGTCTTCCACTAGACGCGTCGGGTCGAGCGATTTCGCGGTCCGGTAAACGGACGCGACCCATTTTTGCGTCTCGGGACGGTACACCTGTTTTCCCGCGACCTTCGTGAACAGGCCCCACGTCTCGTTGAACAGCACCCACGCGAAGATGGCGGGGTGGTTGTAGTCGCGCTGCACCATCCCGTGCAGCGTCGCCTCGATCTCCCGGTGCATGGCCGAGTCGGGCTCTCCCCAGGAATTGGGGATGTCCGCCATGATCAACAGCCCCAGCCGGTCGGCCCAATACAGCTTGCGCGGCGACTCGACCTTGACGTGCTCGCGCAGCCCGGTGAGGCCGATACTCTTGGCGCGCAGGATCTCGGCGCGCACGAACGAGTCGCTCGGATAGGTATAGAATCCGCCCGCGTGGAACGCCTGGTCCAGCGTCAGCTGCAGGTACAGCGGCCGGCCGTTCAGGGCGACGTAGCGGTATGCCGTTCCCGGAAGGTCGACGATCGAGATCTTGCGCATCCCGAAGTAGCTCCGGACCCGGTCGTCGCCGACGGCGGCGTCCACCTCGTAGAGAAACGGGTCGTCGAGCGACCACAGGTGAGCGTGCGGGATCGGCACGTCGAACGTCACCTGGTCCGCGCCCTTCGGTACGCGCCAGCTCACCGTCGGGACGGCGGCGGTCTTGAAGCGCAGCGTCAGAGCAAGGTCGCGCGGCGCCTTCTCCAGCAGCCGCGCCGTCACCACCGCGCGCCCGCGGTCGATGTCGGGCGTGAAGTGCAGTGTGCGGAGCGGTGAGCGTCCTCGCGCTTCGAGATAGGGCGTCTGCCAGATGCCGCGTGCATTGCCATACCCCTGCTTGCCCTCGAGCTTGAAGGCGCGCGGCGCGTCGTCGATCCGGAGCACGAGCCGCTGCGCTCGTCCGGTCTGCACGTACTTGGTCAGCTCGAACTCGAACGGGATGTAGCCGCCGTCGTGGGTGCCGAGTTTCCGGCCGTCGAGCCACGCGGTGGTGCGCCAGTCGGCCGCCCCGATCACGAGGAAGACGCGCTTGCCGGCCCACGCCGCCGGCACCTCGATCGTCCGGGAGTACCAGGCGATGACCGCGCTGTCCGGCACGCCCGAGAGCGGGCTGCCCCAGGGGAAGGGCACGATGATCTGGCGCGCCGCCGGCAGGTCGCCCCGAGTCCAGCCACGGGCTTCTCCCGAGTCGGGCGCATCGAACTGGAATTGCCAGGGCCCATTGAGGTTCTGCCACAGGTCCCGTTGGAAGTCGGGCCGGGGATGCTCGGGGAGGGGGGTCCTCACCCCCTGTCCCCCTCTCCCTTCGGGAGAGGGGGGACTCAAGACCAGAGCTGCCGCGGCAACAGTGATCGTCGCGAACGTTGTTGTCTTGCCACGCACCATCATCGGCACTGGCCCGAGGGCACGCTAATGGGCTGACCGGTCGGAACCGGCGTCCCGAAGTCGGGCGATCCATCCGGATGCCACGTGAACTTCTGCATCCGGATCACCCGGTTCCACCCAGGCTGCGCATCGACCTTGGAGTGGTAGACGATCCAGTCCTCCAGGCCGTCCGGTGACGTGGTGAAGCTGGCGTGTCCCACGCCATACACCGTTGCGGTGCCCGTGAAGACGGGGCCGGTCTTGAGCCAGCTGCTCGAGTCCATTGGATCGGCGTCGGCGCTCTTCAGGCGGAGCTGCCCCAGCCGGTACGCCTCGAGCCAGGATTCCCGCGTCGAGTAGATGATGAACGTCTGGTCTCCGTGCGAGAGAAACTCCGGCCCTTCGTTCAAGTCCAGCTCGGTACCGTGCTCCCAACTCTCCGTCGGGGAGGAGATGCGGACCCGGCTGCTCTGGATGGTCCACGGGTTGGACATGCGCGCGATGTACAACTGCTGCGGCGTCCGGTCCGTGGGGGCGTTGGCTTCCCAGCCCGACCACACCGCGTACAGCCCGCCGCGCAGACGGGTCACGGTGAGATCGATGGCCCAGATGCCGCCGGTGTCGAGCATTCCCTTGTCGCGGTATTCCCCCTGGGGATCATCGCCGATGGACTGGAGCACCCCGCTCCTCTGATGAATGAAGGGCGGGCCGGCCTCCCCCGCCGCGTAATAGATGTACCACCGGCCATCGATGTAGTGGAGCTCCGGCGCCCACACGTTGGTCCGGTTCCACCCGCTATCCGGCGCCGTCCAGACGGAGACGCCATTGCTCGTGGGCTCCGTCAGACGGTCGGACTTGTATACCCAGATCGCGCGGTCTCGCGACTGGACGAGATAGTACCAGTTGCCCCGTCGCTCGACCCAGGGATCCGCGCCCGGCGCCACCGGATTGACGAAGCTGCACGCTCCAGCTGGAGGCGCCTGGCCCGCGGTCGCGCTGGACGGGTTGACGCACCCGGCGACCACAAGCGGCAGCACCAACCGCCGCAGGGTCGGTATCTGACCCCGGGCGCGAGCCCGGGGTGTCCGGGAGTCAGTCACGGGTGGGGTTTCTGGGAGCCGGTCACGGGTGAGGTCTCACCACCCCGGATTTTGTTTGACGTTCGGGTTGAGATCGATCTCCGACTGGGGGATCGGCAGCAGCTCCGACTTCCCGGTGACGAAGAAATCGAACTCCGTGTCCTCCGCCTGGAGCGCGGGCGTGATCAGGCCGTGACGCGCCAGATCCGCCCAGCGCTGGCCCTCGAGACCGAGCTCGAACATGCGCTCGCGCAGGATGCGGTCCCGCATCTCGGCCTGGGTCAGGCCGGCCGGGAGCGGCGGCATGGTCACGCGCGCCCGCACCCGATCGATGAAAGTGTACGCTTCGGCCGTGCGCCCCAGCTCGTTCAGCGCCTCGGCCTCCATCAACAGGACGTCGGCGTACCGGATGACCCGGAAGTTGATCCCCGCGTCCCAGTCTTGGTCCCGCAGGCCGAGGTAGTACTCGCCGTATTTCTTGAAGAAGATGAGTGTGTCCTCGCGGACGTTGTGCGTCGTCGTGTCGTCCGCGAAGTACGTGGCGTTCGCCACGCCGTACACGTCGCTGCCGCCCTTGTAGTACAGCGTGTAGTCCAAGCGCGGATCGGGCTGGCCGGTGACCGTCGTGTCTTGCTGGAACTGCTGGAAATACCAGCGCGTCGGCCGGCCGTCGCAGTAGCTCGGCCCGCACGGGCCCACCATGCGCGAGATGTTGAGCCCGCGCGTCCCCGCGCTCAGAAACGACCGGTCGCCGAACTGTACCTCGAACACCGACTCCACGTTGTTCTCGAGCCGGTCCGTGAAATTGTCCCCGTAGTTCGCCATCAGGTCGTAGCGACCGGAGCCGATCACTTCGCTCAGGGCCGCCTCCGCCTCGGTCCACTCGTGCTGTTGCAAGTGCGCCTTGCCGAGCAGTGCCGTCGCCGCACCCCAGGTCGCGCGGCCCACGTCGGAGCCGCCGTAGGTCTGCGGCAGTGCGGCGCGCGCCTCCGTCAGGTCCTGCTCGATCTGCGCCCAGAGCTGCGGCGGCCCGACCGTGGCGGGACGATCAGTGAGCTCGGGCGGCGTGGTGATGAGGGGGACGTTGCCGTACAGTGTCACCAGGTTGAAATACAGCAGCGCCCGGATGAACTTCGCTTCCCCGACGATCCGGTCGCGCAGCGTCGGATCCATGGCGATCCCCGGCACGCGCGCGATGACTTGATTGGCCCGGAAGATGGCCTGGTAGTGATGCTGCCACAGGTCCTGGTTCACCTCGAAGTCGTAGCTCGTGAACGTGAACTTGGTGAAGTTGGAGAGATCGGTCCACGGGCTATTGATCAGCCCTACGTCCGAGCGGAGGTCGCTGGCGAACACCAGCCAGCGGCCGTACGTGCCGTTGTTCTGCAGGCCATTGTAGACGGCGTTCACACCCGCCACGGCATCCGCCGCGGTGCGCCAGAACGTGTCGGTGCTCGGCTCGTTCGGGTCGGTCAAGTCCAGATTCGTGCAGCCTGCGAAGGCCGCAGCGGCGAGCAGGGAAGGGAGAAGTCTCCGGAGTCTCATGGGTGAGCTCCTGTGGAAATCACAGCCGCAAATCGAGGCCGAAGGTGATCGTGCGGGGATTGGGATAGATGGCGCCGTCGTCCACGCCGCGCGCCAGCGGATCGGCGAACCCGAGCGTCTCCGGGTCCCAATTCGAAAAGCCGGTGAACGTGTACAGGTTCTGCACGCCGACAAAGATCCGCGGCGCCGCACCGGCGACGCCGAGCCACCGCCCGACGGCGTCCGGCAGGCGGTAGCCCAGCGCGACGTTCTGGATGCGCAGGAACGAGCCGCTCTCGATCCAGCGATCCGACAGCGGGTTGGCGTTGCTCGCCCCCTGCGGCCCGATCACGGCGCGCGGCGTGGTGGTGCTCGGGTTCGTGGGCGACCAGGGCGACAGCCCCTCGCGGAAATTCGAGATATCGTCCATGCGATCGGTCCAGTAGCGCGCCACATTGAAGATCTTGCCGCCTGCGGAGCCGCGCAGGTTGACGGCGAAATCGAACCGCCGGTAGTGGCCGTCCAGAAACAGGCCGCCCGTCACGTCGGGGATGGCGCTCCCCGCGGCGTAGCGGTCGTCGAGGTTGATTTGGCCGTCGCCGTTCCGGTCTACGTATCGCACGTCACCGGGCTTCGCGCCGGGCTGCGCGCTGGCCTGGACCTCGGCCGCGTTCTGGAAGATGCCATCGGTCTGGAGCACCCAGAACGTGCCGATGGGTGAGCCCACGGCGGTGCGGGCGACGCCGAACGGTCCGGCGACGATCGGCTGGCCGCCGTT
>Ga0209473_1001405_pt1 | contig 13426 bp, 13 predicted proteins | sample GraSoiAngelo_133_FD_185890 | JGI IMG/M metagenome (GOLD analysis project Ga0209473, IMG submission 185890) | Grasslands soil microbial communities from the Angelo Coastal Reserve, California, USA - 14_0929_05_20cm (SPAdes) (version 2) | ecosystem: Environmental > Terrestrial > Soil > Grasslands ...
GGGGAGAGCACGGAATAAGCCGTAAACCATTGCGCGGGGAATGTCGGGTGAAACCGGCGTGACCGTGGTGACTATGCTCGTGCGCTTTTTTCTGTTGCGCGCGAGGCTGCGGGCGCACCGAGCGCCCGGCATTCCCTGCGCCCTCTGATTTCAGACGGCGGCATGTTCGGAACAAAACTCGCGCAAACGCGCGGCGAGATCGCGAAGTTGTGTCGGTATGGGCGCGACAAAAACAAATTCGTCATGGCCGGACTTGATCCGGCCATCCATCACCTCTCAGAAAAAGATAGATCACCGGGTCAAGCCCGGTGATGACGAGCGCAAGCGCTCGTCAATTCAACACCCGCTTGGCCTCGGGGCTGTCGAGCGAAAAGGTCGGCACGTCGATCTCGAACCGCTCGCCGCTTTCACTGACCATCTGATAGCGTCCGCTCATGAAGCCCGACGTGGTCGAAAGCGGCACGCCAGAGGTATATTCGAAGCGCTCGCCCGGCGCGAGCACGGGCTGTTCGCCGACCACGCCCTCACCGCGCACTTCCTGCTTGCGGCCCGAAGCATCGGTGATGATCCAGTGCCGCGTCTGCAATTGCACGGTCTCATCGCCGGAATTGGTGATCACAATGGTGTAGGACCAGAAATAGCGGGAATGTTCCGCCGACGAGCGTTCGGGCATGAAGTTCGGCTCGACGGTGACTTCGATCTGGCGGGTAACGGCGCGGTACATGGTAACCCCATCATATCGAAAAGTTCGGCCGGAACCAATCGCGCCCGCCGGAGCGTAGTGAACGAAGGCCACACAAATCCAATCGTCGTTTCAACAAAGTTCCAATTTAGGACGCGAACCGCGATATCCTTCGACCTTCGTAATCTTGCTTGCAAGCTTGCTCGAAAGCTTTGGACCGATACTATGTTTCGATCAGCGCTCAACACCGGTGCCAGATGACGTCCATTGCCGATCGGGCTGCCAGGCCGTCGATTGCCGGAGCAGCGGATGCGACGGCGCGCGCGGAAGCCGCGGCGCCGGTCGCCGCCGCGCCTGCCATTTCGTTTCCCGCGGTCGGCGAGCGCGAGTTGCGGCTCGATCTGTTCCGCGGGCTCGCGCTGTGGCTGATCTTCATCGATCATCTGCCGCCCAATATCCTGACCTGGTTCACGATCCGCAACTATGGATTTTCCGACGCCACCGAAATCTTCATCTTCATCTCCGGCTATACCGCAGCGTTCGTCTACGGCCGCGCCATGCTCGAATCCGGCGTCGTGGTCGCGACCGCGCGCATCCTGCGCCGGGTCTGGCAGATTTATGTCGCGCACGTCTTCCTGTTCACGATCTTCCTTGCGGAGATTTCCTATGTCGCGACCAGTTTCGAGAACCCGCTCTATACCGAAGAGATGGGCATCATGGATTTCCTCAAGCAGCCCGACGTCACCATTGTCCAGGCGCTGCTTTTGCGGTTCCGTCCCGTCAACATGGACGTGCTGCCGCTCTATATCGTGCTGATGCTGTTTTTGCCCGTCATCCTGTGGCTGATGAAATGGAAGGCCGATGTCACGCTGGGGCTGTCGGTCGCACTTTATGCGCTGACCTGGCATTACGATTGGTATCTGTCGGCCTATCCGAACGGCTACTGGGCCTTCAATCCGCTAGCCTGGCAATTGCTGTTCGTGTTCGGGGCGTGGTGTGCGCTCGGCGGGGCGCGGCGCATGGCGCGGATTCTCTCCTCACCGGTCATGCTGTGGATTTGCGCCGTCTACCTGTTCTTCTCGTTCTGCGTGACTATGACCTGGTATTTCCCGCAGCTCAATCATCTGATGCCGCGCCGGCTCGAGCAATGGATGTATCCGATCGACAAGACCGATCTTGACGTGCTGCGCTTTGCGCATTTCCTGGCGCTCGCAGCGATCACGGTGCGCTTTCTCCCCAAGGACTGGCCGGGTTTGAGATCGCGCTGGCTGCGGCCGTTGATCTTGTGTGGGCAGCATTCGCTGGAGATTTTTTGCCTCGGCGTGTTCCTGGCCTTTGCCGGGCACTTCGTGCTGGCCGAGATCTCGGGCGGTGCTGCGCTGCACGCTCTCATCAGCGTCTGCGGAATCCTCATCATGTCTGGCATGGCCTGGGTGATTTCGTGGTACAAGCACAGTGCCGACAAGAATGCCTCGCGCAAGGGCACGATCGGCAACGCTGATATGGCGGGAGGGAGCTTGTGAGGTCGCGGGGTTTCCTGGGGCTCATCGTGCTGACCGGCTGTTTGGCCGCGACGCCCCTCCATGCCGAGGATAATCCCCCAAGCGGCAATCCCCAAAGTTGCGAAGTGCCGGCGTCTCTTTTGTCTACCGAGAGCGCGTTGCCCAAGGTCGCGGACGCCGTCAGGGACGGCCATGCGCTCAATATCCTGGTGGTCGGCAGCCGGTCCTCGACCATCGGCACATCCGAAGCCAGTGCCTACCCGGCCCGGCTACAGGCCGCGCTGAGGGAGAAACTGCCGTCGACCACGGTTAACGTATCCGTAGAACTACAGGTCAAGAAGACCGCCGAAGAGGCTGCCGGCAGCTTCGTTAAGCTTTTGGAAGATAAACAGCCTACTTTGGTTATCTGGCAGACGGGCACGGTCGATGCTATCCGATCGATCGATCCCGACGAATTTCGTAGCGCCCTCGACGAGGGTGTTATTGCGCTGCAAAAGGCGGGGGCCGACGTGGTGTTGATGAATCTGCAATATAGTCCGCGGACGGAGACGATGATTTCCGTGCCGCCTTACCTGGATAATTTGCGCGTGGTGGCGCAGGAGCACGACGTTCCCTTGTTCGATCGCTTCGCCATCATGCAACAATGGAACGATCAGGGCGATTTCGATCTGTTCAGCGCGTCGCACGGCCTCGAGCTTGCCGAACGCGTTCACGATTGCCTCGGCCGCGCGCTGTCGAAATTTGTCATCGACGCCGCCCATATCGGCCCGGCCCAGCAGAACTAGGATCTTGCGTTACATGATGCCGCTGCGTTTTCATTGCCCTTTTTTGCCCGTCACATCGCTTGCTGTGTCCGCAGTCGCGGCGCTCCTGCTGCTCGCGTCAATCTCGAACTCGCCGGTGCGCGCGCAAATCACGGCCCAAGCTGCCCAAACCCCGGCGCCGTCTGACAGCAGGGTTGCCGCGCCGCAGCCCTTCGTCACGACCGGCGCTGCGTCCGCCGACCAGAGCCGGCTTCCGGAGCAAAAGGGCCTCACCGCGAAGGCGATCGATAAGGTCAAGCAGGTCGCGAAATCAGCCAGCGACATTTTCAGCCGCGTGCCTTGCTTGCCGCCGAAGGGCGGCGCCAAATCGATGGGATCGCTGCCGCATGTCGCGGGCAAGCTCGCCTCCGGCCAAGGAGTTGTGATCGTCGCATTCGGTTCGTCGTCGACCGCGGGTTACGGCACGAGCTCGCCTGAGTTCACCTATCCCAATCGCCTTGCGGCGCAACTGCGCCGGCAATATCCGTCCGCTGACATCAGCGTCGTCAATCGCGGCCACGGCGGCGACGACGCGCCGGAAATGATGAAGCGGCTGCAGACAGAGGTCATCGACGCGCATCCGGATCTCGTGATCTGGCAGGTCGGCACCAATGCCGTGCTGCGTGACCTTGATCCCGCCGACACTGCGAAGCTCGTGGAAGAAGGCGTCGCGCGCATTCAGGCCGGCGGCGCCGATGTCGTGCTGGTCGATCCACAATATTCGCCGCGCGTTACCGAGCGCGCCGAGAGCGCCGGCAAGATGGTAAAACTGCTGGGCAGGGTCGCCCATCTTCATCACATCGGCATCTTCCCGCGCTTCGAGGTGATGCGCGACTGGCACGAGAAGCAGGCGCTCCCGATCGACAGCTTCGTGATCGCCGATGGCCTGCACATGAATGACTGGGGCTATGCCTGCTTCGCGCAACTGCTCGGTGACGACATCATCAAGTCGGTCGGCCAGCTCAAGCTCGGCGTCAACGTGCCCTCCAACGTACAGACCTACCGGCCGATGTGAGGCTTCCGGATGCTCACGCGCGCTCCAGCGCCGCATGCAAATCCTCGATCAGGTCGTCGGGATGCTCGAGCCCGGCCGAGAAGCGCACGAAACCTTCGCTGATGCCGAGCTCGGCGCGCGCTTCCGGCGCGAGCCGCTGATGGGTTGTAGTGGCGGGATGGGTGACGAGGCTCTTGGAGTCGCCGAGATTGTTCGAGATCCGCGAAATCTTCAGCCCGTTGAGAAAGCGGAATGCGCCGGCCTTGCCACCCTTGACCTCAAACCCGACCAAGGTCGACCCCGCGCGCATCTGCTTCTTCACGAGCGCCGCCTGCGGATGATCCTCGCGGCCGGGATAGAGCAGCCGCGAAATCTTGGGATGGGTCGCCAGCATGTCCGCGACCTTGGCGGCGGTCTCGGTCTGCGCGCGGACGCGAACTGCCAGCGTCTCCAGCCCCTTCAACAGCACCCAGGCGTTGAACGGCGATATCGATGGGCCGGTCTGGCGCATGAAATTATGGATGTGCTCGGCGATGAAGGCCTCCGAGGAGAGAATGACGCCGCCCAGGCAGCGGCCCTGGCCGTCGATATGCTTGGTCGCGGAATAGACGACGACATCGGCGCCGAGCGCGAGCGGGCTCTGCCAGATCGGGGTCGCGAACACATTGTCGACGATCAGCCGTGCGCCGCCCTGGTGCGCGATCTCGGCGATGGAGGGGATGTCGAGCACATCGAGCGTCGGGTTGGTGGGGCTTTCCAGGAAGCAGCTCCTGGTGTTCGGCCGCATCGCGCGTTTCCACTGATCGAGATCGAGCCCGTCGACCAGCGTCGAGGCAATGCCGTAACGCGGCAGCAAATCCTCGACCACATAGCGGCACGATCCAAACATCGCCTTGGACGCCACGACGTGATCGCCGGCTTTCAGCGGCGCCAGGATGGCGGTCGTCACCGCGGCCATGCCGGTGGCGGTCGAGCGGCCGGCTTCGGCTCCCTCGAGCTCAATCATGCGGCGCTCGAACATCGAAATCGTCGGATTGGAATAGCGCGAATAGATGTAGCCGGGGTCTTCGCCCTTGAAGCGGGCCTCGCATTGCTCCGCGCTGTCGTAGACATACCCCTGGGTGAGAAACAGCGCCTCGGACGTTTCGCCATATTGCGAGCGCAGGCTGCCGGAATGGACCAGCCTGGTTTCGGGACGATAGCGGGCGGTTGGCGAAGCGGACGCGGGTGATTTGGACATGTGACCTCCGTCGTGACCATCCTTGAAAATGGTCACAAAAAACCGGCCTGGAAAATTCCACAGGCCGGGATCACACTGTCCCCGGCCTGTTTAGCGACTTGTTTAACGTGGCTGCAAGCCGGCCGGCTCAAATCACCACGGGATAAGTCATGCTCTTATTCGTACCCGGCCTTTCCGTCAAGGCGGGCATCGGATAACCGGTAAAAAGGGGTTATTTTCGGAGTTTGGATGACATCGGGGCCACCGCCCAAGGAGCACGTTAAGGACCATATCGTGTCGTTTTCGCTTCCGACCCACGCCAACGGCATCTTGCCGGATCGCATGATCGCGGCGATGGCGGATGACGGCCTGATCCTGCCGGCCTATCCGTTCGTGGAAAGCCAGATCCAGCCGGCGAGCCTTGATCTGCGCCTCGGCGATATCGCCTATCGCGTGCGCGCGAGCTTCCTGCCTGGCCCGGGCGCGACAGTGGCCGAGCGCATCGACGAATTGAAGCTGCACGAAATCGGCCTCGCCGACGGCGCCGTGCTGGAGACCAACTGCGTCTACATCGTGCCGCTGCTGGAGAGCCTGGCGCTGCCGCCGAAAATCGTCGCCGCGGCGAACCCCAAGAGCTCGACCGGGCGGCTTGACGTGTTCACGCGCGTAATCGCGGACGGCACCCGCCGCTTCGACATGATCGGCGCCGGCTATCACGGCCCGCTCTATGCCGAGATCAGTCCGAAGACGTTTCCGGTGCTGCTGCGCGAGGGATCGCGGCTCTCACAAGTGCGCTTCCGCACCGGGGAGGCCATCCTCAATGCCGATGAGCTCGACGCACTGCATGGCGCCGAGCGGCTGGTCGATCGCGACGACGCCGATCTGATCGGCGGCGTGGCGCTCTCGGTCGACCTTTCCGGCGAACACACGAAAGGCTTTGTCGGCTATCGCGCCAAGCGCCATACCGGCGTGGTCGATGTCGACCGCCGCGGCGGCTACGCGGTCGATGAATTCTGGGAGGCGATCGCGGCACGATCGGACGGCAGCCTCATCCTCGATCCCGGCGAGTTCTACATCCTCGCCTCAAAGGAAGCGGTGCAGGTGCCGCCGGATTACGCCGCCGAGATGGTGCCGTTCGATCCGTTGGTCGGCGAATTCCGCGTGCATTATGCCGGTTTCTTCGATCCCGGTTTTGGTTATGCCGGGGCCGGCGGGCAGGGTTCCCGCGCCGTGCTGGAAGTGCGCTCGCGCGAAGTGCCGTTCATCCTCGAGCATGGCCAGATCGTCGGCCGGCTGGTCTACGAGAAAATGCTGGCGCGGCCGGCTGCGCTGTACGGCCAGCGCATCGGCTCCAACTATCAGGCGCAGGGTCTCAAGCTCTCCAAGCACTTTCGAGCCTGAGCTACTTCTCGGCCGACCTCACCGATGGCGCCACGCGCCACACCGTGTTGCCGACATCGTCGGCCACCAGCAGCGCGCCTTCCTTGTCGAGCCGCACCCCGACCGGCCGGCCCTGCGCCTCGCCCTTGTCGTTGATGAAGCCGGTCAAGACATCCTGCGGCGCGCCCGAAGGCTTGCCGTCCTTGAAGGGCACGAAGATCACCTTGTAGCCGGCGCGGGGACTGCGATTCCATGAGCCGTGCTGGCCGACGAAGGCGCCGCCCGTCATTTCCGGCGGAAACAGATTGCCGGTGACGAAGGTCAGGCCGAGCGAGGCCGTATGCGCGCCGAGCGCATAGTCGGGGACGATAGCTTTGGCCACCAGATCGGGCCGCTGCGGTTGGACGCGGGTATCGACATGCTGGCCGAAATAAGAGTAAGGCCAGCCATAGAAGCCGCCATCCTTGACCGAGGTCATATAGTCCGGCACCAGGTCGTTGCCGAGCTCGTCGCGCTCGTTGACCGCGACCCACAGCGCGCCGCTCTGCGGCTGCCAAGACGGGCCGCTCGGATTGCGCAAGCCGGACGCAAACACCCGCCACTTGCCGCTGGCGCGATCGACCTCGAGCACGGAGGCGCGGTTGGTCTCGGCCTCGATGCCGTTCTCGCCGACATTGCTGTTGGAGCCGACCGTGGCATAGAGTTTGGTGCCGTCGGGGCTCGCAGTGAGATCCTTGGTCCAGTGATGGTTGATGGTGCCGGCGGGCAAGTCGGTCAGCTTGACGCCGGGCGCGTCGATCTTGGTGTCGCCGCTATGATAGGGAAATCTCAGGATCGCATCGGAATCCGCGACATAAAGATCGTCGCCGACCAGCACCATGCCGAACGGCGAGTTCAACCCCTTGATGAAGACGCTCCTGGTATCGGCGACGCCGTCGCCGTTGGTATCGCGAAGCAGCGTGATGCGGTTGGCGCTCGGCGCGCCGGCGCCGGCCCACTTCTGCGCTTGTTTATAGATGAAACCCTTGACGCCCTTGCTGTCATCCGGCTTTGGCGGGGCGTTGGTCTCGGCCACCAGCACATCGCCGTTCGGCAGCACATAGAGCGAACGCGGATGGTCGAGCTGTTTGGCGAAGGCAGTCACCGCCATGCCGTTCTCGGCCTTGGGCTTGCCCTCGGCCGGCCAGCCAACCACCGACGCGATATCGACCGTTGGGATCCAGGTATCTTGCGGCGGCGGCAGGTTGGGCGAAGGCCCGTAGCTCTGCGCCACGGTCGCGGTGTCCTGGGGATTGTAACAGGCGGCGAGCGGCAGCGCCAACGCGCCGATCGCGATTGCCGATATGAGATTATTGCGCATGATGGGTTCCCGAACATAACGCCACTGCAATGACAATGCAGGGGGCGCGCCAGCGTTCAAAACGACTGCCGTGAACTTGACGTGACCTGCTGGTGCAGGAACCGGCGGAAAAATGGGAGCGACAATGAGCGAAGGGCAGCACGGCGCCGACGAGGCAAAGTGGCTCAAGTGGCGAGCGGTTGCCGAACTCTATCATGCCTATTTCACCGGGCTGATCCTCACCACGGTGACGCGGCGCGGCACGGCGGACGCCGCGGAATTCGTGTTCCGGGTGTTCCGCCGCCAGCAGCAGGAACGCTTTCTGCCGGGCCTGAAAAAGCTGGGCTTAAGCCATTTCCCGCCGGCGGTGGCGGCCGCGCAATATCATTATCTCTCCAACTGGATCGGCGGCGTCCACGTCGAATACATGTACGAGACTGACCGCAAGGCTTGGATCCGCTATCCGCCGCCGCGCTGGATCTGGAAGGGCACGGCGATCTGTGGTGTGCCCGGCGAAGTGTCGCGCGCAATGCTGCGCGGCTGGCATGCCAACAATGGCGAAGCCCTCGGAAATCTGAAGCTCGGCTTCGTCTGCACCAAGCAGAGCGTCGAGGGCCAGGACGGGCTTGAAGGCTACTACTGCGAATACGATTCCCAGCTCGAACTTGATCAACGCCTGGTGTTCGCGCGCCATCTTGAGGCGCCGCTGTTCGATCCCGCCACCGCACCCGCATTGCCGGTTGCGAGTTGGCCGAAGTCCAGGCTGCAAAAGGCCTATCGCAATTACGCGATGGAATATGCAAAGACTGCCGCGCCGGTGATGGTGCAATTGTTCGGACCCGAAGATGCCGGCTATCTCCTGCATCGCACGGGAAAGCTGATCGGCATGCAATATTTTGACGAAACCGCGCGTGCGTTTGGCATGGGCCGTGGCGGCGCAAAACAGTTCGATGAATTCCTGCGCGCATTATTTGAGGCACAGGATGACGCGGTCGATATCGGCGAAGACGATGGCATATATGAACTTCGGCAACAGACCTGGAAATTGATGGCCGATGTCGGCGACTATCATCCGGCCTGTGCGAAAGTCCTCGAAGGATTGTTCGAGGGACTGGCGGCCGGCTGCGGGCGTCACATTCCAGTGCAGCTGAAGCCGACTGCGGGCGGCAAGCCGCCGTTCGTCTGGTCGATCGGCTAGCGCCAACACTCACCTGCAATCGCGCAGGCCCCCAATGCGTCCCGTGCACGGGGAATCGATCGTCACCGTGGTAGGACATCTCCCGGCACCGCAGCAAGTTCGGGCCGAAGGAGAGATACTTGCCCGATATTGCGGTCGCTGAAATTCCCGTCGACGAAGAAGAGCGTCCGCTTCCTCCGCCTGAGCCGCGGGCGCGCAATGCGCTGGTCGACGGTGCGATCCTGCCGACGCTGCTGCGGCTGGCCTGGCCGAATGTGATCGCACTTTCGGCCGGCACCTGCGTCGTCATCGCCGAAACCTCCTATATCGGCCGTTTGGGTGTGGAAGCGCTGGCGGCGATGGCGCTGGTGTTTCCCTGCGTGATCCTGACCATGACCATGTCGGGCGGGGCGATGGGCGGCGGCGTCGCGTCGGCGATCGCGCGTGCGCTTGGCGCGGGCGATAACGACCGCGCCTCGACCCTGGCCGCGCATGCACTGTTGATCGGCATCTCGTTCGGGCTGACCTTCATGCTGGGCATGTTGGTCTTCGGCCCGCGGCTTCTGGAATTGCTCGGCGGCCGCGGCAACGTGCTGGCGCAGGCGATGGCCTATGTGCAGATATTCTTCGGCGGCGCGGTCGTGCCGTGGCTGATGAACACGATGGCCGGAGTGCTGCGCGGCACCGGCAACATGAAACTGCCGTCGCTGATGATGCTGTCTTCCGCCGTGTGCCAGGTCATTCTCGGCGGCACGCTCGGCTTAGGCCTCGGTCCGGTCCCGCAATTCGGCATGTGCGGCGTCGCTGCCGGCTCGTTGATCGCCTACATCGTCAGCATCTCCGTGATGGGTTGGTACCTGTTTTCCGGTCGCGCCCGGGTTATCCCAAAAATCAGGGGACTTCGCATTGAATGGGGGATGTTCATCGACATCCTCAAGGTCGGTGCGGTCTCATGCCTTTCGCCGCTGCAATCGGTGTTGACGATCAGCATCTTCACCCATTTGCTGGCCGGCTTCGGCACCGCTATCCTCGCCGGCTACGGCATCGGTGCGCGGCTCGAGTTCATGTTGACATCGGTGGCGTTCTCGATCGGCATCGCCTCCGTGCCGATGATCGGCATGGCGATCGGGGCGGCGCGGATCGCACGCGCCCGACGCATTGCCTGGATCGCGGGCCTGATCTCGTTCGTCTCGGTCGGCGCGATCGCTAGCATCATCGCGGTCTTCCCCGACCTCTGGGTTAATATCTTCACCGGCGATGCCACCGTGCGTGCCGCGAGCCGGCAATATCTGTCCACGGCGGCGCCGATGTACGCCTTCATTGGACTTGCGATGTCGATGTATTTCTCCTCGCAGGGCGCCGCGAAAGTGGTGGGGCCGGTGCTCGCCCAAAGCGCGCGGCTGGTGTTCATCGGCGTTGGCGGCTGGTGGCTATCGACACATGAGGCGACGGCTGCGAACTTCTTCGCACTCGCAGCAGCCTCGATGATGGTGCTCGGCTCGCTCTCCTGCTTGAGCGTCATCCTGACCCGGTGGGGCCCCAAGCACGAGGCGGTCTTGCCAGCCCGCCCTGCGTTGTCCTGAACTGGCGGAACAAAGCCATCAGCGTCGGCGGTGACGACGGTGGCCGCCGCCGGCAAGATTGGCCATCCGCATCAACGGCCCGATCATGCCCATGATGTCGCCGCCGCTTCCGCCGCCGATCATGCCCGTGATATCGCCGCCGCCATAGCCGCCGGGGATTCCGTCGCCACCGAGGCCGGGCGGAATCACGCCGCCATAACCGCCGCCACCCATCATTCCGCCGAAGCCGCCGCCGCTGCCGTCCATCATGCCGCTCATCATCGGTCCCATGGTCTGCATCAGCATGGCGAAACGGCGCTTGCCCATTTTCGCCTTCATCATCTCCAGCATGGGCGCCATCTGGGTCATCATGTCGCCGTCGCCACCCCCGCCGCCGCCAAAGCCTGCGAATTGGGCTTTCGCCGGCGCGCTTGTCAGGGTGAACAGCAACAGCACCGTTGCTGCCTGGCAAATGACCTTGTCCGCACCCGTCATGATCAGCTCCTCGCGTGCGTAGCGCCGCGGAAAGCGGCACAGACCGGACGCACCCGAAAGAGGTAGGGACGGTAGCTTGCGGCTTCCGTGAGAAAGATCACATTTGCGCGCTGACCGGCGTTGTCCGCAACGCCTTCTGCATCGCAGCCGCGGCCTGATCCATCTGGCCGTCGATGTACGGCGCGATTTCGTGCGGCAGCACATCGACGATCCAGATCAGGCGGCAGCAATCCTTGCCGTCGGCGATCACCTGCACCGAGGCGCTGTGCTGTTTGATCCGCTCGCTGATCACGGCATAAACCAGCCGCCGCTTTGCGTCGTCGCAGTCGACCAACAGTTCGCGCGCCACCGTGCCATTGGCGAAGGAGACGATGCGCGCCTGGCCCTCGAGATGTGTGTCGAGCACGAAGCCCGGCACCAGCCGCGTATGCAGCGCGCCAAAATCGCGCACCGCGTCCCAGACGTGGTCGGCGGGCGCTTCGATTGGAATGGTCTTGTGAATGGATGCCATGAGGGTGGTCCTAAGTTTTGGAATTGCTGTCATTCCGGGATGCTCCGAAGGACCAGACCCGGAATCTCGAGATTTCCGGGTTCGCGTCTTTGACGCGCCCCGGAATGACGTCATCACGTACACACCGCCTCGACATTGTTGCCGTCGGGATCGATCAGGAACGCGGCATAATAGGTCGGGCTGTAATCGGTCCGTGGACCCGCGCCGCCGTTGTCACGGCCGCCGGCCTTGATGCCCTCGGTGTGAAATTTCCTGATCGCGGCGTGGTCGGGCGCGCGGAACGCGACATGTGCGCCTTCGCTCTTTGGCCCCTTGTGCAAATAAAGCCACAGCGCCGGTTCGCCCTTTGGCCCGAAGCCCGCGCCATTGTCATCGCGCGAGCACAGGACATAACCGAGCGGCGCGAGAGCAGCCGAGTAGAAGCGCACGCTGGCATCGAGATTGCCGACTTTTATTCCGATGTGGTCGTACATGAGGGTCTCCAGTTGAAACGCGCGTTTCCATCCGCGCGGACTGGAGACGACCCTAGTCAGTGAAGGGCAAGCCGTTCTTGGAGAATCTTGCGCTTGCCGCGCGAGGCCTGCCGGAACTTGCGCGGCGAGACGCCGGCGGCGCGATGGAAAGTGCGGACGAAATTGGAAAGGTCGCCAAAGCCGACGTCATAGGCGATATCGGTGATGGAGCGTTCCTCGTCGGCGAGATGCCGCGCCGCGTGGCGCAGCCGCGAGCGCACCAGGTATTGGTGCGGGGTGACGCCGAGCACGCTGGAAAACAGCCGCAGGAAATGAAACGGGCTGACGCCGGCCTGCTCAGCCGCGTGCTCCAGGTCGATCTCGTTCTGCGAATGCGCATCGATCCACAGTGCGGTTTCCACCGCACGGCGGCGGTCCCGCGACGTCGCGGGCGCCGCCTTGGGCGATCGAGCGGACACCACCTCGACAAAGCGGCTGGCAAAAAACTGCCCGATCTCGTCGAGCCCGACATCGCTTTTTCCCTCAGCCGCGGCCTGCGCCAGTTCGCCCAGTACCATCAATTCGGGCAGGGGCGGCATCGCGCCGACCTGCCAGAACTCAGGCGGCGCGCCGATTGCTTCCACCAGGTCCTCGTTAAGGAAAAACGACAGGCACTCATCGCCGCAGGTGTGGTCGTGGGTGCAGACATATTCGTCACCGGGATGGCCGACCAGCACCGATCCCGCCACCAGTTCGAAGAAGTGCCCGCGGCTGTGGCAGCCGAAGCTGCCCTTGCGCACGTAGGACACCGAATGACAGTGGTGCCATTCCGCGAACGGCCGGTCGCCTGGGGCCGCCGAACAGCGGAAGTCCGACACCGCAATGGATGGGCGTTGCAGTAGCGTCGTGGCGCTCATGCCGGCAAATCTAGTTATGCGGGCGCGGCGGGGCAACCGGGAGCAATGCGTCGAACAGGGTCTTGTTGCGGGCAGGATGGGCACCCTCGATCGACAGCAAATGGCGCTTTGAGATGGTTCCGCCGTGCGGTGAAATCTGATCCCCATAATCGCCTGCTTCCAGCACGCGATGGCAGGGCACGATGATCATGAATGGATTCTTGGCAATCGCCTGCGCCACCGAACGCGCAGCGCTCGGAGCCCCCAGGCGCGTCGCGATGTCGCCATAGGTGCGGGTTTCTCCGCGCGGCACCAAGCGCGTGAGCTCGTAAACGCGCTGGTTGAAGATGTGGATGCCGCGCATGTCGAGGGTGACGTCGTTAAAATCGCCTGCCGCACCGCGCAACAGCGTGG
>Ga0209473_1001409_pt1 | contig 13407 bp, 7 predicted proteins | sample GraSoiAngelo_133_FD_185890 | JGI IMG/M metagenome (GOLD analysis project Ga0209473, IMG submission 185890) | Grasslands soil microbial communities from the Angelo Coastal Reserve, California, USA - 14_0929_05_20cm (SPAdes) (version 2) | ecosystem: Environmental > Terrestrial > Soil > Grasslands ...
AGCATGGGAATCCCTCTCTGGTTTGTGTAGCGTGGGCTTGCGATCAGTCGAAGACTCTCAGCGCGGCGTTACAGCGCGCACCTCTCAGCGGGCCGCTCCCACCAGCTGGACCATGCCTCCGGGACGGATGCCCGGCACCGAGAGCCGGATCCGGTAGAGCGCGCTGCGCGCGGCCAGATACAGCGTCCGCCCGTCGCTGTCGCCCCACGCCATGTTCGCCGCGAGCTGCTCGGAAACGATGGTTCCCAGATGCTTGCCCTCGGCCGAGACGATCCACACGCCGCCCGGCCCCGAGACGTAGAGGTTCCCGCGCTGATCCACCTTCATCCCGTCCAGCGCCTCCTCGCCGGGCGCGGCCGACATGTCGAAAAAGACGCGACCGCCGGACAAGCCGCAGTCGGGCGCCACTTGATAGCGCATGACGACCTTGCGCTGAGGGTCCCAGTTGGTCACGTACAGGAACTTCTCGTCGGGCGAGAAGGCGATTCCGTTCGGCCCGATCAGATCGGTGGAGACGAGCTTCAGCCCGCCATCCTTGAGACAGAAGACGCCGCTGTAGGGAAGCTCCTTGCGCGGGTCGTCGTAGACGCGAGGCAGCCCGAATGGCGGATCGGTGAAGTAGAGCGCGCCGTCCGACCGGTAGACGAGATCGTTGGGGCTGTTGAGCCGCTTGCCCTGGTAGCGATCGGCGAGAATCGTCAGAGCGCCGGTCCGCTCCAGCCGGGTGACGCGGCGGTTGCCGTGCTCGTCGACGGTGAGCCGGCCCTCACGGTCCAGCGTCAGGCCGTTGGACCCCGGCTGGTGGTACTCGCCGACGTCCGCGCCCTTGTAGCCGCTCTTCGTGCGGTACACAGACACTTGCCCGTCCGGCGTCCAGCGGTAGATGCGATTCGCGTTGGGGTCGCTGAAGAGCAGGTACCCATCGGGATGCCACACCGGTCCTTCGATGAACTCGAATCCTTCGGCGAGCTTTTCGATGCGGGCGTCCGCGGGAACCAGCTCATCCAGCGCGGGATCGATGCGGGCAATCGACCCGAAGCTGCGCTTCTCCGCCGCCGGCCGATGCAGCTCGAGCGTGGCCGAGCGGATCCAGAGGAAGTTGTCGGGCCCGATGGAAAGCGGACCGTTGGCTGCGAAGACGGCGATGCGGAACTGCTGCCCTGGCTTCGCCTCGCGCGTGAGCACCACGCGATTGGGCGCGTTGAATCCGCGCACGACCGCGCCCCCGCTCTGGCCGAGCATCGGCGAGAGCTTTCCGTCGACCCAGACCTCGGCGTAATCGTCGACCACCACCTCGAAGACGAGGGTGCCGCCCTTCACCTCGGTGGTCCCGATGCGCTCCGGCACGTTGAGGGTCAGGCGATACCATCCGAAGCACACCTTGCCGTTGCCGCGCCGCTGTTCGAGGGCGGTCGCGGCGACGACCTCCCACTTCGAGTCGTCGTCGTCCGCGCGCGGCGAGAACTGCTGCGAGCGTACCGGCTTGCCGGAAGCCCGCAGATCGGGGCCGGGCGCGCGCGCATCTACGGTCATCAAGGATGCGTCCCGATATCGCCAGGAACCCGCGACGGAAGCGAGCGCTGCCGGATCGGCAAGATCGACGATTGCGGCTGGCAGACGGTACGCGTCGTCGTAGGGCGCAGGCGCAACGGGAGCCGCGACCAGGACGGCTAGCAGAGTGACCGTGCCCATCAGCGCACCTTCACGACGTAGTAGTTGAACGGCGCCGAAGCCTGCTGGAACCAGTGAGGCACGCCGCTCGGCACCACGACCACGTCGCCTTCCGCGAGATGGCGCGTGTCGCCACCCTGCAAACCGGCGCCGCGGATCTCGTCCGGCTCGATGGTCTGTCCCTCGAGGACCGTCCCTCCGGTCACGAGTGTTGCCTTGCCGTGCAGCACGTGGATGATGTCCGTGTCGCGCAGGTGGACCTCGGCCTTGCCGGCGCCGTCGCGGTGGCTGGCGTGCACCTTGTAGTTCGCTACCTCGACCAGCGGTCGGCCCTTGACGAACGCTTCCGCCACCTCCGCGCCTCGAAAGTAGGTGATCGACATCGTCGCGCCAGCACCGGTGACGGCGGCGGCGCCCGCCAGGGCAAGCTCCTCGTCCTGTTGCGCGCTGTTGGCGCCGCTCACGCCGATCGCGCCCACGATCTGGCCCTCGATGACGATGGGTACGCCGCCGATCAGCGGCGTGAAGTCTTCGACGGCGGTCATCGCAGTCCGTCCCTTGTTGATCAATTCCTCGAAGAACCGGGTTGGCTTCTTGAAGAGCGCCGCGGTGCGCGCCTTGCCTATGGAAACGCGCGCGCCGGCGGCGAAAGTGCCCTCGAGGCGCTCGAGCGCCATCAGGTTCCCGCCATCGTCGACGACCGCGATGATGCCGCCGGCCTTGTTGCGGCGGGCCTCGGCCTCCGCGGCGGCGATGGCGCGACGAGCGCCCTCCAGCGTGAGGACTTTCTTTTCCACAATCTGCGCGTGCGCACGGCCGGCAACCAGCGCGCCGAGCGCGGCGGCGACGAACCTTGCCCGAACCATCGGAAACACCTTTCGCGCGCCTCGGCGCGCCGTGAAGAGAAGGCCGATCCGCGGCGCCGCGGTCCGGGGAATCCGCAACGCCGCGCTCGGGGACTACGAGGCTTCCGGAAAGGCGTCGATCGCGAACGACGATCCGTTACACGGCTCGCCATTGAAGGGCCAGAGCTAGCGCAGTCCCTCCAAACAGCGCCTCGTGGAATCGCGCCGTCCGGACCTGGAATGTCAGAGGGCCCTGGTACGCTCACCACATGAGCGATGCGTGCACCGAGCTCGATGCGAGGCTGGAAGCAGTGGCGAGTGCCGCGGCTCCGCTGCCCTCGCGGCTTCCGCGGGTGCGGGATCCAGTCCTCGGTCGCTGGATGGCGCACCAGATGGATGCGCTGCTCCGGAACGTTACCGCCGGTTATGGCGCCCTCGACGTCGCCATCGGCGAGGGCCTGGACGCGTTGAACGTCGGACGGCGGGCTCGGCGACTACGCCCGGGAAGAGCTCGGGATCAACGCGAGCACGGCGGTGAAGATGGCGCGGCTGGCGCGAAGGCTCCGCGACCGGCCGCTCTTGAGAGAAGCGGTCCCGCGAGGGGAGGTGAGCGTGCGCAAGGCGGAGACCGTCGCGCCGGTGGCGATGGGCGATGACGAGGCGCGGTGGATCCTGCGGGCAAAGGCGGAGACGGTCCGATCGCTCAAGGCCGCCGTGAAGGCGCCCGCGATCAGGAGGAGGAGGAGGAGGAGGCGACATCTGGTTGAGCAATCGCCATGCCGCGCGAAGAGCCTTTCCATTCAGCGTTCCGCGTCGACTCGAGTGCACCTGCGCGTCCGCTTGTCGCGTACGGGCTGGTACGGCGCGCTTCTCGCACATCCGAGTACAGTGCGGAGCTTGGAACAGGATCAGTGCTGCGCAACGTCCGGCTTGGGCCCGTCGAGCACGACGAACTCCACCCGGCGGTTCTTCGCGCGATTCGCTTTGGTGTCGTTGGGAACGAGGGGCCGGTCCGACCCGAATCCCTTCGCCCGGAGCCGCGAGGCGTCAATCCCGGCCGCCATGAGATGGCGCAGCACCGACTCGGCGCGGCGCTGCGAGAGCCGCCGGTTGTAGGCGGGCTTGCCACGCCCGTCGGTATGCCCTTCGATCCGGACCTTTCGGATCGCCGGCATGTTCCGCAGCACCTCGATCACCTGGTCGAGCAGAGGAAGCGAGACCGGCAGGATGGTCGCCGCGTCATGCGCGAACTGCACCTGGACGAGCAGGGCGAGGTGCCCGTCCCGCACTGCGCGCTGGAGTCCCGAGGTTGGCGCGAGAACGAGCGGTACGGTCGGATCTGGCGCCGCCTCGGCGACCGCGACCGGCGCATCCGCCGGTGCTGCGGGCTCGGCCGGCGCTGGCAGCGGCGCCGGCGCGGGAACCGGAACGTCCTGGACCATCACGGGCGGCTTGGGTATGGACCGCCGGATCGCCGGCGACGGGTCGAAGCTGATTCCCGCGAACACGCGGTACCGCGGCGTGCCGTACCCGTTCGTCAGCCCTGGCCCGCCTCCGAACGTGAACGTCAGATTGGCGGGCAGCCGCCACCGGACCGCGGCGAGCAGCTCCATCGGGCGCTCGACAGCGCCGGACTGCTGCAGTTCGACCTCTCCGGCCAGCGTGGCGAGCGCCGCCAGGCGCTGTCCCAGCCAGGAGAAGGGAAGCTCGCCGGCGAGGCCGTACGTCAGCGCGTTCCCGACCGAGAGGTTCACGAATTCGCGGCCGCGGCGGAGCGCGATCCCGGTCGATGCCGCCACGCGCACCGGCAGCGCGTTCGATTCGACCCGAAGCTCCGGAGTGAGAGTGACGCTCCCGTGGCTGAGAAAGGCGTCTCCTCTGCCCGTGGGCAGCGTCAGCGGCGCGGCAAGGGCCACCGCGAGGATCTCCGATCGCCAGAGCTGCGCTTTCGGGACCAGGCGAACGTCCCCGATCCCCTCGCCGGGAGCGATCAGCGGCCCGAGGAGGTCGTTCGAGCTGGCGCTTTGGGCGACGAGCACCGGCAGCGTCAAGCCCAGCTCGAACCTGCCGAAGAACGCGACGCTCGCGCCGAGGTGCGTGAGGGTCTGGCTGTGCAGCAGGCGAACTTGTTGGTTCGAATCCGCCACTGCCATGAGCCGCAGCGGGTCGCGAGCGTAAGAGGAGAAGATGGAAAGGTGCACGTCCAGGTGCTCGGGCACCGAGGCACTTCCCACGGAGAGGATGTCGGCGCTGCCCGCGCCGGGGTTGAAGCGGTCGGCGTTGAACTGCGGCTGCACGGGCGCGGTTTGCGCCCGCGCCGCCACCGAGGCCGCAACCGCCGCGGCGAGGACGGCCTTGCCCACGAGCGCGACCGCGCGACCGCGCCCGGAGCGCCGGCGGCAAGCACGCCACAGCCCCACGAGCGCGACCACCAGCAACGCCGCCACACCGCTTCCGTCTTCCGACGCGCAGCCCCCGGAGCCCGCTACCACCCAGACGCCCGGCTTGCCCTTGGGCTGGCATTCGCCGGCGACGCACGACGCGTTCGCCGCGCATTGTGCGTCGCTGCTGCACGTTGCCGCGCACACCGCGCCGGAGCATCCGCCCGTGCCGCAGGAGTCCTGCACCTTGCCCGGGCAATTGCCGGACCCATTGCACATCGCAGGTTCGGTCATCACGCCAGCCGAGCACGATCCGGCGCGGCACTCGACGGTCGCGCCCGGGTACGCGCATTGCGTTGCGTCGCTCCCATCGCAGGCGCCGCCGCAGGCGGTCCCGTCGGAAGCGCACGCTTGCCGCGATCCATGGGGCGCGCCGACCGCGTTGGCGCAGCTGCCGACCTGGCCGGGCACGTCGCACGCCTGGCACTGCCCGCCGCAGGCGGCATTGCAGCAGACGCCGTCGACGCACTGGCCGCTCGCGCACTGACTCGCGCCGGCGCACCGGTCGCCGTTCGCCAGCAGGGGCGTACAGATGCCGGCCGCGCAAAAGTTCCCGGAGACGCAGTCCGCGTCGGACGTGCAATTGCCGAGGCACACCTGTGGACCGCACAGATAGGGACTGCAGCCCTGCGTCTGCCGCGGCGGGCAGCGGCCGGCGCCGTCGCAGGCGGCCTGAAGGGTGGCAACGCCCGCGGCGCAGATCGCGCCCCGGCAGGCCGTCTCCGCGGCTGGATACGCGCATGCGGTCGCGCTCGACCCGTCGCAGACGCCGCCGCAAGCGCTGCCGTCGGAAGCGCACGGCTGTCGCGCTCCGTGCGGCGCGCCGATCACGTTCGTGCAAGCGCCGGCCGAGCCAGGCACGTCGCAGGCCTGGCACTGGCCGTTGCAGGCGGTCGCGCAGCACACCCCGTCGACGCACTCACCGCTGGCGCACTGGTTTGCCCCGCCGCAAGCGACGCCAGGTCCGCTTTGCGGCGTGCAGAGACCGGCGGCGCAGTAGTTCCCGGAGAGGCAGTCGGAATCGACCGTGCAGTTGCCGGCGCACGCCGTGGGACCACACGTGTTCGGGGCGCAGGAGACGTCCTGCTCGGGAGGGCACGAGCCGCTCCCGTCGCATGATGCAGCCAGCACGGCGATGCCCGAGCTGCAGGACGGATCCCGGCACGTCGTGCCGTTGTTCGGATACGTGCAGGCGGCCGGATGGATTCCGTCGCACGTGCCTGCGCAGACCGAGCCGTCGGAAGCGCAAGCGGTCCGTGCATTGCGCGGGCCGCCGGCGACGGACGTGCAGGTGCCCACGCTGCCATTCTCGGCGCAAGCCTCGCACTGGCCGGTACAAGCCGTATCGCAGCAGACGCCATCGACGCAGTGTGGCGATCCGCACTGGTTCGCGCCGCCGCAGGCTTGCCCTGGCGCGAGAACTGGGACACAGACGCCGGCCGAGCACCAAGTGCCGTTCGCGCAGTCGGAATCGGCGCTGCAGTTGCCGTTGCACGCGGCCGGGCCGCAGCTGAAGGGCGCGCACGTCTGCGTCTGCAGGGCGGGGCAGGTGCCGGCGCCGTCGCACGACGCGGCGAGCGTGGCCGTTCCTCCCGCGCAGGAGGCGTTGCGGCAGGAGACGGAGTTGCCTGGATAGGTGCAGGCCGCCGGATGGACTCCGTCGCAGCTTCCTCCGCAAACGGTACCGTCGGACGCGCAGGCGCTCCGCGTGCCATGCGGCGTGCCAGTCGTGGCTGAGCAGGTGCCGACGCCCCCCGCGACGTCGCACGCCTCGCACTGTCCTCCGCAGGCGCGATCGCAGCATAGCCCGTCGACGCAGGGGCCCGCCGCGCACTCATGGTCGCCGCCGCAGGCGCTCGCCTGCGCTTTCTTCGCCACGCAGGCGTGGCTGCTGTCGCAGTAGTTGCCCGAGGCGCAGTCTCCGTCCGCCGCGCACGTCGTCTTGCAGGCAACAGCGCCGCAACCGTACGCGCCGCACGACTGCGTCGCCAGGGCAGGGCACGAGCCGGTTCCCGCGCAGCTCGCGGCGACCGTCTCCACGCCGTTGCTGCAGGAGGCGGCGCGGCACTGCGTCGACACCCCAGGGTACGCGCAGGCGATGGCGCTCGACCCGTTGCAACTGCCTCCGCACGCCGACCCGTCCGAGGCGCAAGCCACCCGAGAGCCGTGCGGCGCTCCGGCAGCCAGCGTCGAGCAGGTGCCGATGCTGCCAGCGACGTCGCATGCCTGGCACTGGCCGTTGCAAGCCGTGTCGCAGCAGGACCCGTCCACGCAGTGCCCGGTGCCGCATTCGCCGTCGCCGCCGCAGGACGTGCCCTGCGACTTGATGAAGATGGCCGCGATCGAGCGCGGGGCGGTGACGTTCGCGACCAGGTAGCTGCCGGCGATCACCTGCGAGGTCACGTCGACGAGGTCGTCCGTGAGCGTCGCCAGCTGGTACCCAGCGGCCGGGGCGATGGCGCACGTGGAAGATTGGCCGTAGTCAACCGGAGACGGGCAGCTGAGCGTGCCGTTCGGGCCCGAGCTGGCCGTGACCGCGAACTGATCGATGGCGAAACTCGCGGCGAGCGTGTGGTTGCCGCTGACGTTCGTGAACGTATGGCTCGCGACCGCCCCGACCGAGCCGCCGTCCACGAGCACGTCAGCGACGTGGTAGTGCGCGTCGGGTGTGATCGAGATGGCGAGGGTCCCCGCAGGCGCGACCGTCTGCGCGCCGGAAGGGGACACCGTGCCGTGCGCTCCCGCGGAGGAAGTGATCGTGTACCCGGAGATGCAGGTGCCGGAGGGAAGGCAGTAGGGGTTCGCCGGATCCTTGTTGCCGCACTGTGCGTCGGTCGTGCACGTCGCGCAGGAGTTGGTCGCCTGGCTACAGATGGGGGTCGAGCCGCTGCACTGGCTGTCGGCGGTGCACGCGAAGCAGCTGCCTGACGCGTCGCACCACGGCTGCGAGGCGTTCTTGGTGCTGCACTGCGTGTTGGTCGCGCACGCGATGCACGAACGGGTCGACGAGTCGCAGATGGGAGTGATGAGGGTGCACTGGGAGTCCGCGGTGCACTCGTTCGTGAGATCGAAGCTCGCCGCCGTCGGGGCGTTGGGCGTCGACGCGGCGACCGCGTATCGTCCGGAGATCGAGTTGGCCGTCGCGCTGACGCTCCCGATCCCGGACGCATTCGTCGTCGCCGTCATGCACCCCGCCGCGGCCGGGACGCAGGCGGAGCCGCCGCTCAGCGTCGCCGTCGCCCCGCTGGCGGGCGCCTGGAACGTGACCACCGCTCCTTGCACCGCGGCGCCAGTCCCGTCCAGGACGAGGGCCTGCAGCTGCGAGCCGAACCCCGTTCCCACCGTAGCGGTCTGGGGGCTGCCCGCCTGCACCTGGATGGTCTCGCCGCCGTCGTTCGTGAGCGTGAACGTCGCTGGCGTCGATACGCCGGACACGCTGGCGGTGACCGTGAAGACGCCGCCCGTCGCGTTCGCGGTGGCGGTAACGCTGGCGAGCCCTGAATTGTCGGTGACGGCGGTGGCTGCGGACAGCGTCGCAGTCGCGCCGCTCGAGCCGGTCTGCGCCGCGAAATTCACCGTGACGCCGGGCAGTGAGTTGCCCGACGCGTCGGCGACCACGACGACCAACCGGCTCGCGAATGCTGCGCCGGTCGGCGTCGTCTGCTGGTTCCCGCTCACGATGAAGACGGCCGCGGGACCGGTGGAGACATTCTGCAGGCGGAACGTCGCGGGGGTGGCGACGCCGGCGACCGAGGCCGTCACGGTGAAAGCGCCGACCGTGGCGTTGGCAGTCGCCGTCACGCTCGACATGCCGGATGAGTCGGTCGTGGCGCTCACGCTCGCGCCGCTCGAGGTGCCATTCGACACTGTGCACGAGGCCCCAGAGGCAGGCACCGCCGTGTAGGTCACGGTGGTGCTGGGGATGGGGTTGCCGGCAGCGTCGCGTACCAACGCGACCAGCGGCGCCGCATACTGGGTATTGATCGGAGCGAGCTGCGGATCGGTCGAGCTGCCGCCGTTGACGTAGGTGATCGACGCGGGCGGGCCTACGTTGGTGAGCGTGAACGTCGCAGGAGAAGAGACGCCGCTCACCGTCGCATTCACCGTGTACGTGCCCGGCGTGGCATTCGCGGTCGCGGTCAGCGTCGCGATGCCCGACGAGTTGGTGGTGGCGGTGCCGGCCCCCAGACCGGCGGACGCGCCTCCCGCGGACGGGACCGCGGCGAATGAGACGGTCGTGGTCGGTACCGGAGTGCCATTCGAGTCGACGACCAGGATGGCGAGGGGGCTCGCGAATGCCGTGCCGGTGGGCGCGAGCTGGTTGTTTCCCGAGTAGACGTAGACCGCCGCCGGCGCGGCGATGGCGGGCGGCGGCGCGAACGTCGCGGTGACGTTCATGTTCCCGGAGATGGTGAGCGTGCAGCTCGACGGCGCTGGGCTGGCGGTGCACGCGGCGGGCAGCCCCGTCCCGCTCCATCCCGTGAACGAGGCGCCCGCGATAGGAGAGGCGCTCAGCACCACCTGCGACCCATCCGCGAACGTCCCCGAGGCGGATCCGCAGCTCGTGCCGCAAGCGAGGCCTGCGGGCGCGGAGGAGACGGAGCCGTTCGCGTTGCCGCCGGCCTTGGTGACCGTCAGCGTGCGGGGCGTCCCGACGAAAACGGAGACGGTCGAGCTGTTGTTGGTGAGGTCGGGATCGGTAGTCCCGCTCGGCGCCGAGGTGCCCGCGGTGTTGACCATCGTCCCCGAGGCGCTCGCCGAGATGGTGCCGAAGACCTTGATGGTGATCTGCCCGCCGCCGGCGCCGCCGTTGAATCCGAGGCGCGGCGAGAGCGAGATGGAGTTGCCGGTTCCGTTGAGGTTCGCCTGCCCGCCCTGGTCGCGGCACTTCGTCGTCGCGTTTCCGCCGGTTCCGCTGCCGGTTCCGCTGCCGAAGGTCACCACCGTGCAGGCCCACGTCACGCTGGTGAGCTGCGATGGGATCACGTCGGTGAACGTGACGCTGCGCCCGAGCGAGGAGCGGATCTGGTCCGTGGTGCTGTTGTTGGTAATCGTGATCGTGTAGAGCGGGTTGTTCGCCCCGCTGGTGAACGTGGCGCCCGGTTGCACCGCGGCGACGCTCGCGGTCTTCACGACCACAATGTCGGCGTAGCGCGTGGTCGACGCGTTGACCGCGGTCGTGACCTTCGCGCCGAGGAGCGTCGGCGCGTTGACTGAACCGATCGAATAGTTTCCGTTGACGATGCTGCCGGTCGCCGTCGCCGCGACGTTGACGATGACGGTAAAGCTGCCCGACGCGCCAGGATTCAGCGTCCCAAGCGGGCACGAGATCGTTCCTGCGCTCCCCACCGCCGGCGTCGTGCACCCGGTGATGCCAGACACCGAGGCGAAGGTGGTATTGGGCGGGGTGACCTGATCGACGTGCGCACCGAGCGCCGCCGTTGTGCCGCCGTTCGCATACCGCAGCGTGTAGGTCAGCGTGGCCCCGGCGTTCACGGACTGCGGAGCGCTGGCGGACACGTAGGGTCCTGGGACCGTCGAGCCCATACCGTCGAGGTAGACGCGGCCGAAGTGACCGCCGAGCGAGCAACCCGAGGCGACCACCGTGAGCTGGACCTGGTCGCCGGCGGAGAGCGCGGAACTGACCGGGGCGATGTCGACGAGGGCCCAGTCGAGCCACTGGGTCGCATTCCCCGTGGCGATGCTGGTGGTGGTGTGCCACGGAACTCCCGTCTGCCCGGCGGTGTTGAAGCCCGTATAGAGGGTCGTGCCGCGCGTCAGGTTGAGCAGTTCGACGTAGAAGTAGGGCTGTTGATTGAACGCATGCGATGGGTTCTCCAGCACCGGCGCGATGGCGAACCGCACGTGGATCTGCCCGTCGGTCGGGTCCACGTCAGCGAGGCCCACCGTCATCGACTGCTTGAGCACGTTGGCGTTCTTGTTCTTTCCGTACGTCGTCGCATCCTTGTAGTTGAGCCGCGCGGCACGCTGTCCGTAGAGGGGAAACCGGAACGTCTGCCCGGTGCCGAGATCGGGGTCGGCCTGCGTCAGCGCCGTCCCGCCGACGACATACGTCGCGTTGACGCCGGTGCCGAGCCCGGACAGGTTGAGCGCCGAGAAGCTCGACGGGGGCGCGCTCGCGGTCCCGCTTACCCCGTTTGCGTTCAGATAGTTGAGCAGCGTCCAACCCGAGGGCGGCGTCGTCCCGATCGGGTCGTTTTCGAAATCGCCGTTAATGAAGACGAAGTGCGGCCTGGGAGCCGCGTGGAACGGAACCGCGTCTTTTTGCGATCCGCTTCCGCACGCCGCGAGGATGCCCAGCGCGAGCAGCGCCAGGACGCCTCGACGAGTGGCAAGCGGCACCAAGCCGTTGCTCATTTCTCTCCTTGTGCGGACGGGTCCCCCGTGACTCGACACTCGCGGTCGCGTGAGCTGAAGTCCACTAATGAGAATCGGGCGAATGGAGGCGGCGGGTATGTGCTTCTGCGTACCTGCCCACCATCGAGCAGGTCATCGATCGGTACGCGAACCGCTGGGTCGGCCTGGGCCGATTCGCTTGGGTGCCCGAATTGAACGCGATGGGATTCGCCATCGCGGGGTCGCTCTTCATCGGCGCCGACCCGCAGTCAGGCGATCCCCGCATCGAGGCCGCCTTCGATCGCTTTGCCGCCGGCCTCCTCTCCGTGCCTCTGCGCCTGCCATTCACGCCATTCACGCGCGCGCTCCAGGCGCGCAAGCTCCTGCTCGGCCTCATCGACCGCGCCATCGACGAGCACGAGCGCAGCCCCCGCAAGGACGTGCTGCATCGGCCCCACGCTGCTCGACGGCGGCATCTATCCCGACCCGGGACGCTTCGATCCAGACCGCTGGCTGCACGCGACCGACCGGCAGCAGAAGGCATGGATCCCGCACGGTGGCGGCATCCACGGCGAGGGCCACCGCTGCGCGGGCGAGGCGCTGGCCACCCTGATGCTCAAGGTCTTTGCGGTGCGGATGCTCCGGCGCTTCGACTGGTCGGTCGAGAACCAGGATCTGTCGCCAACCAAGGGAAAGATCTTCGCGACGCCGGCCAGCGGGCTCCAGGTCGAGTTGAAGAGTATGTGATGGGACTGCTGGCGCTTCGCCGACGGCGTCGCCACGCGCACAGTCCCCACGACCAGTTACGTGCGGCGAGCAGGAAACGGCGTATGCTCTCGAGAATGCAGGATGAGATCGTCATCGACCTTCGCCGTACACAACTCCTCGCCGTGGACGCCAGCCTCGCCGATGCGGGGAGGGCCCTGCTCCGCGCCTCGCGCATCTCCTCGCCATTCGCCGGCCAGGTTCGGGCGCTCCTCGCGACTGTCGCGGATCTCGAGCGCCGCGTGCTGGCGGACGCAGAGAAGTGAGCCGCGGCGTGGTGGGTTGCTCAGCCAGCACTTCAAGGGGAGTCTGCTTGCGTACCCCGCCCACTTCGGGTTGCAGGGCCTGAAGAGCTGTACGAAGCTGGTATGACCGGGACATGGCGAACGTCGCAGAGCCAGGCCGCGTCGAATGCATCCACGTCGCGGTCAGCGAAGGGGAGCCGATGCAGGCGACGGATCGGATCCGCGTGCTCGCGGGAATCGGCCTGGAAGGCGACCGGTACGCAACGGGGCGGGGTCACTTCTCCGGCACGCCGGGCACTGGCCGTGCCTTGACTCTCATCGAAGCCGAGGTGCTCGAATCCCTGCGCGACAGCGAGGGAATCGCGCTGCACCCCGGCGAGGCCCGCCGCAATGTGACCACCCGGGGCATCGGGTTGAACGCGCTGGTCGGACGTCGCTTCCGCATCGGCAGCGTGCTGTGCGAGGGGAAGCGCCTGTGCGAGCCATGCAGTTATCTGGAAGGAGTCGTCGCCAAGTCGCTGCTCGATCCGCTCTCGCACCGCGGCGGGCTGCGGGCGGACGTGCTCGAGGACGGGGAAATTCGCATCGGCGACGAACTGCGGCCCCTGGAGGGTTAGCAAGTTCCAACCGAACCCTGTAAGCGCTTGCTGAGCCCTGGCGTCGAGCGTGCGCCCACGTCACGAAATGTCGATTTTCGAGCGCCGCCGCGCTGCCCGCTTAGACTTCGCGGTCCGCTGAGCACACCTGCTCGCGCCTCGGGTCTTCTGAACTAAGTCAGATTGTCCCGATTCTCTTCAAGACTTAGCCATCAGCAGCCCGGAGGCGAAAATGTTTGCGAGAAATGTTCGCATGCAGCTCAAGCCCAACAGCACCGCGCAGTTCACCCAGACCCTCGAGAAGGAAGTACTTCCCGTACTTCGCAAGCAAGAGGGCTTCCAGGACGAAGTGGCGTTCATCGTCCCGAACGGAACGGAAGCGGTCGCGATCAGCTTCTGGCAGACGAAGGAGAACGCCGAGGCCTACAGCCGCTCTGCCTATCCGGAAGTGCTGAAGTCGCTGGGAAAGGTCGTGGAGGGGACTCCT
>Ga0209473_1001412_pt1 | contig 13392 bp, 9 predicted proteins | sample GraSoiAngelo_133_FD_185890 | JGI IMG/M metagenome (GOLD analysis project Ga0209473, IMG submission 185890) | Grasslands soil microbial communities from the Angelo Coastal Reserve, California, USA - 14_0929_05_20cm (SPAdes) (version 2) | ecosystem: Environmental > Terrestrial > Soil > Grasslands ...
CAATCACGCAAAAGAGCCAGGCCTATCGCCTGAGAATCCGCGTCCGGTTTCCGAACGGCCGGGAGCACGCCTCCGAGGTGGTGATCTCATTGCACGGGGAGGAGGATCCTTACCAGGTGCTCTCGTGGCAGAACGACGTCGTGGCGCCGAGGCGCGCGCCGGCGAAAGTGTGAGGGGAGACAACAGGCGATGCTGTCGGAGCTGAAGGAATTATTCGCAGTCTGGATAGCCGCCGTTGCCGCCGCGATGGAGGCGATCGTGACCCGGTTCGCGCCGCGGCGGCGGGTCCTTTTTGTCGAGCGCGAGCCTGGCAATTTCACCGCGCGCGTCATCTCGCCGGGCAAGGGCGCGGTGCTGCCGCAATTTTCCTTTCGCCTGGCGAACGGCAGGCCCGAGCCGGCGTTCGGCGGTGAATGGCAGGCGGCATTGCGGGGCAGCCGCATCGAAGTGGTCATGCGGTCGGACCAGGTGCTGTTCCGCACGATCGACTTTCCAAAGGCCGCAGCTGACTTCCTCGACGGCATGGTCCGCGCCCAGGTCGACCGCCTGACGCCGTGGACGGCAGCCGATGCCGTGTTCGGTATCACGGCGCCGGAGCCGATCGCTGGCGATCGGATCGCGCTGATTGTCGCGGCGACCTCGCAGCCGAGGATCCAGCCGCTGCTCAGGCTTGCCGCGGGTGTCGGGGCCGCATCCGTTGCGGGTCTGGTCGATCCGGGCGACGCGTCGCAATCCAGGGAGCCGATCAAGGTGTTCCAGCGGTCGCTGGAAAGTGCCGGCACCGCGATCGACGTGCCGCGCCTGGCGCGCCGGATACTGCTTGGCACGTCGCTGGCGGCAGCGGCGTCGCTTGCGGTTGCAAGCTATGTCGGCAGCGCTCTCGACGCCGAGCAGCAGGACCTGTCGCGGCAGAGCGCGCAGCGCCGCGCCGCGCTGGGCGCCAATCAGGGGGGCGGGTCCGCGGAGACGCTGCTTGCCAAGCGCAAACAGACGCAGGCTTCGAGCGTCATGGTGTTGGAGGCGATCTCCCGCGCGCTGCCGGATACGACCTATGTGACGGAGCTCAGGGTCGAGGGCGACAAGGTGCAGGTCGTGGGCCTGACGCAGGATGCGCCCTCGCTCATCAAGCTGATGGAGCAGTCGCCGCAGTTCGCCCGCGCGACCTTCTTTGCGCCGACCACGCGCGGCCAGAACGAACAGGGCGAACGCTTCCACATCGAGGCGCATATCACGCCCTATTTCGGGTCCGGCTCATGAACCAGAACCCAACCCTGAGAAAGCTTCTGGCCGCACCGATTTTTGCAGCAGGCTCATACCTTTGCGTGATGTTCCTGCTGCTGTTCGTGATTGGAAGCTCCGTCACCGATGTTGTGAAACAGCGTGCGGAGGTCGCAGGCCTTAGGACGATGCTCGAGCAACTCGAGGGTCGGAAGTTGGCCACGGGCCGCGGGCAAGGTATCGGCGTCGCGGCACCCGCGGGTTCGCCGTTCCTGGAGGGTGAGACCGTGACGGTCGCCGGCGCAGCTCTATTGCACCGCGTGACCGCTGTGGTGACAAAACTCGGCGGCAACGTGCTGTCGTCCCAGATCGACCTGCAGGGCACACAAGCCAAGTCCGGCTTCCTTACCATCGTCGCAAGCTGCGACATCGACCAGCCGGGGCTGCAGCAATTGCTTTACGACCTGGAGGCTGGCCAGCCCTTCCTGTTCGTCGAGCAACTCTCCGTGCAGGCGCCTGCAAGCTTCGTCTCCTCCGGCGAGGGCAAGCTGCGCGTGCTGTTGAGCGTTTCCGGGCAATGGCAAGGTCCAAAATGACAATCCGCGAAATCTTGAGGTCGCACACGAAAGGCAAACGCCGCGCAGCCCTCGCACTGATGGCTGCGACGGCGCTCGCAGCTCCCGCCGTGACCCTTGCGCTGCCGACCGACGCTCCTGACGTTGACACCTCGCGTCGTACGGACGCGCCGTCAATCTCGACCGTCTGGGACCAGCCGGCGACGCCTGCGCCCGTGATCACGGTGCGACCGCCGGAAGCGCAGCCTCCCGCTCCGGAGCGCGTGCTTAGCCCCAATCCGCTCTGGGAAATTCCGCTTTCAGGTCTGTCGGTCACGCGCGAGCGGCCGATCTTTTCGCCGTCGCGCCGGCCGCCGCCGCCTGCGGTCGCTGCCGCGGCGCCGCCGCGCGCGCCGCCGTCCCCGCCAAAGCCGCCGCGCGTCGAACGTCCGCAATTGTCGCTGGTCGGCACCATTGCCGGCGACCAAGAGAGTTTTGGAATCTTCGTCGACCAGACGACCAACGCTGCTTTGCGCTTGAAGATAGGCGAAGACTATCAAGGCTGGAAATTGCGCGCGGTGCAGGGCCGCGAGGTGACGCTGGAGCACGATCAGCTGACCGCGATCTTGACCTTGCCGCAGGCCGGCGCCCGGGCACTCAGTTCAGCGCCCGGCCAGGTCGAGAGCGTAGCGGTGCAGGGAGCCGCGGACGCTCCGCAACGAGTTCCACGTCGCTAGAGCATGATCCGTTTTTGTTGAATCGGTAAGTCTGCGGATTCGGTATCACCTCGCCCCACTTGCGGGGAGAGGTCGGCGCGTAGCGCCGGGTGAGGGGGACTCTCCGCGAACACATCTCTCAGCGTCATCGCGGAAGCAGCCCCTCACCCCAACCCTCTCCCCGCAAGAGGGGGGCGAGGGAGCGCGCTTCCGATGCCGCTCCGATCCAACCTAATCCCATCGTGCTTTAGGGCGCGATACACCCTCGCGTTTCTTTTGCGCATACCTTTTTAAACATGGCTGACGGTTTTTTCGGATCATCCGTCAGTTGATCCGTTCATCCAGCCCGCTTGCTGGAGCGCAACCGCCGTTACCAGTCCCAGCGCAAGGAAAGGGCCGAATGGCAGCGATGTCTGCCGCGTCATCGTATGCCCGCTGAGGCGCATAAATCCTGCAGCCGCAAGCGCGGTCAAGGATGCCACCAATAGCTGTACGGGAACGCCGGCGATTCCGATCCAGACGCCTGATGCGGCGAGCAGCTTGACGTCACCAAGGCCGAGCCCGTGATATTTTCGCACCCGGAAGAAGAGCCAGCGCAACAGCCACACGACCGCGCCCACAGCGATGCCTTCGCAGCCCGCGGCAAGCGCCGCCGCAAGATTCTCGAGCAGGACAGCCCTGGCGAGGCCTGCGACCGCGATCAGAAGGTTGGCCCAGTCCGGAATGATGCCGCGGCGCAAATCTGTGACGGCAAGCATTAGGCTCGCGAGACAGAGCAGGGCGAGGGGGGCGTTTGCAACCGTAGGCAAGAAGCGGGCGCTCGGAAGGGCATCCATAATACAGAAAACTCAGAAGAGAAACCGCGGGAGTAGCGCGCTAGTCTAGTCTTAGTCTAGGCGAAATATGAGGTGGGCTCCGGAAAAGTAGGCGCCGTCACTGTGTAGACGTCGTCAGGCAGGATCAAACTCAAGCACCGAGGCATGCACCGGGGCTCGGATTAAAAGTGCAACCGGAAAACGAGCTGTCGTGCGTCGCAACTAAGCAAATTGCAGGGAAATGGCCGCGAATCTACCCTGCTTAACATCCGACCTATCGCGGCGCACGGGCCAAAAAGCGCGTGCTACGATGCGGGCTTATCGTCCGGGCAACGAGGTCAGCCTGAGTCCATATACCGCCCGACCGAACATCGAGGTAGCGGGGGCCTGCACTTCAGGCCCGCCGATATCGGCAACAGGTACGTAGACGTAAAATGAGCCGAGTCGGCAATCGGCCTTCCAAAACTCAGCCAGCATCGTGCACTCATTGGCAGCCATGTTGTAGAGAGACCGACGCGCCATCTCCTGCGCCGCTGTGGTGGGCACATCGCGCGCGTCCGCCAACCCTTCAATTCGCGCCTGGAATATTGTCGTGATCTGGAGGATCGGATCAGGACCAAATGCTGAAGGTGGCGGCTCCGTGTTTGGAAACGTTCCGATTTGTGCGGATGCGGCGGCCACCGACGCTGAGATCGCCAATACGACAGTAAGAACGTGCTTCAAGACAAACTCCTGGGCTCTGCGAATTCCTCAAGTTCTTGCGCCGTTGCACCCCTCACAGCCCTCATAAAGGTACCCACGTTACCGAATAGCTTTTGCATTTAGGGCCGCTGCTCGGGCTGATAGAAATTGCGTGCCAGCCCGAGCATCGTCTTGTCCCTGCCACTACGGCGTAATGTCGTGGCCAAGGAAGCAATGCGGATGACCGACGTCGTGAGGCAGCTCGCCCGGCCCGAGATAAACGATATTGTCCGCGCTAGGAGTGCCGTCCAACCCAGCGGGCGCATCCTATAGGCAATGGCGTGATCCGCGCATGCCGTGTCACCGCTGACGCCGAGCCCGCCAATCACCTGCCCGCCCTCGTAGAGTGGGACACCACCACCGAATGTGATGATGCCGCCGGGAACCTTGCCGATCCCGGTCCCCTGTTCCTGGAATTGCGGATTGAACGGATTGGAATTGTTCAATCCATAGAGTGAGCCCGCAGGAAAGGTCGTCGCTATCGCCGTATTGGCCGGTTGGGTGAATGAGTAGAGATTGGCGGTCGACAGCGCTGTTTTGTTGTTGCTGAAGTTGTTGGCAGTGCTTGCTTTGGCGATGGCTATCGAACGACTGCCAGGCCAAGCATCCGGATCGTTCCGTATGATGGAGCAGAGGTTGCCTTCGCGATCGACGATGGCTGACCACATCCGGTTGGGCTTGAACAAGCCTCCGTTCGCGTCAGGAGAATTCCCCACCGTCGCAAGCTTAGCTTGCAAGGTCTTCACGACGTTTGGCGCAATGGCGCACTCCTCATCGGCAAGAGCCGGTGCAGAAAATGCGAGGCTGATGGCGGCAGCAATCAACGATTTTCTCATCAAAGCGTCTCCTTCTGACAAATATCTTCGTAAGTATCTGTGACGAGGCCTGTTTTCGGCCGCAAAAAATAGAATTACTGACCGCAAATCGGCCACGTCGCGGTTCAGAATATCCGATGCGATTGAACCTTCATAGGTGGGATGTGCAATTTGGCTCTTGGTGGCCGACGCCGCTGATCTCGCTGGATTTGCTGAAAACCGTACAGCGGCCACGCCGTGACCTTGTGCCCGGGCGCGAGCGCGCTCTCGTTGACCGATCGCGTCGCCTCTTTCACGCGGCCTCGTCATTTTTCACAGTCGGGAGTGCCGTACGAACCCAAGCTCACGGACAGGACCATGGTCACTGGTGAGGTGATCCGTTGACGAGGTGTCTGCCACTGGTGGCCGGTCCAACGCGCGACCGCTGAATGCCGCCGCGCGTCAGGTTCATGACAAGATTTCTCCGGGGCAACAAACTTCAGTCAGGAAGCTTGTCGGCACGTCATCTACTTTACGGCCCGAATTTCGGCGCCGGTGTCTGGTTGAAATCCGGCTCGTCGGTTACGCAGGTGAAATTCTGAGCCATGTCCGTCGACCCGCTGCCGTTATACTTCGCAACCTTAGGGAAGACGCAAAGCGGCCGGGTCATCGCGACTGTCGGTGGCGTGTCGTTGACGAACTTCGTCGCCAGGATGCTGTCCGGAGCCGTGCCCTTTTCGACCCAGTTCACGAGCGGGGTGAGCGCGTCGAATGTGTTAGGACCGGGCCCGCCCGAGCAATGGTACATGCCGGGCACCATGAACAGCCGCGCATGGCTCTGCGTTCGCTGCAGATTTGGATTCCGGCCCGTATCAAAGGCCGCCGGCTGGAATCCTTGGTCGTGGTCTTTCACCAGCGCGTTGAAGTAGTTGATGCTGCTTTGCGACGGGATCAGCGGATCGGCCCAGCCGTGATACAAGATGAGCTTGCCGCCATGCTCGCGAAACTCGCTGAGATCGGTCGAGGTCGCGTTCAGCACCTTTTCGAGTTGGTCATCGACCGTGTCGACGTCGTGGTGAAAATCGAAATTCGCAAAGTTCGTGGTGCTCCCGGGCATGCCAAAGCTAGCGCCGTACACCCAATAGAACAGGCCGTCGAAGGCCGGCTCCGGAAGCTGCTCCTGTAGCGCCAAGCCCAGCGCGCGCACATCGTCGGTCTCGTTGCCGCGCTCGGAGCCGGGGTTGATAAGCTGGCCGTTCACGGGGTCGCGGGTTCCGTCGTAGTAAATCCGCATCGTCGTGACCTGCTCAGGCGTCAGGCACACGGGTGGGACATTGCCGCCTTGGCACTGAAGGACCTTCGGGTCGAAATGGCAGTCGCGGGGATCGGTGAGGAACTGGTCGGTCTTGGCCCCGCCATCCTGGCCGACGCATTGCGCGATGACGGCCTTGTTAATCAGTGTCATCTGGCCGGGCATAATGAGTCGACCCGGCGTCGCGTGGGTGTTCTGCCACTGCGAAAGCCCCGCCATGTGCAGATGGGTGCGGTTGAAGGCCGGTGCGCCGGCCAGAATGCCGTCATAGTCGTTCGGGAAGCGCTGCGCTTCCATCAGCGCGTTCTGGCCGCCGGTCGAGCAGCCCGCGAAGTAGGCCTTGTTCGCGCCTTGCTGATAGAACGCATCCGTGATTTGCTTGCCCTGCACCGTCATCAGATGGATGGCGCGGTAGCCGAAATCCTTGATCCGCTCGGGATGTCCGAACAGGCCCGTCGAGGGATTGGCCGGATCGCCGAATGCGATCGCCAGCGGGTTGCCCTTGTTGCCGTCCGAGCCGCAGAAGAGCGGGCTGCAGCCGGACACGCCGGTGCCGAGATCGCTGTTGGCGGAAGCAAAGCCCGCCTGGAGGCCGAGCGCGAGCTCGTTATAGGTGATGACGCCCTGGAATCCGCCGCCGCCGGTGCCGAGGAATCGGCCGTTCCAGGTGTTGCTTTCGGGCAGCCACACCTCGATCTTGATGGCGGAATCGGAGGTCGGCGTCAGCGTTGCCGTGACACGACAGAACGCCGGCAAGCCCGTGAGTGTTTGCGGGGGATTGGAGCCGGGGACAACGAACACGCCGCTCATGTTGTCAGTCGCCGAGTTGATCGTGGTGTGTTCCAGCTGCAACGATTGCAGGTTGGTGCACGGCGTCGCGCTCGCCGATGTGCTCGACATCGTAAGCGCGACAACAAAGCCGATGCCCACGCCCACGAGATGGGGTCGTAGCATTGTCAGTCCTCCCTAGGTTTTGTTTTGGCGAGACCAGCGTAGCACACTTGGCGTAATCGTCACAAAGGCGAGATGGCGTGACCTCGCCTGAGGCTCGGGGGCACTCAATAAGGAATCGGTGACCAGCGCACCTTTTCGGCACGCCTATCGGCGCCGGCACCAGTGAGGGGCTCGCGGGATGACCGACGGGGTGCGCTTCTGCAGAGGTGAACCTCTCGCAATACGCTGTGCCGATGTCGCTACACGCAATCTCGAGTGGAGGCAGTAGCGTCAGCAAACAGGGTTGATCCTGTCTCTGCGGTTTCGCTGCGCCGTCGAGGACATGAACGTTTGGGTGCGAGCCCCATTCGGCCCGGGCTTTCACAGTCGTTCCGGCGTCCTTGCATAGTGGCGACCGCTCTGGCGAACCGCGCGGCGCCGAGTTTGCGCGCGCTGCAACATTTTCAATCTCACCGAGACTTCCAGTGGTAAGCCGAAGCTATCCCACTGGGTGGCGAACAGATTTAGGAATTTGCGTCAGAGGATAGTGTAGCTCGCACCCACAGTGCGTTGCTTCACTTGCTCACCGAACAATCACCGCAGCGAGAAAGCTGTTGTCGACCGCATTAGTCATGTTACATATTGTATACCAGCATTGAGAAATGTTGGCTTCAACCGTTCTCGACATTTGCGGCCTTGGCGAAGTCGGAAGGGCGGACAACAACATGCGGGGGGTTACCTCATGGTTCACGCCGCAAGCGGTGCGCCTTTCCGCGTACCTCATTTCAGAAAGCACAAACTATCTCGGCTTGGCATTGCAAGCCTTCTCGCAGCGACTGTCCTGACCACAACGCATGTTGCTCACGCGCGCATCACGCACATCCAGATCCTGAACCGAGGCACCGCCTTTGGAGGACATTCATTTGCGGGCGTCGGTCAGTATGAGTTTATCACCGGTACCGCTACCGGCGAGGTCGACCCGGCAAATCCGCAGAATGCTCTTATCACCGACATCCAGCTCGCGCCAAAAAACGCGCAGGGTCACGTTGTCTATCAGCACAATTTCTACATTTTGCAGCCTTTGGACCGAAGCAATGGCAACCACAAAATGATGTATGAGCCGCCGAACCGCGGCGGCAAGACATATCAGACACTCAACAACACGCCGACCGGCACCAACGATCCGGCGGCGCTCACGGACTCGACGGTTCTGGACGATTCCTTCCTGTGGACCCGCGGCTACACCACGGTTTGGTCTGGCTGGGAAAACAATCTCGGGCCGTTGAACGGTCTGGTCGCGACGGCGTCTTTTCCGATTGCAGGTGATCCCAACAATCCGATCACCGGGCCTGCATACGAGTACATTGTAACGGGCGCCGCCAGTTTCACGCTCGCTTATCCGCCTGCGTCCACCAACCAAAGCGATGCCGTTCTGACCCATCGCGTTCACCTTGACGACCCGCCCGTGCCCGTGCCGTCCAGCGGCTGGGCTTATACCAACGCGCCTGATCCTACGAATCCTGGCAGCACGATCGCTAACGGCGCGATCAAATTGACCTCGGGGAATTTCGTCGCCAATGATATCTATGAATTTTCGTACAAGGCGAAGAATCCGACGGTGAACGGATTGGGACTTGCCGCCATTCGCGACTTCAATTCGTTCCTGCGCTACGCGTCACATGACGACGGTGGCACGCCTAACCCGATCAGTAGTCACATCGATCGCATTTACACGGAGACCTCCTCGCAGCCAGCCCGCGCCCTCAACGACTTCGTTCATCTGGGCTTCAATGAGGACGAAACCCATAAGAAAGTTTTCGACGGAATGCTGCAATGGATTGGGGCCGGCGACGGGCTCAACATGAACTACCGATGGTCACAGACCAAACGCACCAACCGCAATCGCCAGGAACTACGCTATCTCGAGGGTCTTTACCCCTTTGCGAACGTGCCGACCTTTGATCCGATCTCCGGTACAAGCGACTGGCGCTATAAAAGGTGCGAGGAAACGCACACTTGTCCGCTGGCCATGGAGTTCTATTCGGCCAATGAGTTTTGGGTGAAGGCAGGCTCGCTGATGAGCACCGACCCGACAGGAAAATTCGATCTGCCAGATCATCCGCTCGCGCGACTTTACCTTTTGTCGAGCAAGCAGCATGGCGGTGCCGGCGACCCCACATCGAAGGGTCTGTGCCAGCAGTTTCTTAATCCGCTCGACTCCGCCCCGGTTCAACGAGCGCTGTGGATCGATATGGACGAATGGTCGGTGTACGGCACCCAACCTCCGGAGTCGCAGGTGCCAAAGCTTCGGGGCCACACACTGGTGCCGCCCTTGCCTCAGGACGGCGTTGGATTCCCCCACATTCCCAACGTCACCTATACGGGTTTGAAAACGACGCGGTACCGGTTCAATTACGGCCCAGACTTTTACCAAAGCTTTGTGCCGACGATAAACCCGCTCGTGATCACTCCGCCGTACGAGGATAATCCGGCCAACGGTAAAATTTATCCAAGCTACGTGCCGAAGACAGACAGTGACGGCAACGACATTGCCGGCATTCGGTTGCCGGAACTGGTCGTGCCGCTGGCGACCTATACAGGCTGGGGACTGCGTTCTGGTATTTGGGCGAACGATGGATGCGAGGCGTCCGGCCAATACATTCCGTTCCAGGCCACGAGAGCGGCTCGACTGACTGCGGGTGATCCACGGCCCTCAGTCGAGGAGCGCTATCGTTCCTACGGCGAGTATCGGGCTAAGATTGTGGTGGCGGTCGACAATCTCGTAAGGGACCGTTTCCTGACCTGCGACGATACTCAGGACATGGTGAACCGATTGCTGCAGGCTGGCCTCAACGCCGGCGTCCCCGCGCCGGCCGCAAACGAAAACGCGGCCACGCCCGACCCAGTGCCTGCATGCAGGGGACGCATGCCGCCTCATTATCACTATAATCTAGTCTACGATCATGATCGTGATCATGATTCACCCTAGGCTCAAAACCGAGTAGTCAAACTCCACATGGTTGCGGGTGATGCGCGCAGGCTCATCACCCGCATGACGTCTGAGAACTCAACAGCAGGCTGTCGCCGGGTTGACACAAATTCATTCGTAGTCTTGGCTGAAACTCATGGAAGCTGGATGTCACAACCAGCACCGCAAGGGAGAAGATCATGCTCAGGACTGCCCGGCTTGCTGCCACTTGTCTAGTATCCGCCTCGCTTCTGGCGCTTGCCGTCGTCGTCACGAATACGCGCGCCGTGGCGGGCGAGGACGAAGGTGTCCTGCACACCCACTATGACGGCGTGACGAATGACCTCCTGACGGCTGGACTCGGCAAGACGGGGCTAGGCTCTCCGACACCGCCCGGCTTCGTCGATCCGCTCAATCCCACGGCCGAGGAACTGCGCCGGTTTGCGATCTACAACAATTACCGTGCATTGGTCGATCCGACGCCGGGTGGCGGATACGGCACGCTTTATGGCCCGAACGTGATGGCAGACGGCACGGTGACATCGAGCGAGGGCCTGGTCGCGGGCGACGAATACATCGCCTTCGAGCGGGGCAGGGACGGACGCAATCGCGTCACCATGATGGTTCAGGTACCGGACAGCTTCGCGCCTGCGGCGAGTTGCATCATCGCGGCGCCTTCGTCCGGCTCGCGCGGCGTCTACGGCGCGATCGCGACCGCCGGGGAATGGGGCCTTAAGCACGGCTGCGCCGTCGCCTACACGGACAAAGGCACCGGCACCGGCGCACATGATCTGCAGAACAACACAGTGGACCTGATCCGGGGCGAGCGCGCCGATGCCGAACAGGCGGGCGACGATTCGAACTTCACGGCGGCCATCTCGGGCCGCGCGCGGGCCGCGTTCAATGCGGCAACGCCAAACCGATTCGCCTTCAAGCATGCCCATTCGCAGCAAAACCCTGAAAAGGACTGGGGCGACAATGTGCTGAGTTCGATCAAATTCGCCTTCAAGGTGCTGAACGAGAAGTTCGAAGGCCGCGGCATCGTGATCAACAAGCGGAACACCATCGTGATCGCCTCGAGCGTTTCGAACGGCGGCGGCGCGTCGGTACGCGCGGTGGAGCAGGATCGGGATCACCTCATCGACGGCCTCGCCGTCGGCGAGCCAAACGTCAATCCGAAGTTCACCTCGAAGTTCACGATTGTGCAAGGCAGCGGCCAGCCGCTCGAGGCGCACAGCCGGCCGCTGATCGACTACATCACATTAGTCAACGTGTTTCAGGGTTGCGCCAATGTCGCGCCGGCCAACGCGACGGCACCCCTCAACCTCGTCCCTCCGGCGGCTGGCGCGGCGCGCTGCGCCAGTCTCCACGATAAAGGCTTGCTGACGTCAACCACGATCGCCGACCAGGCCAACGAAGCGCAGGCGATTATCAACAAGTTCGGTATCTTGCCGGAGCAGAACGTGGTGCAGCCTGGTTATTGGTTTGCTTACGTGTCGCAGTCGATCTCAATGACCTATGCCAATGCCTATGGTCGCGTCAGCGTGCTCGATAATCTCTGCAATTACAGTTTGGGCGCGACGACGGCGAGCGTCCCTGGCCCGCTTGCGGCTGCCAGCGAGGCGCAAATCTTCGGCAGCAGCAATGGCATTCCGCCAACGAGTGGCATCAACCTGATCAACAATGCCGCAACGGGCGGCGCCAAGGAAGACCGCGTCTCTACGACAGATCAGAACCTCGGTGGCGCGCTCTGCCTGCGTTCGCTTGCGATCGGCCGCGATGCCGTAACCGGCGCTCAGCTCGACGCAACGGCGGCGAGACAGGCGCACAGCATCGCCGAGGGGGTGGAAGATATCCTTGCTTCCGGCAACCTGCATCAGATTCCCTCGATCCTCGTGACCGGGCGGAACGACGGCATCCTGCCGCCGAATTTCGCCTCGCGCGCCTATTTCGGGCTCAACAATGTGGTCGAGGGCTCGCTGAGCCCGCTGCATTATTACGAGGTGACGAACGCGCAGCACCTCGACAGCTTCAACCAATTCCCGGCGTACAACGCTTTGCTCATTCCACTGCATCGTTATTTCATCCAGGCAATGGATCTGATGTACGATCATCTGCGACACGGAGGAGCGCTGCCGCCGAGCCAAGTCGTGCACACGACGCCCCGTGGCCCAGGCGCACCTGCGATCACGATCGCCAATGTGCCGCCGATCACCAACGCGCCACCAGCGAATGCGCAGATCACGTTTACGGCCGGGCAGGTGAGGATTCCGGACTGAAATACTCTCCGATGCATCGCGGGATGCTTCCGGTTCTTAACCTTGATCCAATGCTTCGATCGCCTGCTCCGGTAAGGTCGTATCGCCTGCTTCATGCGGGGGCGAGGCGATGCGAGAGGCGGCCAACAACTTTATTCTAAAGAGCGGCGAGTTCGACCGCACGATCAATTTCGCCGCTGCGGTCGCCAACCCGAATAAACCCACGACGCGCGTGTTCATAGACTGATTCACCCGCGCGCGAGAGCCTTGCTCTAATCTTCGCCTTCCTGATCGGCCCGACCTCGTAGCGAGGTCAAGAATTGCAGTGCGGCGTCGCGCGCGTCGGGAGAGTTCAGTATCCCGAGATGGGCGGTGGAGAGGATCGTGTCGAATTGCCCTTGGCCGACAAGGTCGATTGTCTTGGCGCCGGCGAGACCGGCGCTGGCGGTGAAATCATGCGGGGTGCCATCGCGATCCTCGGCCGGTACGCCGGGGAAAATGCCGTCCGGCAGGCTGTTGTAGACGAAGTCGGGCGCTCCCGGCTTGTTGCGGATGACCAGGTAGTGCGTGGGAGGAGGCGTCTCGCCCGCGGCGTCGCAGACCGAGCTGCGCGGCGTGAAGCCGCCGCCGCTCACGAGCTGGTAGAAATTGGCGGGGCTCGGCGAGCAGTCGATGATGCCGTGATTGGGCCCGTCGATGGCGACGAGCGCCCGAACCGTGCGATAGGCATTGTCCTGCAGCATCCATTCCCGCGCCACGGTGACGCCGAGACTGTGGGCGACGATGTCGACGCGCTTGGCGCCGGTAAAGTCGAGGACCGCCTGCACGAATTGGCGGAGCAGCGGCACAGCCGCCGCTGTCGTGTGCGAGATGCCTGAGCGAATTGTATTGTCCTGCGCCAGGTCGCACTGATCGCCTTGATAACCCAGCCCCCAGAGCTCACTCGGGTGGTAGCCGTGATCGAGAAAGAATTGCGCGAAGGCTTGGATGCGCCCAAAGGGGTTGCAGGCGGTCGGATAAGGAGAATCGTTGTTGCCGTGAAGGAAGATCACGGGGACGTGCTCGACGCGGCCGATGTTGGAG
>Ga0209473_1001414_pt1 | contig 13382 bp, 10 predicted proteins | sample GraSoiAngelo_133_FD_185890 | JGI IMG/M metagenome (GOLD analysis project Ga0209473, IMG submission 185890) | Grasslands soil microbial communities from the Angelo Coastal Reserve, California, USA - 14_0929_05_20cm (SPAdes) (version 2) | ecosystem: Environmental > Terrestrial > Soil > Grasslands ...
TGGACAATTCATCCGCGGCGGCGCGAACCGCGTCCAGCACCTGTTTCTTGCGACCGCGCGCGCTCGCCGCCGGCGAAATCCGCGACAGCGATTCCAGCACCACGGCGGAGGCCATCAGGGTACGGAAATCCTTCAGCGAAATCTTGATACCGGCGATCTCGCGCAGGAACGCGTTGACCGTGGTGGTGGACACCGCGCGGACGGTGCCGAAACCGTCGCGGTACTGGAACATGCGCTTGCCGGGCAGGCTGCGCAGGATGCCGATCGCGCGCACGAGCTTCGCCGCATCGCATTCCTTGCGCACGGCCTTGCCGCCTTTGGCCTTGAACGTCAGCACCACGCAATCGTCTTCCAGCGTGACGTTGGATTTGTGAAGCGTGGTGGCGCCGCGGGTGCCGTTGAGGCGCGCATAGGACTCATTGCCAGGTCGGATCGCGGTACGCGCGATCAGCTCGATCACCGCGGCGAGCGCGAATTCGCGCGTCGGCTCCTCGCCGGACAGATGCATCGAGACGTTGCGGCGGATCTTTGGCAGCGCCGCGACCAGTTTGGCAAGCCGATGCGCCTTGCGGTGTTCACGGACCTTTTCCCAGTCGGCGTGATAGCGGTATTGCAGCCGGCCCGCGGCATCGCGGCCGACCGCCTGCAAATGCGAATTCGGGTCGGGCGAGTACCGCACTTCGATATAGGCCGGCGGCACCGCCATCGCGTTCAGCCGGCGGATGGTGCCGACGTGGCGGATCGCCGTGCCGTTGGCGCGGACGAAGGAATAGCTTTTCCCGCGCTTGATGCGGCGGATGGTCAATTCGTTCTGGTCGCCGAGTTTGAGGCCCAGTTCCTCCGCCAAAGCTTGCACCGAGGTGGCGATGGCAATGTCGGGCTTTGCGGCGGGCTGTTTGGGCAGTTGACCGAGCGCTTGCGCCAGAGCCACGGCAGGATCGGCGGAACCAGGCCGCGTAGCCTCGAAATTCTGCTGATCTTCCATGGTCGTAATCGCCTTGCTCCGTGTCTTCTTCGGGAAACGCTACCTCGCGCGGCTTCGTTCCCGGTTAAGGCCCTTCGGCTCGGGCAGGCCATTTAGGGGTTAACCGCCGGCATTGCGAGTCGCGAATCGATCGCGAGCGGTTATTAGATACCGATCATGGATGCCATCCGCCCGGTAACGTTGATTTTTTGAGGTGGATCAAGGAGCCACCGCGACCGCTTCGCTCAACTAACGTTCAACAAAAAGGGGCTGGAGCGCGCAAAGCCAACCAAGGTCCAAGCTGCTTCCGCCTTGTCGCCGCGCTGCCAGGCGACGCATAATCGCGTCAAACAAGACGGTCGCGGCAACCCATGTCTGGGTCAGGCGAGGTGAGTGGAGGGGACGATGTCCGAGAAGATTTACGACGTATCGGGGGATTGGGCGAAACGAGCCTGGGTCGATGGCGCCAAATACCAGGAAATGTATGCGCGCTCGGTTGCGGATCCCAATGGATTCTGGGCCGAACACGGCAAGCGCATCGGCTGGATGAAGCCCTTCAGCAAGGTCGAGAACGTTTCGTTCGCGCCCGGCAACATCTCGATCAAATGGTTCGAGGACGGCGTCCTCAACGTTGCCTGGAACTGCATCGACCGGCATCTGGCGAAGCGCGGTGACCAGACCGCGATCATCTGGGAGGGCGACAATCCGTCGGAGTCCAAGCACATCACCTACCGGCAACTGCACGACGAGGTCTGCAAGTTCGCCAACATCCTGCGCACCCGCAATGTCAAGAAGGGCGACCGTGTCACGATCTACCTTCCGATGATCCCGGAAGCGGCCTACGCGATGCTGGCCTGCGCGCGGATCGGCGCGATCCACTCGGTGGTGTTCGCCGGCTTCTCGCCGGACAGCCTCGCCCAGCGCATCAAGGATTGTAAGTCCAACGTGGTCATCACCGCCGACGAGGGCTTGCGCGGCGGCAAGAAGGTGCCGCTCAAAGCCAATGTCGATGCAGCGATCGCCAAGACCGGCGGCGTCGATTGGGTGATCGTGGTCAAGCGTACCGGCGCCGCCGTCGACATGAGCCCCTCGCGCGATCTCTGGTACCACGAAGCCGCCAAGATGGTGACGACGGAATGCCCGTGCGAGCACATGCACGCCGAGGATCCGCTGTTCATCCTCTACACGTCAGGTTCGACCGGCCAGCCCAAGGGCGTGCTGCACACCTCGGGCGGCTATCTGGTGTTCGCCGCGATGACGCACCAATATGTCTTCGACTATCACGACGGCGACATCTACTGGTGCACCGCCGACGTTGGCTGGGTCACCGGCCACAGCTACATCCTCTATGGGCCGCTCGCGAACGGCGCCACCACGCTGATGTTCGAGGGCGTGCCGAATTATCCCGACAATTCGCGGTTCTGGAACGTCGTCGACAAGCACAAGGTCAACATCTTCTATACCGCGCCGACCGCGATCCGCGCGCTGATGCAGGGCGGCGACGAGCCGGTGAAGCGGACCTCGCGGCAGTCGCTGCGGCTGCTCGGCACCGTCGGCGAGCCGATCAACCCGGAAGCGTGGGAATGGTACCATCGCGTGGTCGGCGACGAGCGCTGCCCGATCGTCGATACCTGGTGGCAAACCGAGACCGGCGGCATCCTGATCACGCCGCTGCCCGGCGCTATCAAACTGAAACCCGGTTCGGCGACGCTGCCGTTCTTCGGCGTGGTGCCGGAAATCGTCGATGCCGAGGGCAAGGTGCAGGAAGGCGAAGCGAGCGGCAATCTCTGCATTGCGAAATCCTGGCCGGGGATGATGCGCACGGTCTATGGCGACCACGCGCGCTTCGAGCAGACTTACTTTTCGACCTACAAGGGCAAATATTTCACCGGCGACGGCTGTCGCCGGGATGCCGACGGCTATTACTGGATTACCGGCCGCGTCGATGACGTGATCAACGTGTCCGGTCACCGCATGGGCACCGCCGAGGTCGAGAGTTCGCTGGTCGCGCACGAGGCGGTTTCGGAGGCCGCCGTGGTCGGCTATCCCCACGACATCAAGGGCCAGGGCATCTATGCCTATGTCACGCTGATGTCCGGCAAGGAGCCGAGCGAGACCTTGCGCAAGGAGCTGGTGGCCTGGGTGCGCAAGGATATCGGCCCGATCGCCTCCCCGGATCTGATCCAGTTCGCGCCGGGCTTGCCGAAGACCCGCTCCGGCAAGATCATGCGCCGCATCCTGCGCAAGATCGCCGAAGACGAGCCCTCAAGCCTCGGCGACACCTCGACGCTGGCCGATCCGGCGGTGGTCGACGATCTCGTGAAAAATCGCCAGAACAAGAAGGGGGCTGCCGTCTAGAGCATGATCCGGAAAAGTGGGCACCGGTTTTCCGAAAAAGATCATGCTCAAACAAAAATATAGAGCGGGATGACGATTCGAAGAAAAGTCATCCTGCTCTAGACCCCCGGCAGCGCCGGCACTGACACCCCGAAGAAGAAGGCTGCCGAACAGGCGCCTGCCGCGCGGCATCTGCTGGTGACGTGCTGATCACGCCAAAGTCAGCAACTGTGGCGCTCGTGCGGCGGTTTCCGGGCGAGTGTTGTTTTCAGGTCATTTACTTTGTTTCCGACATTTTCTTTATCTCCGCCCTACCGAGTGAGTCCCATGGCCGTGTGGAAACCGTCCGGTTAACGCACTCGGTTAAAAATGCTTGGGAAAAATAGTCGAGAAAATACTTGGGCGAGCCGGCTTCTTGCCGGTTTTGTGGAAAGCAAGCGGAGAAACTGATGTCGATGAGGATTGCGGTGGCGTTGGCCGCCACCATCGGGGCGGGATTGCTGATGACGGATGCGGCCCAGGCCCGGCCGGAAATGGTCGGCGTGCACGGCGACTATTCGCCGGGAACGATCGTGATACGGACCAACGAGCGCCACCTCTATCTCATTCTCGACCAGGGTCATGCCATGCGCTACCCGGTCGGGGTCGGCAAAGCCGGCAAGCAATGGGCGGGTACCACCCGGATCGACGGCAAATACCGCAATCCGGCCTGGTCGCCGCCGCAGGAAGTCAAGCACGACAAGCCGAACATGCCCGACATTATTCCCGGCGGTTCGCCGCGCAACCCGATGGGCGTCGCGGCGATGACCTTGGCCGGCGGCGAATATGCCATCCACGGCACCAACATGCCGGGTTCGGTCGGCGGCTTCGTTTCCTACGGCTGCATCCGCATGCTCAATCCCGACATCACCGACCTGTACGAACGCGTGTCCATCGGCACGACGGTGGTGGTGACGCGCTGAAGTGCAATTTCGTCATTCCGGGCGCGAGTGAAACGAGCGAACCTGGGATGAGGTGCGCTCAAAAATCCGAGGCGATGCCCTTGTGCTCCCAGTCGCCGTAGCGCGTGGGTTCCGGGCCCTTCGGACCCTGGAATTCCTTTGCGATCGGCTTAGTGTCGGCTGCCGCGGCCTTGCGGCGCGCTTCGGCCTCTGCGAGCGCGCGCTGTGCCGCCGGCGCGAGCTGCTTGCGTCGCTCTTGCGATGAAACCGTTGCCGGGCGGGAAGAATCGTCCGTCATGCCAACCTCCAATGCGTCGTCGAGGCTTCGTCGTTTAGATCATGTCGCGATGCTGGAATCGGAAGGGGTGGTTCTTATATTTGGCATATTCCCATGCCAAAGGTCTTTTCCTTGACTGATGGCATGAGCACCAAAGCGCCTCGCTATCCGCTCTCCCGAGATGTCCCTGCTCCATGCCCGCTCAACGATTCGCACGGCCATCCGAGGTGCCCGGTCTCGCGGCACGCCGGATCGCGGCGGACATCCTCGATGGCGTCCTGCACAAGCACCGCACCCTTGACGATCAGCTCGACGGCATCGGCGCGCATCCAGCGCTGAAGACGCTGGCCGATCGCGATCGCGCCCTGATGCGGCGGCTGGTGGCAACGATCCTGCGCCGGCTCGGCACGCTCGGGCATGTGCTGTCGCGGCTGCTCGATCGCGGCATCCCGACCGACGCGCCGCGCGTGCAGAGCGCGCTCTTGATCGGAGCGGCGCAAATTCTCTGGATGGATGTGCCCGATCATGCCGCGGTCGATCTGTCGGTGCGGCTCGTGCAAGCGGACCGGCGCGCCGCGAAATATGCCGGGCTCGTCAATGCGGTGCTGCGCCGTTGCGCGCGCGAGGGCGCAGCCCTGATCGACGAGGTCAAGGCGCAGACGCTCGACATTCCGCCATGGCTGCTCAACCGGTGGATCGCGCATTATGGCGAGGCCACCGCAAGGCAGATCGCGCTTGCGATCAGCCATGAGCCGTCGCTCGACATCACCGTCAAATCCGATCCCGCACAGTGGGCAACGCGGCTGCATGGCGAAACGCTGCCGACCGAAACCGTTCGCACGCTGCTGCAGGGTTCGGTGACCATGCTGCCCGGCTTCAACGAGGGCCAATGGTGGGTGCAGGACGCCGCCGCCGCGCTGCCCGTGCGCTTGTTCGGCGACCTCGCCGGCAAAACCATTGCCGATCTCTGCGCAGCACCTGGCGGCAAGACCGCGCAGCTTGCCCATGGCGGCGCACGTGTCGTCGCGGTCGACCGTTCATCGGGCCGCATAGCGCGGCTGCGTGACAATCTGGCGCGGCTTTCCCTGCACGCAGAGACCGCGGTGGCCGACGCCCTCGAGTGGCACGGCGGCAACAACGGCGCAGGTTTTGATGGCGTCCTGGTCGATGCGCCCTGCACCTCGACCGGCACGATACGGCGCCATCCCGATGTTGCCTGGCTGCGGCAGGAACCCGATTTGGAGGCGCTGATGTCCCTGCAGCAGCGCCTGCTGCAGAAGGCGGTGACGCTGCTCAAGCCCGGCGGAACGCTGGTCTATTGCACCTGCTCGCTAGAGCCGGAAGAGGGTGAGCGGGCGATCGCGGCGCTTCTTGCGGCCGAAAGTTCGCTCGCGCGCGCGCCGATCGCCCCGAGCGAGGTTTCCGGTCTCGCCGAGATCGTCACCGCCGAGGGCGACCTGCGCACCCTGCCGTGCCACCTGCCGCACCAGGATCCGCGCTTGGGCGGGCTCGACGGCTTTTACGCCGCACGGCTGGTGCGGCGGATTTGACGAAAGCACTCGCGGCGATTGGACGCGAATGTTAGAAGCGGGGACACTGGTTTAAATCCTGATTTGGCAGCAGATTTTGGCGTCACGGCGCTGATTCGCGCGCTTTCAAGATGGTGTTTTGGCGGCGTTTCCGGATTAAAAGGATGCGCTTAAGAATCCCTCCTCCCCTTCTCAAGGCAAGGCGTGTCGGTCGCTCAACGCAGACGCATTTCGACGCTGATCATGGCCCGCTTCGCGCGGAACATGATCGCCCGCGCAAGCGGCGGCTCGGTGGCGTTGTCGCGGCTGTGGCCGGGCCGCACCGATCGCCTGATCATCGCCCCGCATGACCTGCGTACCGCGGACGCAACCCGCGCCGCCGAAATCTATGCCGGCCGCTTCGTGTTCGCCGGCAAGATCGTGACGTGCCAGGGCCGCTCGATCTTCGATCTCGAGCCGCCGTCGGAAGACTGGGAGGTGGCGCTGCTCGGCTTCGGGTGGCTGCGGCATTTGCGCGCCGCCGATACTGCGCTGACCCGCGCCAATGCGCGTTCACTGGTCGACGACTGGATTTCCAATCCGACCCATAAACGCCCGGTCACGCGGCGCGCTGACGTGCTGGCACGCCGCGTGATCTCGCTGCTGTCGCAGGCGCCGCTGGTGCTCGGCGACAGCGACAGCAAATTCTACCGGCGCTATCTGCGCGGATTGGCGCGCGAGATCCGCTATCTGCGATACACGATGGATATCGCCGACGGCGTGCCGCGGCTGCAGGTGCTGATCGCACTGTGCTACGCCTCGCTTTGCCTCGCCAACCAGGCCCGGCACATCCGCGGCGCAACGCGAAAACTCTCCGAGGAGCTGCAGCGCCAGATCCTTCCCGATGGCGGCCACGTCTCGCGCAATCCAGGCGCCTTGATCGAGCTCCTGATCGACCTGTTGCCGCTCCGGCAGACTTTTGCCGCCCGCAACATCGCGCCGCCGCCGGCATTGTTGAACGCGATCGACCGCATGATGCCGATGCTGCGTTTTTTCCGTCACGGTGACGGCAGTTTTGCGATGTTCAACGGCATGAGCAGCACGCCGTCCGATCTGCTGGCGACGCTGCTCGCCTATGATGATGCCCACGGCGCGCCAATGGCGAACATGCCGCACACCGGCTTCCAGCGCCTCGACGCCGGCGCCACCACGGTGATCATCGATACCGGCCCGCCGCCGCCGCCGAATGTCAGTCAGGATGCCCATGCCGGCTGCCTCTCGTTCGAATTGTCCTCGGGCGCGAGCCGCATCGTCATCAATTGCGGGATGCCCGCGACCGGGCGCGACAACTGGCGCAGCTTTGCCCGCGGCACGGCGGCGCATTCGACCCTGACCTATCACGACACCTCGTCGTGCCAATTCGTCGAGCTGTCGGCGATGAAACGGCTGTTGCAGGGCGCGCCTGTTGTCAGCGGCCCGGTCAATGTCGAGAGCTATCGCGAGGCGGTCGCCAACGGCGTGCTGCTCACAACATCGCACGACGGCTACCTGGCGCGGTTCGGCGTGGTGCATCGCCGGGTGCTGATGATCGCGCCGGACGGCTCACGGCTTGACGGCGAGGACACGGTAGCGCCGGCACCGGGCGGGCGCATCAAGGGCGGCGAGATCGACTATGCGTTGCGGTTTCATCTGCACCCCGCGGTGAAGGCAAGCCGCCTTTCCGACGCCCGCGGCGTCATGCTGGTGCTGCCAAACCGCGACGTCTGGACCTTCGAGGCGCTCGACGACAAGGTCGAGCTGGAAGACAGCGTGTTCCTCGCCGGCAATGACGGGCCCCGGCGCACCGCCCAAATCGTGATCCGGCAGGATTCGCGTCACGCCCCCTCGATCCGATGGAGCTTCGCCCGCTCGAGCGCATCGGCACCCGCAACCAACTCACGGCGCAACGCGCAGCGCGAACCGGAACTGCCGTTGTAAAACCACTCAGGCAGACTCCCGGCGCGTGGCATCTGTTGACAGACGTAAGCTAATTGCTTACATTGACATGTGATCCGAACCTTCAAAAGCAAGGCCCTTTCCGAGCTTTGGACCAAGGGCAGGAGTTCGAAGATCGATGCAAAAATGCACAAGCGAATCTTTGCGCGGCTCGATCGCCTCGACGTCGCTGTTCGACCCGAGGAAATGAACGTTCCGGGCTTCGACTTTCATTCCTTGCAAGGCTTCAACCCGAAGCGCTATTCAGTCCACGTCAATGGACCGCGGTGCATCACCTTCGAATTCGAAGATGGCGAAGCCTGCCGCGTCGATTTCGAGCAATATCACTAAAGGAGCAAAACATGGTCTATGCGGCAAAGCGCGGAAAAAACCGCTGCCCCACTCATCCAGGTGCATTGCTTCGCGATGACATTATTCCGGCCACCGGCCGGACCAAGGTGGAAATCGCGGGGCTGCTCGGAATTTCACGGCAGCATCTTTACGACATTTTGCAGGAAAGAAAGCCTGTATCTCCGGCCATCGCGGTTCGGCTCGGCAAGCTTTTTGGCGACGGCGCGGGAATCTGGACCCGGATGCAGGGCTCCTACGACACCTGGCATGCCGAGCGAAGCGAAGATGTCAGGCACATTCCTACCATCAAGGCAAAGGCCGCTTAGAAATCTTCCGGGATTTCCCGAGGTTGCAAGTGATCGGGCTTGTCCTGCGGCCTATGCGTTAAGTGCGTCTACCCGGTTTCGTGACCGGCAAAACCATGCTACCGGGCTGGCTTACCAGCCAGGATCGCTCATGACTGACCACCCCCGCCGCGTCACCCGCGCTTTGTTGTCCGTTTCCGACAAAACCGGATTGATCGAATTCGCCCGTGCCCTTGCCGAACACGGCGTCGAGCTGGTTTCGACCGGCGGCACGGCGAAGACAATCATGGCCGCGGGATTAAAGGTCTCCGATGTCTCGGAGCTGACGGGCTTTCCCGAGATGATGGATGGCCGGGTCAAGACACTGCATCCGAAGGTGCATGGCGGGCTGCTTGCGATCCGCGACAACAAGGAGCATGCGCAAGCGATGAAGGCGCACGGCATCGCGCCGATCGATTTGCTGGTGGTCAATCTCTATCCGTTCGAGGCCACCGTCGACAAAGGCGCCGGATTCGAGGAGTGCATTGAGAACATCGACATCGGCGGCCCCGCCATGATCCGCGCCGCGGCCAAGAATCATGACGACGTCGCGGTCGTGGTCGAGCCGCAGGATTACAAAGCGGTGCTCGATGAGCTTGCTGCCAACAAGGGTGCGACCACGCTTCGCCTGCGCCGCCGTCTAGCCGCGAAGGCCTATGCCCGCACCGCCGCCTATGACGCTGCGATCTCGAACTGGTTTGCAAAAGAACTCGAGTTGGAGGCGCCGGATTTCCGCGCCTTCGGCGGCCACCTGATCCAGTCGCTGCGCTACGGCGAGAACCCGCACCAGATAGCGGCGTTTTACTCGACGCCTGACAAGCGTCCGGGCGTCTCGACCGCGCGGCAAGTGCAAGGCCGCGAACTGTCCTACAACAACATCAACGACACCGATGCGGCTTATGAATGCATCGCCGAGTTCGATCCGGCGCGCACCGCCGCTTGCGTTATCGTCAAGCATGCCAACCCCTGCGGCGTCGCCGAAGGCAGCGACCTCGTCAGCGCCTATCGCAACGCGCTCGCCTGCGATTCGACCTCAGCCTATGGCGGCATTGTCGCGCTCAACCGGACATTGGACGCGGAAACCGCGCGCGCGGTCACCGAGATCTTCACCGAAGTGATCATCGCGCCCGATGCAACCGAGGAGGCCATCGCGATTGTCGCCGCACGGCGAAACTTGCGCCTGTTGCTTGCGGGCAGCCTGCCCGATCCGCGCGCGGCGGGGCTGACCGCCAAGACGGTGGCCGGTGGACTTCTGGTGCAGAGCCGCGACAACGCCGTCGTCGACGACATGGCACTGAAGGTCGCAACCAAGCGCGCGCCCACGGAGGCCGAGTTGCGCGACCTCAAATTTGCCTTCCGCGTCGCCAAGCACGTCAAGTCCAACACCATCGTCTATGCCAAGGATCTTGCGACCGTCGGCATCGGCGCAGGACAAATGAGCCGGGTCGATTCCGCGCGCATCGCCGCGCGCAAGGCCCAGGACGCGGCCAATGAATTGAAGCTCGCCGAGCCGCTCACCAAAGGGTCGGTGGTCGCATCCGACGCGTTCTTTCCGTTCGCCGACGGCATGCTGGCGTGCATCGAAGCCGGCGCCACGGCGGTGATCCAGCCCGGCGGTTCGGTGCGCGACGACGAAGTGATCAAGGCCGCCGACGATCACGGCATCGCCATGGTGTTCACCGGCGTGCGGCATTTCAGGCATTGAGGGAGTCGTCATTCCGGGGCGCGCGCACGAACTCGTGTCTACCCGAGTTCGTCAAATATCATTGTCCAAGTCGGCAACAGCCGACTTGGATGCGAACCCGGAATCTCGCGCCACATCACCTCGAGATTCCGGGTTCATCGCTCCGCAATGCCCCGGAATGACGGTGCCCTCACCCTCGCAAGCAGCGCCAATCCGACGACGAAGAACAGCACGATCGTGGCCATGCCGGCCTTCTGGCTATTGGTCACGGCCGTCACGATGCCGATCAACAAGGGGCCGATGAACGAGGTAACCTTTCCGGTCAACGCGAACAGGCCGAAATATTGCGCGATGCGATCCTTGGGCGCCATGTGGATCAGGAGTGTGCGCGAGGCGGCCTGCAACGGTCCGCCGGCCGCGCCGATCAGACAGCCCAGCAAGAGATAGGCGCGTTCCGCCGCGGCGGCGAACAATGTCTCGCCAGGTTCGGGAGGCGCGACCTTGATGAACAGGATCTGCTCCCTGTCCACCAATAGGATCGCGACGATTGATGCGAGCAGGATCATCATGCTGCCTGATATCACGCGTTTCGGCCCAAGCTTGTCGTCGAGCTTGCCGCCAAGCCAGGCGCCAAAGGTTCCGGCGATCGCCAGGATGATGCCAAAGGTGCCGATCCGGATCGTATCCCAGCCGAATGTGCCGGCGGCATAGATGCCGCCAAAGGCAAACAGCGACACCAGGCCGTCGGTGTAGATCATGTTGGCGAGCAGAAAGGCGGCAAGCGATTTTTGCTTCGGCAATTCGCGCAACGTTTGCTTCAGCTCGATCAGCCCTTCGCGCAGCGCGTCGCGAGGGCGGCGCTTCGCCGGGTAATCCGGCGTCAGCAGGAACATCGGCAGCACGAAGATGATAAACCAGATGCCGGTGAGCGGGCCCGCAATGCGGTCACCCTGATGGGTAACGGGATCGAGGCCGAACAGCGGCTTCAATCCGAACAGTGTGCGCCCGCTCTCGGGATTTGCCGCCAGAAAACCGAGCACCAGCACGAGGCTGAGGATGCCGCCGACATAGCCGGTCGCCCAGCCGGTGCCCGACAATCGCCCGATCCGATCCGGCGGCACCAATGTCGGCATCATCGCATTGTTGAATACGATGGCGAATTCGGCGCCAATGGTCGCGATGGCGTAGGCGAGCAGCAGCGGCGGAATCACGCTGGCGTCACCGGCCGGGCTTGCCGAACCACATCAGTGCGGAGCCGACCACCAGCAGCGCGCCGAATGCGGCGATCCACGGCTTGCGGCGGCCGCTCGCGTCCGCAATCGCCCCCAGCACCGGCGACATCAGCGCGATGATCAAGCCCGCCGCAGCGGTAGCAAAACCCCACAGCGATTGCCCGCTCGCGGCGTCGGAGGCCACATGGGTGACGAAATAGGGCGCGAACACGAAGGTGGTGACCAGGGTGAAAAAAGGCTCCGCTGCCCATGCGAAGAAAATCCAGCTGACAACGGCCGCGCGCGGCGGATAAATCGGCCGTATTTCAACGTGGGCGTCTGCGGTCATGGTCGTCATGAAAAAATATCCTTCAAAATCACGCCGACGCGTTTTGCCTGTTGCAGCGAAAGCCATATAGCATTCGCGGCGACGATACCCTTCTCGTATTTGCCGACGCTGGATGGCGTCCCCTCGCGGCGGAATTTTGATGATCTCGTTGATAACTGACCGGCGCAAGATTCTCGCGACAATCGCGCTGGTGGTTGCCTTTATTGTGCCCGCCACGGCGCAAGAGCGGAGCCTTTACACCCCCGCCGCGGCCGATACCATCCATTCGATTGCCGCCGAACACGGCATGGTGGTGGCGCAGGAAAAAATCTCTGCCCGCGTCGGCGCCGGCATCCTAAAGCAAGGCGGCAACGCGGTCGACGCGGCGGTGGCCACCGGATTCGCCATGGCGGTGACCTATCCGCGCGCGGGAAATATCGGCGGCGGCGGATTTATGGTGATCCATTTGCGCGAGCACGGCCACGAAATGGCGCAAGACGTCGCGATTGACTATCGCGAGACCGCGCCGCTCGCGACCACGCCGGAGATTTTTCTAGGGGCCGACGGCAAACCCGACAATGCGAAGTCGCGGGATTCCGCGCTCAGCATCGGCGTGCCCGGCACCGTTGCGGGATTGGCCCTGGCGCTGGAGAAATATGGCTCTGGCAAGTTCACGCTCGCGCAGCTGTTGCAGCCGGCGATCGAGCTGGCGCGCGACGGCTTCGTCCTTACCGACGACATGGCCGATACGCTGCCCGCATTCTACCGGCGGCTGGCGCGCTGGCCTGCGTCCGCAAGGATATTCTCCCGCCCCGACGGCACCGCACTGCGCCAGGACGACACCCTGATCCAGACCGATCTGGCGACAACGCTCACGGCGATCGCCGAACAGGGGCCGCGCGGATTCTACCAGGGACCGGTTGCGGAAAAGCTGGCGATGGCCGTCCGCGAAGCCGGCGGCATCATCACCGCCGACGATCTGAAATCATACCAGCCCACCATCCGCAGCCCCGTCCACGGCACCTATCGCGGTTACGACATCGTCTCGATGCCGCTGCCTTCTTCCGGCGGCACGGTGCTTTTGGAAACGCTGAACATCCTCGAAGGCTTTCCGCTTGCGGAGATGAAACAGGGCTCGGTGGCTTCGTTGCATCTGCTGATCGAGGCGATGAAGCGCGCCTACGCCGATCGCGCGCGCTACCTCGGCGATCCCGCCTTCATCAACGCACCGATCTCGGCGCTCCTAGCCAAAGACTACGCCGCCAAGCAGCGCGCCAGCATCGACCCCGAGCGGGCCACGCCGGCGGCCGATATGGCCTCGGCCAGGCTGCCGCGCGAAGGCAGCAACACCACGCATTTTTCCGTGGTCGACGGTTTTGGCAATGCGGTCAGCAACACCTATACGCTGAATTTCCCCTATGGCGTCGGCCTGGTCGCGGACGGCACGGGGGTGCTGCTCAACA
>Ga0209473_1001416_pt1 | contig 13364 bp, 9 predicted proteins | sample GraSoiAngelo_133_FD_185890 | JGI IMG/M metagenome (GOLD analysis project Ga0209473, IMG submission 185890) | Grasslands soil microbial communities from the Angelo Coastal Reserve, California, USA - 14_0929_05_20cm (SPAdes) (version 2) | ecosystem: Environmental > Terrestrial > Soil > Grasslands ...
TCCCCCTGCGCTCGTGGATCGACTTGGACTTACCGAGCGACCGTTCTCACGATCCCGAACTTGATGAGACTCTCCGCGGTGGCGACTATCGCGTCCTCCCGTGACCGCGGCCTCCATCGCAGTACGCGCTCAGCTTTCGCGTTCGTCGCGCGACGAATGTTGTCGAGCAGCGGCCGTATCGTGGCATCGAACAACGCGACCGCTGTTGAGGCGATCGGGCGCAGGTCTCAGTCGACCATCGGCAGGGTGTGGCTGCTGTACTCGTGTTGCAGGGTGCGGTGTCTGACGGGATCGATCATTTCGATTTCGAATCTGTCGCCCCAACTGATCGCGCCCTGCACCGGCAGCGTCCCGCAAAACATCACGGTCCCTGGCGCGAGCGTTCCTTGCGAATCGGGGAATTTCGCGACGAGGTCCGTCGGCATCAGTATGTTGTTCACCGATCCTTCCTGGTAGACCGTCTTCTGACGGCCTCGCGTCACATGAGACCGAAGTATGAGCCGATCCCAGTGCGGCTCGACGTCGGCCAGTTTCCACAATGGCCGACCGATCGGCTTGGGGCACATCTGTTTCGACACCGTCACCCCGTACGGTTCCACCTTGCGGTCAGTGTGATCGGATCCGATGCCGACATACATGCCGTCTGCGGCTGAAAGCAAAACGAACTCGACCTCTCCGGTCGATTCGTCGCCAACGACTTCGACGTCCGACGCGCTCGTCAGCAGGGAGGTCGCGAGACGGTAGAAACAGGGGATCGTCCGAGGCGGTCGCACGCCGATCGCGGCAAGTTCGGCGAGGTGATGCTCCACCGCTTCCCGACTGCGCCCGGTCCAACCGGCGATCACGAGTTGTCGGACGTCGAAGCGCCGAGCGGCGCCGTCCACGTCGAAAGTCATCGTGCGCATGTCGCGTTCCCCGGCGCGCCAAGCTTGTCACAACGCGGGTGAGCGCGGATAATCGCCCGCATGGCATCGAACTACTTCAAGGTCGGCCTGATCGTTCCTTCGTCGAACACGGTGATGGAGCCCGACTTCCATCGAGAGCTCGGCGCACGCTGTGTCACCAGCACGTCTCGAATCTATCTCGAACAGGTGACGCGCGACGCGGAGCAGGTCATGATCGACGAGGAACTGCCGAAAGCCGTCCGTCTGATCAAGACAACCGACCCCCACGTCATCGTCTTCGGCTGCACGTCGGCGGGATCCCTCGGCGGATTGGAGAGCGACGCGGCGATTGCGCGCCGGATCGAACAGCTTTCCGGCGTCCACTCGTTGACCGTCGTCGGATCGGTCGTGCAGCAACTGAAGGCGATTCGACCGCGATCAGTGGCCGTGTTCACACCGTACAAGGAAGACCTCACACTGAGCGTGGCGCAATGCGTCGTCGAGGCGGGCTACGAATTGAGGAAGACCGCGGGTATGGGCATTCTCGCCAATCGCGACATCGGCCGGGTCAGCCCGGACGAAATCGTCGACTTCGTCGAAACGAGAATCGACGATGCCGACGTCGACTGCATTTTTCTCTCGTGCACCAACTGGCAGGCGATCGATGCGATTGCCCGGCTCGAGGCCCGCTTCCGGTTGCCGGTGATTTCGAGCAACCATGCGACCATCGAGGCGGTCCGGACGCAGCTGTCGAATTTCCAGAGCGCGCAAACCGTCAATGCCCGTGCCCGCTGAAACGGCGACAGGCAGCGGCGCCGCCGGCGGCGTCGAGGCCGTCTACGCCAGAATCGCGAGGCGGATCATGCCCGTTCTGATCCTGCTGTTCGTGATCGCGTGGCTGGACCGCGCGAACATCGGCTTCGCCAGACTGCAGATGCTGGCGGACCGCGCCTTCAGCGACGCGGTGTTCGGCTTCGGCGCCGGCGTCTTCTACTTCGGGTACCTCCTGTTCGAGATTCCGAGCGACCTCTGGCTGCAGCGGATCGGCGCCCGAAAGACGCTCGCGCGCATCGCGCTGCTCTGGGGCGTGACGAGCGCCGCGACAATGTTCGTGAAGACCGCGATGCAGTCCTACGTTTTGCGTTTCATGCTGGGCGCTTTCGAGGCCGGTCTCTATCCGGGCGTGATTCTCTACCACGCGATGAAGCGCATCGAAACAATCACCGCAACCGGTTGGGTTTATCGATTGACTTGCGTCTGGCGTTGGCGTACGGTCGGCTCCTCTTCCACATCATCACAAGTCGCGCGGCGACCTCTCATAGGGAGACGACTCCATGCGATCGAGCGCTCGCCGGTTCATCTACGCGCTGCTGGTCGTGCTCACGCCGGCAGCGTCAACGGCGCAGACCACGAGCACGCTGCTCGGCGTCGTTCGCGACGCGAGCGGCGGCGTGCTGCCGGGTGCGTCGATCACCGTGAAGCACCTTGCCACGAACGCCGTACGGACCGTCGTCACTGAGGGCGACGGCAACTTCCTGATTCCCTTCCTCGCCGTCGGCGAGTACGAAGTCACGGGTGAATTGAGCGGGTTTCAAACCGCCGTCAGACGCATTTCGCTGGCCGTGGATCGGAGGGTTCGCGTGGATCTAGTCCTGCAAGGCACTCCTCAACGCTGAACGGCAATCGCCGCCGAGGCGCATCCTTCAGGTGAGCGTCACAGCCTGGCGCGTTGGATTGATGGAATTGGGGGAGCACATGAACTTGCGTATGAATCCGAGAGTACGTTGGTTGGCGGTGGGGAGCGTGCTGATGGCCTCGTTACCCTGGGTCAACGCGCAGCAGAGGAGCGCCGCCACGGTCGCGATCGACCCCGATGACATCGGTGGCGTCGTCACGAGCTCGAAAGGTCCCGAGGCCGGCGTGTGGGTGATCGCCGAAACGTCTGAACTGCCGACGAAGTTCGCGAGGATAGTGGTCACCGACGATCAGGGACGCTACGTCCTGCCGGATCTCCCACGAGCGAACTACCAGGTCTTCGTCCGTGGGTATGGGCTCGTCGACTCGGCACGGGTCGGTGCGAAGCCGGGACAGCATCTCGATCTCAAAGCTGTCGTTGCGCCGGAGGGGCGCGCCGCCGCCGAAGTCTATCCGGCAAATTATTGGCTGAGCCTCATGGAGATTCCGAAAGGCGATCTGTCCGACAAGGACGTGCTTCTGGAAACCAAGGCGTGCTACTCATGCCATCAAGTCGGGGACCGCGTGACCCGCGAAATTTCCAAGAATCTTGGCTCGTACGCATCCAGCCTTGACGCCTGGGATCACCATGTGACTGTGGGACCCAACGGGCCGGGCATGAGCGCCAACTTCAAGCGCATGGGGGCGCAGCGCAAGGCGTACGCCGATTGGACCGACCGTATCGCCGCCGGCGCCTATCCCAACGCCCCGCCGCGTCCGGCGGGTCTCGAGCGCAACCTCGTGATCTCGATGTGGGACTGGGCCCTTCCGACCAGTCGACGGACCGATGTGGCCGCCACCGACGAGCGCACGCCCGCGATGAACGCGAACGGGAGGGTCTACGGATCGATCCAAAGTTCAGACATCATTGCGGTGCTCGATCCGCGCGAGAACGCAGCGACTCAGATCAAGGTTCCATCGAGCGCACCCCCGATCGACACGAACACGCCGGCGTCGCCGTTCTGGGGCGACGAGAAGATTTGGCAACGGTCAGCCGACCCCCGGAGCGTGACGATGGACAGCCACGGGCGCGTGTGGGTGACGGCACGGATTCGACCCCCACAACAACAGCCCGCGTTCTGCAAAGACGGGGCGATGAACAAATTCGCCAAGTACTTCCCGCTTCCCGGTCCGAGTGCCAGGCAGATCGAGGTGTACGACCCGAAGACGGGGCAGTTCACGACGATCGACTCCTGTTTTGCTGCGGACCATAACCACTTCGACGACAAGGGCTCGATCGTCTTCGGCCAGAACAACGCGATCGGCTGGATCGACACGGTTGTGTTCGACAAAACTCACGACGCGCGAGCGTCGCAGGGATGGTGTCCGGCCGTGCTCGACACCAACGGCGACGGCACGATCACGGAGTGGACCGAGCCCAATCAACCGATCGATCCCAAGAAGGATCACCGGATCGAGTTCGGATGCTACGGGGATGCCATCAACCCGATCGATGGGAGCCTGTGGTGCTCGGGCATCGGCGTCAGAGACACGAAGCTCGTGCGGATCGCGCTCGGGGCCAACCCGCCGCAAACGTGTAAGGCGGAGGTCTACGTGCCGCCTCCTGACAAAATGCCGTTACCCGGTTCGGGAGGCGTGGCCATCGACAGCAACGGCCTCGTCTGGCAGAACTGGCGCGGCGCTCATCAGATGCTGAGTTTCGATCGCCGCAAGTGCAAGGTGCTGAATGGACCGAGCGCCACCGGGCAGCACTGCCCTGAAGGATGGACTGTCTATACGAAACCCGGGCCCACGTTCCAGGGAGGCCCCGATTATTCCAGCACGGACATGCTGTACATGACCGAGATCGATCGGGACAACACGCTCGGCCTCGGAAAGGACGTGGTGCTGTCCGGCGACGTCAACGCAGACTCGTTCTTCGTTGTGATGCCGCAAGGCGGTCAGATGACGACGTTGACATTGCGCGTTCCCTATCCGCTGGGATTCGCCGCTCGCGCGGCATCGGGACGGATTGATGATTCGAGTGCGGGCTGGAAAGGCCGCGGGTTCTGGTCGAGCTATTCGATGTACACGCCCTGGCACCAGGAAGGCGGCAAGGGTACCAGGCCAAAAGTTGTGAAGTTTCAGGTCCGACCGACTCCCCTCGCGAAATAGGCGGCTTTGCGTGGAGGTGCGCCCTTTGGAGTTGATTGCTGCAGCGACGTGCGTGATCAGCGCGTGACCGTGACGGTGACCTGCTCGTCGCTCACCAACGCCCCATCGTCGGCGCGTGCGCACAGGACGTAGGTTCCCGGCTCGTCGAAAATCGCGGTAGCGGTCCATTTTCCGTCAGCCGGCAAATCGGGCGGCGTCCACAACGGCGCCCACGGCGAGTTCGCGCCCGTCCGCGTGTCTTCCCACGGCTCGATCTGCGGCGGATCGAACTTCACCATGCCGTTCCCGCGATACACGAACCATGACAGATGCAGGCCGACGACCTTTCCGACCGTCGCGCGCGAGGGCGGAATCATCGCCGGATTGCGAGTGCCGAACAACGCCGCGAATTCCTCCGAGCCGCGCGTGCGCGTGTTCGATCCGACGACGCCGCCCTGCCCACGGCGCTTCGGCACGCCATCGTCGGTGACCCAGGCAACGAGCGACAGCGGCTGACCGACTTTCACGGTGCGCTGCCGGTCGCCATCGAGCTTGATCGTCGGCGGCCGGTTCGCGCGAACCTCGGGACTGCTCGTTCCCGCTCCGAGCGCCCCCGTTTCCGACGCCTTCACGATGTCGTCGACCTTGGAATCGAGCCGTAGCGTCGCGTACGCCTTGTCGGTCTTGCCTCGCGTCGTGAGCGTCCAGATCAATTCCTTGTCGCCCCAGTCCTTCGGCACGCGGACCTTGAAGACGAAGCGGTTGCGTCGCGGCAGGAAGTGCGTCGGCTGACCGTAATCCGGTCCGTTCGGCTCGATATTGTTGTCCGGACCGACCGGAACGTCGAGCTCCTCCTGCCAGTTCCGGTTCATGTAGCCGAACAGGAAGCTGAACGACCCGTCCGAATTTTCTTCCCACCCTTCGTACCCTGGCGACACGGTTTGACCGCTGGAATAGGTCAGCGATTGCGCGGTCGTCCTCTCATGCGAGACGAAAACAATCAGGCCGATCGCCACCGCAACGAGAGGCAGTTTTCGCACGTTAGTTGTGTCGCCCTGGCGGACGCGTCGTACTTGTCGCCGCCGGCGATTTCGGAATCACCAGGCACAGCGGACAACCGATCTGGACGTCGTTCCTCGTCAGCTTCAGCTTTTCGCGGCGTCTGGCCATTTCTTCCTGGAACTGCTCGTCGGTCATCGACACGCCCATCCCGAGGTCGATGAACATGTTCGCGATCGATCGATTGCCTGATCCCTGCCAGTTCCGAGGATCGGGAATGTTCCTGTTCGACGGCGAGTTGTCCATGAAGCCGATGATGTGCAGGATGGTGCCCTTCGGCAGCAGCGGCGCGTAATCGTCTTCGTACGCGTAGCCGCGCACCCAGTTGTGATCGTAGCCGGCGCAGCTGAGTGTTTGGATGGTGTAGCCCCAGATCGCTTCCAGACACATCCGCATCCCGGGAGCGTGTAGGTGCGGCTCGAAGGTCGTGATCTTCGTGTTCTCCTGCAGCACCGTGTACGCATGCAGCTGCTGGTTGGCTTCCATCGAGCGGATGTCGATATCGACGCCGTTGCCGAGTCCGCGTGTCAGCGATCGCTTGTAGTCAGGCTTGTACCCCTTCGGCGCCAGCTTGAAGCCGATCTCGAGATGCGCCTTCGTGTCGCGGCCGTTCGAGTGTATGTGGACGGAATTTGAAACGACCCACGATTTGCCTCTGAGCAATCGCCCGCCCTTCGGATCGAAGAAATCGGCGTTGCGTCCCACTTCGTGCACCGGCCACGAGGTGCTGTTGCTCTGATCGATCCCAATCTCCGGGCTCGTGTCGACTTGCCCGTCCGGGCCCTGCTCCCGCGTGCTCCAGATCATGTGATGGAACACATACCGTCCACCAACGGTGGCTCGACCCGTGCCATCCTTCGGCACGTCATTGACTTCTCGAATCTGCAGCGCGAGGACGTACCGGTCCTCGTCGAGTCCGACTGGCACGCTTTCGATCTCGCCCCACCAATCCGGCGCGCCCGCTTTGACGACGATCTCCTTCGTCTTGACGATGAGATCGGGTGCGCCGATGTTCCAGGTGTCGAGGTCGAGAAATTTCTTCGCCGGCGGCATGTCCGCGGGGTCGCCCTGCGGCGCGCCGCTGTCCGCCCAATTCGCAATCTTCGCGATTTCGAGATCGCTCAGCGACGGATCGTCCTTGTAGTGCTGGATGCCGATGTTCTTCTCGATGTACCACGGCGGCATGACGCCGGCATGCGGCCCGATGCCGGTGCGCTGTTTGATCGCGCGGGCCCACGGGCGCACATCCCCGTACGTGACGAGCGACATCGGCGCGACTCCATCCGGCCGGTGGCAGCCCTGACAGCTGCGCTGCAGGATCGGGGCTATGTCCTTCGTGAAGGTGACATCGCCCGGCCCCGCCGCGGCGGCGGCCGTCAGTGCGGCTCGCGATCCAACCGCGGCAACTATCGCGACGAGTGCTCCCGCGACGACGACTCCGATCCGCCGGCTGTTCCTTTGAGCTCGCATAAAGAATCAATCCTTGCGGGTGCCCAGCGTTGACGGCGTACTGTTCACGACGTTCCGATCGATCGAGTAGGCGACGACGCCGAATGCCGCCGCCGCGCCGATCACTATCATCATTTTCTTGCGTTTCGACATGCCGCTCGCCTCGAGTCCCTGCGCCTGCTGCTGCGCCTGCGCGGCGCGCGCGGCCTTCGGCGACGGCGACGTCCGTGCGAGATCTTGCGCCGCGCGCATCGCCGATTCGACGAGCGTTCCCTGAGCCCACGTCGGCGCCGGCCCGGCCAGCATCGCGACTGCGACGAACAGGACGAACCGCTTCATTCGATCACCTCTCAGAAGTCGATGCTGGCGGTCACGCGCGCCAGGCGCGGATCGAGAAACTGCGTCGGTTTGAGCCACGTGTTCGCAGTCAAGTTATACGCCGTGTTGACGCCCTGGACCGAGTTCGAATTCAACGCATTGTAGAGGTCGACTGCCGTCCGCAACCGCGCCCAACCGAGCTGCCACGTCTTGTTCACCGCGAGATCGAGCTGGTTGAAGCGAGGACCGTACACCGCATTCGGCGTAAAGAGCATCACGGTCGTCGCGGCGTTGAGCGCGGTCCGCGCCGGGTTGACGAACGTGACCTGCGAAGACGAGACGGTCAGCAGTCCGTTGTCGACGGCGCCGGCAGTATTGCGGTAAATGAAGCTGGCGCTCAGACCCGCCTTGAACGGAAAGCTCCCGCGGAAGCGCGTATCAAGCGTGTCGCCCCACGACGTCACGATCCGACAGAACGGATTGATCGCCGTGACGCTGGCGCCGCCGTTGAGCGGCGAGTTGTTGATGTCGTTCGGTTGATTCGGGACGTTGACGGTGAAGCAGTGATCGTCGACCTGCCGGCCGAAATCGACGCCGCCGCCAAGCTGGATGCCGTGCGGCAACCGGCCGTTGGCGGCGAACGTCAGTCCGTCCCAGTACCGCTTTTCCTTTCCGAACTCGTTGGCATTCGTCACGCGCAGCGTGCCCTGACCGAAGAACTGCGGCTTGACGTCGTAGTAGCCGCACTGTTTCTGGCCGCCGTTCGGTATCCGCGGATCGTTCGGCACCGTGATGCAGAACTCGTCGTAGGCGTCGGGACCGAGCAGCGCGCCGTTGTACAGCGTCTCGGTGACGATGAAGTTGCCATCCCAGTTGTGATTGTAGGCGGCGCTCACCGACAGGCCGTGAAGCAACTCGTGATCCACCTCGAGGTTGATGTCCCAGAGGAAATCGCGGTTGTGTTTGATGACGGAGTCGTCGAACTGCGTCGCCTGCGGGAGGAACTTGCCGAAATTGACATTCGAGATCGACCCGCATTCGCCGTTCAGCGCGAAATTCGACAGGTCGCAGTCCGGGACGAAATCATTGTTCCGATCAGTCCAACTGCGGAATGCTGACGAGATCGACGAGCTGAACGGATGGAAACGGCGCGTCATATCGCTGCGACTCAGCTGGTTGTAGCGCCCCGCCGAGGCTTTGACCGCGGTTCTGCCGTTTCCGTGTACATCCCACGAGATGCCGACGCGCGGATTGATGTCTTTCCAGTCCGGGACGCCGCTCAGTGCGTCCACGTGACGCGCCGGCGTGAAAGGTCCGGCCGGCAGATCCGCAGCCGGAAAGCCCATGTTGATGTAGTCGAATCGCAGACCCAGATTGAGCGTGACGCGTCGGATCGTCCACGCGTCCTGCGCGAACAGGCCCAACTCGACCGTCTGGCGCTCCTGCTGGAAGTAGGGTTGGGCGTAGTACTGAATACGTGACGGCCTTCCGCCGGAGAAGTCGTAACTCAGCGCGTCGCAGGCCGGCGTTGTGCAGTCCGGGCCGGGCGTGTTGTTCCGGCTCCGCGATTCGTCGTTGAACGCCTGTTCGTCGGTGACGCCGAGTTTGAAATTGTGCGTGCCGGTCACGTACGAAGCGGTGAAGCGTTCGGCACTCCGGCCGGTGCGTGCGATAGGTGCCGTCAGAAGCGACGTCGCGCCGTAGCGGAAGTTCGCCGGAATCGTGGGCGTGCCGGTCAACTCGAGAATCGATCGATCGTCGCGCCGCACGCCTGGCTCGGCGAAGTTCACCCAGTTTGCGACCTGCCACGACGCGCCGGCTTCGAGCAACAGCCGGCTGGTCACCGGCTTCGTCCACGTGCCCTGGACGACGCCTGACGGCCACCAGTCCCAGCCGCGCTCCGACTCGATCGCGTTCGCACCGGTGAACGGCCCCGTCGTGCAACGGCAGGACTTCTGAATGTCGAAGTAGAAGTTCACCCGCTGGCTTGCCGTTGCCTGGTAGGTGGTCCGCAGCGAGTGGTTTCGGTACCAGTCATAGCTGGCGGCAGGCCGGCTCGCGTCGGGAACAAATGTGATCGTCGGCACGCTCGGAATTCCCGACTGACCCTGCGCGGCGTTGAAGTACGCGCCCGGCTCGTTGACCGTCGAGCCCCAGCGTCCAATCGCAGCGAAGAACCACACCTTGTCCTTCTTGAACGGACCGCCGAGTTGTGCGCCCGCGCGATAGATGTGCTGGAGCTGCGCGCTCGAATTGATGCCGTACGCCCGCAGCGCGTCGTCGATGTTCGAACCCTGCATGCCGCTCGTCGAAATGAACCCGTCGATGGTGCCGCGGAACACGTTGCTGCCGCTCTTGGGAATCGCGTTCAGCGAGGTGCTGCCCGATCCGGACTCGGCGCCCATGCCGGTCGTCTCGAGCTGCATCTCCTGAATGTTGCCTTGATCGGTGATGTATCCGACGCCGGAGGCGGCGCCGATGAAGTACTGATTCCGGAAGCCGTCGTAGGAGGCGCGCGTTCCTGTCTTTCCGTGGAAGAACGTGTACGCGCCCTGCGCCGACCACGTGTCGCGCGTCCCGCCGACGTCCGCCTGCGTTGTGGCAAAGCCGGGCGTCACGTACGCGAGCGTTTGCAATCCGATGTTGCCGGCGGGCAGTGCCTCGAGCTCGGTCGACTTCACCAACTGCTGCTGTCGCGAGCTCTGCACGTCGACGACCGGTGACGCCGCGGTCACGGTGACGCTTTCTTCGACCGAGCCGACGCTCATCGTGGCGTTGATTGACGCGGTGAACCCGCTCTGCAACTCGACGCCGTGGCGGACAACATTCGAGAATCCGGGCAGGGAGAACGTCACGGTATACGTGCCCGGACGGAGATCGACGATGCTGTAGCGCCCCTCGCCGTCCGTGGTGACCAGGCGCGTCTTCTCGATCAACGCGGGGCTCGCGGCTTCGACCGTGACGCCCGGCAACACGGCGTTCGACGAGTCGCGCACCACACCCGAAATCCCCGCCGCCTGTTGCGCCCACGTGGTGGACGCGCAGAACACCGCCGCGATGGCAAGACGGATCACTTTCCAGCGAGAACGCATCGAGCCCCCTCTGCTGATTGCGCGTAGTATGGGACCGCAGACCGCCTTGTCAATGTAAATGATCCGCTTCGACCTCAAGAACACCGCCGCTTTCGGCGCAATCGTCCTCGCGATTCAACCTCCGCCGTCGATGACATTCGAAGACATCGCCGAGCGTGCCGGCATCCCGTTCGTTCATCGCAACGGCGCGGCGGGCGACAAATTCTATCCGGAACTCTTTGGCGGCGGCGTCGCGGTGCTGGATGCGGATGGGGACGGCTGGCCCGATCTGCTCTTCGTCAACGGCACGGATTGGCGCACGCCTCGACGATCGCGATGCGCGTTGTACCGCAACAACCACGACAACACGTTCATCGACATCGCAACCGGCAGCGGCCTCGACGCGGTCGAGGGGTACGCGCTCGGCGCGTCGGTCGCCGACTACGACAACGACGGCCGCGAGGACGTGTTCGTGACGACTGTCGAAGGCGGACGGTTGTTTCACAACGAAGGTCGCGGCCGGTTCCTCGATGTCACCGATCGCGCGGGCATTCGCAATCGGGACTTCGCGGTCAGCGCGGCGTGGGTCGATTACGACCGCGACGGCCTGGCCGATTTATTCGTCGGCCATTACGTGAAGTGGTCGCCTGACGTTGAAGTCACGTGTGCGCAGGAAGGAGTGAAGGGCTACTGCGGGCCGGACGCGTACAAGCCGGTCGCGCCGAAGCTGTATCGCAATCGTGGCGCGGGCCGGTTCGAGGATGTGACCGCCGCGGCCGGCTTGAACGAGACGGCGAAGGCGATGGACGTCGTCGTCCTCGACTACAACATGGACGGGTGGCCGGATCTCTTCGTCGGCAGCGACCGCGTTCCCGCGCGGCTGTACCGCAATGATGGACACGGTCGCTTTGTCGATGAGGGATTGCGGTCCGGCGTCGCGCTGAGCGAGCAGGGGACCGCTCGCGCCAACATGGGAGCCGATGCGGCCGACTACGATCGCTCGGGCCGCCCGCATCTGCTCGTCGGCAACTTCCTGAACGAGATGCTGGGTCTCTATCACAACACCGATGGCCAGCAGTTCGTCGACGTCGCGCCGCGATCGCCGGTGGGCCGCGCGAGCCTGCTGTCGGTCACGTGGGGCGTGTTCTTTCTCGATTACGACCTGGATGGACTCCTCGACATCTTCGCGGCCAACGGCGGCACCGATGAGTCGCAGGGGATGGATGCGCGAGCGCGCCTCAGTCAGGCGCCGCTCCTGATGCGAAACCGTGGAAACGGCGCGTTCGAAAACGTCACCCCGTCGCTTGGCGCCGCATTCAACCGGCCCATGATGGCGCGCGGAGCCGCCTATGCCGATTTCGACGGTGACGGCGACCTGGACATCGCCGTCGCGACACTTGCGGGACCCGCGCATCTTTTTCGGAACGACGGTGGAAACCGAAACAACTGGCTGAGCGTCCGTGCCGTCGGTGGGCGCTCGAACAAGAGTGCGCTTGGAGCGATCGTTCGCGTGACCAGCGCGTCGGGCACGCAGTGGCAGATGGTGCACAGCGGCTCGAGCTACGCGTCGCAGAGCGATCTCACGCTCACGTTTGGATTGGGCCGCGATACGCGCGCCTCGAAGGTCGAAATCACATGGCCGTCCGGGGCCGCGCAGACATTCCCCGACGTAGCTGGCAATCAACCGGTGGTGATCGACGAATCGACCGGACTTCGCCGAGCGCGATGACGCGAGCGACGCCGCTCGCGCTTACGGCTTCCGCGTCTGTCGCGAGAGTTCTTCCTCGACGACGCGTTTGAGGAAATCGAACGGCGGAAGAAACGGCGGCGGGTCGGGTGCCAACCGGCCGTTGACGAGGAAGCTCGGTACGCTCTTGATCCCGTAGCGGGCGGCCTCGTCGATCGCGTCCTTGATCACGGACTGATACTGTCGTCGTTCGACGCAGGCGTCGAATGCCGCGCGATCCAGACCGGCGTCCGCTGCCGCTTGTTTCAGCCGCACCGCATCAACGGCGCCAGGCGGAAGTACGACGGCGTTGTGATACTGCCAGAAGCGGCCTCGGGCGTTCGCGCACTGTGCCGCTTCGGCGGCGGCGATCGAACCCGGACCGACGAGCGGCAGATTCTTGAACACCAGGCGGACGCGACCGTCGAACGTCTCGGTCAGCTTGCTGAATGCCTGCGCGAACCGGGCGTACGATGCGCTGACCAGATCGCCGAACGCAACGAGGACGACGGGCGCGCTGTCCGATCCCAGCGTGGCATCCTGCGGCGTTCGATCGACTTGAACGCGCGGTGGCGCGAGGAACACTTCGGCGCGCGCAGACACCTTCATCAGCTCTTCGACATAGTTCATCTTCGCAACTTCGGGCTCCGAGATCCGTTCGAGCCACGCGCGGAGCGCCGGCTTCATCTGCTCCAGGGTCGCCCCGCGCGTGAGGTCGCCGAGGCTCTGGTAGAGCGACACTACCGCGGACTCCGGCATCGTGATGGTCCGTTTCGGGATCTCCTCTTTGAGCAGCGCCTCGGTCGTCAACCCGCGTGACGCCGCTTCGCGTGCGAGCAACTCGTCGGCGACCATGACGTCGACGATGCGGCGGCGGTTGTCGTACAGCTGCCGTATCAATCCCAGATAACCCGCCGGATCGCGACGCTGCCATTCGCGATCGACGTCGGCGACCGTGATAACGCGGTCGGCGACTCTGGCGGCTGCATCGGTGCTCGCGCCTGAAATCGACGGCGTCGGAACGTCGGA
>Ga0209473_1001421_pt1 | contig 13348 bp, 7 predicted proteins | sample GraSoiAngelo_133_FD_185890 | JGI IMG/M metagenome (GOLD analysis project Ga0209473, IMG submission 185890) | Grasslands soil microbial communities from the Angelo Coastal Reserve, California, USA - 14_0929_05_20cm (SPAdes) (version 2) | ecosystem: Environmental > Terrestrial > Soil > Grasslands ...
CTCCGGAGAATGCGGCGGTGGACGTCCGTCTGCCCGCGCTGATCACGGAGTTCGTCCACTCGACGTACTACGGTGAGAACGCCCTGTGGGGCGCCGAGTGGACCCAGCAGTTCTCGTTCAATAGCGACAACCGGTCGTACTCGCAGGTCCAGCGCTACGAGCTCTCCGAGACCGACGCCTCGACGGCCTGGGACTACTTCTACGCCCGCACCGGCAACACGGCCTACGGCATCGTTCGAGACGCGTCCGCCCCGGCGGACGTGCACTATCGCGGACTGGGTCGGATGTTCTACGCGTGGACCTTCCAGATCATCACCGACCTGTGGGGGCCCGTGCCCTACCGCGAGGCCTTCCATCCGGAGATCCGCGAGCCCGCGTACGACCAGCAGCAGACCGTGTACCAGGCGCTACTCGCCCAGCTCGACACGGCGGTGACCGAGCTGAGCAGCGCCACGGGTCGTCCGCCGACCGGCAACGACCTGTTGTACAGCGGCGATCTGTCCAAGTGGATGAAGCTCGCTCACCTCCTCCAGGGGCGAGCGCAGCTCCGCCTGGCACACGCGCCCGGTGAGGACTCCGTCGCCCGCGCCAACAATGCTCTCGCGGCGCTGGCAGGGGCGTTTACTGGTAACGGCGACGACGCCGACTTCATCTATCCCGGCGGACAAGACGCGCGCAATCCCCTGTACACGTTCCAGGAGCTGCGCAATCAGTTCGTGGGGTCGGAATACCTGATCGAGATGCTGAAGGGCCGCAACGATCCGCGGCTGCCCATCATGTTCACGCCGATCGTGTACGACTCGGTCCGCGGCACCACGCGGTATCCCGCGACCACCACGAGGTACGTCGGTCACCCCAATGGCGGGGCGACGCTTCCCGACTCCACCGTCTCGTGGATCGGGCCGTTCTTCTCCAATGAAAACGCTCCGCTCAGCGTGGCCAGTTACGCCGACCAGAAGTTCACCGAAGCGGAGGCGCGGCTCATCATGAGCGGTGCGGCGGCGGCCGACGTGCCGTACCGGGCGGCGATCCGCGCCAACATGACGAAGCTCCGGGTCGATACCGCGGCCATCACCGCCTATCTCGCGGCGCGGCCGAACCTGAGCGCGGTGACCAATCCGCTCGAGGAGATCATCACGGAGAAGTACATCGCCAACTTCCTCAAAGTGGAGCCGTGGGACGACTGGCGCCGGACGGGCTACCCGCGGATTCCGAACCCCGTGCCCAACGCCGTGCTCCCCGGCATCCCCCAACGGATCCGGACCCCGGGGTCCGAGCTCAGCAACAACATCAACCAGGTTACCGCGACCGGCATCCCGATCGGTCTGGAGGGGATGTCCATCAAGGTCTGGTGGGCGGGAGGTTCCCAATGAAGCCCCGTCTGGTGCTCGCGGCGGCGGTGGGGCTCTCCGCCTGCGCCGAGAACCCCGCGGAGGTGCGCAGCACGGCGGGGCAGTTCCCGGTGAGCGCGGTGTGGACAGCCACCGTCGCCCCGGTGGGGCCCTCGACCGTGTCGGGGAGTCTCACCATCCAGCAGCACCAGGGCTTCCGGATGGACGCGGGACTCACGATTGCCGGGACGCCCGACACGATCTCGCACACGTACCAGTGGCGCGTATTCCGGGGTGACTGCGCCACAAACGTCCCGGCCGCCGCTCAGGACCCCAGCGGGCCATCTCCGACCGGGCTTCTGCTGTTCGCGACCATCCAGTCCTACCCGAATATCACGGCGGACACGTCTGGGGTGGGGGCGGTCGCTGCCGCGATCGCAGGCAATCTGGATCCACTCACGGCGTACAGCGTGCGCCTCCGCCCGTCGCAGACGGCGACCAATTGGAACGGCACGGATCCGATCGCGTGCGGCGACCTGCAGCGCAATTGAGAGCGTGATGAGCTGGCGCCGTGCCGCCGGAGCGCTCCCAGCGGGCGTGGTCGCCCTCAGCGGGTGCTACGGCTTCGAGGCGGTCTCGCCGGCCTCGCTCGCCCCCAATGCTGAAGTGCGGGTTCGCATTACCAGGGACGCGGCGGCACGGTTGGCCGGCGAGTTGGGGACCACACTCACGCAGCTCGATGGCACGCTGGCGGCACGGGGGCCGGACTCCCTGACGCTGACCGTGCCGATCAGGCGCGAATATCGCGGCGTGACCTTGGACTCCGCGGTCCAGGTGCTGTCGCTTGGGAGGTCGGACGTCGTGGACGTGCGCCGCAGCCGGTTGGCGCGCGGCCGCACGATCGCCGCCGGCGCCGGCATACTCGTGGGGTTCGCCCTGCTCGCTGCTGCGATCGTTCAGCTGACCGATCCCAACCCCGGCTCTGATCACCAGCCGCCGCCGCCGCCGCCCCCATGAAAGCGTTGCTCCTGATTGCCACACTGCTAGCGGCGTGCTCCAGTGCAACGCGGCAGCCCGGGGAGCTCCGCGGCCGGGGGACGACCGTGACGCAGGACGAGCTGGCAGCGACGAACTCGGGGAATCTGTACGACGCCATCGCCAAGCTCAGACCGGAGTGGCTCACGAGCCGCGGGCCGACGTCGGTGACGGACCCCACGCCGACCGCTGTGGACGTGTACATGAACGGCATCCTGCTGGGCAATGTCGACCACTTGCGCGAAGTGCGCGTGCTGGACGTCAGCCAGGTACGCTATTGGCCCGCGGGAGAGGCGGCCGCGCGATTCGGGATGGGCCACCCGCGCGGGGTCATCGAGCTCATGCTCAACATCAAGCCTTGAGGAGTAGAGAGGTCGCATGCGATCAGCACCGTTCCTGACCATGCTGCTGCCGATATCGTTGTGCGCACAGCAGCGCAGCGATTCGACCAGGCCGCCCCAGGACCCCTTCCGCTTCGAGTACGTCGGCCCGCCGAGCGCCGGGCGCATCGCCTCGGGGGCGGGCGTGCCGGGCGATCCGTCCGTGTATTACGCGGGCGCGGCCTCGGGCGGCATCTGGAAGACCGCCGACAGCGGCCGGACGTTTACGCCGATCTTCGACCACGAGCCGGTGCAGGCGATCGGCGCCCTGGCCGTGGCGCCGTCCGACGCGAAGATCGTCTGGGCCGGCACGGGCGAGGCTTGGGCCATCCGCGACGCCGACATCATGGGCGACGGTGTCTACAAGTCCACCGACAGCGGCGCCACGTGGACCCACATGGGGCTCACCGAGACCGGGCGCATCGGGCGCGTCGTCATTCATCCCACCAATCCGGACATCGTGTTCGTGTGCGCGCTGGGCCGCACCACGGGGCCGCAGCAGGAGCGCGGCGTCTACCGGACGCTCGACGGCGGCAAGACGTGGCAGCGCGTGCTGTTCGTCAACGCGAACACGGGCTGCTCCGGCCTGGCGATGGACGCGCACGACCCCAGCGTGTTGTTCGCCGGCACGTGGCAAGTCGTGATGCACACTTGGGCCATGTTCAGCGGCGGTGCGGGGAGCGGCGTGTACGCCTCCCGGGACGGCGGCACGACGTGGACACGTCTGACCCGCGGCCTGCCCACGCCGCCGGTGGGCAAGATCGACGTCGCCATCGCGCCTTCCGACTCCAAGCGCGTGTACGCGCTGATCCAGACGGCCAACCAGGGCTCCCTGTGGCGCTCCGATGACGGTGGGACGTCATGGAAGGTGGTGAGCTGGGACCGCAGGTTGATCGGGCGCGCCGGCTACTACATCCGCCTGGCCGTGAATCCGCGCAATGGAGACGAAGTGATGGTGGCCAACTCGAGCTTCCACCGCTCGACCGACGGCGGTCTCACCTTCCCGGACACGGGCGGCTGCGGCGACTGCCACGACATCTGGCTCGATCCCACCAACCCGGACCGCTGGGCGCTCACCGACGATGCGGGAATGAGTATCACCACGGATCACGCCAAGCACTATCAGAGGATCACGCTCCCGCTCGGCCAGATGTATCACGTGGCGGTGGACACGCAGGTGCCCTACTGGATCTACAGCAACCGCCAGGACGACGGTACGATGCGCGGCCCGTCCAACGAGCCCGTCCCGGTGCCCAACGTGCCCTCCTATCGGCGGGGAGGGAGAGGGGGAGGCGGCGGTGGCGGTGGCGGTGGAGGGGGAGGGGGCGGCGAGGGCGGGGGCGGCACGTTCTTCGGCGGCGGCCAGGTGACGTGGCAGGGCAGGCTCGGCGGCTGCGAGTCCGGCTTCACCCTGCCCGATCTCACCGATCCGAACATCGTGTGGGCGAGCTGTTACGGCAATCAGGTGACACGCTACGACGCGCGTCTGGGACATGCCCGCTCGGTGAGCCCCTGGATCCACACGCTCGACTCTCCACCCAACGCAACGCGGTACCGCTGCCACTGGACGCCGCCCCTGGCGATCGACCCGTTCGATCACCGCACGATCTACTACGGCTGCCAGGTGATCTTCAAAACGTCCGACGGCGGCCAGAGCTGGGCCGTGATCAGTCCCGACCTCTCCACCGGCGACACGACGCGGATCGTCTCCTCCGGCGGCATCATCGGGGACAATTTGGGCCAGTTCTACGGCGAGGTGGTCTTCGCGATCGCGCCGTCCCCCATCCGGCGCGGCCTGATCTGGGCCGGCACGAACGACGGCCAGATCTGGTGCACGAAGGACGGCGGCGGCGCCTGGGTCAACGTGACGAAGAACGTCACCGGCATGCCGCCATGGGGGACGGTACGGACAATCGAGCCCTCCCGCTTCGACTCGGCCACGGCGTACGTCGCGGTGGACTACCACCTGATGGATGACCGCCGTCCGTACCTCTACAAGACGGCGGACTTCGGGCGGACCTGGACGCGCATCAGCGGCGACCTTCCCTCCCGCCATCCGCTGGACTACGTGCTCTCGACGGCCGAGGACCCCAACCGCCGAGGCATGCTGTTCGCGGGCACGGGACACGGCTTCTTCTACTCGCTCGACGACGGCGCCCACTGGAAGCCCTTCGCCGAGGGGCTGCCGGCGGCGCCGGTTACCTGGATCGAGACGGCGAAGCCGTACCACGACGTGATCGTCTCGACCTACGGCCGGGGGCTGTGGGTGCTGCGCGACGTGACGGCGCTGGAGCAACGCGACAGCGTGGCGCGGGGGGGGACGTATCTGTTCCCGCCGGCGGCGGGTTACCGCCAGGCGCGCGGCGGGTCCGCACTGTTCACCGTCTCGCTCGACTCCTCCGCCGCGTCGGCAAAGGACTCCCTGGAGCTCACCGTGGTCGATTCGACGGGCTCGGGCGTTCGGACGCTGCGGGCCAAGGCCCGCCCCGGGCTCAACCGCGTGACCTGGGATGTGCGCTACGACGGACCCGCACAGGTGGAGCTCCGCGCGTTGCCGCCCGACAACGCGCACATCTGGGAGGAGGCGCGCTTCACGGGGAAGAACACGCGGCCCATCAGCCACTGGGGCATTCAGGGCCCGGAGCGCCAGGGGCCGCTCGCGCTGCCCGGCCGGTACGCCGTGCGCCTCACGCTGGGCGGACAGACGTACACGCGACCGCTCGAGATCGTGGCGGACCCGACTATCCCGTCCTCGGGCGCGGACCTCGCGGCGACCGCCGCGATGCAGGTCCGTATCCGCGATGACATGAACGAGACGGTGGACATGATCAACCGGCTCGAGGTGATGCGGAAGCAGGTGGAAGACCAGCGGGCGGCGCACGCCGGGGACTCCGGCGTCGAGCGGTCGCTGGCAGATCTGGATGCGAAAATGCTGGACGTCGAGCTGCGCCTGCTCTCGCGCACGGACCTGCACAGCGACGACAAGTGGTACGTCGAGCCGTACAAGGTCTACATGAACCTGATCTGGCTGTCGGGCGAGGTGGGCAGCGGCGCCGGGGATGTGGCGGGCGGCGCCGACTACCGGCCCACGGACGCCTCGATGGCCGTGCTCGCGGAGATCGAGCGCGACCTCGCGGCCGCACACACGGCGTTTACGACGCTGGTGCAGCAGCATGTGCCGGCGTTCAACGGCGCGATGAAGGGGAAGCTTCCCGCCATAAGCCTCCAAGGAGTAGGGAGATGAACACCACGATGCGATGCCGCCGGTATGCCGTTCTGGCCCACACTCAGGCGCTGGTGCTCCTGTGCTCCGCCGCCGCACCTGCCCCCGCCCCCGCACAGGCGGCATTCCGCCAGGAACCGGGCAAATCAATCGGCACGGTCACGACGGAAGGCGACCTGATCGTCCTGACTCTGAACGAAGGCGCGCTGGGAGCGGCGAGCTTGTTCGACTTGGACCATCGGACCGTGCGCTTCACGCCGGCGGCGTCGGGGTACCGCGTGACAACGCTGCCGCTCGCATGGGACACCGATTTTGGTCCTGAGATGACGGGGAGCGACGCCACGCTGCAGCGGTTCGCGTTCCCCTTCTCAGGTCAACGCTGGAGCGCCTTCTCCGTGGGGATGACCGGGTCGATCACGTTCGCCGGTGGGTCGGGCGCGGCGCGTCCCGTCTCGCCCCAAAGCGCGGGCGACCGGCTGAACCGCGGGGGCGGCCTCGCCGTCGACCGCTTCGCCCTGCTGCAGGACGCAGGGCCCGAGCTGATCAATACCGTCCCGGCGATCAGCGTGTTCTTCAAACCGCGGATGTACGGCACCCGCTACCTGAAAGAGCTGGGCGATCGTGTGGTGATCACCTGGAGCCTGACCGAACCCGTCGGCGGTATTCAGGACATGACGTGGACGCCCACCGTGAACCGCTTCCAGGCGGTCTTGCGCAAGGACGGAACGATCGACCTGTCGTATAACGACGTACACGCCCAGGATGCCATCGTCGGCGTCTATCCGATGGTGACGGCGGGCAAGGAGAAGACGCTCGCCACGATCAGCGCCGCCGCGAACGCCGAGCTGGCTCCCAACCTCGACATTACCAGCGTGAAACTGTCGGCGGTGGACGGCCTCGTGCTCAAGGCGACCATCGGGACGCGCGGGGCGGTGCCGCCCGACGGCGACTCCGCCATCGTCGGGGTCAGCTACCGTGTGTGTCTCAGCTCGACCAAGCCCGCCGGTGACTGCGCCGCGGGCACGAGCGGGACTGCCGTCTGGTCCGTCGTGGGGACGCCGCGGCGCGCGAGCGGCGGAGGGTCGCGCTACGTCGCATTCGGGCCGGGCGTGCTGCCCGGGGTGAAAGTCGAGGGGAACAGCATCACGGTGCAGGGAACACTGCCTGCGGGGTACGGCGGCGGGCCGCCGGTCTTCGCGTCTGTTGCCGCGCAGGGCCCGGCGCCTTCAGCGGCGGGCGCCACCGGAAGCGCGCCGGGAGGGACCATGGGCTCGAGCGCGCCGCCGACCGGGGACCAGACCGTGCCGCAGCAGGTGAGACTCACGGGCCTCGTCAGTCCTGCGGTGGACCTCTCCTCCGCGAAGAACCGGGACGGTCCGTTTCCGGTGGTGTATGAGGCATTCCACTTTGGGAAGTCGCCCAGACCCATGGATCTCACCTGCACGGTGATCCAGGCGCTGGGCGACAAGTTCGACTTCCTCCCGTACTACGCCGATTTCCGCATCGACAACCCGGAAGCCGGTACGCCCAGCACCGGGCCGCGCGGCGGTGGTCCCTCAGGCGGCGCGGTCACGGGCATCGGCAGCAACCAGGGCAACCTCGCGAGCTACTGCAGCCAGGGGCGATTCCAGTGGCAGTATGTGCAACCGGTCTACGTCGGCGCCAATCAGATGCAGGAGTATCCGCCAGACGGCATCGCGGATAGCAATCGCCACAATGTGGCGGCGTACACTCACCAGCTCGCGGAGCGGACCGCGACCGGGAAGATCCCGCCGTACAACTACGCGATTACGCAGATCGCCCACGAGATGGGCCACCGTTGGGCGGCGTTTCTCTCCGCCACAGTGAATGGGGGGCGTGACACGATCCAGCTCGGCCCCACGCACTGGGCGAGAGGGCTGCAGGCGCCCGTGGCCTTTCCCTATCAGCGGCCCGCTGAGGCGTCGGCGATGGGCGGGGGCGTGTGGCAGGACAACCTCGATAGTACGTTCACCCAGCTTGACGACGACTACTACGTTCCAGCGACGGGATGGTCGTACCTCGATCTCTATCTCATGGGCCTGATCGCGCCCAGTGAGGTGCCGGACTTCTTCATTCTCAGCAACCTCGCCCCGGTGGGCCGCGACCCGAATGGCCACCCGATCATCAAGGCCGAGCGCACCAAGATTACGATTCAGGACGTGATCGCGGCTGAGGGACCGCGGCTGCCGGACGTGGATCATGCGCAGAAGAACTTCAACACAGGATTCGTTCTCGTGGTGGAGCACGGCAAAACGCCGAGCCGGGAGCTGATCGAGCGGGTGAACGGGATTCGCCTGCGGTGGATGGATTACTGGACCACGACCACCGGTCACCGCTCCTCGATGACTGCGAGCCCGCGCTGACGTATCCAGCGCGGATGCTGGGAAGCAACGCGGTGGTGGCCCTCGTGGTCGCGACAGCCACCTGGCTCGCGACAGCCCGGCGGTGGACCGCACCGCCGGCCGGCAGGGACGTGCCCACCCCCGGAGCCGCGGTGGAGCGGCGGCAGGGCACGCGGGCTCCGGCCATGATCGCGGCGAGCTTCGACGGCCTGGGCTACGGGTTCGTGGGCCCGCAGGGGAGCTGGACGGGACGCAATCCGTCGGACAACACGCTTGCCGTCGGGCCGGATCACGTCGTCCAGATCGTCAACACGCGCATGGCCATCTTCACCAAACGCGGCGCGCGGTTCGGCACGACCGGCAACGTCTTGTACGGGCCCGTGCGGACCAACACGGTGTTCAAGGGCTTCGGCGGCGCATGCGAGACCGACGACAACGCGGATGCGGTGGTGCGTTACGATCAGCTCGCGAACCGCTGGCTCATCGTGATGCCGATCTTTCGCCGCGGGAAGCGGCGCCCCGACCAGCCGGCGCCGTGGCAGGCGAGCGAGCACGCGTACCTGAGCCCGCCCGGGATCCGTCGCCAACCAGGGCCCGCGGCCACGCTGTTCGTGCCGCCGCCCGCTCCGCCGAGGCCACCTGCGCTCGGCGGCCCGCGCGAGCGCCGGGGATTCTCCTCGCGTTTCCGCCCGCCTCCCCAAGAGGACGGTCCCTGGGCGATGTGCTACGCCGTCTCCACGAGCCCGGACCCACTCGGCTCCTGGTACCGGTACGAGTTCCTGCGCCCGCTGTTCCCGGATTACCCGCGGCCCGCCGTCTGGCCCGATGGCTACTACGTCCCCACGAGCACCGGCGATACCGTGATCCAAAAGCAGGACTGCGTGGCCGATCGGCGGCGCATGCTGGCCGGGCAGCCGGCCACCGAGCAATGCTTCGTGATCGACAGCGTGAGCTTCTTGAACAACGCCGATCTGGACGGCACGGCGTTGCCCCCGAATGGCGCACCGAACATCGTCATGGCCGCGGGTGGCGCACAGCTCAAGGGCGACTTCGAGGATGACGGGATCTACGTGTGGCAATTCCACGCCGACTTCGAGACGCCGGCCAACAGCAAGCTCAGCGGCCCGGTGAAGATCCCCGTGGCGCCGTACCGCTTCTTGTGCGACGGGCAGCTCACCAATTGCGTGCGCCAGCCGGGCACCGACCGGCACCTCGACGCGCAGGGGGACAAGCTCATGGCCCGCCTGGTCTACCGCAACGTGAACGGGCGGGAGTCGCTCGTGGCCGTGCACTCGGTGGCGACATCCGCGGGCGGCGGCGGCGTGCGCTGGTACGAATTCACGGTGGACTCAGGGCCTGCCGTCCGGCTGGCGCAGCAGGGGACCTACGCGCCCGATGGCTTCTACCGCTGGATGGCGAGCCCAGCGATCGACCGCGCAGGGAACATCGGCATCGGGTATTCCTTCGGCGGCACGCCGCACTATCCGGGGCAGCGCTTCGCCGCGCGCCTGGCCGGCGACGCGCCCGGGATGCTGACGCTGCACGAAGCCGTGCTCGCGGAGGGCCAGGCCCCGCAGACCAACACACTGCGGTGGGAAGACTACACCCAAACGGCAATGGATCCGAGCGACGACTGCACGATCTGGTACGTGGGCGACTACTTCAAACAGGGTGCCACGGACTACTCGACGCGCATCGGCGCGTTTCGGCTGCCGGGCTGCCGATGAAGGGCGCGCCGCCTCGCCCGCTCCGCTCGCTCCGTGAGGAGGTGTACGAGCGCCTGCGGGCACTCCTGAACAAGGGGGGCCTTCGCCCCGGCAAGTATCTCGATTTGAACGCGCTCGCTCGGGAAATCGGGATCAGCCGCACACCCTTGCGCGACGCCTTGCTCCGGCTCGAGTGCGAGGGGTTCGTCGAGATCCACAGTCGCAAAGGCGTCCGGGTCGCCCCGCTCACCCTGGACCGCATCCGGCACATCTACGAGATCCTCGCGGCGCTCGAATCCACCGCGCTGCGCCGGGTCGCCGCGCGCATTACCCCGGAGACCGTCGCCCGCATGGACCAATTGAACCGCGAAATGGTCCGGGCGCTGGACGCGTCCGACTTCGCCCGCTTTTACGACGCCAACCTGGCCTTCCACGACACCTATCTCAACCTCTCGGACAATACCGAGATGGTCCGACAGATCCACCTATTGAAGCAGCGCCTCTACGATTTCCCCCGGCTCAGGGGCTTCGTGCCCGAGTGGGAGCGCGCCTCGGTCGAGGAGCACCGGTCCATCGTCCGCTGTCTGGCCGGCGGCGACGTCGGCGGGGCAGCGGATCTGCTGCGCGACGTCCACTGGTCCTTCAGCTACCAGGAGCATTTCGTTCGCAGTTATTACCACGCCCAGAGCGTCGCTGCCGCCGTGAGCGGCTGACGCCCTCATGAAGATGAACCGGAATCGAGCACCCATCTCCCGACGCCAGGCCCTGATTCATCTCGGATCTGCCGGCGCCGGCCTGATGCTATTCAGTCCCCCACTGTCCCGGCGATCGGGGACCGAGCTGCAGGTCGCGGCTGCCGCCGTGAGCCCGCGGACCATCCGGCTCCGCGTGCTGCCCGCCGGGACACCCGGGTCGCAGTTGATCCCGCTCGACGGAGCGCTCGTCGATGACGGCTCGTCGCACGAGTCGAGGTTCGTGGGCGTAGGGCTGGAGCGGCTCGCCGTCGGCGAGTTTCGAGTCAGCGTCGCGCGCGACCCGCTCCGCATCGGCGTCAGCCGGCCGGACGGCCGCGTCGTGCAGCAGCTCGGGGTCGACGCGGCGGGCGGCGCGCTCTGGTTCGACCTGGGAGACGGACCGCTGCTCGGGATGGGTGAAGGAGGCCTGCAGTTCGACCGCCGGGGCTCGGTCGACCGGATGCAGAGTGGGCAAGGGGGCTACGAGCTCCGCACGCACGGCGGACGGGTGCCCATCCAGTGGCTCGTGAGCACCGACGGCTGGGCCCTCTACATCCATCAGCCGCTCGGCGCGCTCGACCTCAGCGGCCCACGCGGGCGCTTCGATCCGCCCGAGGGGTCCCGTGTGCCGCTGGACGTGTTCGTGGTCGACGCGCGCGATCCCGTCGACCTCATGGCCGAGTGGGCACGGCTGACCGGGCGCCCCGAGCTGCCGCCTCTCTGGTCCCTGGGCTACCAGCAGTCGCATCGTACCCTGTCGGGGCCGGACGAGGTACTGCGCGTGGCGCGCACGTTCCGTGAAAAGCGGCTGCCCTGCGACACGCTCATCTACCTGGGGACCGGCTTCACGCCGGCCGGGTGGAACACACAGAACGGAGAGTTCACGTGGAACCCGGCCACGTTCCCCGACCCGCAGGCCGCGCTCGACGAGCTGCACGCGCTGCACTTCCGTGTCGTCCTGCACGTGGTGCTCGAGGGGCGGCGCTTGACCGGGACGGTCCGTGATCCCTGTCCCGATCCGCCGGCGCCCGGAGCGACAGGCTCCGGTCGGACGTGGCCCGACGAGCAACGCGTCTCCTGCTACTGGCCAGTCCACCGCTCGGTGTTCGAGCAGGGCGTCGACGGATGGTGGCCCGACCAGGGTGACGGCCTCGACGCTCCGTCGCGTCTCTCTCGAATCCGGATGTATTATGAAGGCGCCCAGCTCTATCGGCCCGGCCAGCGCCCCTTCGCGCTGCACCGCAACGGGTACGCAGGCATGGCCCGCTACGCCGCGTTCCTCTGGTCGGGAGACGTCTACAGCACGTGGGAGACCCTGCGCACCCATGTCGCGGTCGCGATCAACACGGGGCTCAGCGGGATCCCCTTTTGGGGTACCGACATCGGCGGCTTCGTGCCGACCCCCGAATACACGGGCGAGCTGCACGTCCGCTGGTTCCAGTTCGGCGCCTTCTGCCCCCTGTTCCGCGCACATGGCCGCACCTGGCATCTGCGCCTGCCGTGGGGATGGAACACGGGGGAGCTCGGTCCCAACGAGGTCGCGAGTTATCGCGGAGGCGCGGGCAATCCCGATCCGTCGGAGCTGCACAATGCTCGGGTGGAACCGATCTGCAAGACGTATCTCGCGCTGCGCTACCGGCTGATGCCCTATCTCTATACGGCGGTGCGGGAGACGCACGACACCGGGCTCCCGATCGTGCGGGCGTTGTGGCTGCATTACCCGAACGACCGGCGGGCCGCGAGCCGCGGCGACGAGTATCTGTGGGGCCGGGACATTCTGGTGGCGCCCGTCGTCGAGCCGAGTGCGGTCGCCCGCCGCCTCTATCTCCCCGAAGGATCGTGGCACGACTTCTGGACCGAGGAGCGAGTTCCTGGTGGGCGCGAGATCACCCGGCCGGTGGACCTCGAGACGATGCCCCTGTACGTGCGCGCCGGATCGATCGTCCCCATGGGACCGGTCAAGCAGTATACCGCCGAGCCGCTCGACGATCCGCTGACGCTCGTGGTGTATCCCGGAGCCGAAGGCCGAGGGAGCGTCTACGAGGACGATGGGCACTCGTTCGGCTATCAGCACGGTGAATGGATGCGCATCCAGACCGAATGGCACGACGAGCGCCGGCGGCTCTCGTTGCGCCTCGCCGCCGGGTCCCACATGCTCCCCCCGACGCCCCGGCGCATCGCGATCCGCGTGGTGCCTGAGGCTCGCACGCGCGAGATCGTGTTCGCCGGCAGTCCGATGGAGATCGAACTCTAGTGCCTCTGCGGTGCTGCCTCCTGGCGGCGTGCCTCCTTGTTCCTCGCGGAGCGGCGGCTCAGACGGAGCCGCACGCCCAGGCGCAGCCTCGTATTCTGGGCGACCTGGCGGATGTGAGCGAGGAGTTCGAGCAGCCGGATCAGATCCACTTCGTCGCGAGCCGCGTGTCACAGTTCGATCCAGCCACCGGGGGAGGCGTGCTCCGCTGGGACCGCTACATGCGCCAGCCCAGCTACTCGTTCAACAAGATGGACATGGTGCTCGCGCGCGCCGGCTCGAACGAGTTTCCCGGGACCGAGTACGACCGTGACCCGGTGCTCCC
>Ga0209473_1001424_pt1 | contig 13339 bp, 6 predicted proteins | sample GraSoiAngelo_133_FD_185890 | JGI IMG/M metagenome (GOLD analysis project Ga0209473, IMG submission 185890) | Grasslands soil microbial communities from the Angelo Coastal Reserve, California, USA - 14_0929_05_20cm (SPAdes) (version 2) | ecosystem: Environmental > Terrestrial > Soil > Grasslands ...
CCATCTTTCTGCGGGAGCGTGAAGTTGCCGACATAGGTCTCGCCCCGCGCAAGTGCGATGGTGTCGCCGGGCCGCGCATTGGTGAGCGCCATGTGCAGATCGCCACCGGCCGGAACCACTATCGTTGCCGCCGAGAGTGGCGACGCCCAGAGGCAGATCGCTGCGAGCGCCGCCTTCGCGGCGGGGCGAGGCCGCCGAAGGCTCAATCCGCCTCCCGGACGAACACGAACTCGTTGCATCCGAGTCCGACACCGCCGCATTTCAGCGTCACCAGTCGAAATCCGCGCCTCTCGTAGAAGTCGAAGATCGCTTCCGGTGTGGCGGCCTCGTACGGATAACCGCCGACCCAGTCGACGATGTCGCGCCAGTGGCTCATCCCACGTTCCCCGACCGCGGTCCAGCTGCGGAGGTGGCTGAGGGCCTCTCCTCGCAGGCACGCGCCAGCGAAGGCTCTCGCCTCGTTTGGCGCGGCAGCGATCGCCGTGAATACAGGACGCAGCGCGTGCGGCAGCCGGTTGTACGTGCGCTTGATGACGCGCCAGCGCTCGGTTCGGGTGCCGAGATCGTTGTAAATCGCGATGAACAGCTTCCCCAGCGGCGCGGTCGGGAGGATCGCGTTCTCGAGGGCGTCGTACATCTTGCCGGTATGGTGCAGCACGCCCCACGAGTAGACCACGTCGAACTTGCCGAGCGAGGTCAGATATTCGCGGTCGAGTGCCGATCCCTGTTCAATCCGCCAATTGACGTCGGCCGGAAAATATCGGCGCCGTAGTTCGAGCGCGCAGCGAACGCATTCGCGGTCGAGGTCGAATGAATGCACGTGCGCGCCAAGCCGGCGCGCTGCGAGGCTGAAGAGGCCCGACCCGCTGCCGATATCGAGAAAGCGGCGTCCTTCGAGCGTCCGCTCCTTCAGCATCGATAGCAGCGACATTTCCGCCCGCCGGATGCGCTCGTCGTCGAGTACTGTCAGGAAGCGAAGCCAGTTCCTCCCGAAGGCGAACCGGTCCGCTTCGAGCACACTCGCCGATGGGTGCAGGTCACCCGCGCCGGAGGAAGTGCGCAGCTCAGGCGCGGTGATCATGGTGGACCTCAGCGGAATGCCATGAATGGAAGGCCGGAGAAGCCGCCGGCGCACTCGCTGCGCCGCGCCTCCTTAGCGCGCGCTTGAGGCGGTACGCCCACAACAGCATCACGGGGGCGTATCTGCTCAGACGCGCGACCGTCGCAGTCATCAAGTCACGTCTGACGTCGAGAAGAGAGTTGAAATCATCGCTGGCCGCCGCGAAATTGCGGCCCACGAGATTCGCTTTGGCGCTGGCGAGCAATCGCTCCTCCTCGAATCGCGCGAGCTGTTTCCGAATCACCGCCAGCTCGCGAGGGCGATCGGCGCAGAGTTCGCGCGCGTTTCTGAACACGCGCAGGATGCCGGTGATCATTTCAATCTCGTTGGCCGAAATGCTGTCGGGCCGGCGGCGGTAATGTCCGAGCGGAACCGGGTTGCGCACGAACACGAAGCCCGCGTGCGCGGCGCGGATCCAGAAGTCGTAGTCCTCGTTCAGCGGCAGACGCTCGTCGAATCCCGTGATGCGTTCGACTACGGCGCGTCGGAACACCGACATGATGAACACTGAATTCTCGCGCTCCAGGATGTCTCGCAACGACAGCTGCGGGCACGATTTGCTGATCGGGTTGATCGGCTCGCCGTCCCTGGCGCCACCGAGGTTGTACGCGTTGCCGGTGACGATGTCGACCGTGCGCGAACTGGTGAGGATGCTCATCTGCGCGTCGAGGAACGTCGGGTGCCACAGATCGTCGCTGTCGAGCAGCGCGAAGTACTGGCCACGCGCGTCAGCGGTCGTGTGAGGATCCGGATCCGCGGATCGGTGCGCGCCCAGGTGAGAGCGATGTTCCTCGTGTCGTCGGTCGACCCATCGTCGACGATCAGGAGCTCGAAATCGCGGAATGTCTGCGCCAGCGCCGACGCGACGGTCTGCGACAGGAATTCCGACGCGTTGTACGCCGGCGTGATGATGCTGATCGTCGGCGGGGCGGTCACGGAGCCTCCGCAGCCGCCATCGCGGTACGTGATGAGCTGGATATGGATTGGCAACCGACCTGTTCGTGTGCGCCGGTCCCATCGGAAAACAACTCCACATTAGTGGAATGGCTCGGCCGTCGAGGAACACTGATGGTCAAAACGAGGCGTTCGATAGAAGGAGGACCGGAAGTCGAGAGTCGATCGAGCATGACGAAAGGTCGCGAAGCATACTGCATACCGACCCCAACAGGAGCGGAGCCCAGCTGTCGCTGGCCACCTGTCACCCTTGTATAAGAGGATGCGGGGAACGACCTGTCACATGCAGGACAGCGTTGTGGATCAGGACGCGCTCGTCAGGTGTCAAGATTCCGGTCGCCAGGAGCGTCGTCGCGTACACAGCGACGAACCAGACGCCGCATACCACCAGTGCCATCAGCGGTGACGCCTCGACGAGCAGCGGCCGGACGATATTCGTCAACAGTCCGGCGGCAGCGGAGGCAATGGCGATTTTCCCGAGGTCACCGAACAGCGCGATGTCGCGGATCGCCACATCTAGGATTCGTATCACTCTCGTGACCGTAACGATACGACCCACGTAATTGGAGATGACCATCAGCGTGATGGCGCCGAGGAGGCCGAATAGAGCGCGACCGTGAGACCGACGAACAACACGCCATGCAGTTTCATCAGGAAATGCCGATGCTCGGCATACGCGCGCATGATCGGATCGACCAGCACAATCGCAAGCGGTATCAGCGTCAGGTTGACGGCGAATATAGGAACGCTGTCGACATAACGATGTGTGAAGAGCGCGACGATGAACTCGCGCCGCATCACGAGCAGGAACGCGTACGCCGGAAAATGAACAGCGGCGAGCTTGCGCATCACACGCGCGGTCAGAAGCAGAATTTCGCGAGTGCGTCGCTCGTGCTGGAACAGGCTGATCCTCGGAATCATGACCGAACCGACCGAATCCCCGACGATGGCCACCAGCGGCAGTTGGAAGCATCCGATCGCATAGACCGCGTACGCCGCCGCGCCGAACTGGTGCGAGACGAAGTAGCTGTGGAGATCCATCTGCAGCGTCCAGAGCGTGCCCGCGACGCCGAATGGAAGGGCGTACGCAAATTGTTTCCGGAAGAACGACGCATCGATTGCGCGCCAGAAGCCCGGGAAGCGTCTCGACAGATACGCCATCAGTGCGGTGACCTGCACGACGCCCTGCGCGATGGCGGCGGACACGAGTGCGCCGACCGTGCCGCCGAATACGGCCGCGGCGAGAAAGAATGCAGCCCGCGTCGCCTGAATCGCCAGTATCGCGGCCGAGGCGATTTTGAAGTCCTGTTCGGCAATGGCGACGATTTCGAAGAAGGACCCGAGCACCCAGAGTACGACGATTACGCCGACCCATGGGGCATATCGTGCGGCCGTCGGCTCGCTGAAGATCAATACGAGGACCGACGGGAACAACGACAGCATCGCAGCAAACAGTGCTGCCACGCCCGTGGTGAACAGCACAACGTTCAAGACCGTTTGATTGCGATGGGCTTCGTCGCGGGGCAGGAAGTAATACGCGGTCAGACCAAAGCCGAGCGGCAGCAGGTCGACGGCCGTACCCACGACAAGAAAGATCTGCTTGTAAAGCCCGAACGCATCCTGCGGCATCCGCCGGACCAGGAGCAGCGGAATCGCGATCGTGAACGCAAGGGCCGTCGTTTTCGCCGAGACAAGCCAGCAGGTGCGGACCGTAAGACTGCTGGTCGGGGAGAGCGAAGGCATCGGTCCAGGCGGCGGCCGTCACGATTGGTTAAGCACGAGCCGTTCCTGAACCGAACGGCTCAGGTGCAACGCCTCAGACGGTAGGAAGGCGATCAGCGGGACGCTGGTCGTCCCGCTGATCGCTCTGTCGAGATGCTTACTGAAGCTGTATCAGGAACACGTCCTGTCGGAAGACGCCGGGCGCCGGTTCGCTGCCCAGGGTTTTCTCCCAGTTAGAGGTGAAGACGACCCAGCGGCCATTTCGCGAAACGTTCGGCCGCGGCGTATACCAGAACGTATTGGTGTTCGTCGTCGGCGAATCCGAGGTAATCAGGCTCCGGTGATGCGCGAATCGCCACACCGTCGCGCCCGCTCCCGCAGGAGCGCCCGTCTCCACCGCGATGATTTCATCATCCCAGGGCCGCCACGGCGTGGTGTCGATGTTATCCGGTGCGCGATACATTCCGCTGATGACCGGGACGAGCACGTTTGGCTGCGCGTTGTTCCAGGACGTGTGGTCGGCCATGTACACCTCCTTCGGCGTCAGCACCGGGGTTATGAGATCCGATGTGACCAATGGAGTCGCGAGCGAACGGATTTGCCACTGGGCCGCATCCCACCAGGATGTCGTGCAGCAGTCCTTGTTGATGTTGTAACCGAACCCCGGCGCATCGTGTCCCCACGGATGCGAATCGGGGCCGCCGTCCAGCCCGCCCGACGTCATTGCCGTGAACAAGTCAGTCGCTGTATCCCAGATGTATTCCTGCGACGCGTGACGCGGCGCCGCCTGATCGACAGCCGTGGGGTAGAGCAGCACGTATCGGCCGCTCCGATCGATCGACGCCGAGTGCAGGTTGAAATTCAGCGCGATGTTCGTCGGAACGCCGTTCACCGTGGATGCCTGCGTGTCGAGCAGTTTTTTCGCGCCGAGATTGTTGACCGGAAACCACAGCGCGTAGTGATGCAGGTCCTGCGTGGCGCCTCCGAAGAACGTCATGAGGTTGTCCGACGATGTCCCGCCCGCGGCCTGCCCGCCGACATAACCGGAGAGACCGGAGACGATCGTATCGAGATTGACAACGGGCGCGTAGACCTTCGCAGCAAAATCGTACTGCGACACCGTGTGGATGGTGCTCGTGACGCCGTAAATGACGTTCGCATTCGTGGTGCTGAATTCCGGATCGTTGATGAAGTTGAGCGTGAGGCCGCCGTCACCGCTGCCCGGTATCCTAGACCCGGTGCCAGTGCTCGCGTCGAGCGTATACGGAACGATCGTGCCATCCGTGCTCGTTACATAGAACATCGTCGATGTCGCGTTCCAGCCGACAGTGTGGCCCGCCGACGGTGTGCGGTACGACATGTTGATGCGGTTAGGTCTCGTGTTGGCGTCAGTCACGCGCACGATCCTCGTACCGAACGACGGATCGACGATCGAAGATCCGGCGGGTCCCAGGACCGGAAGTGCCGGCTTCATCCGCGTCACACGATCGCTGATGGCGTGATAGGTCAGCGGAACGTCGGGCGAAATTGGCGGTGGGGGCGGCGGCGGAACCGGTGCGGGCGCCGAGCCCTGCTCCGTCGTGAACGACCAGACGGGACCTGACGTCGAACCGCTGGCGTTCTTCGCAATCACCTGCCAGTAATATTTCGTCGCAGTGCTCAGCGCCGACGCTTCGTAATAGGACCGCGTCGTGTCGGCGACGAACATCGGCGGCGGATTCGTCGTGCCGAAACGCAGGTCGAAGGACGTCGCGCCCACGGATTGCCACGGCAGGGTCGGCGAGACGGTTACATCAACGGCTCCATCAACGGCAATCGTTGTGGGTACGGCAGGCGGAGGCACGGATGGCGGCGGCGTCGGGGGCGCGGCCGGCGTCAGTGCGAACGTCATGCCCGCGACGTTCAGACCGCCGATGTCAATCACGAGCTTCATCACCTGCTGCCCGGCGACAAGGTTCGCCGCGGTGCTCACCGTCGTCCACGTCTGCCAGCCGCCTGTATTCGGCACAAGAATGACGGCCGTATTCGTCGATCCAAAGCTCGCGTGGAGTTGGCCACCGCCGACGGCCGATGCAACCTGGAACTGCAGTGTGTATGCGCCAGCAGTGGCGACGTTCACGGTGTATGCGAGCCACTCGCCGCTGTCCATCCATCCGACATCGTATCCGCCGAGGCTGCAAGCCTCGATATCGACATCGCTCGTGCGGTACTGTCCGCCATAGTTCCCAGCCGTGAGATCGTGATACGCGAGCCCCTCGCCGCCGTTGTCGAAGTTCTCGGCGTGAAGGGTGCCGGGTACGGGTGCCGCGGTCCCCGTAAACGGCGCTGATGTCAACGGCGCCAGCCGCACCCAGTTCAAATTGCCGACGGCGTTCAGCCCCGGCTTGTCGAACACCACGCGCATGACCTGGGGTCCGGCGGTGAGCGCCACCGTCGTCGACAAGGTCGTCCAGTTCTGCCACCCCGCCGTGTCGGGAATGATTAGAGCGCCGGTCACGTCTTTGCCCGCGAACTCGACATGGAAGGTACCGCCCGGCCCCGTCGAAGCAACGCGAGCACTGAGGGTGTAATTGCCTGACGCCGCGACGGTGACAGAGTAGTTCAACCACTCGCCGGCGGCGATCCAGCCTACGTCGTACGCGCCTTCAGTCGCCGGTTCGATGTCGACGTCGGTCTGGCGATAGGCGCCGCCCGCGTTCGCGGCGGTCGCGTCGTGGTACGCGACGCCTTCGCCGCCGTTATCGAAGTTCTCCGCTTCGATCGTTCCTGGAACTGCGAAAGGACTGCCCGTGTAAGGAAATGACGGCGCAAGCGGCTTAGGGACAATTTTCGTGTCGACAGTCACGGAACCTGGCGAGCTGGTGAGGTAGGTGGAGGCGCTGAGAACGACCTGGTCGATCTGTACGCCGTCTTCGCGCGTCTGGATCCGAAGGGTGTGGTTGCCGGTCGACTTGAAGCTAATCGTGGTTGCCTGCGTGATCCAGTAGGCGCCGTCCTGCCATCCCCATCCGTTCACGCTCGTCGCGGTAGCGTCGGTTGCCAGGTTCACCAGGAGCGCGCCGGTCGTGCCGATCGCGTAGACCGCGGCGCCGCTCGGATCTACGCCATCGGAGAACTGGAGGTAGACCGAGTCGTTGTATTTCGAATCCGCGGTCGCGCGCGCGCGCGCCCACACGTGGTACGGCGTGTTCGCGGAAGCCGCGAAACTGAACTCGAAATAGTCTGCGGGCGCCGTAAGCGGCGCCGCGGTCGACGCCCACCCTTTATCCGCGCTGGACAGGAGTTGCCCATCGGCGGCGGTGCCGTCCGAGACGCGGGCCCAGTTCCCGTGAAGATTCGAGGCATCCGAGGCGTACAACACGACGTCTGGAGTCGTCGCGCTCGTTCCGATTGTGTCGAGGGCCAACAAGGCACACGTCGCCCACAGCCCCATAAGGGCTTTCTTTCCCATCACGATCAGCTCGCTTTTTTCGGGGAGCCAGAACGTTCGCGCGTTGCGAACGTGGCCGGGCGAGCATGGGGCAATGGCGGTACCACGGTCGTGTTTTGCGACGAGGCCCGAAGGTTTAGTCGGTTTTCCGGCGGAAATTTCGTCGGCAATGCGCGAACGAGCAGTTACGCGAGCCGGGACGATTCCGCCGTGTCGGTTACAAAACGCGAGAGGCGCTGACGAAATCGTTCGAATCGTCCCTGCTCAAGCAGTGACCGACGCGTTGGAATCGCAAACACATCATTAAGTGGAGGTTGTCGTATTTGACAACACGACAGTTAGAGGCCCGCGTCCGTCTCGTCCTGGCGGAATTGTGACTTTGATTACGGAAGTTGCGGTTCCTGACATCGCCACAGAGGACATACCTGACATTAACGTGATTTGGTGGACCTCCCGCGCCGCCGAACAATGTATTAGTTCAGAACACATCAATTACGATTTGGGAATGTCAGCTCGGCGATTTCGCTAAGAGTTTCGGCCTCTACCTATCATCGCCATGTAATTTCTTCCATATTGGTCAGTTGGATTTCGGACGAGATTGTGAGGCCTTTCACTGCAAAGCCGGCAAAGTGCTGAGCAATTCGCGCAACGACCTCGAGTGGCCGAAGGCTTGCCTGTCGCGACACGTCGGCCTGCGCACGGCCGCCGTTTCCCAAAGTTGTTCCGGTAATCCAAATCGCAGCGGCAGATCTGCGCCGACGAAACTTTGTGCCGCGAAGACGGTGCGCCGCGCGAGCGCGCGAGGCGTGAGGAGGTTGCCCGATGAGACGGCAGATAGTGCGGTGGTGGTTCGCGCCCGCGGTGTTGGTTTTCGTGCTCGGCCAGTGCGCGCGAGCCTTCGCGGCCACTCCGGACATCGTGCTGTACACATCGGATGTGACGACGGTGCGCGGCAACTGGGCTGCGATACCGGGTGTTGGCGCTGGCGACCAGTATCTCGCCAGCGCAGACTTCGGATCGTCGACGATACAGTCACCGTCCCCGGCGCCAACCGATTATTTCGAGATGACATTCAACGCCGACGCGAACACGCCGTATCACGTGTGGCTGCGTCTGCGTGCGTCGGCGAACTCGAAATACAACGACTCGGTCTGGGTGCAGTTCAGCGACTCGCTCGACCCGAACGGATCGGTCATCTACCGCGTGTCCTCGACGAGCGCACTGCTCGTCAATCTCGAGCGCTGCTCCGGATGCGGCGATTCGGGCTGGGGCTGGCAGGACGGCACGTATTGGTTGCCGCAGACCACGACGGTTCAATTCGTCGCGAGCGGTGCGCATACGATCCGCGTGCAAACGCGAGAGGACGGGGTCCACGTGGATCAAATCGTCCTGAGCGCCTCGACGTACCTGACGACCGCGCCAGGTCAATCGACGAACGACGCCACGGTCGTTCCCAAGCCGGTTGCACGGCCAATCTCGACGCCGTTCTCCGGATCGCCCGCGTCGATTCCGGGAACGATCTTGGCGCAGGATTTCGACAACGGCGGCGAGTCCGTCGCGTACCACGACACCACGCCTGGCAACAGCGGCGGCGCGTATCGATCCACCGATGTCGATCTGGAGCCAAGCACCGACGGCGGCAACGATGTCGGTTGGATCGCGGCGGGCGAGTGGCTGAACTACACCGTCAATGTCAGTGCGGCAGGCTCATATGTCGTCACCTTCCGGGTGGCGTCGCTCGGACAGGGCGGCACGTTCCATCTGGAGATGAACGGTGTGAACGTCTCCGGTGCGATCACAATCCCCGATACCGGATCGTGGCAGAACTGGCAGAGCGTCGGGCAAACCGTGACTCTCCAGGCAGGCCAGCAGAAAGCACGCCTCGTGGCGGACAGCGGTGGTCCTGCTGGTCCGGTCGGTAACATCAATTCGATTCAGTTCGCACCATCCGCAGTCATGACCCCGTATTCAGGTACGCCCGCGCCGATTCCCGGCGTTATCGCGGCCGCGAATTTCGACAACGGCGGGGAAGGGGTGGCGTATCACGACACGAGCGCGGGCAACAACGGCGGCGCGTATCGCTCGACCGACGTCGACCTGGAGCCGAGCGCCGACGGCGGGTTCGACATCGGGTGGATCGCAGCGGGCGAATGGGTGAATTACACGGTAAACGTCGCGAGCGCCGGCAGCTACACCGCGCAGCTGCGGGTTGCGTCACCAAGCGGAAGCGGCTCGCTACACCTCGGGTTCAACATGGCGAGCAACGTCTGGACATCGGTGCCGGTTCCGGCGACTGGTGGGTGGCAGAACTGGACGACGGTCAGCGTGCCGCTGACGCTTGCCGCCGGGCGCCAGCAGATGACGCTTCTCTTCGACACAGCAGGCTTCAATGTGACCTCGATCACCATCGGCGCGAGCAGCGCACCGCCGTCAACCGGTCCAACGGCTCCGTTGCCGGCGACGCCGACGACAACAGCTGTAGATGGTCAGGTAGACGTTACGGTTGCGCCGACCCTTATCTGGCAGTCGGCCGGCGCGACATCGTTCGAGATCCGGATTTCGGCGTCGAATCCACCAGCCGCCTTCGCGAGCGACGTCACGCGGTTGTACTACGAGGTTTCGGGCTTGAGCCGCGGGACGAAATACTACTGGCAGGTGATCGCCAAGAACGCCGCTGGATCGACGCCGGGACCTGTTTGGTCCTTCACCACGGAAGGCGCAACGGCACCGCCGCCTCCGCCCGCGACCGGAGCGTTCACCGACATCGTTGTAGCCGACTGGAACATTCAGGTGAACGACGCATCGGTGGCGCACGCACAGCAGGCGATCGACGCGTTGATGGCACTCAGTCCGCGGCCTCAGATCATCGTGCTGGAGGAAGCCTGGGACTTCCGCTATGGAGACTACTTGAATCGCCTGGCGGCGGTGACGGGTCAGACGTGGCAGGGGGTGTTCCAGACGCATTGTCCGTCGGGCGCATGGAATGGCAGCTGCACGCGCGGGGAAGATGAAGGCGTGGCGATTTTTTCTTCGCTGCCGGTTCTCGACAGCAGCGTGGGCTATCTGCCGTATGCGGACTGCTATCACTCGGCGCGCGCAGCCGCTCGTCTGGCCGTGAGCGTCGGTGGCGTTCCAGTTCAGGTCTTCGGTACCCATCTTCAAACCGGTAACTGCACGAACGTCGTTGCCGCGCGGGCAGCCTCGATGTCCGTGTTGAAGTCGTGGGCGGCCAACTACTCGGCGCCGCAGATCATGATGGGCGACTTCAATGCTGGTTCTGACGAAGTGGACACCACGAAGGGTATGAGCCCGAACTTCCTCGATACCTGGACGCTCGTCGGGAGCGGCAATCCGTACTCCGCCTTCCTGCCGAACCCGAACATGAAAATCGATTACTGCTTTGCCGACTCGAGCGGAAGGGCGCAGCCGGTCTGGACCGTTCTACCGACGAGCACGGGCAACATCTCCGATCACCTCCCTGTCCAAACGGGGTTGCGTATCTTCCGGTAATGGCCGGGAGGAACCAGGGCTCGTCAGAACCGAGTTCGCCCGGGTCGATCAGCTGTCGCCGCCGCCGACACGGGACCTCACTTCCGGTCGCGTCTCGCGCTCACAAGTCGCCCCGATGTACCAATTGCGAACTCATGCTTTACGAGTTAGACCATCAAGGACGTTAGAATTCGCTCGCATTCTTCGGTGCCATGCTGCGGCGACGTGTAATTCTTGCCATACTGTTGAGTTGTCGTCCAAGGCGCCTCATGAGCCTTGAACAGACAGAGCGCCGAAACTTCAGCATTTCCACACAAGTCAGGAATTGGCCGAACTCTTGCCCATGAGACGGCCGGCGCGCCCGGAGATACCGGACCGCGCCAATCCCTTTCAAGGTTCTTAACTCACACGCGATGCGATGCGGCTGCGGTTCGGCCGCGCCGAGCGTCGCGCGGCCCCAAGGCAATAAGTGTGTGGACGCGTCGATCGTTCCTTCGCGTCCGAGTCGATACGGTCGCGCATTCGAATGGAGGACAGATGAAGATTCGTCGGTTGGATCGGACGATTGCGGTGGCGCTGACGCTGGCGGCGGGCCTGCTCGCGGCTCCATCGGCAGCGGTTCCGGATGTAGTGTTGTACGCGTCGGACGTTCGGTCGCTGCAAGGCAACTGGGTCAGGGCTGGCGATGGCAGCGCAGCGGGCGCGCAGATTCTGACGACACCAGACAACGGATGGTCCACCGCCAATTCCCCTCTGGCCTCGCCGACGTACTTCGTCGACGCCACGTTCGATGCACCTGCGAATACGGCGTATCACGTGTGGCTGCGGCTGCGCGCGACGGCGAGCTCGAAGTACAACGACTCGGTCTGGGTCCAGTTCAGCGACGCAACCGACCTGAACGGATCGGCGATCTACCGGATGGCCACCACGAGCGCTCTCCTCGTCAACCTCGAGAACTGCAGCGGCTGCGGCGTCTCAGGGTGGGGTTGGCAGGACAAAGCGTACTGGCTGAATCAGGTGAACACGGTCAAGTTCGCGACCAGTGGCACTCACACGATTCGTATTCAGACGCGTGAAGACGGCGTCCAGCTCGATCAGATCGTGCTCAGCGCTTCGACGTATCTCTCGCGCGCGCCCGGCCAGGTGACCCGGGACAGCACGATCGTGGCGAAGCCCGCTTCCGCAGCGCCGCCGAGCGGCGGCATGACGCCATACACAGGTACGCCGGCGGCGATCCCTGGCGTCATCGCGGCAGCAAATTTCGATAACGGCGGCGAAGGCGTGGCGTACCACGATACGACCGCGGGCAACCTCGGCGGCGCGTATCGCTCGACCGACGTCGATCTCGAACGCTGCGCCGACGGCGGCTACGATATCGGCTGGATCTTGGCGGGCGAATGGGTCAATTACACGGTGAACGTGGCGAGCGCGGGCAGCTATACCGTGCAGTTGCGCGTCGCGTCGCCGAGCGGGGGAGGCTCGCTGCATCTGGGATTCAACACGGCGAGCAACGTGTGGATGGCGGTCGCGATTCCGGCGACGGGTGGATGGCAGAATTGGACGACAGTCAGCGTGCCGGTCGCGCTCGGTGCGGGACGGCAGCAGATGACCTTGTCGTTCGACAGCGCGGGATTCAATGTCGGATCGATATCCGTGAATGCCGCGTCGAGCGTTACGCCGCCGTCGACGGGAACATTGCCGTCCGTGCCGACGACATCGGCGACGAACGGAGCGGTCGGGGTCACGGTAGCGCCCACCCTCAGCTGGCAGTCGACCGGCGCCACTTCGTTCGATCTGCGGTTCTCGGCCTCGAATCCGCCGGCGGCGTTCATCAATGACCTGACTCCCGTCTATTACGAAGCGTCAGGATTGAGCTCCGGAACTAAGTACTACTGGCAGGTGATCGCGAAAAACGCGGCCGGGTCGACGACAGGACCGATCTGGTCGTTCACGACGGAGGGCGCCACACTGCCCCCGCCTCCCCCGCCACCGCCGCCGCCCAGCACAGGATCCTTCACGGACATCGTGGTTGCCGACTGGAATATCCAGGTGAACGACTCGTCGGTGGCGCACGCGCAGCGGGTGATCGAGGCGCTGATGGCGCTCAGCCCGCGGCCGCAGATCATCGTGATGGAGGAAGCTTACGCCTTCCACTACACGGACTATCTGAATCGGTTGGCGGCGGTCACTGGACAGACATGGCAAGGGGTGTTCCAGACGCACTGTCCGTCGGGCGCGTGGAATGGCACGTGCACGCGGGGCGAGGACGAGGGCGTGGCGATCTTCTCGTCGCTGCCGGTTCTCGGCAGCAGCGTCGCGTATCTGCCATATGCGGACTGCTATCACTCGGCGCGGGCGGCTGCGCGTCTGGCGGTGAGCGTCGGCGGCACTCCGCTGCAGGTCTTCGGCACGCATCTACAGACCGGCGGCTGCACCAACGTCGTGGCTACGCGCGCCGCGTCGATGTCGGTGTTGAAGTCGTGGGCCAGTAACTATTCCGCGCCTCAAATCGCGATGGGCGATTTCAATGCGGGCGCCGACGAGGTGAACACCACGAGCGGCATGAGGCCGAACTTCGTCGATACCTGGCCGCTCGTCGGCAGCGGCAATCCGTACTCCGCCTT
>Ga0209473_1001430_pt1 | contig 13295 bp, 8 predicted proteins | sample GraSoiAngelo_133_FD_185890 | JGI IMG/M metagenome (GOLD analysis project Ga0209473, IMG submission 185890) | Grasslands soil microbial communities from the Angelo Coastal Reserve, California, USA - 14_0929_05_20cm (SPAdes) (version 2) | ecosystem: Environmental > Terrestrial > Soil > Grasslands ...
GCCGGATTACTTCGATAATCCGCACGCCCATTACCAAAATTTCACCCAGGCGGATTTGACCAAGGCGCGCAGCGCGCTCGGTTACACGCCGCAATTTCCACTTGAAGCGGGCGTAGCCGATTATATGAAATGGCTGTATCCCTCGTAGGGGCCGAGGCGGCACGTGTCCCGGAGCGGGTGTCATCCTGAGCGTAGCGAAGCATCTCACAAAAGCTCGTTGAATACCGCCGGAAGTTGAGTAACGCAGACTTCGTAGGTGAGATCCCTCGCCTCGAAAGAATTCGAGGCTCGGGATGATAAAGCCAAGAATATGAACCCAGCAAAATCCGAACTGCTGGTCGATGTGATCGAGCACATCGACATCAAGAAACACAACGTCGTGCCGTTGGTGGAGGCGATGTCGAAGATGGCCTTCTCGGCGCGCGATCTGGCGCGCGCGGCCGACGTTTACGACGCGATGCTGCGGGAGGAAGACTGCGCCATCATTTTGTGCCTGGCCGGCTCGCTTATTTCCGCCGGCTTAAAAAACGTCGTTGTCGACCTAGTACGCAATAACATGGTGGACGCGATCGTTTCCACCGGCGCCATCATCGTCGATCAGGATTTCTTCGAAGCTCTCGGGTTCAAGCATTATAAGGGCGACATTTTTATGAACGACGACATTCTGCGCCGCCTCGCCATTGACCGAATTTACGATACCTACATTGACGAAGATCAGCTGCGGGTTTGCGACGCCACTTGCGGCGAGATTGCAGACTCGCTCGAGCCGCGGCCGTATTCTTCGCGCGAATTTATTCGCGAGATGGGCCGGTATCTAACGAGAAATGGAAAAAACCGCGAGTCGGTGGTGCTGGCCGCGTTCGAGAAAGAGGTGCCGATTTTTTGCCCGGCTTTCAGCGATTGCAGCGCCGGCTTCGGCTTGATTCATCATCAATACGAAAATCCGGACAAACATCTTAGCATCGATTCGGCCAAGGATTTTCTTGAGCTAACAAAAATTAAAGTCGCGTCGAAACAGAGCGGATTGTTCATGATCGGCGGCGGTGTCCCGAAGAATTTCGCGCAGGACACGGTAGTGGCCGGCGATTATCTTGGTTTCGACGTCGGGATGCACAAATACGCTGTGCAAATCACGGTGGCGGACGTGCGTGACGGCGCCCTCAGCGGTTCCACGCTGAAGGAGGCGAACTCGTGGGGCAAAGTCGATCAGGGCGCCGAGCAGATGGTTTACGCGGAAGCGACGATCGCGCTCCCGCTGATTGCCGGTTACGCCTACCACAAAAGCGCGTGGAAGAATCGCAAAGCTCGCAATTATGCAAAGCTGCTCGATGAGCCGGTGAAAAAATCGGCGTCCAACGAAAAAAAACGCGAGCTGGCCGAAGCGAGGTAAATCTTTTCGGTCATCCCGAGCGGGGTCGAGTGATCCCGATGAAGTTACCTTTACGTTTTCGCGGCCAAGTTCCTCGGTCCCGCAGCTGTGGGACTCGGGATGACGGCTAGGACTTGGCCAGTCTTCGAAACGCTTCCTCAGACATCTGGAATTCGTGCCAGTCGGGATCGATTTTCGCACCGAGTCGTTCGTAAAAGTCGATACCGCGCTCATTCCATTTGGCGACCCACCACTTGATCATTCCGCAGCCGGCGCACTCCGCCTCTTGGGCGACAGCCTTCATTAAGAGTTTGCCCGCGCCCTTGCTGCGATGGCCGTCGGCAACGTAGAGCTCTTTCACCACAATGTTTGGTTTTGCCCGATAAGTGAAGGCGACGAAGTAATAAACAAGCAACCCAGTTAAAATTTCGCTTTCTTCCGCAACCAGACAATAAAAGTCGGGCGGCGTTCGCCGGAACCCCTGTTCGCGTAGAATGTCCTCGGTAATTGCAAAGGCTTCGGCGTATTTCTCGAACTCTGCCAGTTGGCGCATCAACGGCAGGAGTTGCGGAATATCTGCCTCGGTTGCCTTTCGTATTTTCAATGCTGTCATCCGGAGCGCGTTCGCGGGAACCCCGATGAAGTTAGCTTTAACCTTCGCGGCGGGATCCCTCGACTGCGCTTGGGATGACAGCAGTTGCTTGTTAGCCTTCCCAGAAAAATTTTGTCGGACGATTGATTTCTACCGGCAGACTTTTGTGCACCGGACAATTAAGCGCGGTTTGTTCCAACACGACGCGGTGCGGTGAATCTGGCGGAAGTGGAATGTGAACTTCCGACGGCAGCGCGACGATCCGGCGCGGTGTGTCTTTCGACATTTCTTTCTGCACCGAGACGGTCATGCCGCGAAGATCGACGCCGAGTTCTTCCGCCTTTATTCCCATGGTCGTGCTAATGCAGGTGCCGAGAGCAGTCGCGACCAGGTCGGTGGGTGAGAACGCTTCCCCTTTACCTTTGTTGTCCGCAGGCGCGTCGGTCGCGATCTTCGATTGGGACGGGCCGTGGGTGGCATCGCAGTGAAGATTGCCGGTATAATTAACGGAGACTTTGACCATGATGAATTATGCGACGCGGGAGTGCATTTGTCATCCGAGCGCAGCGAAGGATCACGACACGTTAAAGGGTTACGACGTAACGACGGGAAAAGCGTGGACTGAATTCTGGGGAGCGCAGGCTGCCAGCCTGCAAGTCTCGGCAGCCTGCCGAGACTCATCGAACGATACAACTCAATGCGTGAGTCCGTAGGTGTTGCCGGCAAGCTGCCGGCAACTGCAGGCTAGCCTGCCTGCGCTCCCCAGAACAGCTTGAGTGCGTCAGACCAATCTGATAAGCCGCGAGCATGAATTTCACGCGTTTCATACTCCTATTCACAGTCACCGTGGTCCTATCCTTGGGATCGGTGATGGCTGCAGATCAAATCATCGCCTTAAAAGCAGCGCGATTGTTCGATGGAAAATCTCGCGCGCTGATTCAGAACGGAGTGGTGCTTGTCCAGGGCGACAAGATTGTCGATGCAGGCGCGAATGTCGCGGTTCCGCCGGATGCGCAAGTAATCGATCTCGGCGACGCGACGTTATCGCCTGGGTTTATGGATGCGCATACGCACATCACGCTCGATTATACGAACTATCAGGCAACGCGTTTGAGGGAGCTGCAAATCTCGACCTCGGCTAAGGCCTACAGCGTGATTCCGGCGGCGCGCGCCACCGTGGAAGCCGGATTTACCACCGTGCGGGATGTCGGGGCACGGACCTACCGCTCGCACGATTGTATTGATGTTTCGCTGCGCGATGCCATCGCAAAAGGAATTGTGATTGGGCCGCGCATGTTTGTCGCTACCTATGGCATCGGCGCGACCGGCGGCCATTTTGACGAAGCGGCCGGATTCCGCGACGGACTTTTCGGACCGGAACCGGATGTGGCCGATGGAATTGCCGACGGGCCCGATGCCGTGCGCAAAGCAGTTCGTTTCGAGGTGAGAATCGGGGCGGATGTAATCAAGGCCGCAGTGTCGGGTGGTGTGCTTTCGCTAACGGACGAGGTGGACACACCGCAATTCACCCCCGCAGAGATGGCGGCGCTGGTGGATGAATCGCATCGGTTACGCAAAAAAGTGGCAGTGCATTGCCACGGCGATCAGGCAGGGCGCGAAGCGATTGAAGCCGGGGTTGATTCGATCGAGCACGGCTCGTTTTTCAAACCGGAAACGCTGACCTTGATGAAAAACAAGGGGACATTCCTGACACCGACGCTGATGGCGGCGGAATATATCAAGGCGAAACTCGATGGTTATCCGCCGGCGTTGCAGGCGAAAGCAATCGCGGCCTACAACGCGCGCTCGGAAATGTTCCGGAACGCGCTCAAGATCGGAGTGAAGATCTCATTCGGAACGGATGCGGCGGTTTTTCCGCACGGACAGAACGCGAAAGAATTTAAGTTGATGACCGATCTGGGAATGGCGCCGATCGATGCTCTGAAGAGCGCGACGGCGAACGATGCGGAGTTGCTCGGAGTCACGCAAAAACTCGGCACGCTCGACAAAGGTAAGCTGGCGGATGTCATCGCGATGCCGGGTGATCCAACGCAGGACATCACTGCGACGGAACGCGTTTCATTTGTGATGAAGGAAGGGAAAATTATTCGGAATGGGCCAGCTACGCCTCCACCGGCGAAGACGGCGGCGCAGAATGTGACGGAGGAAATTCCGGCGGATTTTTGAATCGGGGGGCGTCGCGCGCATTTTTTCGCGAGCGCCTTTTGACAACGCGCCAATAGCCGCTAGCTTGGTCGCCCGTTTCGGCGGTCATAGACCGTGGCTAGAGGGAAAAATTTAGCAGGAGAGTTTCGCCTCGTTTGGACTGCACAAAAACCATGCAACAAAATCGCAGCAAACGTTATCGCGCCTCCGCCGAGCAGGTGGACCGGAAAAAGGCCTATAGCTTGAATGATGCGGTGGCAACATTGAAAAAATTTCAGCCGACCAAGTTCGATCAAACGGTGACGGTTTCATTCCGACTTGGAGTTGACCCGAAACAGTCCGATCAAATGGTCCGAGGGACTTGTCCGCTCCCGCACGGCAGCGGGAAAAATGTGCGGGTACTTGTTTTTGCCGAAGGCAAAGCGGCGGACGATGCGAAACAGGCGGGCGCGGAATTTATCGGCTTTAAGGATTTGATTCAAAAAGTGCAGGAAGGTTTTCAGGATTTTGACGTGGCGGTCGCGACACCGGCGGCGATGGCGGAAGTGCGCAAGCTGGGAAAGGTTTTGGGACCGCGCGGCCTGATGCCGAATCCAAAGACTGGAACGGTGACGGATGACACGGCGAAAGCGGTGCAGGAGGTGAAGGCTGGCCGCGTTGAGTTCAAACTCGATAAGAATGGGAATGTCGCGGTGCCCGTGGGAAAATTTTCTTTTGCCGAGAGTGCGCTGGTGGAGAATGGCAACGCGGTGATCGAGGCAGTGGTGCGGGCGCGACCTGCGACGGCGAAGGGACGTTATGTGGAAGCGATGACGTTGAGTGCAACGATGTCGCCCGGCGTGCATATTGATCCATCGCCCTATTTGAGCGTGTAAATTTTTATGAGACCCGAAAAAGCCAGCATCGTTTCCGATCTCGCCGAGAAGTTGAACCGGTCGCCGTTCGTCCTGGTGACCGATTATCAGCGGATGAAGGTCGATCAATTCGGCGATTTGCGGAACCGGCTCGCGCCCGCCGGCGCAGAAGTGCGGGTGGTGAAGAACAGTTTTTTGAAACGCGCGATGACCGATTCCGGTTTGCCTGATGTCGCTGATAAACTCAGTGGTCAGACCGCGATCGTGATGGGCCAAAAAGATGTCGCGCCAGTCGCGAAAATTCTGAAAACGTTCGCGGCGGAATTCAAAGTCGCGGCGCTGAAAATCGGAGTGATCGACAAGTCGGTTTTATCGGCGCGGGAAATTGAGGCGCTGGCAGATTTGCCCTCGCGTGAAGTTTTGTTGGCGCAATTGCTTGGGTTGCTGATGTCGCCGGCGACGAAGCTGGTGCGGTTGTTAAACGAGCCGGGCGCGTCGTTGGCTAGATTATTAAACGCGAAAGCGCAGAAGGAAGGGAAACCAGCGGAGGCTAGCGCATAAGAAATTTGTAGCCGCGTCTCTGTGAGACGCGTGCACGGCTCATGGAGCCGTGGCTACAGAAAGAGAAGAAACGAAAATTGTCCGAGCTGATGGCTATCGGCTTTAATTTTCCGAAGGCTTTCGGAAGCGGCGAACCGAGGAAAATACAATGGCAGATACAGAAAAAATTGTGGAGCAACTCAGCGGGCTTACCGTCCTCGAGATTGCTGGATTGGTGAAACAACTCGAAGAAAAATGGGGCGTGAGCGCGGCGGCTCCCGTGGCGATGGCGGCGGCGCCAGCAGCTGGCGGCGGTGGCGCAGCAGCTCCGGCGGCTGAAGAGAAAACCACTTTCGAGGTGATCTTAAAAGAAATGGGTACCAACAAGATCGGCGTGATTAAGGAAGTGCGCAGCGCGGTGCCGGGCCTTGGCCTGGCCGAAGCGAAAGCGCTGGTGGAAGGCGCGCCAAAGACGATCAAGGAAGGCGTGACCAAAGCCGAAGCCGACGAGATGAAAAAGAAAATCGAAGCGGCGGGAGCGAAGGTCGAGATTAAGTAAACGTGGCAGCGGCATCTTGCTGACTGGGAAATGGAGGGGCGGAAGCGCGTCCTGGGAAGGTGAGCGGTTTGGCAGGTCGCCTTTTTACCTTTTTAGTTAAGGGGCGGCTCATTTTCGCCATACCTTGACGCGAACCGATGTGCTTTGGCTGGTGCTGCTTAGCCGCCCCGGAGGTTACAGAAAGCGCGGGGCTTGAAATTTTTTTCTTGCGCGGGGCGGCGATTCGTGGCAATAAGCATTTTCGTTAAGAGTAAACAAATTTATTTTTAACCCGGGCGGACGACGGACAAGAAAATCTAGGAAGGCAGCGAAACGGTGGTGGTCAATTTGACATACTGCCGATTCGGTGTCATTTTTGTCGTCTTCGCCGTCGGCTGGAGACTTAACATTTCCCCCGGAGACTGGAGGCGTTTCCCCTGACGTCCGACAGTTGCCACCGCTAGCAGAGAACTAATTATGTCAGAACGGGCAGAGCGCATTCATTTCGGAAGCATCAAAGAGGGCATTGAGCCGCCAAATCTCATCGAGGTTCAGCTGAACTCGTACGTCGATTTTTTGCAAAAAGACGTGCCGCTGGCCAAACGCAAGAACTATGGCTTGCAGGCTGTCTTCAAGGAAGTTTTCCCGATCCAGAGTTACGACGAAAAAGCGACGTTGGATTTTAGTCATTACGAGATCGGCGAGCCAAAATTGGCTGCGTTGGAAGCGCAACGAGAAGGGCAGACTTTCAGCGCACCGCTGCACGTCACTTTCCAGCTCAAGGAGGAAAAAGGGACCAAGGAAGAGAAAGTCTATATGGGCGAGATCCCGCTCATGACGCCTCAGGGAACGTTCGTGATCAACGGGGCGGAGCGGGTGGTTGTTTCCCAGCTGCATCGTTCACCCGGGATCGCCTTTGAATCATCGGTGCACCTCAACGGCAAGGTGCTTTACAGTTTTCGCATCATTCCCGATCGCGGCTCGTGGATCGAAGTGCAATTCGATACCGCCGACCTCCTCTACATCTATCTCGATCGCCGGAAGCGCCGCCGGAAATTTTTGGCCACCACTTTTCTGCGCGCTCTCGGGTATGGCCCCGATGAAGACGTCATCAAACTTTTTTATAATATCGAGACGCTGAAATTGAGCGAGAAGCTCGACGAAGAAATGCTCACGACCAAGGTGCTGACGGCGGAGGTGCGCGACGGCGAGGTCACGGTGGCGCGCGCGTTTGAACCGCTCACGCTCGCGACTATTCGCCAGATCATGGCACTTGGGATCAAGGAAGTGAAGGTGATCGACATTTCGACGGACGACACAGTGGTGAAGGCGTTGAAGAAAGATCCGGCTCATGATCAAGAAGAAGCGCTCAAGGATATTTACCGCCGGCTCCGCCCGGGCGATCCACCAACGGTGGCCAATGCGCGCGCTCTTTTGAAACGACTGTTTTTTGATCCGAAGAAATACGATCTCGGACGAGTGGGGCGCTATAAGTTGAACCAAAAACTCGGGATCGACGTCGATCTGAACGAGCGAATTTTGACGGACAAGGATTTTATCGCCGCGATCAAATACCTGATCAATCTGCGCCGTGGCGAAGGCACGCTCGATGACATCGATCATCTGGGGAGCCGGCGCGTTCGCACCGTGGGAGAGCTGCTGGCCAATCAATGCCGCGTCGGTCTGGCACGAACGGAGCGTCTGGTGAAAGAGCGCATGACGTTGTTCGACATCAACATCGACGGGATGACTCCGCAAAAGTTGATCAATCCTAAGGCGCTCAGCGCGGTCATTCGCGATTTCTTTGGTCGCTCACAACTTTCCCAATTCATGGATCAGACGAATCCGCTGGCGGAGCTGACGCACAAGCGTCGGCTTTCGGCGCTGGGACCGGGCGGTCTCTCGCGTGATCGTGCCGGATTCGAAGTGCGCGACGTTCATCCATCGCACTACGGACGGATTTGCCCAATCGAAACACCAGAAGGGCCGAACATTGGATTAATCAGTTCGATGTCCACCTTTGCCCGAATCAACGAATTTGGCTTTATCGAGACGCCTTATCGCAAGGTTCATAACGGCCGCGTCACCGACGAAGTGGAATATCTCACGGGCGATCGCGAAGAGAATTATCTGGTGGCGCAGGCGAATGCTCCGATTGATGGCCGGGGACATTTTACCGGCGAAAAAGTTTCAGTGCGTTACCGTGGCGACTTTCTCGAAGTCGAACCGTCGAAGGTCCATTACATGGATGTGTCGCCGAAACAGCTGGTTTCGGTGGCGGCGGGATTGATCCCATTTTTAGAACATGACGACGCCAATCGCGCGCTCATGGGTTCGAACATGCAGCGCCAGGGCGTGCCGCTCATTGTGAACGAAGCGCCGTTGGTCGGCACCGGTCTTGAGAGCAAGGTCGCGCGCGATTCACACGCGGTTCTGATTGCGACTGAGAGCGGAAAAGTTGCTTCGGTCACGGCCGATCAAATTGTGGTGACAAAAGACGGTCACATGCCGGAAGGGCGCAAGAAATTGAAGACCGATTCGGAGGCGGGCGTTCATGTTTACGAATTGCGCAAATTCATGCGCTCGAACGCCGGCACGTGTGTGAACCAGAAGCCGATCGTGAAAAAAGGTCAGCACGTGAAGCGCGGCCAGATCATCGCCGACGGACCGAACACCGATCACGGCGAACTAGCGCTTGGCCGCAATGTCCTGGTCGCGTTCATGCCTTGGAATGGCTACAACTTTGAAGACGCCATCATGATCTCGGAGAAGGTGGTGAAGGAAGATATCTACACTTCCATTCACATCGACGAGTTCGAGATCGGGGCACGCGATACCAAGCTCGGGCCGGAAGAAATCACGCGCGATATTCCAAATGTCAGCGAAGAAGCGCTGCGCAATCTGGGACCGGACGGGGTGGTGCGGGTCGGCGCGGAAGTGAAACCGGGCGACATTCTCGTCGGCAAAATTACACCGAAATCCGAAACGGAACTGGCGCCGGAAGAACGATTGTTGCGCGCTATCTTCGGTGAAAAAGCCGCCGACGTGAAAGACACGTCGTTGACTGTTCCATCCGGCACTTACGGCATCGTGATGGATGTGAAGGTTTCCTCGCGCCGCGAAGTCTCGCGCGAGAAATTGACACCGACGGAAACAAAACGTCAGCTCAAAACGATCACGGAAGACCATCGCAAGAAGAAGGAAGGGTTGACGGAACAATTAACCGATTCGCTTTCCAATATCTTGCTGGGCGAAAAAATTCCGCTCGATGTGGTGAACGCGCAGACTGGCGAAATCATCATCCCGGCGAATCGCAAGATTACCAAGACGCTATTGCGCAAGCTGGCGAACGTTTACGATCACATCGAGATCGATCCCTCGCCCATTCGGAACAAGATCCGCGAGATCATTGCCTCGTACGAACACAAGTTTGCCGAGCTCGAGTTGGAACGGGAACGCGCGATGGACCGGGTGGAGAGCGGCGACGATATCGATCCCGGTATCATTAAACAGGTAAAAGTTTACATCGCGAGCAAGCGCAAGCTTTCGGTTGGCGACAAGATGGCTGGGCGCCACGGCAACAAGGGCGTGGTCGCGCGCATTGTGCCGGAAGAAGATATGCCCTTTTTGCCGGATGGAACGCCGGTGGAAATCGTGCTTAATCCGCTGGGTGTGCCAAGCCGTATGAATGTCGGTCAGGTGCTCGAAACCCATCTTGGTGTGGCCGCAAAAGCGCTCGGCTTCCGCGTGGCGACACCGGTCTTCGACGGAATTCCTGAAAGCAAGATCCGCGAGTATTTGAAGGACGCGAAAAAAGTCGAGGGCTTCAGTTGGGTGCATGAAAATGGCAAGGCCCGGTTGTTCGATGGGCGCACTGGCGACGCCTTCGATCAGGAAGTGGTGGTCGGCTACATCTACATGATGAAGCTCGGTCACCTCGTGGCCGATAAAATTCACGCGCGTGCGGTTGGTCCCTATTCGCTCGTCACGCAGCAGCCACTGGGCGGCAAGGCGCAGTATGGTGGACAGCGTTTCGGCGAAATGGAGGTGTGGGCGCTGGAAGCGTACGGTGCCGCTTACACTCTTCAGGAGTTGCTGACCGTGAAATCCGACGACGTGCAAGGACGCACCCGGATTTATGAATCCATCGTGAAAGGTGATAACTCGCTCGAAGCGGGCACCCCGGAATCTTTTAACGTGCTGATTAAGGAAATGCAGAGTCTCGGGCTCGACGTCAAAGTTGGCGGTCAGGCTCCGACCAGTGTTTTCGATGGCGCATCCTAAATACACTTTTCTAAATAGGGGAACTTAAGACACATCAATGAACGAACATTCCTGGCGGGAGTTAGTAGGCGAAGAGAGGGCAGTTGGATTTGATCAGGTCGCGATTGGCGTGGCCTCGAGCGATACCATGCGCTCGTGGAGCAAGGGCGAAGTTAAAAATCCAGAGACGATCAATTACCGGACATTTAAGCCGGAGAAAGGCGGACTTTTTTGCGAACGAATCTTTGGGCCGACGCGTGATTGGGAATGTTCCTGCGGGAAATACAAGCGGATCAAACACAAGGGCGTCATTTGTGACCGCTGTGGCGTGGAAGTGACCCTGGCGCGGGTCCGGCGCGAGCGAATGGGCCACATTGAGCTGGCGGTGCCGGTTTCGCACATTTGGTTTTACAAATGCATGCCCTCGCGCCTCGGTCTTATGCTCGACATGAGCGCGCGACAACTCGAGCGCGTCATCTATTACGAAGATTACATCGTGGTTGATCCGGGCCAGACGCCGCTGCAAAAGACGCAGCTGCTGAACGAGGTCGAATTCCGCGAAGCGCAGGAGCAATACGGCGAAGGGTTCAACGCCGGAATGGGCGCGGAAGCAGTCAAGAAATTGTTAGCTGAGATCGACCTGCATAAGCTCAACAAAGAGCTCGAGCAGGCGATGGGAAATACCAAGAGCAAACAGATTCGCAAGAAATTGGCGAAACGTTTGAAACTCGTGCAGGGCTTCATCTCCTCGCACGCGCGGCCGGAATGGATGGTTCTGGAAGTATTGCCGGTGATTCCGCCGGACTTGCGTCCGCTTGTTCCGCTGGAAGGCGGACGTTTTGCCACGAGCGATCTGAATGATCTCTATCGCCGCGTCATCAACCGCAACAATCGGTTGAAGAATTTACTCCAGCTCAAAACGCCCGACGTCATCATTCGCAATGAGAAGCGCATGCTTCAGGAAGCGGTCGACGCGCTCTTCGACAATGGTCGTCACGGCCGCGCCGTCACGGGCGCGGGCAATCGTCCACTGAAATCACTTTCCGACATGCTCAAGGGCAAGGGCGGACGGTTCCGTCAAAACTTGCTCGGGAAGCGGGTCGATTATTCAGGCCGTTCCGTCATTGTCATCGGGCCGGAGCTGAAACTGCATCAATGCGGTTTGCCCAAGAAAATGGCGCTAGTTTTGTTCGAGCCGTTCATCATCCGGCGGCTAAAAGATCTGGGCTACGTCCACACTGTGCGTAGCGCCAAGAAGATGATCGAGCGGCAAACGCCGGAAGTTTGGGACATTCTCGACGAAGTTACCCGCGGGCATCCGGTGCTGCTCAATCGCGCGCCGACGCTGCATCGACTCTCGATCCAGGCGTTCGAGCCGCAGTTGATCGAAGGCGAAGCGATTCGCATTCATCCTTTGGTCTGCACCGCTTACAATGCTGACTTCGACGGCGACCAGATGGCGGTGCACGTGCCGTTGTCAGTCGAGGCACAGATGGAAGCGCGCATGTTGATGCTGGCGCCGAATAACATTTTCTCGCCCTCGAGTGGGAAGCCGATCACTACTCCGTCGCAAGACATCACTCTCGGGTGCTATTACCTCACGCAAAACCCGCGGCGCGCCGCCGGCGGTGATGGCGAGGCGCGTTTGCCGTTATTTGCCGATGCGGTTGAAGTGGAATTCGCGATGGCGGAAGGATCGGTCAAAACGCATGACCGCATTCGATTCAAGAACCCCGATTTCGGCCGCGATACTATTTATGGCGACAAAGGCATGCGGGTAATCGAGACCACCGCCGGCCGCGTCCTCTTCAATCAAATTTGGCCAAAGGACATTGGCTTTTTCAATCGGGCTGCGGGCAAGAAGCAGTTGAGCGACATTATCTGGCGCTGCTACCAGGTCTCTGGTCAGGAAGGAACGGTCGAGACGCTTGATAAACTGAAGGAGCTGGGTTTCCGGGAAGCGACCAAAGCCGGTGTTTCGATCGGAATTTCGGACATGATTATTCCGAAAGAAAAGCAGATCGAACTCGATAACGCTTACAAACAAATCAAAACGGTAGAGCAACAGTATCGCAAAGGCATTATTACCGATGGCGAGCGTTACAATAAGATCATCGACATCTGGACGCACGCTGGTGACGAAATCTCCAACGTCATGTTCCGCACCCTTGAGCACAATGATGGGCGCAAGGAATTGAACCCAGTTTACCTCATGGTTGATTCTGGTGCGCGCGGTAATCGCCAGCAGGTGCGTCAGCTCGCCGGGATGCGTGGTTTGATGGCAAAGCCGAGCGGCGAAATCATCGAGCGTCCGATCACTTCGAATTTCCGCGAAGGTTTAACGGTGCTCGAATACTTCATCTCGACGCACGGTGCGCGAAAGGGTCTGGCCGACACCGCGCTCAAAACAGCCGACTCCGGTTATCTTACTCGCAAACTGGTTGATGCCGCGCAGGACGTGATCATCAATGAAGATGATTGCGGAACAGTGAATGGGATCACCGTTCGTTCCATTTACGAGGGCGACGAGGAAGTGGTCGATCTGGCTCAGCGCATCATTGGGCGCGTCAGTTGCCAGACCATTGTCGACCCCGTCGATAAAAAGAAGAAGTTGGTGAAAGCGAATCAGCTCATCGACGAACCAATCGCAGCCAATTTACAGCGCGCTGGCGTGGAAGAATTAAAGATTCGTTCGGTTCTGACTTGCGAATGTGGCCGCGGCGTTTGCGCGATGTGCTACGGACGCAATCTGGCCACCGGCCAATTCGTGAAGTTGGGTGAAGCGGTTGGTATCATTGCGGCGCAATCAATTGGCGAGCCCGGAACGCAATTGACGATGCGAACATTCCACATCGGTGGAACCGCGAGCCAAACCTTCAAGCAACCGATCATTAAGGCGAAGAATGATGGCCATCTTCAGTTCAACGATCTGCGCACGGTGCAGGCGCTCGACGGCAGTTGGATCGTGCTGAA
>Ga0209473_1001433_pt1 | contig 13287 bp, 9 predicted proteins | sample GraSoiAngelo_133_FD_185890 | JGI IMG/M metagenome (GOLD analysis project Ga0209473, IMG submission 185890) | Grasslands soil microbial communities from the Angelo Coastal Reserve, California, USA - 14_0929_05_20cm (SPAdes) (version 2) | ecosystem: Environmental > Terrestrial > Soil > Grasslands ...
CTTTTTGTATCCACGGTGACCGAGAGTCCCTGCCCTACCGCAAGCCCGCGCTTTCGCCACGCGATATGGCTGCCGGCGGATAAGCGCATATTCTACGCAACTTGGCCAGTGCGTTCGGCCACACCCTTGGCAAAAAACAACTCGTGTTGCTCATGGCGGCAGACGAAGTTTTGCGGCCTCGTCGGTACGTCCGGTGGTCCGCGACCTGCGGGTAAGGATACGATCCGGCAGCGAGATCAACGGCGAGGCTACTCGATTCCGGAACTCTCAGCCGCGCGGAGCGCCGATGCTCCGCGCAGCCGATGTCGAACCTTAGTGATTACTTGCTTCAATATCGTGACCATGATGATCGTCATCATCGTCACGATCTGGCTTCACGCAGGCAAAGCTCGCGGCGCTTGTCGTGCTGCCCGCTTTGTATTCCGCGAATTGCGGCCACGGGCAAAGCGGTCGTTGGAAGGCGATGCCCTGTGTCGGATCGTCATTCACATATTTTGTGGCGATGATTTTATCGGGAGCATCGCGTGTTTCGACCCATCGATCGAGAGCCGTGAGGATGTCATCCGCGGCATCGGAGGGATTTGGCCCGTTGACCCCCTGACCGAAGGCATTTGCGCCGGGTCCGCCACCGCAATGGGCCATTCCGGGCACCATGAAAAGACGATAGAAGTCCGGGATGTTTTCGTGGCCGCCCATTTCTCGGGCCACCGCGTTATAGTAATTGATGTCGTTCTCAGGTGAGATGGCAGTATCGCCCCAGCCTACATATTGGATCAGCTTGCCGCCCTGCAATTTGAACGGACGGAGATTGGGATCAACGGAGTTCAGGATAGCACCAGTGCGAACGTCTGCCTGATGGGCATTTTCCTCAATGCTAAAGGTGTCCGGGGTCCATCCAGAGTTCGGAAACACGATGTACTTGAAGTAGTTGTCTCCGAACAATCCTTGCAATGCATTTGCCGGGTTGCCGGTATCTGTCAGCCATGCGGGCCAATTGGCTGGGTTGCTCGCCTCGTCGCCGGTTACACGATAGCCCGGGAAAATCCCGGGAGGCCCTGAAAAAATCTTCTTCACAGCTTCGATTTTGTCCTTTGGCAACGACAGCTTTTCTGGGTTGAAGCGGCAGGCGGGTGGATTGTTGAGGAATTGATCTGTGCTTAGCCCACCGTCGTGTCCGGCGCACTGTGCCAACATGGCATTGCTTGCGACATTGAGGTCGGCTTGAGAAAGATCGCCGCTAGAGGTTGCGGCAAGGGCTTTCTGATCCCAGACGAAACCAGTAAACAAGTGAGTCCAATAATTCGCTGGCGATCCCGCCACGATCCCATCGAAGTCGCGCGGGTACCGTTGGGCCTCCATCAAGGCTTCGCGGCCGCCATCGGAACAGCCCATGAAGTAGGAGCGACGAGCGCCGCTCGATTTGATTGCCATGATAATGTCTTTGGAAACGTCAGTGGTTTCCTTCAGTGCTCGATATCCGAAGTCGATCACCTTCTGGGGATGGCCCACACCCCAAGATGCGTCGACGCCGCTAGCCTGATGGCCGTCATCGGTTGCTGCTACCGCATAACCTCTTCGAAGCGGCTCGCCCATGCTAGTGTAGCTGACCGAACCACAGAACCCGCCGCAGCCAACCTGCAGGTACTTCAGATTCCACCCGGACTCCGGAACCCACACTTCGAAATTGACGTGCGAGTCGCCGGTTGGGGTCGTGAACCCGGCCACTCGGCAGAATTGCGGCAATCCTGCAATTGATTGGCCGGCTGGGGTGACGAACGTTCCAGCGGGAACAGTCTGCGCAGTCGTTATGGTCGTATTCGGTCGATGGAAATTGGTGGCAATTTGCGAGCATGAAAGGGCTGCGGCGGGCAACACCCCGAACCCAACAGACGCAACCGCGGCCGCGGCCGCCGACTGCAAATACCTGGAAGCTCTTCTCATCGTAGTCCTTCCCTGTTTCGAAGGTATGGTGCTTCGGCACTGCAACCTTCGTTTGCTGCAATGCCGGATTCTGCTTTTTCGGCACTTGCATTCCGGCCACGATAAATCATTAATCCGTGGCATACTGTCGCTTGGCGGACAATTGAAGCAGCTCATGCGGTCGCTCGAAAATTTACTTGCTGCAAGCAAATGGGCGAGCGCGCTTTCCGCCGAAGATTTGCAGCGTGCACGCACGGCGGTCGTCATCCGCGAACTTCAGCCCGGCATCTATGCGTGTCGAAAGGGCGACCCGTCCAATTTCTGGTTCGGCGTGATTGACGGGCTACTCAAAGCTGAAAGCCTGTCCGAGACTGGAAAGGCCGTGACATTTGCGACCCTTCCCTCCAATTCCTGGTTCGGCGAGGGCTCGATCCTCAAAGGGGAGGCGCGCAAATACGACGTCATCGCGTTGCGTGACTCGCGGGTGGCGCTAATGCCAGCGGCTACCTTTTTCTGGTTGTTGGATACAAACATCCCTTTCAATCGCTTCATACTGACCCAGCTCAACGAGCGGCTTGGGCAGTTCATGGGCGCGTTCGAGCATGACCGCCTGGACGAACCTGAAGCGCGCGTAGCACACACCATCGCGGATATGCTGCATCCGCAACTGTATCCGAACCGAGAAGGCCGGATCGAAATCTCAAACGAAGAGCTTGGCCATCTCGTTGGTGCATCGCGGCAAAGGGTCAATCAAGCTTTGCACGCGCTGGAAAAATCCGGACTGATCAAGGTGGCATACCGGGTGATCACGGTGCTGGACATAGAGGGCCTGCGAACCTTCGGCGTGTAGCGCTTGCATTATTTAATCTCCAAAGCTTTCAATGTGGTGGCTTAGACTCGTCATTTCCATCGAATGCATCAAGCTTGGTCATCCGCAAAAAATGGCCGCCACGAACGCATGCACCTCGCTCGACGAGCGCAGTTGACTCGTCAACTTCGTGCGCTATCATTTCTATCCGGGGTTGCGGCTTCGACGACGGTGAGATTGCTTACGCGGCAAACCCGCGCCGACTCTCAATCCCGCTTACGATCCGATATCTGCAAAAACAGAATATCCAATCAAGAAACATAGAGGGAGGATCTATGCGTGCATTAGCCTTCACCATAGCTGCCGCGGGCTTACTTCTCTCGTCGCTCACCGAGCCAGGAATCGCAAAATCGCATTCCTCGGCCACGGTAACTGCCGCCCGGCAAAAGATATTTGGCCTTGAGAACGTTGACCCGAAAAGCGGCGAAGTCCGCGAGGATCGCGTTGTCTTTTCCTGGCTCACAAATGCTTCATTCGCCGCGGCGGTGAAGGGACACGTTCTTTTACTCGACACCTTTGTGACTCGTCTGGAGGTCCAGCCGGGGCGTACGCCGCTCGTCATTCAAGATCTCGTCGATCTGGACCCGGACTACATCTTTATCGGCCATGGACATTTCGATCACGCGGACAACGCGGCCTATATCGCCCAGCAGACCGGGGCCGTCATCTTCGCCAGCCCGGAAACTTGCGACAACATGGCGATCGACGCACTGAACAACTTCAACAATCACTATACGTCGGTGAAAACGGTCACATGCAGGCCGCTCACCTCGCGCGCCTCGTTGCCAGGCGCGGAGATCGTGTCGATTCACGATCTTGAGCCGGAACTCAACATCAGGGCGTTCAGGCATTTGCATTCGACCAATACGGGCATCACGGATCCGGACGCGGTGCCGATTGCTGCGAGCTCTGCTGGGACATGTCTGCCCACGCCGACAAAGGGTAACACCTTCCCCTGCAACCTGCAGGACGCGCGCGATCCGCAGCTATTTCCAGCCGGCACGCCGCTGTCATCCGTGATGCAAATCGGTACGAGCCGCACAGGCGCTGGCGGCCCCATCTCGCTGTTCTATGTGTTCACCGTGAAGAGCCCCGGTCGGGAGCCGTTCAGATTCGTGTGGCACAACACGACCGGCGACATTGTGGACAGTTGCGCACTTCCCAACAACAATCCCGCAACGGGCCTGCCCTTTGAGCCAGGTCAGGCCGCAAATGGCTGCTTCCCCGGCGTGACTGTCAACGGCAAAACAGTCGGTGCAAACCTCGCCTCAATCATGGATAACCTGGGGCCGGTGCACGTGGAGCTCGGCTCGGTGGTCAGTCTCGGCTTCACTCAGAACGGCGAGCGGGACATCGTGACTTATCTTCAGCACGTTCGTCCGCGCGTCTTCATTCCCAACCACGTCACGGCGGTGGCGGTTGAAGGCTCCTCGCTGGAATGGAAAGTTGGCTTCATTGACGCGCTGAAAGCTGCGAACGTGCCGCAGGACTCATGGCCGCAGATTCTCTGGATCGTCGATCCTAACGACTACTTGCGCCCGATTGTATTCGATCTCGATAACCCCGATCGCGATCATTTCTAATCTCGGGAGTATATGGACAGGTTAGTGGCCGCAGTCGCCGCTGGCCTGTCCGCTACAAACGTACTCGTTCCTGGAAACGTTGTTGGCGGTCAGAGACCGCCGGCCCTGCCCCGCTGGACGACTACTCGTCGCGCTGATGATTGTCTGGTGTTTCGTCGCCCGAGCCACTCACTCGGATGAGTTTGGAAGCATTTGGCCATAACCGCAGTCGTTCGCGCTCCATGACAGGGGGCGTGGTCGGAACCCGCTCAGCATCAAACTAATGACATACACTCGACGAGAATCAGGCAAGCGGCTGTACTTTGGGGAAGTTGTTCTCATGTTGGGAAAAGCGCTCATTGCCTTGGCGGCGGCGACATCATGGGTGTTGGTGCCGCAAGCGGCGTCGGCGGGATATCACTGCTACGGCAATAGCACCGTCGTTGGATCTCCGCGGTGCGCAGGAGTTGGGCTCGGCCTTCAATCTCCGCGCTGGTACTACAGCAATAATTATCCCTATTGGATTTATTACTCGGAACGCCCGTACATTGCCTTCAGAGATGTTGTCGGCGGCTGTTACCTGATCAGGCGCCCGGCGTTGAACCCAGGATCGGGCTGGGTTACGCGCACCGTGCAGGTTTGCGATTGACGAGCTTGTGCTTGGCCTTGGTCTGGCTCCTTGTTCAATCCCGCTCAGCGCAGCTGCTGCAAACCGGCCTGATCGAGGTCCCCGGTCCCGTGAGCGGTGTGACGCAACTGGCTACCGCTGATGTCGTGTCCACTCGCGGACCGAAATCCTTCGCGCCTCCCGTAAAAAATGTTTCTATTAGATTAGTCGCCTGATCAGTTCGTGCTGCTGCTCCAGCCGTTTTTTGATCGGAACGATCGCTCGGACCCGGCAGTTATGGGTGATGACTGCGGAAATCCCTCTGGAGGCCAAGCAGGCCCAGCCGGTCACGAGGCGGGGCTGTTTGGCGTATCAGGCGAACCCGGTCAGTCGGCAACGAGAAAGGACGAGAGCGATGAAGCTCACGATGATAGTGCTGGCGACGGCCATCGCGGTGTCGAGCACCGGCGCGCTTGCGGCCGGTAGGGGTGGTGCCGGAGGCACGTACAGCGGTTCCATTACTGGCTCTCCCGCTACGGGCTCATCCACGTCCTTCCCGCGCAGCACGCTATCACCAGGTACAACAGGCATGGGCACGGGAGCGACCACTAGCGACCGACCCGACCCCGCCAACAGCGGCAATTTCAACCGCTGCAGGGGCATCATGGTCCCGCCAAATCCTACTCCCGCAGGGCATCCGACAGCCGTTCCCCCTTGTTAGCAAAGTTCGCAGCGGCAGGTTCTGGATGCTCTCATTGTACCCCTCGCGGAGCGGCCCGACCCGCGCCGAGGTGATTGGCGGGACCAACTGAGATTTTATGAGGTACGCAACTCATTTTGATGGATCGGGACGCCGAGCTAAGGGCGCTTGCGCGACGGGCTGGTCTCATCGCGGCGTAGGTAGATGTTCATCGTCAACCGTGCTCACTGACCGTCAAGAGCCGGGCTACTACACGGCACTCGATCATCCATCGCGATGGCGATTCTAGTTCGTGACACGTTCGCCGCGTCCATAGACGAGCAGCATCAGGATGATGACGAGGCCATAGATCACCTGTCGGCCGGCCTCAGGCATGTCCATGATCGACAGCACGCTGTTGAGGAGCACGATCAGCACCACGCCGACCAGCGTGCCGAGATAACGGCCGCGGCCTCCCAGGATGTTTGTACCCCCGATCACCACGGCTGCGATCGATGGCAGCAGATAGGCGTCGCCCATCGCCTGATAGGCCTTGGTGGAATAACCGGCGAGCAGCACGCCCGCGAGCGCGGCCGCGAGACCGCAAAGCACGAAGCAGATGACGGTGACGCGGCGCGTATCGACACCCGCCAGATAGGCGGCCGCCTCCTTGTTGCCGATGGCGTAGATGTAGCGGCCGAGCGGCATGCGCTGCAGGATGACGACCACCAGCACCGACACCGCTGCCCAGACAAACAAGGCGTTGGGGATGCCAAGCGTGCGCTCCGAGGCGAGGCTCCGCATCAAGCCGGTAGCCGTGGTCTGGGGCGCATAGCCGCCTGTATGCGCGACCATCAGGCCGCGCATCACCGCATTGACGCCCAACGTGAAGATCATCGAGGGCACACGCAAATAAGCAACGCCGATGCCGTTGACGAGCCCGATCAGGAGCCCGACGCCGAGCCCGACGAGAATCGCTAGCGGCCCGCCGATCGACGTCGCCATCATGGCGGCGGCGGCAAGCGTCCACGGCACCGACAGATCGATCTGGGCGATCAGGATCACGATCATCATCCCGGCCGCCACGATGCCGAGAAAGGCGCCGATCTGCAGTTGTTGCAGCAAATAGGCGGGCTGCAGCAGCGGCGCGCTGCCGAAACGGGCGATCGTATAGGCAGTGCCCGCCACCAGGATGACGAGGATGAACAGCGACGCGATGAGGATCGGGCGGTCGTCGCGCGAGAGGCCGAGGTTCATCGTCTTCATCGGAACAGCTCCAGCGTGTTCTTCACGCGCAGCATGCCCAGCGCCCCGATGCTCACGGCCGCCAGCAGGATCAGGCCCTCGAACAGCGGCTGCAGCAAGGGGGCAATATCGAAGATGCGGAAGAAGAAGGAAATGACCCGCAGGATCATGGCACCGAAGATCGAGCCGATCGCGCTGCCGGTGCCGCCGAGCAGCGAGGTGCCGCCGATGACGACCGAGGCGATGGAGTTGAGCGTATAGGCGCCGGCCTGCGGAATATCGGCATTGCCCGACGAGGTCTGGATGGCGAGAAACAGCCCACCGCATCCGGCGAAGAAGCCGCCGAGCGTGAAAGCGGCGATCTTGGCGCGGTCGATCGGAAGCCCCGACATATAGGCCGCTCCTTCGGCCGAACCGACCGCATAGACGGCGCGGCCCACAACAGAGCGCCGGAACGGCACCCAGACGAGAAGCGCGATCAGCATCAGGAGCACGAACGGCACCGGGATCCAGGCGAAGGGCGCAAACCAGCCTGCGGCGCCATCGTCGAAGATGTGCACGGTTGCGGCGAAATCGCCGAACGAATTGGTAAGCGCCCAGTTGAGATCCTCGTCGATCTTGCCGCCGGGCGTCGGACGCAGGAAGAGCGCGATGCCGATATAGACGGCGCCGGTTGCGAGCGTCGCGATGATCGGCTGGATGCGCCCATAAACGACGACGCAGCCATTGATGAAGCCGGCGAGCGTGCCGATCGCGACGCAGACGATCATGCCGAGCAGGATGCCGTAAGTACCGCCCGGAAATGTGCCGAGGCCGAGATGCAGGCCGAAAATCTCGAGATGCAGCGGCGTGCCGCCCGCCGTGCCGGCCAGCAGATGGCTCGCGAAGCAGCCCACCATGGTCATCACCGCGCCGACCGAGAGATCGAGCCCAGACATTAGCACCGGCACGGTCTGGGCCATGGCCAGCATGGCCAGCCCGAAGATCTCGTCGCTGTTCTGCACCAGCACGGCCGAGGTGAAGCCCCGCGGATGGGCGAGATTGTAGAGGAGATAGAAGACGCAGAACAGGACGATGGTGGTGACGAAGCCGATATTTTGGCGCAGCCTGATGGCGAGATCGTCAAGCATGGGCGGCCCCGGCCCTCGCCTTAGCCGACGTTGCGGCATCGATGTTGAGCGCGCTCGCGACAATGTTGGTCTCGGTGAGTTCGTCGCCTTCGAGTTCGCGCACGATGCGCCCGCCATACATGATGGCGACCCGGTCGCAGCAGCCGATCAGCTCGTCATAATCGGTCGAGTAGAACAGGATGGCGGCGCCCTGGTCGGCGAGCGCGCGCATCAGCCGGTAGAGTTCCTGCTTGGTGCCGACGTCGATGCCGCGCGTCGGATCGTTGAGCAGGATGATGCGCGGCTCGGTCATCAGCCATTTGGCGAGCACCACCTTCTGCTGGTTGCCGCCCGACAGCGTCGAGACCGCATCGCCTGGTGCGCCAATCCTGATCTGCAGCGAGTCGATGCCGCGCTTGACCGCGGCGCGCTCCTTGGCGCGATCGACGAAAGGCCCGGTCGAGATGGCATCGAGCGATGCGATGGTCAGATTGTCGGCGATCGACATCGGCAGCATCAACCCTTCGGTCTTGCGATCCTCGGGCACCAGCGCGATGCCGACCGCGGACGACTTCGCGGCCGCCGGAGAGGCGGTGCGTACCTCGCGGCCACCAACCGTGACGCGCCCGGTGACGCCGCGCAGCACGCCGAACAAGGCAAGCAGCAACGATTTTTGGCCTTGCCCATCGAGCCCGCCGAGACCGACAATCTCGCCGCTGCCGACGCTAAGCGAAATGCGGTCGAGATGCTTATCCCAGGACAGGTTTTCCAGTGCCAGCACCGGCTTGACCTGCCTGTGCGGCGGCTTGGCCGGATACTGGGTGGCGATGTCGCGTCCGATCATCAGCTGGACGATATCGGCGGTCGAGCGCACGCCCTTGTCGAAGGTCTCGATATGGCGTCCGTTGCGGAACACGGAGGCGCGGTCGGCGAGTGCCTCGACCTCGTGCATGCGATGCGAGATGTAGAGGATGGCGACGCCCTCGGATTTGAGTCTTGCGAGCATCGCATAGACCTTTTCCACGTCGGCGCTGGTGAGCGCCGAGGTAGCCTCGTCGAGGATCAGGAGCTGCGGCCTCTGGCCGAGCGCCTTGGCTATCTCGACCATCTGGCGCCGCGACAGCGGCAGGTCACGCACCCGCATCAATGGGTTGACGTCCTCGCAGCCGATCTCGGCGAGCAGCGCCTCGGCGCGACGGCGCTGCGCCCTACCATTGATCAGGCCGAAGCGCCGCGGCGGCGAAGCGATCGAAATATTGTCCGCGACCGAGAGGTCGGGCATCAACGACAGCTCCTGGAAGATGCACACAACGCCAGCCGCGTTGGCCGCGGACGGCGCTGCGAAGCTGACGTCGTTCCCGGCAAGGCGCATGCTGCCGGCATCGGGCTGGACCACGCCGGCGATAATCTTGATCAGCGTCGACTTGCCGGCACCGTTCTCGCCGAGCACCGCGTGGATCCTGCCGCGCTCGCAGGCGAAGTCGACGTCCTCAAGGGCGCGCACGCCCCCATAGCGCTTGGAGATGCCGGACAATGTGAGGAAGGCATGTTGCGTCGGGACGGCATCCTGCATGGTGCAGGCTCATGCAGCAGCGACGGCCTGGCAGATGCCAGGCCGTGACTGAAAGACAGACGCAGCGCTCACTGGGTGTTCTTCTCGCTCTGCGCCATGATCTCGGGTGCCGTGAAGTTCACGCCGCAAGGGAGGGAACTGGTTCGGAGCAAAGAAGTTGGAGCTCAGCTCCGGCCAGTAGTTCGTGCCGGGCTTAAGGTCCTTGTAGGTCGCGACCGGGATCGGGATCGAGATCAGCTGCGGCATGACATTGCCCTGCAGCGCCGAGATCGCCGCTTTGGTGGCGATGGCGACAAGCGCCGGCGACTGGCCGTAGGACATGCCCTTGAGGCCGTCCTTGGCGTGATCGGCGATCTGCTTGCGGTATTCGTTCTCGCCCTCGCCCGACATCGGAACGAGAGGATGCTTGGCAGCCATCATCGCCTGCACGGTGCCGTCCGAGCCGCCTTGCGTGAATACGCCGTCGAAATGGCCGTGCACGGCGAGCGCATCTGCGGTCACCTTCTGCGAGGTGCCGGTGTCCCAGTTGCCCACCACCTCGGTGATGTTGAACTTGTTGCCAGCGCCTTCCATGACTTCGCGGAAGCCGAGATGGCGGTCACGGTCGACCGAATTGCCCGGCAGGCCGCGCACCTCGAGGATATCGCCGGCCTTCTTGCCCGATTCATCTATCAACCATTTGGCCGACATTCGGCCCATTTCCTTCTGGTCCTCGTTGACCATCATCACCTTGTCGGTGTCGAGGATGTTGTCGAAGGGCACTACCACCACATTGTTCTTGTCGGCGAGGCGGATGATGCGGTCGAAGCCATCGGGCGCCACCGCAATGGTGACGATGGCGTCGAAGCCCTGATTGATAAAGTCTTCCATGGCGCCGAGTTGTGCCGCGACGTCGGTGCCGGTCGAGACGACCTTGAACTCCTTGATGTTCTCCTTGATACCCGGCTGCTCGGCAAAGGCTTTTGCGGTCTTCACCATCTGGATGCGCCAGGTATTGCCGACGAAGCCGTTGACGAGGGCGATCTTGTAGGGGCCGGGCTTCTTGTCCCACTGAAGGAATTTTGTCTGATCCGACCAGGGCTTGAAGCAGCCTGGATTGGCGCCCGGCCCGGAGACGATCTTGGGGCCTGCCCCAGCGCTGACCGAGGATAACAGGAGGCTGGCGCAAGCAAACCCCGCAACACGAAGCGTCCAGTTCATAGCTCTTCTCCCTGAGTGTTCCGTTTTTCCGACCCTGAACAGTTGCCGGGAATTCGGCTTCCCGTGCGCTTAGCGGACTAGCATGGCACGCAAAGTGCGACACGCACAAGGCGAATGAAAAAGCAACGAATAGAAATCAAATCCAAAAGTAGCAAAATAGCGAACATCGCGATACCACGAGGAACACGCAGGCGTAGGCTTTGCTTCGGTGTGGAACGAGGGCCCCGTTTTCCCGGTGATCCGCTTCAATCGGGACTCCGGGACAAGGGCTTACCGGGTGACGCAGAAAGGCGGGGGTTCCGATGTGGTATGGTCAAGTCGAGGGAACGGATGTCGTCGTCCTCGATCCGCGCTTCAAGGCTTGCTTCGCAGCTCACGTGCGCGTCGAGCGCTTGTGGTCGGGCGCGCGCTGGGCTGAAGGTCCGACTTGGTTTGCGGCAGGCCGCTACCTCGTGTGGTCGGATATTCCGAACAATCGCATGATGCGGTTCGTCGAACCTTCGGGCGAAGTCTCGGTCTTCCGTGAGCGCTCCAATAATTCGAACGGCAACACCGTCGACAATCAAGGTCGACTGGTCACATGCGAGCACCTCACGCGCCGCGTGACCCGTACCGAGATTGACGGCTCGATTTCCGTCATTGCGGAAAAGTGGAACGGAAGGCGCTTGAATTCTCCGAATGACATCGTGGTGAAGTCGGACGACTCCATCTGGTTCACCGACCCTGCGTATGGGATCGACACCGACTACGAAGGAAATCGCGCCGAACGGGAGATCGAGGGCTGCCATGTATATCGAGTCGATGCCAAGTCCGGCGCGGTTGCCGCGGTCATCACCGACATGGTTCGCCCAAACGGCATCGCCTTCTCGCCCGACGAGAAATACCTCTATGTCGCCGACACGGGCGCGACGCACATGGAGGACGGTCCGCGCCACATTCGACGCTTCAAGGTCGACGCCAATGGGGCAAACCTATCTGGCGGTGAGATTTTCGCGGAGTCCACAGCGGGTTTGTTCGATGGCTTTCGCGTCGATCGGAATGGCCGCATTTGGACGAGCACCGCGGAGGGCGTCCATTGCTATGATGTTGACGGCGCGCTGATCGGCAAGATCCTTATTCCCGAAATGGTCGCGAACGTGACTTTCGGCGGTGCCAAGCTCAACCGCTTGTTCATTTGCGGAACGACGTCCCTCTATTCGATCTACCTTACGACGAATGGCTCCAAGCTCGGTTGACGGACCTCGATTCTTGGCCACGCAGATCGCAACGCCGACATACGACGCGCACTGGCGACGCCGACGGTACAATCACCGTCATGACGGGCGCGGAGCGCGCGGCTTCGGCCGAGACGCATCATGCGCCGTGCGAGAGATCATTGCGTCCGGGTTTTGAGCGCCCGCTCTTGCTCTGCGCGGGCCACGCACTGATGGCGAGACGGCCGATCTGCGCCAGCTTCTCGCGCGCGGCGCCGTCGCGCGCCTGGACCGCAAGGCCGCGCGCCACGGCGCTGTAATAGGCGGCCAGCATGTCGCAATCGACATCTTCGGCGACGTCGCCATCCGTCACGCCCTTGCGGATGCGTGCCGCCATCGCGCTTTCCGAAAAGGCGCGATGCTCGGCCATCATGTCGCGGATATTGCTCATGCCCGGCGGGCAATGCGTGCCGGCGAGCGAGATCATGCAGCCGAGCGGATGGTCGCCGCGGGTGAACTCTTCGGCGGTCGCCTCGAACAGCCGCGCGAACGCCGTCTTCGTATTGATCGAAGGGTCATTGAGGATCGCGAAGAACCATTGGCCGGACCACTCCAGATAGGAGCGCGTCGCCTCGCAATAGAGCGCTTCCTTGCTGCCGAACGAGTTGTAGAAACTCGACGCGCTGATCCCCATCGCCGATATCAGGTCGTCGAACAACGTGCCCTCGTAGCCGCGTTCCCAGAACAGCTTCATCGCCGCCTGCAACGCCACGGCGCGGTCGAACACCGCCGGCCGTCCCCGACCGCGTTTGCTCCCCTGACCTTTCTTCCCTGTAATTATTTTTGGTGTCATCGCTCCAAAAATCCTTGAACGGCGCCTCCCCGAGTTTATTTCTAGCCGGCATATTGGAGTGCCTCCTCCAAATATCAACCCCGAAGACAACTTATCCGCTTCCGAATGACGAATGCCTGGCATCACCCCATCGACACGTTGGAGCGGCCGGCGCGTGCGGTTCGGGAGGCCGGCAATGCCGCGGCCGGATTCCAGACAGCATGGCAGGGACTAATGGACAGCCTCATGGATCAGATCAGCGATCATTCGAAGTTTGAACGAGAGCCGCTTGATGAGCCGGCGCAGCGACCGCGCCGGCGGACGTGGAGAACGGCCGCGATCGTTGCCGCGACGGTACTTGCTGCGCTGCTTGTCTATGTCGGCTTTGCGCCCCGCAGAGGAAGCCAGGCGGTGGCGCTGTCGACCCCAGCCCCGCTGGTGACGGTCAGCCGGCCCTTGCAGCACGAGGTCGATACCAGGGCTGGCTTCCTTGGACAGT
>Ga0209473_1001436_pt1 | contig 13275 bp, 12 predicted proteins | sample GraSoiAngelo_133_FD_185890 | JGI IMG/M metagenome (GOLD analysis project Ga0209473, IMG submission 185890) | Grasslands soil microbial communities from the Angelo Coastal Reserve, California, USA - 14_0929_05_20cm (SPAdes) (version 2) | ecosystem: Environmental > Terrestrial > Soil > Grasslands ...
GCGGTATTGATGAAATTGGCGGGACGGAAAAGATCGCTGTGGATGGTGATGCCGTCTGCTTCAAGCGCTGGACGCAGCTCTTCCAGCGCCGCCTCGACCTTCTGCGTCACCTTGAGCGTGTCGGCGGCATACTGTTCCGCCACGTTGAGGACCACGCCGGGTCCGCCTTGGATGCTCGCGCCGCCGATGGGCGGTTCGGGCGCGTCGACGACGTCGGCCACATTCCCCAAGGTGATGCTCGCGGCCCCTCGGCTCAAAAGGACGGTCCGGGCAATGTCGTCAGGCTTGAGAGATTGTCCCTCGGTCTGAAAGACGATTCGCTGGTTCCTGGTGTCGACGAAGCCGGCCCCCCGGACGCCGGTTGACCGGCGCGCAACGTTCAGCACGTCGTTGAGCGTCAGGTTGTATCGGATCAACTCGTCCGGATGGACTTGGACCTGGATCGAGCGCTTGTCGCCCCCGAACACCGTCACGCTGGCAACACCGGGCACGGCCAGCAGGCGCAAGCGGACCGTCCAGTCGGCGACCGTGCGCAGATCCATCAGCGAGCGCGTCTGCGACGTGAGACCGACCACCAGCATTCGACTGGTCGATGACGTGAGCGGCGTCATGATGGGCGGCTGCACGCCCTGCGGCAGCTGTTGGGCTGCAGCGGCCAACCGCTCGGCCACGACCTGCCGGTCGCGATAAATATCGCTCGACGCGTCGAAAAATACGGTCACCACGGACAGGCCCTGAATCGACGTGGAACGGAGCGTCTGAACGCCGGGCACGCCGCTGATGGCGTTCTCAATCGGACGGGTGACGAGAATTTCGACCTGCTCGGGCGTTAGTCCGACGGCCTCGGTCTGGATGCTGACCTGGGGCGGCGCAAACTCCGGAAACACGTCATACTTGGCGCGACCGAGCGCGTAGATCCCATAGGCAACCAGAACGCAGGCGAGCGCGGCGACGATACCGCGGAAGCGGATTGCGAAGGCAATGATCGCCGCCTGCGGACCGGTGGGCAAAACGGCGCTCACATTTAATCCTCGACCTGAATCTGCGCGCGGAATTCCTCGGACAGAAGCAGTTGCGCGCCCCCCGTGACGATTTCCGCTTCCTTCGGCAAATCTTTCACGATATAGCCGCCGCCCCGCGCCGGCAGGTCGGTCGCGATCTCGACGCGAATGAACTTATCTCGCGCCGTGCGCCGATACACCCAGGCTCGACCCTGCCACCAAACAACCGCCGAGGCTGGCACGCTGGCAGCTTCCATGGATTGGCCGGAGGGCAAGAAGGCGAGCACGTTCATGCCGGGCAGGACACCGCTATCGGCGGGAACGGCGTAGAAGAAGCTCATGCCCTGAATCTTCGGATCGATTCGCGTTGCCGGCGAGACGAACGTGATCGCTGCTCGCGCGGACTTGCCGGTTGCGATCGAAGCCGTGGAAGGCGGAGCTGCGAGGATCACGCCAGGCGACAGGGTGATTTGCAGGAGGAAGTCCTGGCGTTCGATCAAGCGGGTGATCATGGGCGACTCATCGATAAGCGACTTGCCGAGAACCGAACCCCATTCCTGGTATGCGGTCGCGGTGAGCGTGCGCACCTGCGCCTCCGCCACCGCCATGCTGGCCTGGTCGCTGCCGAAAGCCGCCACCGTCGCCTGCAATTGGGCTTCGGAGACAACCTGATGCTCGCTGAACAGTCTCTGCGCCCGCTCGTATGCCGGCTTTGACATCGCAAGTTTCGCCTGCGCCGTCTGGACCTGCGCCTTCGCACTGGCGTAGTTGTTGCTAAGCTCGGTCAGTCGCGCAACGTCGAGCACCATCCCGTAGCCGCGCACCTGCTCCTGATGAGTTGCGGAGGGCAGAGCTGCGGTCTCTATACCGCTCCGCCGTTGTGTCTCGGTATCAAGCGTGATCAAGGGCTCGCCGTTCTCACTGGAGACACGAATCGGCACCTTGATCGCCCGTTCGCGCCCGGCCTCGGTAGCCGCCTCGTTGCGCCCGGTGAGCACCCCCCAACCCAAGAGAGCGCCGAACGCGATCGCGGCTGCCGCGACCAGCAGCTTCACCGACCATGATCCCGCAGCTCCCTGCCACTTGCTCATTTGCTGATTCCAGGCACTCGACTATATCCAGGCTTGTCCCGGGCTCCGATGAGCCCTCGGAATGGTTATAGCCGAAAAAATCTGTTCGGTCGGGCTTGCGTACCATCGGCGCGACGTGAATCGACCCAGATGGCGTTGCCAAGCTAAGCGCCCTTCGCCGCCTTCACGATCTTCCTCATTACCTTCTTTGCCCCGCGCCTGCCTTCGTTCTCCAGCGCTTTGCGGACCCGCTTAAACTCCTCAAGTGACGCCTTGTCGGCCCGCGGGAATCGCAGGTTGAGGTCCCCCAGTGCGCTGACGATGGCGGAGCCGATCACCAAGCGCGCAAACCATTTGTGATCGGCGGGCACCACGTACCACGGCGCCACGGCGCTGGAGGTGTGCCGGACGACCTCCTGATAGGCGGCCTGGTACCTCCCCCACAGCGCGCGCTCGTTGATGTCGCCCATCGAGAACTTCCAGTTCTTGGCGGGCTCATCCAGCCGATCGAGAAAACGCTCGCGCTGCTCCTCTTTCGAGATATTGAGGAAGAACTTCAGGATCACGGTGCCGTTGCGCGCAAGGTAGCGCTCGATCGCGGAAATATCCTCGAACCGCTCGCGCCAGACGTTCTTGGTGATCAGCTTCGGCGGAATCTTCTCCTTGGCGAGTACTTGCGGATGCACCCGCGTCACCAGGCATTCTTCATAATAGGAGCGATTGAAGATGCCGATGCGGCCGCGCTCCGGCAGCGCAATCATGGTGCGCCACATGAAATCATGATCAAGCTCGTGCGACGTCGGCTGCTTGAACGAATAGACCTCGCAGCCCTGCGGATTGACGCCGTCGAATATATGTTTGACGGCGCTGTCCTTGCCGGCGGCATCCATGCCCTGCAAGATCACAAGCAGCGACCAGCGGTCCTGCGCGAACAGCTTTTCCTGGAAATCGACCAATCGCGTGCGATTGGCCTCGATGATCTTTTCGGCCTTGTCCTTGTCGAGCCCGCCCTTCTCGGCTGCATTGTGCGACTTGAGATGGAATTCGCGCGAGCCATCGATCCGAAACGGCGCGACGAAGCGATCCAGTTCAACCGCGAGCGATTGCGATGATTTCTTGCTCATGACTTCAAGGACGGCTTGCGCTGCGTTTTCAGCTTCTCGATGACGCTACCAAGAATACCCTTGGGAAGAAATATGATGAACAGCACCAGCAGCACGCCATAGACGAGGTTGTCCCAGCCGACCGCATTGGTGCCGAATCCGATGCGCAAGGTTTCCGCCAAAAGAATGGTGATGACGGCACCGATTGTCGGTCCGAACGAGACATAGAGACCGCCGACGATCGCGGCAAAGGCCATCTGCAGCGACACCGAGATGCCGCTCACCGTGTCGGGAGAGATGAACATCTGGTACTGGCAATAGAGCGCGCCGGCGAGCGCGGTCATCAGTGCGGAGATCACCGTGATCTTCAGCTTTTCGGCTGTGACGTTGACGCCGACTGCCGCGGCGGCGTCCTCGTCCTCCGAGATCGCCTCCATGGCGTAGCGGCCCATGCTGTGGTCGATCCAGCGCCAGATCAGGAGGCCCAACAGCCAGATCGAGAGCGCGATGAAGTACCAGATCACCTTGTCGTCGAATTGCAGCGCCAGCAACTGCCTGCCGCTAGTGGCGCGATCGGGCGTATAGCCGAGTGAGCCGCCGGTGTAGTCGCGCGTGGCGGTGATGACCTGCAGTACGATGCCGGACAACGCCAGTGTCACCAGCACAAAATAATGCCCGGTGATGCGGAAGCGGAAGCAGGGATAGCCCACCACGACGGCGAGCAGAGCTGCCGCCGCCATGGCGAGCGGAATGCCGAGCCACGGCGACATCCCGAGATGGTTCCACAACAGCGCCGTGACATAGGCACCGACGCCCATGAAGCCGCCGTGCCCGAGCGATACCAGGCCAAAGCGGCCCATGATCGACCACGAGGTATAGGCAAACGACCAGATCAGGATCAGCACCAGGATGTGCAGATGATAGGGGTCGCGATGGACGAAAGGCAGCGCGATCGCCGCCGCGATGCCTGCAATCCAGACCGCGCGAGACGTCTTCATCGCCGCCTCGCCAGCAGGCCGGCGGGCCGGATAAACATCATGACGATGAAGAACGCAAAGGCCAGCACGTAGCCCCATTCCAGATCGGAAAACAGCCCGCCGAGCGAGATGATCTCCGCGAACACGAAAGCTGCGATGAAGCCGCCGATGAAATTGCCGAGCCCGCCGAGCACGCAGATCAGGAAGGTGATCGGTCCGAACGACAGGCCGACAAAGGGATGCACGTCGTATTGCAGCACCAACAGGCAGGCGGCAAGGCCTGCGAGCGCGCCACCGAGCGCAGAGGTGACGATATAGAGGCGCTTCGTATCGACCCCCATCAATGACATGATCTGGCGGTCCTGCGAGATGGCGCGGATCGCGGTTCCGGTGAAGGTGCGCGTCATGAACAGGTAGACCACGACCATGCCGATCAGCGCCGCGGCAAAGGACAACAGCCGCGCGTAGCTGAAATTCATGTCGCCGAACATCAAGACCGGCAGGCGGATGCCGAGATTGCGGAATTCGATGCCAAAGGCGACCGTGGCAAAGCTCTGCAGGATGAACAGCACGCCGCCGGTGGCAAGCAGCTGGTTGATCGGCGGCGCGGTCAACAGCGGCGCGATCACGATGTAGTGCAGCGCGGCTCCCAGCGCCGCCACCAGGAGAATAGTGAGCGGTGCGGCGATCCAGTACGGCAGGCCGTATACCTGAACCATGAAATACATGCCGTACATACCGATCATCACGAGCTCGGCATAACAGATCCAGGTCACGTCGATGACGCCGAAGATCAGGTTCAAACCGAGCGCCAGCAGCGCGAGCACGCCACCCAAGAGAATGCCGTTGATGACGGCCTCAAGCAGGTAGATGTCGAAGATGTCCAGAAATGCCTGCATCGATCGCTACACCCCGAGATAAGCTTGCTTGACAATATCGGTGCGCATGATCTCCGCCGAGGTCCCCGATGCGCGGATGCTGCCGGCCTCAAGCAAGTAGGCGCGGTCCACCACGCGCAGCACCTGCTGCACGTTCTGCTCGACGATCAGCACCGTCAGCCCGCTGGTGCGAATCCGATTCACCAGTTCGAACACCTGCTGCACCACCACCGGCGCGAGCCCAGCCGACGGCTCGTCGAGTAGCAGCAGCTTCGGACTGGACATCAGCGCGCGGCCGATCGCGCACATCTGCTGCTCGCCGCCCGACATGGTGCCGGCCATCTGGTGGCGCCGCTCCTTGAGGCGCGGGAACAGATCGAACACGAACTCCAGCCGCTCGGCATATCGCGCGCGGGCGTCTTGCATGTACGCCCCCATCTTCAGATTGTCGTTGACCGTGAGCTTCGGAAACAGCCGGCGGTTTTCAGGCACGTGCCCGATGCCGAGGCTGACGATCCGATGTGCCGGCGTCGCCAGCACGTCGCTGCCCTGCATACTGATCGAGCCCTTGTTGGGGCGGATCAGGCCCGAGATCGCCCGCATCAAAGTGGTCTTGCCGGCGCCGTTCGGGCCGATCACGCCGACCGCCTCGCCCGCCTTGACCTCGAGACTGACGCAAAACAGCGCCTGAAAGCTGCCATAGCCCGCATCGACCGATTTCAGCTCGAGCATGGCTAGCCCTCCGTCCGGCGACGCGCCAGCGCTGCCGCAGCCTGCGTCGCGTCCGCATCGGTGCCGAGATAGACCTCGATCACGCGCGGGTCGCTCGCGACCTCGCCTGGCAGGCCCTCGCTGATCTTCTCGCCATGATCGAGCACCATCACCCGATCGACCACGCGCATCAAGACGCCCATGATGTGCTCGACCCAGATGATGGTGATGCCGAGTTCGTCACGGATGTTGCGCAGCATGTCGGCGGCCTGATCCATCTCGGTCTCGTCGAGGCCCCCCAGGCTCTCATCGGCGAGCAGCAGTTTCGGCCCGGTCGCGAGCGCCTTCGCAAGTTCCAGCTTTTTCAGCCCGGCGGCGCCGAGCCCGTCGACACTGGCGTGGCGGTCGGTCGAAAGCCCGACCATGGCGAGCGCGCGTTCGGCCGCCTCCTCCGCCTTCGCCCGGCTGTGCCGGCCCTGGCCGAAATATCCGGCGAGCGCCACGTTCTCGAAGATCGTCAAGCGATGAAATGGCCGGGGGATCTGGAAGGTGCGGCCGATGCCGCGGTTGATGATCCGGTGCGGCGCAAGTCCTGCGAGCTCGGCGCCATCGAACCTCATCGAGCCCGAGGTCGGCGGGAACGTGCCCGACAGCATGTTGAAGATCGTGCTCTTGCCCGAGCCGTTGGGGCCGATCAGGCCGAGAATTTCGCCCCGCTCGACTGTGAACGACACATTGTTGACGGCCTTGAAGCCGCCAAAACGTTTTACCAGGCCTTCAACTGCGAGCACGGTGGTCCGCCTATTTGTAGCTATAGGTCGTGCCCGCCGGCAGCGGCAGCACGGCTTCGCGTTGCGCCTGGCTCTTCGGCCACACCACATACGACTTGTCGTCGATATACTGGATCACGACCGGGAAGGAGCGCTCGTTTTGACCAGCCATCTGAGTGCCTTCGCCAAAGAACTTGACGCCGAAGCCGAGCATGGTGCCGCCTTCGGGCAGATCGACGTCCAGCGCCGCCTTGCGCAGCGCGTCGGGGTCGACGCCGCCGTATACCTTGATGGCGCGCGGCAGCACGTTGTTCAGGAACACGTAGGTGTTGGAGGCGGCAATTCCGACATGGGCGGAGCGGATCGCAACGCCCGGCTTGATCTTGTCGAACTCCTCGCCGACCATCTTGATGACCGGCAGCAGGGCCGGATCGAGGCCCTTGGGGTTGGCGAGCCAGATCGAGATCGGATCGGTGTTGAAGAGATAGTTGGCATCGCCGCCGAGGCCCTCCTTCAGCTTCTCGTAGACGCCGTAGCCTGCACCGTGGCCGACCAGAGCGCCGAACTTCAGTCCCTGCTCGCGTGCCTGGCGCATCAACAGTGTGATGTCCGGATTGTATCCGGTATGGAAGATCACATCGGGCCGCGCGCGCTTCAATTTGGTGACGAGCGCCGAGAGATCGGGCGCGGTGGCGGAGTAGCCTTCCTTCAGCACGACGTTAAATCCGGCCTTCTTGGCGCCGGCCTCGTTGCCCTTGGCGACGTCGACGCCATAGGATCCGTCCTCGTGGATAATGGCGACGCGCAGATCCTTGGGCTCCTTGCCGAACTTGGACTGGGCGTTCTGGGCGATGAAGTCCATCGTCATCATGCCGAACTGGTCGCCGCTCGCCTGCGGACGGAAGACATATTTGTAGTTCTTGTTGTCGAACACGGCCGAGGAAATGCAGGTGGTCATCCACATGAACTTCTTGAGCTGCTCGACGCGGGCGGCCACCGGCACGCATTGCGCCGAGGAGAAGAAGCCCAGCACCATGTCGACCTTTTCCTGCTCCAGGAGGCGCACCGACTCGTTGATGGCGACATCGGGCTTGCTCTGGGCGTCGGCATAGACCGCCTCGACCTTGTAACCCTCGACCCCGGTCTTGGCGTAATGGTCGAGCATGATCTTGGCGCCGATATATTGCAGCTCCGAACCGCCACCGGCGAGCGGCCCGGTGAGGTCGAAGATCACGCCGATCTTGATCTTCTTTGCTTGATCTTCCTGGGCGTGGGCGGAAACCGCCATCGCCTGCGCCGTCATTGCGGCCAATAGCCCAACGAGCAGGCCTGCAGCTTTGCGCTCCAGCATAAAACCCTCCCTCAAGAATTGTGCATTGCGTTTGTTGTTATCGTTGGCGCCTATCACATTGATAGCGCCAATCGATGTCAAGCCGCATTAGGTAGCAGCCGGGCCCACAGTCAGCCTGCAAACTGGCTTTCGATGAACGCCGTCACAAAGCGCGGCATAGCTGCGGTCAGATCGCTTGCGCTCCGCACCAGATGAATTGCCGATAGTTCGGGCATTTGTTGTCCGGCGAGATTGGCCTCGATCCGCCGGCGCAGGGCTTCGCCCGGCATGTCGACTTGCAATATCCTGATCATCGCCACCGCCCGGCCAGCGAGGACGCAATCCCAATGTGGGCTGGCCCGGTAATCCGCACGCGGGATGCCGGTTTCTTCTTCCACCTCGCGCCCAACGCTGCCTGCGATATCGACCGCGCCGTCGCGGATATCGGCGAGATCGGGTGTGCCGGATGGAAAATAAATCCGCCCGGCATTCGCGGTATGCTGGCCCATTTCGCCCATGACGAATGCGCCGTCGCGGCTACGCAGCGCGCCCATGCCAAAACCGTTGAACACGCTCTGGTCCGGAAAGCCACCGTCGCGCCACGCCAGGAAACTGGCAAAATCAGTCTCGAAGTACTCGGCGCGCAAGCGTTCTCCGGCAAGGACCGGATTGCGCCCCAACAGCACACGTCCGTTCCAGATCTTCGGCTTCTCACGCTGCTTCGCCGCGAAATGTGCATCGATGTCAGCGCGCCGCTCGGTCGCGTATGGCCACGGCCATGGCCGCACGGGCAGATCAAGCGCGGTGATACGATGGATGCGAGGATCTGTCATCGTGCCTGAATGCGCTATTTCGCGTTCATCCCCGTCGTCTTGGCCTGCTCGACAAATCGGTTGGTGTAGGTCTTGGCTACGTCGATATTGGCCTTGGCGACCTCGGGCGAGCTTTCGCTGAACACCGCAAGCACCGCATCCGCTCCCTTCGGATCCATCTTGCCGGTTTCTGAATACATGGGAATCGTGTTCTTGAGCGCTGCGAGGTAGAGTTGCGTGTTCTTGCCGACCATCTCGTCGGGCATCTTGGCCATGATCTCTTCCGGCGTATGCGCGTGAATCCACGCCAGCGTGCCCAGGATCGCGTTGGTCAGCGCCTGAGCCTCCTTCTCATGCGAGGCGACCCAGGCCGTCGTCGAGTAGAGCGCGCCGCCCGGATATTCGCCGCCAAAGGTCGCGAGCGTGTCCTGCTGCGTTCGGGTATCGGAGAGGATGCGAAGGTCCGGGTGGCTGCCCTGCAGCACGGTGACGGACGGATCGAGCATCACGGCGGCGTCGATCTGGCCCTGCTCCATGGCTGCGACCGCAGTCGCGCCGAGACCGACGCCGATCACCGAGGCGCTCGTGGGATCAAGGCCGTTCTTCTTCAGAAGATACTTTAAGAAGAAATCGGTCGAGGAGCCCGGCGCGCTGACGCCGACCTTCTTGCCGGCGAGATCCTTGATCGATTTGATCTCGCCATTGTGCGAGGGCGAGACCACCAGCACCAATCCGGGATAGCGGTCATAGACGACAAAGGCCTGCAGCTCCTGCTTTTTCGCGGCGAGGTTGACACAATGGTCGAAATAGCCCGACACCACATCGGCGCTGCCGCCGAGCACGGCCTTGAGTGCGTCCGAGCCGCCCTTCAGGTCGACCAGTTCGACGGCAAGGCCGGCCTTGTCGAACTCACCGAGCTGCTTGGCGAGCACCGTCGGCAGATAGCATAGGCACGCGCCACCGCCGACGGCGACCGTGATCTTGCTTTGCGCGGCGGCGAGAGAAGAGGTCAAAACCAGCGCCGCCAGCGCCCCGGCCAGCCTGCCGAACATCTTTCTCATCGTTTTCCTCCATCGGTTGGCGGCACGATAGAGTAGCCTGCGCCCTTTGAGAAGGACCGCCGAACAGCCCTTAGTGTTACCCTTCAACCGCCGCTGGCCGCCAACTCAGCAGCCCTCGCTGCACCACGATCACTGCGGCGACCAGCTCCAGGGCGATGCAGAGCGCCAAGGCTGCATCATAGTCGCCGGTCCAGCCGCGAACCATGCCGACAAATACCGGACCCAACGCGCCAACGATTCCGCTGATGGCATTTGACAACCCCATGACGATGACAAAACTTGCGGCACTGAACTCGCGATGAATGATCAGCGGCGGCAAGGCAATGAGGTTGCCGACCGAAAAGCCGAACACTGCACAAGCAGCCAGGACAATGGGAACGCTGTCGGATTGCAGGATCGTCAAGAGCGCCGCCGCCTGGCTCACAAGCGACGCGGCGGTGACGAGCCGCGGATCGAACCGGTCGACGACCATGCCAAGGCCGAGGCGGCCGACGATCGCCATGAACGTCATAACCGAAACCGCAAACCCCGCGCTGGCACGGCCGATCTTCGGTTCAAGCAGCACGATCTGGTGCACGATGAAACCGATCTGAGCCAGCAGCGCAAGCGCAAACGGGATCGAGATTGTCCAGAGCGCCATGCTGCGCATCAGCTTCGCACGCGATACCTCGCCCGGAGCGGACGCAATTCGAGATTGCGAAGAATCATTGGCCTGCGCCTCGGGCGAACCGGCGGCGGACGGCGGGCCGATCCAGGCGACGGCGACAGGTACAAGGACGGCAACCATGACCGCCATCGCGGTCAGCATCGCGGCCGCAAAGCCGAACCGTTCGACAAGAAGCACGAGCAAGGGCGTGACGACGACCCCGCCGGAACTGGCGCCCGTGAATGCAAGGCTGATGGCAAGGCCGCGACGGCGGACGAACCAGAGACTTACGACCATGGCAATCACCACCGTCCCCATGCCGACCCACCCGAGAGACATCAGAATGAAGGCGACGTAGACGTGCCAGGGAGTGGTCGCCCAAGCGAGCAGCGTCATCGACGACGCCAGGGCCGCAATTCCGAGCAGAACGAGCCGCCTGGGACCCAGCCGGGCCACGAGTTCGTTGGTAAAGGTCGCGAAAGTGTTGGCTAGCAAGAAGGACAAGGTGCTCGCGCCCGAGATAAGGGCAGCCGGCCAGCCGTTCAGACGTTGCAATTCGGCAAGGTAGACGCCGTGGCCGTAAAGACCAAAGCCAAAGAGAAACAGCGCCATGAGGAAACAGGCGAGCACGACGCGCCAGCCGGCATAGCGCAGCGACGCCTCATCCAACGGGCTTGGCTCGTGCGAGGGGATCATCTGCTTTCGGCCCGAGGCCATCAGTTGCACGGCCCGGCTTCATGCGCCCTTCGCTCGCGGAAGGCAAATAACGATTGACCAGACGACTGCAATAAAAGCGCGACACCTGATGGCGTCGCTCAATCTCGTACCGCCGGCCGCCACACCAGAAGCCGCCGCTCGACCAATGTCACGGCCATGTCGATGAGGATGACGAAGGCGGAGAGCACGAACATGCCGGCGAACACGCCGGCCACATCGAACACGCCTTCCGCCTGCTGGATCAGGTAACCGAGGCCGGCCGCCGATCCCAGATATTCGCCGACCACGGCGCCGACCACCGCAAATCCTACCGAGGTATGGAGCGAGGAAAACATCCAGGACAGCGCCGAGGGCCAATAGACGTGGCGCATCAATTGCCGCTCGCTCATGCCGAGCATGCGTCCGTTGTCGAGCACGGCGGCGCTGACTTCCTTGACGCCCTGATAGACGTTGAAGAACACGATGAAGAATACCAGCGTCACGCCGAGCGCGACCTTGGACCAGATGCCAAGCCCGAGCCAGAGCGTGAAGATCGGCGCCAGCACCACGCGCGGCAGCGCGTTGATCATCTTGACATAGGGATCAAACACCGCGGCGACATTCGGCTGGCGCGCGAACCAGAAGCCGACCATGACGCCACCGAGCGAACCGATCGCGAAGGCCAGAATCGATTCCCATAAGGTGATCACAAGATGCTTCCAGATCACGCCGGAGGAAAACCATTTGACGATCTGGCTCAAGACATCGACCGGGTTGGAAAAGAAGAACGGCGGCAGCAGCATTTTTCCGAACACCGGCACCGAGGCGAAAAATTGCCACAGCGCCAGCCCAACGATCGCGACCAGCAACTGCAATGAGAGGAGCCCGATCCTCGACATGCCTCAAGCTCCTCTCATTTCTGCCGGTTTGTCCGGGATCAAGGCTTGGAGAAGGTGCCGACCAGGCTGGTGGCGGCCTTGGCGTGGCCGTCAAGCGCCTTGAGCAGCTCTTCGCGGCTCATGCCCGCCTTCAACGCAGCCGGCTCGAGATCGGTAGCCATCAGGGTGAAGACGTAATGATGCGGCGGACCGGGCGGCGTGCAGGGTCCGAAATAGCTCGGCAGCTTCATCGTGCTCTCCCCGCCGACATACTTTTCGCCCGGCTTTGCCGCCTCGCTCTCGGCAAATCCGGTGACCGAGAGCGGAATGCCATAGGCCACCCAATGGTTGACGCCGCCGGGCGGACGGCCATCGATATCAAACATCAACAGCGCATAGCTCTTGGTCCCCGCCGGCGGGTTCGCCCAGGACAAGGCCGGCGAAACGTTCTCGCCGACGCAATCGGGGTTGGACTTGGCGTTGCCGGCAAACTTTGTCGCCAGCCGCTCGCCGTCCTTGAAGCCTGTCGAGGACAACGTGAACACGCCTTGGGCGTTGGCGCCTGGCGCGCCGCCGGCCGCCATGAGAGCGACAGTCGCGGCCAGAATAGAACTGCGGATCAACATGATGCTCACCTTTTTGATTGTGTTTCTGAATGGCTTTCCCGGCATCGGCATCGAGATCACCCGGCGCCCGATTGCGCGTAGCCCTTCAACACTTCAGCCTTCAAAACACTCCAAATCTCACGATGAAGTGAGTGAAATTCCTTATCGAGCCGGGCCTCGAAAATATCGCGCGGCCGCGGTAGCGGCACGGACCAGTCGCCGATGATGCGCGCGCTCGGCCCCGCCGACATGATCACGACGCGATCGGCCAGCGCGATCGCCTCCTCGAGATCATGGGTGACGAACAGCACCGCCTTGCGGTCGGCATTCCACAAGTCCAGCAAGAGATTGCCCATGATCTGCCGGGTCTGGGCATCGAGCGGTCCGAACGGCTCGTCCATCAAGAGGATCTTTGGGTCGCGGATCAAAACCTGCGCCAGGCCCACGCGCTTGCGCTGGCCGCCCGAGAGCATATGCGGATAGCGATTGGCGAAGGCGGAAAGTCCGACGGATTTGAGCCAGCCCTGCGCACGTTCGAGCGCCTGCACGCGCGCCGTGCCGGCAATTTCAAGGCCGATGGCGACATTGTCGATCGCGGTCTTCCAGGGAAACAGCGCATCGGCCTGGAAGAGATAGCCGGCGTCCTCGTTCAACCCGGTCAGCGGCGCATCGAAAATCCGCACCGTCCCCGACGCCGGCCGGCGCAGGCCTGCCGCCACATTCAGCAAGGTCGATTT
>Ga0209473_1001439_pt1 | contig 13270 bp, 12 predicted proteins | sample GraSoiAngelo_133_FD_185890 | JGI IMG/M metagenome (GOLD analysis project Ga0209473, IMG submission 185890) | Grasslands soil microbial communities from the Angelo Coastal Reserve, California, USA - 14_0929_05_20cm (SPAdes) (version 2) | ecosystem: Environmental > Terrestrial > Soil > Grasslands ...
GCTGGTGATGGTGCCGGTTGTGCTCACCGAGCTCTTAAGCGACCCAAAGCTTCCTTCCGATGTAGCCGAAACAATTTCAGAAGTACCTCTCATCGAGCTCGCGCCTGGTTACTGGCAAAGGGCAGGAGCGTTGCGAGCTAAAGTGCTGGCAAAACGCCGTAAGGCCCGTCTCGGCGATGCGCTGATTGCGCAGAGCTGTATCGACCAGCGCATCCCTCTCATTACGCGCGATCGCGACTTCAACGCCTTCGCCGCCGCTGCAAATCTGGATCTTGCGCTCGGGGCAGGGACACACCGACCCTAAGCCTCGAGACTGTCCGGAACATTATCTTTCGGGCAAGCGTCGGGCACCCGGCTACCGCACGCCATGACGCGCACTGTCGAGACGTCTTCCGGCCCAAAAGAGGTCACGATGACGGATGGCTACCGCATCCTGATTGCCTATCAGAATGAGCCATTCGTGAACCTCAAGGCGGAACAATTCGACAAAACACGCTATTCCACCGACAAGCAGTCGCTGATCGACTCACTCGAGTCGTCCGCGAAGGACAGTCCTAATATGGAATCGGAGAAACCAACGAAATCCAAAATGGGCCGTTTTGAAAGCTATGCAATCAATCGAACCAAGCTGGAAGGTGGCGTGCTCAGTACCTATCTCTGGTTTGATGACTCAGACGCCCAAGTGCTGACCGCGTACATCCTGAACGATGAGCCGGCCGCACGCAAATTCAAAACCATCGATGAGTATCGCAACCTCCGCGATCGCCTCCTCCAGAAACTCAGCGGCTGCGACGTTCATTAGCGTGGCTGCCGGCCAGGGCTCAATGCCAGCATGGATAGCGCAGCCTGCGAAAACCGGCGCAGAGTGCGGCGCCCGGCAGTCGTGAGTAACCCACGCTCTTGCTCTTACTTCCTTCTTGAATTACGTTTCGACTCGTGTCCCAAATACGGAAACAACATCAGAGGCTGGAGTCCTCGACGTCATTCTCACTCACCCTCCGAAAAGCGCGAGGATAGGGCACCCACTCTTTCGGTTCGTCAGCACACCAAACCTCAAGACTATTGAATCAAGGATGGGGTACCCCGGCGAACACCACCTCGGGAAAGGCTGAGCCACCCGCTTAGGGTCCATGGCGTGGGCTGTCAGACAAAACAAAACGCAGAACCGAAGTACCACACATGCACGTAATCCCACCCTCGCCAAAACCACGCGAGGGGCATTGTCTGGAAGTCTGATGCAAAAACCGAAACGGGAAAAGACTGGCCACCCGCCAGGATGTTATCAGGCTTGGCGGCCTCGAAAACGGTGACTTCTTAAGAAGAGTGCTCCATCCTTTAAGAGGAGGTTAGCCGGCTTGGAGGATCGGCGTAGCCGCCAGCGCGAGATTGGCCGATCGGATCTTGGTGCCAATCCAAACGATGTAGAGCCCAAGGCCGACGAAGAGCAGCCCGATTAGGAAGAAGAGGATCAGGGGCACTCCGAATACCGCAAGAAGGCCGCCCAGGACGAAACACAGCATACTCGAGCCCTCGTGTACTGATCCAGTAGTGTCGTTTCGTATCGCGTACGCCCGAAACGTTCCCTTGGAGTCCTGCCCAGCCGCCACTACCAAATCGCCATCACTAAGACTTGCGCCATCCCGGGACTTGAAGAGGACCGCTTGGTTAGCAATGCGGAAGGACCAGGCATTCGCGCTGGTTATCTGCCCGGTTCCTCGTGTGATTTGGCCGTGGGTTTCCGTTGTCTGTTGGACATGGGTCAACCGACCCTGAATGACTTTGCTTGCCATTGTTAGTCTCCTATTCAGCTATAGCGAATATTTCTGCATTCGGTGATGGACAACTGGACCGAGCGGCTGGTTCGTGAGCTTTCGGAACCGAATATTTACTTAGAGCACATGGTTCCCTACATAGCCAAGCGGCGTCTGTGAGGGCATCATGCGTATGACTTCTGCCATGAAGGGACCAGCATTGTAGCAATGTGTGTTCCCGTTACACGAGTACACCCGTAAGGACGCGGCGACCGGGGACACGGAAGCGTCTCCTGAAACATCGGGGTGCACGGTTGCTGCCTTCCGGGATCCGGTGCTGTTGCCTAGGTCGGTGAAATCAACGCTGTACTCCCGAATGGTGCGGACTTGCTGGTTGGGCGACACCTCCAACTGTGCGATGGATAGATCGAAGTTGAATGTCATGCCAATCGGATCGTTGAGAGCATTGGCCCCGTGAGGCCGTGCCAATATGAAACTCGCGTTGCTGGAAGCGCCAGAGGTCAAGACGAACTGCGGGTCGGCCTTAACCCGGTTAACCGTCCCGATTCCCTTGGCGCCGTTTCCAACATATGCTTCGTAGTTTTGATCGTAGCGTTTGCCGTTGTCATCGGTGATCACTCCCGACCCGGCGACGTAGGCAAGAATGAGCGGCTGGTTCGTGAGATTTCGGAACCGAACATTTACTTGGAGCACGTGGAACCCACCAAGCGTTTGCGAGGGCGTCATGCCTATAACTTCTGCCATGAAGGGACCAGCGCTGTAGCAACGTGCTTTCCCGCTACACGCGTCTACCTGCGACGACGCGGCGACCGGGGACACGGGAGCATCTCCGGAAATGCCCGGCTGCGCTGTTGCCGCCGTGCGGAATGAGGACCCCGATAGCGCACCATCGGAAGCAGGTGGCGACGCGAATGCCGCCGTCGTAGGACGTGCCGCAGAAGCGCCCGAGATCAGGCTGACACTCACGCGAGGCGGTTGCTTGCTCATCATGCGAATCACCGGGAACAAGATGCTCGTCAGCGCAAACAGGCTCACGCCAACTCCCAGGGCTATTTTCTTTCTACGACCCTGAAGGAAATCAGTTTGCGCTCGAAACCGATCGACTCTTGCAGGCAGCACCGGAATCTCTTGTTCGTTTTTCTCCACTTTCTCTACCGCCGGAACAGTCGGCTCGGGACGAGTGGCAGTAGGAAGAGGTGGTGGAGTGGCCGGGGGGACAGGACTGTCGATGGCTCCTTTCCCCCAGGTGTGCTGAGCTTCAATCAAGCTCAGCTCCTGGATCAACGCATTGGCGTCGGCGGGGCGCTGGTCCCGTTGCTTTGCCAGCATACGCAACACCAGAGCATCCACATCGGCGTTCCCCTGCAGCGCAGGATTGAAGACGCTGGGAGGTGGCGGCACCTGGTCCAGGTGCGCGCGCAACCAGCCCTCGGCGGAGTGCGCATCAAAGGGCGAGTGGGCTGCCAGCATCTCGTAAAGTGTCATGCCCAGAGCGTAGATGTCGGCGCGGCCGTCGAGCTCGCTGGCCGCCATCCCCTGCCACTGCTCGGGTGGAGCGTAGGCCGGGGTCAGCAGTGGGCACGAACTGACAATGGCCGAGCCTTCGCGCATGGCCACGATGCCGAAGTCGAGCACCTTGGGGATGTCGCGGCCACTGGCATCACGCGCCAGCAGGATGTTGTCAGGCTTGATGTCACGGTGGACCATCCCCAGCGCGTGCGCCGCGCCGAGCGCCTCTGCGACGCAGCGGGTAATCCAGAGTGCACGGGCAAGCGACAAGGGTGCGCGCGCGGCGGAGATCAATTGCCGCAGGCTCACGCCTTCCACGAATTCCATGGCAATGAACAGGTTGCCATCATCGGCCTGGTCGAGGTCGTCCACGTGGACGGCGTTGGGGTGGCGCAGGCGGCGAGCTACCTGCGCTTCATTGCGGAAACGTGCGATGAACTTGAGATCCCGCGCATATTGCGGATCCATCACTTTGAGCGCGCGGATTTCCTCCAGGCCGATGTGCATTGCCTTGTAGACGGCACCCATCGCGCCGCGTCCGATCTTAGCGATGACACGGTACTTGTTGGCAACCACTTGCCCCGGTATCCACTCCGTGCTGGTCATCAGCCGCGCGTTGTCGGTCGAACACGTAGTCTGCTCGTCCGTGTACTCAGTGCAGCAGATCGGGCATCGCTTCATAGACACCGCAAGTTAGCCATCGAATTTTGCTCATACGCCCAGTGACGCTGTTTGGGTGATAGTGGATGGGTGATTTATGGCGCGGACCATAATGATCCACAAGACTGCATACCTGCTCGTTTGCAACGCTACTTAATGCTGAGGATTTGCTCTGACGGAGTACTGCGCGTGGCCGAGGATGAGCAAGTGCAACACCTGCGATCAGCAGCGATGCGCGACGCATACTTGTCTCCTATTGCCAGTTGAGTATTCGATTTGATTCTTTTGTGCCCGGGAGCCGGGATTGCGCCTCAGAGGGTGTGCGCTGCTTTCTGGAATGTGCTCTTCGGAGAGGTAGGGCGCATTCTCCGCCTCTATTATGACCCTGTCAACAATAAAAGGTAACTACACGTCAGAACTGACCTGACGAGAGATTGAAACTTTCCAACGCGGAATCTGGCAATCGAGGTTGCTGGCATCTTCTGTGTTTCGAAAGACCAAACGACAACAGCCTGAGTCTAATGGCCGCATTGGAGAAGCGCACCCTGCGAAAACCGAGGCTGTTACGAAACTCAATAATTTTGTTACCTATGGTGGTCGCAGTCCAGGCGAAGCGCAATATGTTGTGGTTTCAAAAGAGGAATTTCGAGTTTTGTAACAGCCTCAAACCGCGCAGAGTGGGGCACCCCCATCTACCAGTCCCATAACAGGAATCAAAGAAACGAAATAAGGGTGTGCCACCCGGCGAGTGCTGCTGTTTGGTCATCAGGTCCGAAGTGCTGAGCCGGATGCCGATCCAAATTCCCCCGCCAACTCATGGATTGTCGGAGTAAGCCCAACGTCGCTTCAGTTAGTCCTCAAAAAGTATCCCAGGGCTCAGTCTGCTCCCTTCCTTCCGTATAGACCATCCCACCAAGGAATGCTTCTTCATTGGCTTTGAACGTTAAGACCGCAGCTTGCCCCAGAATAGCTCGATTAGACAGCAATTGTGTCGTAAACGTACGAGCCTCGGCTGATTCGTATTGAAGCTCGTCCCGAGCCGAAATCGCAATGCCATGTTGGGCGCACCAACGGACTGCCTGCTCTCGTGTAAACCTCTACATCCGTTGTTTCCTCGGTTCACTACAATACGCACCACTACATAAGGTACGGGGGACGAAAGGGTACAACTGCCGAGCCTCTTCTCCGTGCCTCCGTGTCTCCGTGGTGAAAAGGTCCTCACGCCCAGCAACTATCTTCCCAACATTGCCAATCGATCTTTCCGCAACCTCGCGACTACACCTGCATTGCGATCGGCAACTTCGCTGATGCGATACTCCACTGACGAGCCCATCACTACTGCTGCTTCTGACGGCGTGAGCTTGTACTCATCCATCAGCCAGCGTGTGAGGCGGCCGGTCGCTTCGCGAAAGGCGTCGTCGAGCGAACCGGCGAGTGCCATGGCTTCGAAGTATTGATCCGTCTCGACGAAGGGCGTGCTTAGCTTCTTGTCTTTGAGGACCTCGACAGTGAACTCCACGTCCATTGACGTCTCCAGCGCATTTCCGTTCAGCTCGCCATCGCCCTGCAGGGCGTGCCCGTCCCCAACATAAAGGAGAGCGCCGGCGATGTTGATCGGTAGATAGACAATGGCGCCTTCGCCGATCTCGTTGTAATCCATGTTGCCGCCGAAGCCGCCGGAGTCGCCGGTGGGCACGGGCTGGCCTGTTGTGCCGGGCGCGGTCGCTACGCAGCCCAGCATCGGTTTCACCGGAATGGCGAAGCGGCTCATGTGCTCGCCCGGCTTTTCAGGCATTGCCAATCCGCGCTCGCGGTCGAGCTTCCAGCGTACTTCGCCCGGCTCATACTTCATCTCGCGCCCGAGACTCGCGTCGGCGGCACGGGGAACCAGAAAATCATCGCTCCCCGCCCAATCGCGATTCAGACGCACGCGATTCAGTTTTACTTTGAGGATATCGCCGGGCAGAGCGCCGTCGATAAAGAACGGTCCCGTTTCGGGATTGCCTCCGAGCACGCGAGCTGCGCCCTTTTCGTCTTTGCCCGCTGCATCGACGGTCGTCGTATGAACGCTGTCGCCAGATTTGATGTGCAGCACCGGCTCGATGAACGGCGAGAATGCGCGGTGGAACTTCGTGGGGACAAACTCATGACGCTGCGGCGGTGCTGGCGTGATTGCAGGCACCCGCCGCGCCGCCCATTTCGCCGGAATTCGCAGTTCCGGTTTGGGACCAAAGACCTGCGCTGTACCCGACATCCCATCGGCGGTAATCGTGCCCTCGTACTCGCCATTTGTCTCTTTCTCCTGGCGTGTGACGAAGTGGACGCCGTTGCCAGCGATGGTGCCCTCGATCTCCGAACGCCCGCGGCCACGCATCGAGCCCGTCAGCTTGCCGCCCTCGGACTTGAGCGTGAGCACCTGCTGCAGGGGCGTCCCAAATATGTCAAGCGTGACCAGCCACTCGCCCACAGGCGAAGGATTGGATTGCGCAGCGCCGAGCTGCGCAGCCAGCAAAACCAAAACGGCACAGGTGAAGCGCACGATGGGAAGAGTCGACTTTGACATGCGCGTTGTTGAGGAGCTCTTGCGGGGAATATGTATCGGATCAAGTATGGCACAGCCGGGTGCTCCACCCTTTGGTTCTGGTTTTGTTGATGAACCCACAACCTGGGGTGGCCGATCCTTTCCATTTCGGTTGTTGCTTCGGACTTCCACGATCTGGGTGCCCCATTCTCGCGCGGTGTTTGCGCGAGGGTGGGAGTAGGAAGACATCAATAACTCGCGCAATTGACTCGCTGTTGTTGGATAGCCGTCCCACAAAGGGCTACTATCGTTAGCATAGATGACGCGGACTGTTAGACAAGACAGGAAGCAGAACCGAAGTATCACACACCTCCACGTAATCCCACCCTCGCGAACACCGCGCGAGAGTAGGGCACCCTTTGTCTGGCAGTCCAATGCAAGAACCGAAACGGGAAAGCTGGGGCTCCCCGGCGTTTCGTGTGAACAGCAAGTTAAAGGAATTGAGGAGGTATCTCGTGAAACGAAGTGCGGTTCTTGTACTCTTCTGCTTGTTCTTTGTAGTCCCCGCAGTAGTCCCCGGCCAAGCCCAAACTGCTGACCACTTTTTTAACTCCAATGGCGTGAAGATCAGATATCTCATGGCGGGCAAGGGAGAGCCGGTCCTCCTCATCCATCCTTTTGCAGCTAGTGCCGAAATATGGGAGCCGGTCACGAAAGACCTCGCGCAAAACTATCAGGTCATTGCGATGGACTGTCGAGGCCACGGCAAGAGCGAAAAGCCACACGATCCGAAGCAGTATGGGATCGAAATGGTGAACGATGTGGTCCGTCTCATGGATCATCTCGGGATAAAGAAGGTTGCCCTTATTGGCTATTCGATGGGCGGCTCAATCGCAATGAAAATGTTGACGGTTCATCCGGACCGGATTCGAATGGCCATCATCGGCGGCAGCCTCGGGTTCACGAAGTACGAATCCGAACACGAGGAAGTGCCGCTCCTGGGGCCGAGTCTTTTGAAGGGCATGCCACTCTCCGAGGCCATGATCGCTAGCGCGCCTCCGGATTGGCCGAAACCCGGGGCCCAGCAACGCGAAATGATGAAGAGAATGGACGCGGGTCAAGATTCGATTGCACTCGGCGCTGAGACAGTCAGCCACGAGGGTTTGTGGGTAGCCGACGAACAACTCAGAGCTATTTCAGTACCGACTCTCGTGATTTATGGGGGTAACGACCGTCCGGCGTTTTACGAGGAAGCGAAGAGTCGGTTTCCAAACTTACAGTTCAAGAAGATTGAAGGCGCCGGTCACGGGCCGGCAATGCAAAGCCCGGAGTTTCTGAAGGACATTCGGGAATTTCTCGACCAGCATGCAGCTGTTTCGGATCTGCTTCCCTCGGATTCGCCGGCGGCGCATCAATTTCCCATTTTCAAATCGGCACAGATTTTAACGCAAGAATAGGGCTGGTCAGGCTGTCCCTCTTTCCCCCCTCTTTCCCTCTCCCTCTTTCCCCAACCGAAAGGTGGGGCACTCGGCAATAGCTTCGGCCATCCAAACTGATGTTTTACCGGGCTTGGCTTCCTAATTCTTGTACGCCAGTGCGATGAACAAGATCTTGGAAGCGAGGGACGGAACGCAGAGGATCGAAACTAGGCCGCAGGAGGACCCCTGGGTTAAAGCGTTCCTCGTACCCTCGCTGAACCCAGGTCATCGCCTGTTCTCGATCACCCAGAGCGGTATAGATCATGGCAATCTCTGCAGCATTCGAGTAGGTTTGAGTCGCGCGTTTTTTGAGATCGTTGAGTAGCTGTATTGCCTCATTGCGTCGTCCGGACGCGGCGTAGGCACGGGCAAGATTGGCCAGGCATGTCGGGCTGCCTCCTGAAAGTTGGATCGCTCTTTGAAATTCTGCGATCGCCTCGCTGGGCATCCGTTTTTCCAAGTAGGCCTGCCCCAATTGATTGTGAGCGAGCGCAAAGTTCGGATCCATTGCAATCGTCTTGCGACTCTGTTCTATCGACTCGTCGTAAGAATGGGTAATGAGAAGGAGTTCTGCCAAATCAGCATTAATGATGAGCGATAGAGGATCTAAGCTTTCCGCTTTTCGCATTTCGGCGTCGGCTTCGTTATACCGTCCGAACAGAGCGAGGTGCCAGGCATACCAATGGTGGGCAGTCGCGTAATTGGGATTAAGCTTCATGCCCCGCTGAAACTCTATCTCTCCGGATCTTAAGTCCCAATCGAACCCGTCCAAACAAAATGCAAGCGAGATATGAGCTTCGCCGAGTGTATTGTCCAACTCCAAAGCTTTGATCGCAGCGGCCTTCGCTTTGGGTAATGCATCCTTGGAAGTCATTACTGCATACTGCCAGTCACCCAACAACGCGTACGTGTCTGCTAGTCCGCTATAGGCCTGTGCGTAGTTGGGATCTTTTGCGATCGCCTGATCAAAATAGTCTTTCGCCATCTTCAAACCGGCGGCCGTGCGTTTGTTCCAGAAATAGCGTCCTTTGAGATAGGATTCGTAAGCCTCCGGATCAACCACCTTCACATTTCTTAGCACGGCCTGTTCGTGCGGTGTCAGGTTAATGCGGACCTCGTCCGCAATAGCTCGCGCTACTTGGCCCTGGAGTGCTAACGTATCGCGCAAATCACCTTCATAACTCTTGGCCCACAAATGCTTATCTGCAGGCGCCTGGATCAGCTGCGCGGTGATGCGGACCTGGTTTCCAGAACGCAGGACGGTTCCTTCCACCACGGCGTCCACTTTCAGTTCACGCGCGATCTCAGGTAAGGGCTTACGTGCGCCTTTATAGGTCATCACCGAGGTTCGGGAAATCACGCGCAATGCGCTGATTTGACCAAGATCGGTGATTAGTTCGTCCGTCATACCATCAGCAAAATAATCCTGCGAGGGATCGGCAGAGAGGCTCTCTAGTGGAAGTACCGCCAAAGAATGAATCGACGACGGTCGACTTCGCGAGCGAAGCGTCCATAGCACCGACGCTGCCAAAGCTGCGACCACAACCAGAGCGAAGGCTTTCCAAACAAGAGACCGGGGCGACCGCCGGCGTACGGTGGCTGTCGTAGCCAATCCTGCGGAGTTTAGCTTTTGCGCGGGATCAGAATCTGTCTCCTCTAGAACGGCTACGTCCACAATGAATCGATAGCCTCGACGGGCCACCGTCTCTACGAAACGCGGATTGTCGGCTGAGTCTCCAAGCGCATCGCGAATCTTGTTGACGGCTTTGTTGAGTCCGTGGTCGAAATCCACGAACGTATCGGCTGGCCAGAGTTTGTTGCGCAGTTCGTCACGACTCACGACTTCTCGCGGTTTGAGCACCAGCATCTCCAGAACCTGGAATGGCTGCTGCTGCAACCTGATTCTTAGGCCGCGCTTGCGAAGTTCCCCTGCTCGAAAATCGACTTCGAAGACGCCAAACCGAAGATGTCCGGAACCTTGACTGGGTGGTTCCATGGCGGGCGAGTGTATCACCGTATCGGCGTCGAGGAAATGGAGCAGGGGACAACCCCCGCAAACCCTCGTGTTTTGTGGGCGTTAGCTGGGGATCCCAGTTTCCTGGGAATAGGACCGGCAGACCATTGCCGTAGATCTGCAATCCGAGCAGAGTTGCGCCATCGTCTGCTGCTGGAATGCGATTCCGGCATTAAACGAGCCACTTTGAGATTCAAGGATGACGGAAAGTGCGTCGCAAGCAGACGGGGAGAGTACGCATGATATCGACAAACGGTAGCGGAAGATTTGAAGCCACGATGCTTCCGCATCTCAACGCAGCATACACGTTGGCGCGATGGCTGACCGGCAATGTGCAAGACGCTGAAGATGCGGTTCAGGACGCCTACCTTCGGGCTTTCCGGTTCTTTAACGGCTTCCGGGAAGGCAATAGCCGCGCATGGCTGCTCCAGATTGTGCGCAATACGTGCTATACGCGGCTGCGCGAAAAGCTTCCACAGGGGTCGTTCACGACGCTCCATGATGATGAAACAGAGATAGAGGTGCGCGCTTTGGGAACACCCGAAGTGCTCGCAATCCGGACCGCCGATGTCCAGCTTGTCAGAACGGCCATTCAAGAGCTGCCGATCAAATATCGTGAGGTTCTCATTATGCGTGAGATCGAGGGTATGTCTTATTCCGAAATGGCCAAGGTTTTGGACATACCCATGGGTAGTGTCGCGTCGACGCTGCTTCGCGCACGCGAACGGCTGAAGAAACAGTTGATCAAGAGTACGAGACGGCGGCCCTCGCAAGAACTTGTATCTTGCCGATGAGTTCAGCTGCTCGGGCATTTTGGTATCGCGTCACCACAATTGCATCGAAACGCTAACAGCAAGGAAGCAGAATTATGACGTTAGAAATTGTTTGGCGTAATCCAATTCCGACACACAGAACAAGAAACTCGATACAGCGAGTTGCACAAGAGGAGCGACTCGCAGTGTACGTGGTCTTAAATGCGGAAGGGACAGGGCAGTTTGAAGTACTTTTTGGCGGTGCCGCGTGAAAAGGGAGAGAACTGAAATCTGGCATAGTAAGTTCTCTGAGCTGCTCGCACTCGTTACTGCGTTGTTTCTTCTCACGACCATCTCGGTTGCACAGGAAGGATTAGCAATTCGCAGCAACGTGAACCAGAAATCGCCGAGTGCTGAAGCAGGCAAAGTCTATCTTTCCGCGTGCGCTGCGGTTCAACGGGAATTCGGAAGCAGCCATGATCTCAGGCCCCGGGTCACGCTGGTTCTGGGCGTCGAAAAACACGGGGAAGGTGTGGACGTCGATAGCCGAGAGATCAGGCTCGTCAAATGGAACCGCTACATGTTTGCGCAAGGGGTAGTGATATTGGCATTTGAGGAACTCATGCCGAAAACACAAGTGCTCCTTGTCGCAAAGCGCGCCGTAGCCTGGTCGGACGCGACTGTTGACGTTGGGCAGATTGCAAAGTAACCGTCGCCGCAACGATAGCTCCAGAACTAAATATTCGACGAGCACAGCGAAAGGAGAACTCTGCATTGAAAGCCCAGAGAAACAACGCGACAGCTGACTCTGCTGAAATGGAACTTGTCCGCGCCGCTAAGCGTGGAGACCTCGATGCATTTGATCAGTTGGTACAGCGAAACAGCGGCCCCATCCTACGGATCGCGCTCCACATCTCGCGCCGCCGCGAGGATGCTGAAGAGATCGCGCAGGAGACATTTCTCAAAGCGTTTAAGCACCTGAGTAGCTTTCAGGTGAGAGCGCGGTTTTCGACCTGGCTCACTCGAATCGCTGTAAACATGGCATTTGTGAAGGTGCGCGGATTCCGCCCCGAGCGGACAGTGTCGATTAGTGATGATGCGCGAGATGACGAACTCGGTTCACACCCGGTCGATTGGAGGCCGAACCCCGAGCAGCTCTATAGCCGGCTGGAATTACGAAATATTTTGAGAAAAGTTTTGGAATCGCTGCCGCTCGGCTACAGCACCGTATTTTGGTTGCGCATCGAAGGATTCTCAATCACAGAAACGGCAGAGATATTGGGAATCAGCGAACCTGCGGTCAAGACGCGGCTCTTGCGAGCACGCCTGCAACTGCGGGACGGCTTGAGCCGCTACTTTGGACAAGAGAAGACGCGACCCGACATGACCCTTGGTGCGGATATGTCATCCCTTAATGGGGAAGAAACGGGGACAGCCTGAGAGCCTGTCGGAGTAAACGATTCCCGAACCAGGAATCAACAACCTAAGGCCGAGAACAGTTTGCAAGTTGTTGATTCGTTGTTTCAGAGAATCTATCTCCGACAGGCTCCTGATCCGCCCCAGGTTCAAATCGGCAAAGATTCTAGCGGAAAAATAGGGCTGGTCAGGCTGTCCCTCTTTCCGTCCGCATCTACAGTCCCAAAACAGGAATCAGAAACGAAATAAGAAGAAGGGCGTGCCACCCGTCCATGTTACGATTTGAGGAATTCTCACAACGGGAACGTTGACCACTAGCATTTCTGGTGTATTCTTTCCCGGCTGACACGGTTTGCTTTAGCTTACTAGCATTCGCCTGAATGCTTGCGCATCATAAGAAGGGCTTTGTAAGCGCAGCAAGAGGAGGAATCGTGACAAATCAACCTCTGTTAAGAGTGAGTGCTTTCTCCACTTGCTTAATTGTAGCCCTATGCTCGGTAGCTGTGTTCTCTCAGGAATCTCCTCCCAAAACGTTGCGAGACCAAGTCCACGAGAAGGGATCGGCAACCGCAGGTACCTTCTCAGACAGAGTAGTATTCGGACCTTACAAGTTTGGCAACGTAGTTAAGGAGAGCAGAGTAATAGTCGAAGGCCAGGTTGTCGCGCGAGAAGCACACCTAAGTGGTGATGAGCAGTCGGTATACACAGACATTGGGTTCACTGTTTATCAGATATTGAAGGACCCGGACCATCTCGTAAAGCCAAAAGACCGCATATCCGTCATCACTCCCGGCGGCGAAACGAACGTGGATGGAGGCAGTGTCAAAGTTGAATCCGGCACGATCCGGCCACTAAAAACTGGGGAGGTTTACATACTCTTTCTCAGTAAACCTTCGACTGCCACTTCTTATCTTCTGAGTAATGAATTTGGCGCTTTTCATGTTACTCAGAACACTGTTGAATGCCAGGGGCACAAATTAGCGGACTCACCGTGCGGCAAAAAAGTCGGGGAATTCTACGAGGTGTTGAGCAAGACCTTAGCCGAAGGCAAGAATGCACAGTAGGTGAGGAAAGCATGGCAAGAAAGTTACGGATGTGGTTAGCCCTGCTGTTTATGGCGGGTTCTATATAAGGCGAAGTCAAGAGCA
>Ga0209473_1001447_pt1 | contig 13237 bp, 13 predicted proteins | sample GraSoiAngelo_133_FD_185890 | JGI IMG/M metagenome (GOLD analysis project Ga0209473, IMG submission 185890) | Grasslands soil microbial communities from the Angelo Coastal Reserve, California, USA - 14_0929_05_20cm (SPAdes) (version 2) | ecosystem: Environmental > Terrestrial > Soil > Grasslands ...
TGGGCCTGACTGGGCTCGAACCAGTGACCCTGCGCTTATCAAGCGCATGCTCTAACCAACTGAGCTACAGGCCCGCTTCGCGGAGGTGAAAAGTGATCGGTGATCAGGGAATGGTCAAGCGGGATGCGCGAACGAGTCCCTCAAGTCGCTATTCCTTTGGTACCCGTCCATCGCAGCGCAACAGGCTAACAGTCCGTTGGGCGCACAGACTAGAAAGTCTGGGTTCCGACCAGCCACGTCCGGCATGTCGCGGAACGCGGACCTTCCTGTTGTGCGCCAAACGGGCATTCCCCCCTTTTTTTTCCGCGATCGAATGCGAGCGCTCCTTGCTTTGGTGCCGAGATCAGGAGCGGCTTGGAATTATGCGACGTGTCGCGATCGACCAATACAGGATTACCGCCAACATTGCGCCACAGATGTCGATCATTACGTCGCGCAGTGACGCCGTTCGTGATGGAACGAAAGACTGATGAAATTCATCGGTTGCGGCATAAGCCGCACAGAGCAGTAGCACGAGGCCCGCGCAAAGTGCCCTCCGTCCTTTCAATGCCGTATGGACAAAGGCGCGATACAACAGCACCGCGAGGATGGCATATTCCGATACATGCGCGAGCTTGCGCATAAAAAATTGGACCCGCAAAACGGTGAAGGGCGAAATTGTGGGAAAAAGCCAGTGTAACAGAGGCCCAATAATACGCGAAGTATGTTCGGCTGACATCAAATCAGTCGACCCAATGAAAATGAGGGCCAACCAAATTATGATCGGCAACCAGTATCGAAGAAATGCTTTCAAATAAGGAATGTTAACCCGCGCAGTCCTGTTCGACAATTTACCCTATTATCGGTTCAATAATTGAAGACGGTTGATGTTTGACGGTTGATGTTTGATGGAGGCATGATGACGGGCTCCGATTCACCGGTCGCGTTCGAACCGGTTTTTAAGGAAAGGATTTGGGGTGGTCGTAACCTTGCCGCGTCGCTTGGCAAGAAATTGCCTGCCAACAAACGAATCGGCGAGTCATGGGAGATTGTCGATCGACCCGAAGCCCAAAGTATCGTGCGCGAAGGTGCGTTGGCCGGCCGATCGCTTCACGATCTCTGGGTCAACTTTCGCGAAGAGCTATTTGGCGGGGTGCCAGATGCCCCGCGCTTTCCGCTGCTGATTAAACTGCTTGATGCGAAGGAGAAGCTGTCCCTGCAAGTCCATCCGCCGCCAGAAATCGCAGAGTCGTTAGGCGGCGAAGCCAAGACCGAATTTTGGTACGTTTTAGCGGCGGAAGCGAATGCTGAAATTTTTGTTGGTCTCCGAAAATCGATGACGCGCGATCAATTCGAGAACGCCCTTAGTGCCGGAACCGTCGCCGATTGTGTTCACGCGATCCGGATGAAGAGCGGTGACGCCATGTTCCTGCCTTCCGGGAGATTTCACGCCATCGGCGCCGGAAACCTCTTAGTCGAGGTCCAGCAAAATAGCGACACTACTTATCGCGTTTTCGATTGGAACCGAGTCGACGATCAGGGTGAGAGACGACAACTTCATGTGGATCAGGCGTTGCAATGCATCGATTTCAATGACGTGGCTCCGGAGCCGATTACACCAAGTGGTGAATTACTGGTGCGACATGAACCCTTCGAGGTGCAGAAATGGAGTCTCGATTCTCAGCGCGCGATCGCGCCGCTCGGACAATTTGCCATTGTTTTGTGCTTAACCGGCGCGCTGCAATGCGCTGGTGTCGATTTCACGCCGGGTGATTTCCTTCTCGTGCCGGCTTCGCTACAAGATCGATCGATCTATCCACGTGGCGAAGGCACATCGCTTTTGCGCGTGACGATTCCGATGTAGAGGCGGGCGTGTCGCCCGCAAAATCGTCGTAATAGCGGGCGTGTCGCACACAAACAGGAAAATGCGGCCGACACAGCCGCCCCTGCAGCATCAGTGTTCTCGCACGGTTGGAATTTTGGCAGGAGGGTTCATTTCGGCGTCGTGCTCGAAGCCAACCGCCGCAGATATTGGAAGCTGTAAATCCCAGTGTTGTGGCCATCGTGCCAGCGCGGTTGCAGTGCGTAACCGCCCACGACGACGAAACTGTCGAGCTGAAAGCTGGCGTCGGTATGACTGACCTCCGGTCGCAAAACATTTCCGAGCACATCCGGTTCGCCACCGCAAGCTGCGCACGGACACGCGCGACGGAGTAGCTCAAAGTTGAGATACGATTCGGCGTTGTCATTCCACTGAATGGCAAGCTCATTTCCGATCTGCTGAATATTTGTCGGTGCCAAAGCCATGGAGTATCGACTTTAGAAGGATGCCGTCGGAACACAGGTTTTTTAGCCTGTGCGCCCAGCGGGTTTGTAACCTGCTGTGCCGAACCTCAGCGGACAATATGTCCGCTGGGCGCACAGACTACAAGTCCGTGTTCCGGCGTCTCCGTTCACCGAAAATGGCGGTGCCCACCCGGACAAGCGTCGCGCCTTCTTCGACCGCGACGCGATAGTCGTTTGTCATCCCCATCGAAAGTTGCGGCAACTTCACCTGGAATTCCTTTTCCAGCGCATCACGTAGCTTGCGAAGCTCGACAAAATATGTACGCGAAGTCTCCGCCTCCTCCGCCAGCGGCGGAATACACATCAAACCTTCGATGGACAGTCGCGGTAGCATGAGAAGCGATTCCAGCTCGGCTCGCAGCGTCGTAGCTTTGAACCCAAATTTGCTTCCTTCGCCAGCGACATTCACTTCCAAGAGGATGCGCGGATGCAGTCCATCCTCCTGAGCGATGCGATCGATCGCCTGCGCGAGGTCGACACTATCGACACTATGTATCATTTCAAAGAAAGGGAGCGCATGGCGGATCTTGTTCTTTTGAAGATGACCGATGAAATGCCAGCGTAGATTCGATGGTAATAACGGAATTTTAACGCGAGCTTCCTGGACTTTGCTTTCGCCGAACAAAGTCTGACCGGCATCGACTGCTTCGCGGACAATCTCCGCGGGATGGGTCTTGGTAACAGCAACCAGCTCAATATCGGTCACATTTCTTCCGGAGACTTGCGCCGCTTGTGCGATCTCATTCTGCACGCGGTTAAGGTTTGCTTCGATATTGCTCACAACTTCCAATCAGAGCATTTCGGCCTGGCAAATCCAGCCTGCCGATCCAGCACAGGCCGAAGATACTTTAGGGCAGCCTCTTGGTTGTGCTGACTTATTACATATCCTCTCGGCAAACCCTCTGGGCTTGCACACCCTAAGGCGCTGCCCAGCAAGAGAACGATGAACCAAAACTTCATATTACGTCCTACTAGACCTCGCGGCGGTTCAGTGTGCCAGTTCAATTGGGATCGACTGGATTTTGAAGTTGCTGCGGCCGACAGAGTGTTTGATTAGCCCTTGAGTCCACGAAGCGATGCGCCCGCCTAACCTCCTCGTATTTCTCCCGGATCAGCAGAGAACCGATACCATAGCCTGCTACGGAGGAACAAAGGTTCACGCTCCGGCGTTAAACAAACTGGCTTCCGAGTCGGTCGTCTTCGAGCGCGCCTATGTGACCCAGCCAATTTGCACGCCTTCGCGGGCGTCCTTGCTGAGTGGCTTATGGCCGCATACTACTGGTTGCACGAGGAACAGCGTTCCACTGGAGCAGCGCTTTCCGACTTTCGCCGAACTACTAGAGAATAAAGATTATCACTGCGCGTACATGGGCAAGTGGCATCTCGGCGGAGATGCCTCCGCCCAACGCGGCTTCCGCGATTGGGTTTCTACCGAAGATGTGAGCGATTACAGCCGTTTTCTTGTCAGCCATGGGATAGCTCCCGACCGCCCAAACAATGCCTTCTCGCGCCGTTTCATTAGCACGCTTCCCCTCGAGCTATCGAAGCCAAAATTTCTGGAGGATCACGCCTGCCGGTTTATCGAGCGGCATCATCGTGATCCATTTGTTCTTTTTGTCGCTTTTGTCGAACCGCACACACCTTACAACGGACCGCTCAACGAGGAATATTCGCTTGCTGAAGTGGACCTGGACGAAACCGCACTAACTCCTCCGACGGATGAAGTTCCTTTGCGGTACCGTCTGATCCGTGAGCGACAACACGCCCATGCGATACTTGATCGAGCACGCCTACCACAACTTTACTATGCTGGTATCACTCCGGAAGAGTACCGCGGGATCAAACAGCGATACCTCGGCTTGGTAACGCTGGTGGATCGAAGTATCGGCGCTATCCTTCGCTCCCTCGAGCAGTTCGGCTTAATGGAGGAGACAATTATCGTGCACACGAGCGACCATGGTGATTGCCTCGGCGCACATCAGCTTTTTGGAAAGGAAGTGATGTTCGAAGAAGCGGCGCGGGTACCGTATCTGATTCGGATGCCTGGGCAGCGTCGCAGCATGAGAATCAGTCAACCCATCAGTCACATCGATTTTTTGCCAACGCTGTTCGAGCTGCTTGGTCAGACCAAACTACCTCATTGTCCAGGACAAAGTCGCGTTCCACTGCTCAAAGGAGAAATCATGCCGCCACAAAGCGTCTTTATGGAATGGTCGCCGAACCGGGCTAAAACAGTCAAAAGAAGTTCGGTCGCAACGCGCCGGCAAGTAAAACGGGCGATGGAGGAATCGACGCGCGCGGTAGTCACCAGTGATGGCTGGAAGCTTTGCCTGAGAGATCAGGATTTGAATGAGCTATACAACTTAAAGGTCGATCCAATTGAAGCGCACAACCTCTATTATACAGGCAAGGTTGACTCGGTGGTCGCGCGCGGGAGAGACGAGATTCACCGCTGGCAGGAAGCGACCGAAGATCGTCTCAAAATCTAATCGCGGCGAAAAAATCCAGACAGAAGAAAACAAAGGAAACAAAGAGTCTGACCCACCAAACGCTCGAATACACGGACGTTTCTTGAATCAGGCCGGCTCGGCAGAGCGTCGCCCTACCACTGAAGTTTTCGCGAGGACCATTGGTAGGGCGAGACTCAGTCGAGCCGCGGCATGGCCGCCTCCACGCTTATTTGTTGCGACCAGGCAAACGGCTGCGCAATCTTTGCCAGTAAGTCTCTCCCGGTAACTGTCCCATCGTGATTCGCTCTCCATTCGAGCGTCGAAACCACTCCGGCAACTCAATATCGGTGCGAGCAATGCTTTCGAGGCAATTTCGAGTGATCGCGCCCCGTTTGGTGCTCTCGCCGAAGACGGCGAAGTTTTGCTGTGTGACAAAAAGGTGGTAGTCCTCGGGCTTTTCAATGCGATTCTTTAAACCATCCAGTGCTTTAGCCGATGGCACCTGTGCGGGCAGATGAGAAAAGAGAAACCTAAGGACCTTTGCCCGAAGAAACTGATGAATCCAAATTTGATACCACGCTTTGCGCTCGAGTAGAATATCGCCAGATGGAGTAACGCGTTGGTTAGAATGCAAAGACAGTTCAGGTCGATCCAAGGTAACCCGAGTGCGGCAAAAAAGAAGACCGCTTATTTCGGACGCCGTGAGTGCATAATTGAGAAGCTCTTTGACTTTTTCTACGATCAAACGGATCGGATATTTATCATCGGAGCACCAGTAAACCCATTCCTCATCTTCGATGTCTTCGATCAATCGCAGGACAGTTGCGGGGATTTCTGGGGCCGACTCGATATACTCTGTGCGTTCCGTGTTTGGGCCGCGAAGCTGTTGATAAGGGATGCGAAACCGAAATGGGTGATCCGGCCAGAGGCGCTGGTATTGCAACATCAGGTGCTGGGTAATGGCGCGATGTCGATCGAAGGTCAGAACAATCGCTTTCATCAAAAAAGGGAGTCTATCCTGCCCGTCTGCGGCCGGCTAAACAAGCCATGATCTCACATCGCTACAAGTGCATCTTCGTGGAAGTTCCCAAAACTGGTTCGACAAGTGTCCGCCACGTGTTGGGAAAGGCGATTAAGCCGCACTTGAACCTGTGTGAGATCAAAAGGTTGATGGAAAGTTACTGGGTTGTGCGCGGAGGAAGAAAAAATCGAATACTGGAATGGCTCTATCTTACATTGCCGGCGGAGCGCCGGAAAGAACGGGGACGTCAACAATTCGAGAGTTACTTTAAGTTCGGATTTGTTCGCAATCCCTGGGATCGCGTTGTTGCGCTCTATGAGCGCAATGAAGCAGTGCAAATGCGTCAGGAGATGACTTTCGAGGAGTTCGTCGATTGGATTCAATATAGTAGCAGTACCTGCATTCATTCCTCGCCTCATCGTTACCAACTTGATTGGTTTGTCGACGCCAACGGCAAGATGCTGGCGGACTTCATTGGCCGATTCGAGCGCTTGCAGGAAGACTGGGCCGTGGTCGCGAAAAAGCTTGGAGTAAGCGAAGCGCTTCCTCATGCCCGCGCCAATCCCCGTTCGCGGCACTATACTGAATACTATACCCCGGAGACACAAAGTATAATTGAAGAGAAGTTCAGGGTCGACATCGAAACATTTAACTATCGCTTCGGTGAGTGAATGTTCTCGTCTGGCGGGAGTTGGATCTTACGACCAATGCTGAGCAGGTGGATCGAGCAATTGTGCCAGTCCGGCTCGGACCTCGATGCCAAGACACGGCGGCCTTTGGCCGCGTTAATTTAGCATCGCCCAGCGGAGCAGCCGATCCACCTGTTGGAGTATTGACAAAAGAATCGAGTGGAAAAAGAGCGCCATGTGGAGCGATGGTTCGAAATGAGCAAGAAGGACTACGTTCTTGGAACGCATGATGAGGAGCTGCTTAGACTCGGGCTGCAACACCGGGTCTGGCGTCCGGTGGTGTTGGACTGCTGGCAGAAGGCAGGCATTACCACCGGAAAGCGCATCCTCGATCTTGGGGCCGGGCCCGGTTATGCCGCTCTCGATCTTGCCGAAATCGTTGGACCGTCCGGCGAAGTGGTGGCGCTAGAGCGTTCCGACAAATTTGTTGCCGCGATGCGCGAGTCCTTTCGCCGACGCGGCCTGAGCAATGTGAAGATTTACGAGTTAGACCTGATGACCGGCGATTTGCCGAAAGGCAATTACGATTTCTCCTGGTGCCGCTGGGTCTTGTCGTTTGTCAGCGATCAGGCGTTGTTGATCAAGAAACTCGGCGATGTCATGCCGAAAGGCGGTATCTCTATCTTTCACGAATATGCTCACTATGGAACCTGGCGTTTTCTTCCACCGATCCCGAGTCAGGAAAAATTTCGTGAGCACGTGATTGCAACCTGGCGCGAGTCGGGCGGAGAACCGGATGGCGCGGCCGATCTCCCGGTGTTGCTCTCGCAAAATGGGTTTATTATTCGGTCGGCTACACCGCATACCTTTTGTGTGCGTCCGACTAACTACATGTGGCAATGGCCGGTGACATTCATTGAAGTTTATCTTCCGCGCTTGATCGAGATGGGTCGGATCGATCAAGCCTTCGCTTACAAAGTGCGCGCGGATTTGGTTGGTGCAGGAGAGAACCCGAATGCGCTGATGATTACGCCACTGGTGGTGGAAATTGTGGCGGCAAAAATTTGATCGCAGGCAGCGCCTTGGATTGAACAAAAGGAGGCTGCCGCCCCTTTTGTCATCCCGAGCGGAGCGAGGGACCTCTCATGTGCTCAAGCAATCACCCAAGAAAGGAAGCGTCTCACCGCTGGCGAGATCCTTCGCAGTCTTGCGCGGCTCAGGATGACACCGCTATGCGCCATCGCGCCGGACAAGCTTGCTGGAATGAAATTGTGAATAGTTTTTCGCAGATTGAGCTTTAACACTGTTCACAAATCACGTATCACCATTCACTCTCTGCCATGACCATCGGCATTCCCAAGGAAATTAAAGAACAAGAGCAACGCGTCGGTTTGCTCCCTTCCACCACGCAAACACTGGTTGGCCGTGGCCACACCGTTCTCGTGCAAAAAAATGCCGGCGTCGGCTCCGGTTATCCTGATGAGGAATACGTCAAAGCCGGTGCGCAGATCGTTGAATCGGCCGAGGAGATTTTTCGGCGCGCGGACATGATCGTAAAAGTGAAGGAACCGTTGCCAGCGGAGTGGCCGTTGTTGCGTCGAGGACAAATTCTTTTCACCTATCTTCATTTGGCGGCGAGCAAACCTTTGACAGAAGCGTTGCTCACGTCTGGCGTGACCGGCGTTGCCTACGAGACGATTCAAATCGGAAATCGCCTTCCGCTTTTGGAACCAATGAGCGAAATCGCGGGCCGTATGTCAGTTGTGATGGGCGCATATTATTTGGCAAAACACAACGGCGGCACGGGTGTATTACTTGGCGGCGTTCCGGGGGTTTTGCCGGGACGCGTGGTCGTGCTCGGTGGCGGCACCGCCGGTGTAAACGCTGCGCGCATGGCCGCCGGTTTGGCCGCCGACGTGACCATTCTCGAAGTCGATCTCGAACGGATGCGTTTTCTCGACATCACCATGGATAACGCACACACTCTGTATTCCAGCGAAGCCCATCTCCACGAATTGATGGCGACGACCGATCTGCTCATCGGCGCGGTCCTGCTGCCAGGAGCGAAAGCGCCGAAGCTAATTACGCGCGCGATGTTGCGAAAAATGAAACCGGGTAGTGTGGTGGTGGACATTGCGATTGATCAGGGCGGTTGCGCAGAAACGTCGCGGCCAACGACGCACCTCGATCCCGTTTATGTCGAGGAAGGCGTCACCCATTATTGCGTGGCCAACATGCCGGCTGCTTATGCGCGGACTGCTACGCAGGCACTGACGAATATTACCGGCCGCTACGTCGAATTACTGGCTGATCGCGGATTGGAAGGTGCATGCAATAAACAGCCGGCGCTGGTTGGTGGTGTGAACACGCGCGACGGAATACTCACCATTCAGGCCGTGGCTGAAGCGCATGGTCTGCCTTACACCCCAACGTTCTCCAGTGAGGCGCTTGGCTCGCTCGGCGGGTGACTTTCACACGGTGTAAGGCCGAAAAGACCCTTTACCCCGAATATGGAATGACCCACATTGGGTTTTCCATCTACAACTTATGAAGAAATACATCTGCATTTTGGCTGGAGCTGCGTCGTTGCTCGCGGCTTGCGAACAAAAAACTGAGACCGTAAATCCACCGGCTGGGGAGAAGAAAGAAACCAATACGACAGTGGTCAATCCTTCGCCGGCCACGACAAGCACGACGGAGACGAATACGACGATCAATACGACGTCTTCGCCGGCCGCTTCGGCCACGCCGTAATTAACGAAGCTGTTTTGCGAGGTCTTCCCTGAGTGAACTCCGGGAAGACTTTTGCTGTACAGGCTCCTCTGATTGTAGGGCAACCGCTCCGGTTGCCACTCATCCTCGGCAAGCGGTGCGCTTGACCCACAACTGGCAACCGCCGTCGCGCAGATTAAAATCTCGGCAATGCAAAGACGCCTTCGTTTTCCGAAGTCGCGCCGACTCACTCTGGATTCCGAATTCCAGCGCGTTCGGACGGAAGGCGTCTCCATCCGCGGCGGAACGCTTACGCTCGGCGTTTTAAAAAATGCCGAACCAAAAGCGCCCGCGCGCGCCGGCTTCATTACTTCCCGGCGCGTCGGGCGAGCCGTGGTCCGCAATCGCACCCGCCGGCGTTTGCGCGAGATTTTTCGCAAACATCAACACGAAATCAGCGGCGGAGTTTGGGTCGTGACGATTGCGTCGGCGCGAGCAGCGCGCGAGACATCCCATGCCTTGGAAGATGAGTGGTTGCGCCTGGCGCGGCGCGCTTCTATCCTTGCCCCCTGATGCGCACTCTCGTTCGCATTCTCATTCGCGGTTATCAGATAACGATTTCACCGATGCTTTCGTTCCTCGGCGGAGCGAATTCCGGCTGCCGTTTTTCGCCCACGTGCTCCGAATATTTCTTGCGAGCGGTCGAAGAGCACGGCGTCTGGCGCGGGAGCTTTCTCGGAGTGAAGCGCCTGCTACGATGTCATCCCTGGGGTGGCAGTGGGTTTGATCCGGTGCCGGATTCACTGGCGCGGAGCTGCGTCTGCGAGTAAGCAGGCGCAATTAATTTATGGATCGAACCGCGTGGATCGCCATCACTCTTTGCGTTCTTGGGCTGATCGCCTGGGAAATTTGGATCGCGCGGCAACCATTGCCACCGCCAGCCGTTGCGACCGCGCCTTCGCCGGCTCCCCCTTTAGCGAGCGGCACTCCTGCCGCCTCGGCCCCCACCGCCGTTGCCACCCCGGCGCCAGAGCCGGGAACTGCGGCGACGCCTGGCCCGAGTGCGACGCCGGCGCAATTTGAAGAAAAAACCGAAACGCTCCGCAACTCTGACGTCGAATTGCATCTTACCAATCGCGGCGGCGGAATCAGCGAAGCAGTTTTGCTCAACTACCCCGCGGAGGTAGGAAAAAGCGAACGCGTGACGCTGAACTCGCCCGCGCGGACTCCGATCGGAGCAATCGTCGACGATCCTGCGGTTCCAGTTTTGCCGGAATACAAAATCACACGCGAAGCCGACACTGTCGCACTCGAGTATGTCACGCCCGAGCAGGTGACGATTCGGAAGAAGTTTTTCTTTCCGCCCACTAACGAGAAGAAGGATAATTTCATTGCGAAATTGGATATCGATTTCACAAACAATGGCGCGGTGCCCTACGCGAATCCCGGTTATTTTCTTGGGATTGGCTCAGCGGCGCGGATTCATCGCAACGACTACCCGAGTTACACCCGTTTGGTTTGGTTGGTCGGGGGCCGCACTAAAGGGATTGATGTCGGTTGGTTCGCTGGGGGCGGCGGCTTTTTCGGCATGGGACAGCACCCGCCACGTCCCTACTACACACAGAGCGTCAACGCTGCGGAGTGGGTGGCGTCGAGCAATCAATTTTTCACTACTCTGGCGGTTCCCTTGACTGGGAAGGCGGACGCGGTTTGGGGAAAACGCTTTGAGATCGATCCGGCGGAGAAGAACTATGGTTTGGAGGGCGCGATGCACTTGCCGGGGTTCCGCGTTGAGGCCGGCCAAACTTACAACGCACACTTCCAACTCTATCTCGGCCCGAAACTTTATCATCGGCTCGCCCAGCTCGAACATAACGAAGCCGAAGTCATGGAATTCGGCATTTTTAAGATCATCTGCCAGGCGTTGCTCAACGCCTTGAACACGCTTCACAGTTTCCTTGGCAACTATGCCGCTGCCATTCTCGCGCTAACGACAATTGTAAAGCTGTCGCTCTGGCCTCTGCAAAGTAAAGCGACGGCTTCGATGCGACGGATGTCGGCGCTCTCGCCCAAAATCCAGGAGCTACGTGAGAAATATAAGGACGATCCGACGCGGATGAATTCGGAGGTAATGAAGCTGTACAAGGAATACGGGATCAACCCGGTAGGTGGCTGTTTACCAATGCTGATCCAAATCCCGATCTTCTTCGGCCTCTTCACCATGTTGCGACAGGCGGTCGAACTGCGGGGTGCTCATTTTCTCTGGATTCGCGATCTCTCTCAACCCGATACAGTATCGCATCTTTCCGTCGTCGGATGGCCCATCAATATTCTTCCACTCATCATGGCGGCGACCAGTTTCTGGATGACCCACCTGACGCCGAAGAGTGGCGATCCCACCCAGCAGCGGATGATGATGTTCACGCCCATAATCTTTATCGTCTTTTGCTATAATTTTGCCGCTGCCCTCGCCCTGTATTACACTGCGCAAAACCTTTTCAGCATCCTGCAACTGTATCAGAATCGGAAACAACCGGTGCCGACCTTGGAGAAAGTTGCGGTGCCGAAACGAAAACGAAGATGACGCCGAAAGAGTTACTCGATACTATGCTTGGCTACCTCGGTTTCGTCGTGGAAATCGCGGAGATGCAAAGCGAAGGCGGAAATTTGACCTTGCAAATTTACACCGAGGAAAGCCGGCGTCTGATTGGTCGCGACGGCGAAATGCTCGACGCCATTCAATTTCTTCTAAACCGATTATTGCAGGCGAAAAATAAGGATACGCAAAAAGTCATTGTTGATTGCGAGCATTACCGTTCCATGCGTGAAGACCGAATCGTCCAACGGGTTCGCGAACTTGCTGAGCGAGTGCGCATCACCGGACGTTCGCTTCAGCTCGAGCCGATGAATTCCTACCAGCGGCGCATCGTTCACAACGCCTTCAAAGACGACCCCGATGTCGCCACCTGGAGCCCGTCCGATTCGGCGCGGATCAAACAAATCACCCTCCTCAAACGCCAGCCGAAGAAAGAACCCGCATCTCAAGCCAGGGGCGATTGACGTTGCCGGTCCGGCTCCGCCGCTAGAGTTTTCCGCGAAATCGCGCGGCTTCCTTCGTCTCGCCCGGCTTCACTTCCGGACGCCAGCGAAATTTTTCGAGCAACGGATTCGATTTGCCTTCGACGGCGTCGGCGATGATTTCACCGAGCACCGGCGCGAACTTAAATCCATGGCCGCAGTCGCCGGCCGCGATGGTCAATCCGGGACGCTCCGGCTCGGGAGCGATCCAAAAATTTCCATCATGGGTATCGCAATAGAAACAGATGCGCGTGAATACAATTGGGGAATCCGCCAGCGCCGGAAAGGAGTCGGACAAAAAATGGCGTAGTTGCTTTTCCTCCTCTTTCGTTACGACGCGTTCGGGAGAATCTGGCGACATCTCGCGTCCGGGCCCGTGATTCGCGATTTTCACCACGCCGTCGCGATTGAGGGGGAAACCGTAATAGCCAGTAGTCGAAATATCTGCGCCGAAAATCGGAAAACGTCCCGGAGTGAAAAGTTCGGGTTGGTTAGGTTTGAGATGAAATACCGGCTGTCCGCTCGCGCGGAGAAAATTGCGCGTGAATGGCAATGCGTAGGGCGTCCAGGCGCCAACGGCCATCACAACCGCAGCTGCCGCAATTTTTTCCCCATCTTCCAAAACGATCCCTTTTATGCGATCGCCCGCTTCATTCAGGTCCCGGAACTTTGCATTTTCGCGCAATTCCACACCGAGCGAACGCGCCCGGTGGATTAATGTGGCAACGACCCGTCCGCTTTCAGCATATCCGGCTTCCAAATCGAGGAAACCATCTGGGTAACGTTCCGCGTTCCAAGCTGGATAACGCTCGCACAGTTGTCTGGAACCGATCCGCTCGATCCGATGCCCGCGTTGCTCGAGGAGCGTGACGCTTTCGTATTCAAAATCGCCCGGCTGCATCGGGCGTTGGCGCATAAAAAGAAACCCGATCTCGTGATACAATTCGACGCCGAATTTCACGTTCCACTGCCGCCAAATCTTGCGCGACTGCTCGGCCAGCGCCGTGTAGTCTTCGTCTCCG
>Ga0209473_1001453_pt1 | contig 13215 bp, 14 predicted proteins | sample GraSoiAngelo_133_FD_185890 | JGI IMG/M metagenome (GOLD analysis project Ga0209473, IMG submission 185890) | Grasslands soil microbial communities from the Angelo Coastal Reserve, California, USA - 14_0929_05_20cm (SPAdes) (version 2) | ecosystem: Environmental > Terrestrial > Soil > Grasslands ...
CGTTCCGTCTCTGCGAATTTTCTGCGTTTGATCCAGATCGCTCTCCTCGGCAAAGGAAAGCTTGAGGACGTCTCCGGGCGAGAGCGTCACCGCTGTGTGAGGACCGGGCGGATTCGGCAAGGGCGGCAGCGGAGTCTGGCAGCTGCCGCATGCAAGGGCGGCAAAAACCAGAAAAGCGAACAGGCAAGAGGACCCGCTCGGCTCACGTTTGAGATAAACTGTGGCAATGCCCGGCAATTGTCGATGGTTCGACATCTGTCTGCTGTCCTGTGTCATGCAAGGTCGTTTACCCTACAAATCTGTTGATTGGCAAGATAAATGCGACCATGCCGGTGAGCCAACGTCATTTCGGGAAGTTGATTGGCAATAAAGCGTCCGATTTCAAGTGAGGCCGTCGCTGCCGGCGAGGGCGCGTTGCACACGTGAATAGAGTTTTTCCCGTTCATTATCAGAAAATCGTCCACCAGTTTCCCATCCGGCATCAACGCTTGCGCCCGGACTCCGGAATCCGTCGGAATCAAGTCATCTTCATTTACTTCAGGGACGAGTTGTTGAAGATTCTTCACGAACGCGCGTTTGCTCACGGAGCGAACCATCTCCATCATCCCCTCTCGGTAATACTTCCGCGCGAGCTTCCAAAAACCCGGGAACGTGATGGTCTCAAACAAATCCGCACAGTTGATGTCCGTCTTGTGATAGCCCTCCCGTTTGAAGGCCAGCACGGCGTTGGGCCCGGCATGGACTGAGCCATCAATCATGCGCGTAAAATGAACACCTAAGAATGGAAAATCGGGATTGGGCACTGGGTAAACTAGGGTCCTTACGAGATACCGCTTTTCGGGAATCAGCTCGTAGTACTCGCCACGAAAGGGGATGATTTTCGCACCCGGATTGAGACCGCCAGAGCGAGCCACGCGATCGCTAAACAGGCCGGCGCAATTGATAACGAATCCGGCCTCAAACTCTCCGTGAGCTGTTTCGATAACTTGAATCCCATTCACCTTGCGCAAGCGGTCAACGCGCATGCCGGTTTGGACTGTTCCACCCTGTGATTTAATCAGCTCAACATATTTCGCAGAAACCTCCCGGTAGTTGACGATTCCCGTTGATGGAACTCTGACGCCGGCGAGGCAGCGCACGTGTGGCTCAATTTCCTGCACTTGTTCGGGCGCGAGGCGTGCAGCGCCAAGCCGGTGATCGAGGGCGCGTTGAAACAAGCTTTCGAGCAGTGGAAGTTCGGACGGTCTGGTGGCAACGATCACCTTTCCGCAGACTTCATGCTGGATGCGGTGCTCGCGGCAAAACTCGATCATTGAGCGGTTGCCTTCCCGGGCGAACCTCGCTTTCAGAGTTCCGGGCTTGTAATAAATACCTGCATGGATGATACCGCTGTTTCGCCCAGTTTGGTGTTGCGCAACCTCCTGCTCCTTTTCCAGGACGAGGATCCTCGCCTTGGGATGCTTTTTCCCTACAGCCATAGCCGTCGCCAATCCAACGATCCCGCCTCCGATGATTACGTAGTCATGCATGGGTAGAACTCAACGACGGCGAATTTATCGCACGCCTGTTACGCGGCTTGATTCGTTGTCCCGAGCAGCACTTTCCGACAGTAAAAAGCTTCCGCGTAACGGGTGGCTGAGGCGGCTTCGACGGCCCGCAGCCGCATGAGGCCGTAAAATAATTCCTCCGAGAACCACTGCCTATTCTGTTGGGTGGTAAAGTACCGCATCAGGCTCTTCACTTTCTTCCGTGCATGGGTCTCCCTCAACGGCACGAAGAAATTCGGTGAACGCAGATCGGCGTCGTATTTTGGGATCTCGTATTCGAGGATGAAGTGATCGCGAAAAATATTCCACGTCAACTCGCACACCAGACGATGGTCTTGGTGAAGATCGTGCCTGCAATGCGTGAAGATTACATCCGGCGTGAAGACTTTCTTGAGTTCTTCGAAGCACTCTTTGACCGGCGGACCGAGGTAGGGAAGGAATCCATCTCGAAAGGATTTCATCACGACAGTCTTCTTGCGCGCACGCCCAAGGAACGCGTTCGCGCTGCGCTTTGCTTCCGCGGCGCGTGTCGGATTGGAACACAGCACGAGCCAGTAGAATTCGATGCTCTTAGACTGCTCAATCATCCGCAGCACCGTCCCGCCGCAGCCGATCTCGATGTCGTCGCTGTGCGCCCCTAGGAATAGCACCCGCTTCACGCGAGTGAGATTGCACGAAATCATTTGTTGATTTCGTGCTGATGATTCCACACTGCCCAAGGCGCACTGCCTCGACCGAACAGGTCTTCAAGGTCCTGCTTTTCTTTGAAAGTATCCATGCACGCCCAATAGCCGTCATGTGGATAGACCATCAGTCGGCCAGCGTCGATGAGCCGCCGGAACGGTTCCTCTACGAGCTCCTCCCCGTCGTTCATGTAACTGAAGATTTCCTGCCGCAACACCATGAATCCCCCGTTCATCCGCGCCCCGGACTTCGCGATGTGCTCGATGCTCGTGACGGCGCCACCGTTCTCCATAGTGATGAGATGGAAGCTAGCCCGCGGCTTCACACCCACGAAGCAAGCGATATTTCCGCTATTCTTGAAAGATTCAATGACTGCAGGGAGCGGCACATCCGAAAGGCCATCGGTGTAGTTGGCAAGGAACATCTCCTCTCCTTCAAGCTGCCTTTGCACAGCTTTCAGGCGCTGACCAACGTTCGAGGTAAGTCCTGTATCCACAAATGTGATATTCCAGTCATCGATGTCGCTACTCAGTAACTCAACATTCTTGCCTCCGTGGGAGAGAACGAAGTCGTTTGACACGCACTCGTCGTATTCGAGGAAGTACTTTTTGATAATGTTAGCCTTGTAACCTAAACATAAAATAAAGTCTTTGTGTCCATAGTGGGCGTAATACTTCATTACATGCCAAAGGATGGGCCGATATCCAATCGGCACCATCGGTTTAGGCAAAGCTTCGGAATATTCGCGCATGCGCATGCCGAAACCACCGCAAAACAAAACCACTTTCATAATCTATTCTCCTGAATCACGTCTATGTCTTTTAGTTCTCGCTGCGATCAGTACGACTTCATGCAGGGCCGCATACTGACTTCTGTAACTTCAGCAGTTCGAGGCAGCGTAAGGGCATTAATGACAACCGCTGCTACATCCTCCGGCTGGATTAGTAATTCCGGGCTATATTTCCTGTGCTCCATTTCATGGACCATGGCCTGCATTGGACTGGCGGTCCGCCCCAAGAACAGGCTCATTACGCGAATGCCGGCTGCGTTTACTTCTTCGCGCAAGCTATCCGCTAGCGCCTTCAAGGCATGTTTGGTTGACGCATACTGGCTGGCCTTCGCGCCGGCGCGAAGGCCAGCGCTTGAGTTCACGAACACGATCTGACCTTGTCGTGCTCTGATCATCGGCAGCAGGCCCTGAGTCAGAAGATACGGCGCACGCACATTCACTTTGTAATGCCAATCCAGTTGGTCCGGACTGGCACACTCAAAGGAAGACAACCGAATCACTCCGGCGCTGTGAACCAAGATGTCGACGCCCTTAACGTCCTGCTTCAGGTTCGCGACCAGCTCTGTGATATCCGAATCAAGCCCGAGATCCGCCTGGTAGCTCGCGGAACCATTCGAGGCTTGCTGGGCGACTAGCTGCAATGCCTCCATTCTCCGGCCGACAAGACAAACTGTCGCGCCTTGCGCAGCCAGGGCCAAAGTGATCGCCTTCCCGATTCCACTATTTGCGCCAGTAACCACGGCCACTTGATTAGCTAGATGCGTCATAAGCCGGAATCAGTATCGCGCCGGAACTTCTTTCAATAAGCCATGGTGCAGCAGCAGGCCAGCCGCCTCATGAACCGTTTCAAAAGCTAACCCGGATCGTTCGGCAATATCCAACAGATTATGCTGTCCATCGGACAGGTTCAGCACCCATAACATCGCGGTTTCTTGGAGCTTTGTGTCGCGACCGCCCATTTCGCGATATAGCCCACGGCGACCTAGTTGCGGCTCGCATTTTGGGTTCTGATTGCAATACGATCGATTGTTTTCCAAAACGTAAAAGACCGACAAGCATGTCGTCAGCGAATGCGCAAGGCTGGTCGGATCCATTAACTCCAGATTGTCGGCAGAGCTGTGATATTCCGGAAATTTTCCATGCGGTGTACGCATAAAGCATCCAACAGGCAGGTTAAATCCCGGCGAGCAATACTGGCGCTCGTCGTAGCCATGCGGCGAAAAATTTTCAATGTCGTACCTGCAACCTGAATTTTTGAGCACGTGCGCCATAGCGCGATCGATCTCCGCATCTCCTCGGCGGCTCTTCTTATAAGTGATATGTCCCTGGTCTCCGACGCACGTCAGGACCAAGCCATGTCGTACAGCGTTCACGTGGTCTTCATTCTGGCTCAACCACGTAATTGCCCCGATCGTCCCAGGTATGAATAGAAAGCGGTACGAGTAGCGCAGCTCGGCTTCGCCTAGATACTTCGCAAGAAAAGTCGCGATCGCAAGACCTGAGAGGTTGTCATTGCAGAGTGAAGGATGACAGGCATGGCATGAGATCAGAACTTCCGCCGAGCTCTCGCCCGGAAGGTAGCACTCCCCGTACGTCAAGGATCCACTTTCAAGTGTGGTATCGATGCACACTTCGTACTCATCTTCGCGCAGCGTTTGCAATTGGTTATGAGATAAACAGAATCCCCAGCTCTCTTTGTAGTAGGACGTGCGGTAAGGAATCCAGTCCGGCTGATCAGCCAATGTATGAAGATGCACACGTAATTCAGCCAGTGCCATTTTGCGATGCACGGGAACGCTGTAGTTGACTACGTGCAGGTTGTGGCTTTTGAAGTCGATAATCCGTTCCCCGCGGCTGTTCTTCACGTAGGCATCGCGGATATTCCACTCCTTTGGCACGGTCCAATCAAATACTTGGGTTCCGCTGGGAACTTCATGCACCTCCAGAGGGATTTCTTTTCGTACGCGGCCAAGCGTCTGGCGGAATCCTTCACCTGTAATACTGCGACAGATGGGATAAAGTTCACGGATCAGGGAATAGATCTCGTCGCCGAGCGAAGAGTTATGAAGCTTAAAGCGAAGGCTGGAGAAATCCGTGGTTCTGGCGGACATTATTACTCTCTGAAGTCCTCGTAGTTGCGGTCGCGATCGGAAATCACGGTCGCCTCTATCGGCCAATTGATTCTGAATGCGGGATCGTTGTAGCGTAGACCGCGCTGATGCTCAGATGAATAAAACTCTGACATTTGATAGAATACTTCGCAGTCGTCCTCAAGCGTCTGAAAACCGTGCGCAAATCCTTCCGGAATGAACAGCGCCTTGTAATTGTTGCTGCTTAACATTTCCGAGACATGCTGCTTGTAAGTTAGCGATTCACGGCGGAGGTCGATGATCACGTCGCAAATTGCCCCTCGTGTGCAGCGCACAAGCTTTGCTTCGGCGCAGGGAGCAATCTGATAATGCATGCCACGAAGCGTGCCCTTCAGCTTGTTGAACGAGATGTTGCACTGTACGGTTCGCGGATTCAGGCCGCGCGCTTCGAATTCCGTTTGGCACCATGCGCGCGCAAAGAAACCCCGCTCATCTTCATGCTTTTGTAACTCGATGACGAAAGCTCCCGGCAACTTTGTCTCCCGAAAAAGCACTAATAGATCTCCACCTCCGGAATCAGCACCACCAGTTTGCCACCCCACTCGCGCACATAGGACAACTGCTCGCTAATTTCCTTTTTCAGGTTCCAAGGCAGGATTAGCACGTAATCGGGCTTCGTTTCACGAATTCTGCCGGTATCAAATACCGGAATGTGTGTTCCGGCCAGGAATTTTCCGTGCTTGTACGGGTTTCGGTCGACCGTGTAATCGAGAAAGTCGCTGCGAATGCCGCAGTAATTGAGCAATGTATTCCCTTTGCCGGGCGCACCATAACCAGCGACCGATTTCCCTTCCCGCTTCACGCGAATCAGAAAATCCAAAATCTTGCGCTTGGTTTCTTTTACCTTTTCTGCAAATGAAAAGTACGTTTCCAGCCGCGTGAAACCGGCTTTCTCTTCTCGTTCTGCAAGTTCCTGGGTGCGCAGAGTCACCGGCCGAGAATCCTCCTGCTCGTGCCGCGCATAAATTCGCAATGAGCCGCCGTGCGTTCGCAGTTCTTCCACGTCGAAGACAGTTAAGCCGAATTCCGCAAGAATCTTCTGCACAGTCAGGAAGGAAAAATAGGAGAAATGTTCGTGATAAATAGTGTCGAACTGATTCTCCTCAATTAACCGCATCAGATGGGGGAACTCCAACGTGATTATTCCCTGCGGCTTCAACAGGGTTTTCATGCCCTTTAGGAAGCCCCGAAGATCAGGCACTTGTGCCAGCACATTGTTGCCGACCAAGAGATCAGCGTGCATGCCGTCGCGCACCAGTTCTTCACCCAGTTCAGCGCTAAAAAATTTCACCAGTGTGGGAACCCCCTTGGCGATTGCAGCTTTGGCAACGTTCGCGGCTGGCTCAATGCCTAAGACCGGGATACCAGCCTCTACGAAATACTGAAGCAGATAACCGTCATTGCTGGCCAATTCCACGATTTGGCTTTGGGCGTTTAGCTTGAAACGTTCGATCATCAGCTTCGTGTACGCTTTTGCGTGTGCCAACCAGCTGTCTGAGTAGGAAGAGAAGTACGCGTACTCGGTGAATATGTCTTCCGGCGCCACGTGGTCCTGTAGCTGCACCAAGAAGCATTGATCACAGACAAACACGTGCAGCGGATAGAAGGCTTCCATCTGGTTCAGTTGTGCGCGTTCGAGAATAGCCTCACAAGGTGGAGACATGCCGAGGTCCACAAACGTATGTCGCAGCCCGGCCCCGCAGAAACGGCAGGTCCCGAGGTTCCGCAAAGTGCTTGGTTGAGCGTTCAGCCGCGGGGCCATGTTGCTGATAGTATGATTTCGTTCGTGCACGTCGTATGACATACTAGATAAACAAACGGTTAGCGATGGTTTGTCCGTTGGTCGCGGGGGTTCGTCCCCCCTCGTCATCGTGCTGCACGAGGACCGATCGTTGGTGAAGCTGTTGTCACGCTCGCCACACCCGAATACTCTTTCTGGCTCCCCCTCGCATCCCTCACCAAGACCCGATAACTGTAGTTGCTACCCGCTGCCAATCCCGTGTCGGCATAGCTCGTTCCTGTAGTCGTTCCTACGCGCACGAAACTCGTGCTTCCAGGGTCCTGTCGTTGCACTTCATACTTTTTCACACCGACATTGTCGGTTGACGCGGTCCAACTCAGCTTAACTTGGCTCACGCCTAAGGCCGTGACCACAAGATTCCCGCGCATACTGGGCTCCTGCGTCTCCGGCAGCAGAATCCCGAACATCCCGAGATTCCCACCTTCCCAGTCGTCAATCGCCAGGTGATCCCCGGATGGCAAATAGATCCCGATGCCCGGGCTCCCTCCAGTTAGGTTCTCTGTCGTGTCCGTATAAGTTAAAACCGGATTCCCGTTTCGGAGCAACGTCAGTTGAACCGGGTTCAACCCTGATGCCTCCAATCGGATGATGTCACCAGCCACCCACGTCTCCGTATTGCCGTTGCTCAGGTCATAATAAAGCCCGTCCTTCCGCAAATAGAGGCGGTAGTCGTTGGGCCCAAATACAAAGGCCATATAGAATCGGTCGATGATGGGCTGGGCTCGGGCAATCACGCCGTTCCATGGCCCGACATTGCTAATCCGTACCTGGGAATACTGATCCTGGCTGAACATGTTCCCGATCCAATATGCGTAACAGTGCGCGCCTTCGATGTCCGGCGTCACCTCGTTGTTGGCGATCACCAAAGTTTGTTCCGATGCCGGCACCGGCTTCGCCCAGTTCAAACCGAGTCCCCCATCCGCGTGGTTGAAATCATCAGTAGCCGCAACGCCCGCCTGCGTCGTCACACTCGCCACCGCCGAATAGTCACCCAGGTTCTGTGCCGCATCCGTTGCCCGCACCCGATAACTGTAGTTGCTACCCGCTGCCAATCCCGTGTCGTTGTAGCTTGTGCCGGTGCTCCTCCCCACCTGCACAAAATTCGCGCTTCCAGGATCCTGCCGCTCCACGAGATAGCCTGTCACTCCCACGTTATCCGTTGACGCGGTCCAACTCAAGTTGACTTGGCTCACACCCAATGCCCTCGCCACAAGATCCCCAGGGGCACTTGGGGGTTGAGTGTCCGCGCCCAGGTTCCCGCCCTCCCAGTCGTCAAACCTCAAATTGGTGCCTGGCGAGAACATCCCTATCCCTGGACTACCGCCCGTGAAATTATACGTCGAATCGGCATAGGTCAGCATTGCTATGCCGTTGTAGCGCAAGGTAAGATTAACCGGGCCTGAACCAACCGCTTCTAGTCGTAGGAAATCTCCGGGAACCTGAGCCGTCGATGAGTTATGTGCCAATAGATGATAACCGGAACCGTCCCGAGCGTAAATATCAAAGCCATTACTATCACGGGCAATCCCCAGGTAGAACTCATCAACCGCAGCTTTAGCTCTGAGGATAACCCCATTCCAATCACCTACAGTAACGACCTTGATTTGTGAATATTGATCCCCATCGAATGAATTAGCATTCCAGAACGCATAACAATGAAAACCCTCAACGCTCGCAGCGACTTGGTTACTGACGATAGAAAGTGTCTGCTCGGCTGCCGGCGGGGCAGTCCAGTTTGCGCCTAATCCGCCATCAGGGCGGTTAAAGTTGTCGCTTGCGAATGCAGGTGTCGGCGTTGGCGTCGCCGTCGCTGTTGGCGTTGGGGTTGGGGTCGCTGTAGGTGTAGGGGTAGCAGTCGGCGTGGCTGTCGGAGTAGCCGTGGGTGTTGCGGTTGGAGTCACTGTCGGGGTGGCCGTCGGCGTCACAGTGGGGGTTGGGGTAGGTGTGGCAGTCGGAGTAGCCGTGGGCGTCGCAGTCGGTGTGGAGGTTGCAGTCGCAGTAGGCGTTGGAGTAGCTGTCGGCGTGGACGTTGGGGTAGCAGTCGGCGTGGCTGTCGGAGTAGCCGTGGGTGTTGCGGTTGGAGTCACTGTCGGGGTGGCCGTCGGCGTCACAGTGGGGGTTGGGGTCGGTGTGGTTCTAGGAGTAGGGCGCGGCGCCGGTGTTGGACGGGGCCGTGGTGTAGGCTTAGGCCTCGGCGTCGCTCTTGGTGTAGGCGTAGGTGTTGCCGTTGCTGCCGAGAGATTGCCCTCCACGATATGACCCCACGCCGCAGCCGCGAAACATGCGATCACGATGAGCCGGCTCATTCCCATTTTAAACGCTTGGCGCTCATGCTTAAGGGGCTCGTGCACATTACAAGATAAAGGCCTTTCCTCAGCATGAATGATATTTGTTTTGAGCTTTCGTCATCTTAGCCGTTGGATCTTGATCCCGCGTCGATAAAGCTGCAAAGAATCCGCCATCGGCGACGTTTCCTCCTCCGTTTCTCCGGGAACTGCGGGGCGAAGTTCGCGAAAATCTAAGGCAAGTCGAAGATGCCTATCGCGCAAAGGACAATCTGTGGTTTGAGCCGTCTCCGCTGTCATTGAAAACCTTCCTCTCATCAAGTGCTACGCCTATCGTCATTCGTCCAGAAGAACTGGGCATCGATCTGCTGCGTCTGTATCAAATATTCCAGTTGTTTGAGGCGCGTAAACGTCCGGTATTCAAAGACGTCTTTCGTCATATCAATTCGCTTGAACAGATCAAAAAGTTGTTTCGCTCCGCGGCGGGCGTCCCAAGCGCATCCGAAACCCGGCATATGCTTGCGAATCTTCTCGAACGACACACGGTAGCTCCGATTATCCTGGCCGGGAGCTCCAAAACTCACACTACAGTCAGGGAACACCTCGCGCACTGCCTCCGCAATCTCGCGCACGCGATAGTTTTGAGAAGTATCGCCAACATTGAATACTTCATTGTGGACTGCTTCGGTGGGAGCCTGCAACACTGCGATAATCGCACGCGCAATATCCAATCCATGAACCAATGGCCGCCAAGGTGTCCCATCGCTGGTCATCTTGATCTCCCTGGTCGTCCATGCCAACCCGGCCAGATTGTTCAATACGATGTCAAATCGCATTCGCGGCGAAGCGCCATAGGCAGTGGCATTGCGCATGAAGGTAGGTGAGAAGCCCTTCCTGGCGAGGCGTTTCACGTCGCGCTCAACCAAGGTCTTGCATATTGCGTAAGCCGTTCGCGGATTAACGCAAGACTCCTCAGTCACATCATCCCCTTCAGAGACACCGTATACGCTGCATGAGGACATATAAACGAAGCGCTTTACTCCCGCCTTACGGGCAAGTTCAGCGAGATGCACCGAACCCTTGTGGTTGATTTCGTAAGTAACGGCCGGTGCCAGTTGGCCAGCCGGATCATTGGACAATTCAGCCATGTGAACGACGGCCTCAACGCCCTTCAGGTCCTCGGCGGCGATGTGACGAATATCCTTCGCAAGCGTCGGCGGCGTCGCTCCGCCATCCCGATAGAACGTACGTCCTTTGTAGAAGCCAGTGTCCAAGCCAATGACTTCGTAGCCTTGCCGGAGTAACTCCGGCGCTAACAACGAACCCAGATACCCTTCCGTTCCAGTTACAAGAATACGCCTAATAATATTTCTTCTTTGTTCGTCCTAAGTGATACGAGCGCCAGTGCTTAAAGGCCAGGGAATTCGCGGGCAGTTTTAGTTCAAACCGGGCCTGAGGTAACTGGGCAGTGGGCTGCGCCGAGACCCTCAATCCCTTGTGGGTTACATTCCTGGTGCCTCAAGCAGCAACACCCAATCGCCGTCACCGGCGCTATTGTTGCCTGGAGTCGTAAAACTGTGCGTTCCGGTGTTCGGGAACGGCGAGTCGGAAATGGCCGCAAAGGTGTTCGCAGTCGGATCGTACCAACGTGCGGTCACGCAGCCGCTGAAATTGGTCAGCGCGATACTTAGTGTGTGTCTGACGGGCGTGTAAATGACTGCCAGCGTGCCATCCGGCGTCTTGGCTGCAGTCGCGTAGTCGCTGTTGCTGACGTTGCCGCGAGTCGTGTAAGTGCCATAGCCCGCCGTCAGAAGCGTGTGGGATTGATCCGGGACCAGGTTGTACCAGCTGCGCGAGGAGAAGAAGTTCTTAAAATACATTAATTGCTGCATTCCCGTCGTGTTCAGGTGAGACTGCCAACCGCTCGGGAGAGTCCACGAAGAGAAGATGAAATTGATGAACTGCTTCATACCTATCGTCCTTAGGTGAGACCGCCAACCGCTCGTGAAAGTCCATGTGTAATGGTTGCCGTACATGTGACCGGCCAAAGCACCGGAGGTCAAAGACCAGTATTCCTGACGGCGCAGGACATTCGGCGTCCCGAACTCGCCGCCGACGTTCTCAAGCTCATAGTGTTCCTCCAAAAAGAGAACCGGCATGACATTGGGCTTGTTGTACGCCACTAGCGCTTCGTGATACGTCGGATAATAAGTGTAAACGCCATTAGCCGTGATGCGCGAAATCCAATTTGGGTCATCCTGAGATTCGCTGACCGGAGAATTGAGCTCAATGGTCGTTAGGTGGTTGGTGTCCACGCTCTTGATGCCATTTGCGATGGCGAGAATCACAGCGTCGTTCTGCTGCGTTGCCCAGTTCTGAAAATCGTTCCCTAGATTCCAGATTATGTTTGGTGAATTCTTGTAACGGTTTCCAAGAAACTGACCGTATTGGTAGCAACGGTTCGTTCCATTGCGAAGCGATGTCTGCGTCCAGCCGCCTTGATCCAAGGGGGTGAACACACACTGCAACCCATTCGTGGCCGCAGTCTGGACGATGTAATCCACGTGGGACCAGTAAGGTGGGTTGGGCGTCGTCAGATCGTAGTACCCACCGGTCAATGTACTCGTGAAAGGATTCTTGCCGTTAACATCACGCCCATAGTTAGCAGACCCTTCTCTACCCACGCCCCCGGTGTAGCCGTCGCACAGAAGCTCAATCCAGAGTGCGTTGAATCCGTTGCTTCCACGATTGGTGAGATAGCTGGTCGCGTCCGCATTGTTCAGGTTGGCGAGTATCGAGTGCGGCGCATCACCGATTATCAAAAAGGGAACATTATTGTTGTCCACCGCATAACGGCCGTTAGCGCTTGCTTTCAGAGGATAAGCCGGCGCCGTCGCCGCCGCCCTTGCGACGAACACGAGAAATATGAGCGAAGGCACTATTGCCTCCAGGCTCAGCCGGTCGCATTTGCCCTCGTGCGCGTTGATCAGCAACCCTGTGCCGACAAGATCCAACTGGCTCTTGTCACTTATTTGCATGAGGTTTCGCACTCGAAACGGGAGCTACCGTACAATCATCATCCGTATTTCTTCGGACGTAGCATTTTCCCGCGTCGCCAACTTGCCACCGACGTTCTAACAGTCGTAGTGCGCCTCCAAGAACGCGACCGGGATTATCTTTCTCTAGTCGTACACGACTAGTTTGGTTCTAAGGTTTCGATCGACTGTGCGAATTCCTGCTTAAGAGTGGGTCCCGAATCTCCAAAAGTCACAGTAACTTGATTAGAGCAGTTATCTGTGCCCGCCTCGCATACTTGTAGATATAGGTGGCATGGCCACGGCAATTGGGATGATCAGCGTAGCAACCGTTGTTTGGAACTCTAACAATTAACACGTTATTGCGGTAAATGTCGATGCTGTTCGAAGTCGCCCCGGTCCATGAAAGGTCCATCGTTTGTAAACCCTGCACTTTTTAGCCACGCGCCCTGAGTGTAATCCCGCGCCGGCGCGGCGAGGCTTAGCCCATATGAAAAAAGCCAAAACCTGATCGCGAATCATCGAGCCGTAACGGTGATGGTTGTGGCGGTACAAGAGCCGACATATCCCGCAGGAAGACTTTGCGACGTGGTCCGATGACCCATTGGGCCGACCGTGGTAACCTTGGTTGTGAACCCCGCGTTGCCCCAAATTGACTGAGCCTGATTTAACCGGGCGCCAATGAAATTAGGAACAGTGCATTGAGAAATCGGCGTCGATGTCGGGGTCGGGGTAAACGTCGCTGTTGGAGTTGGAGTCGAAGTCGAAGTCGGAGTAGGGGTTGGCGTTGTCGATAGACACGACTCAGTTCCCATTGTGATGAAGGTGCCGGGGGAGTTTTGATTGTTGTATTCGGCAGTAATCCAAGCAGCAGAACGCGCCACGGTGGAAATATGCACTTCGTCTATGTTACCATTCCAACA
>Ga0209473_1001454_pt1 | contig 13214 bp, 17 predicted proteins | sample GraSoiAngelo_133_FD_185890 | JGI IMG/M metagenome (GOLD analysis project Ga0209473, IMG submission 185890) | Grasslands soil microbial communities from the Angelo Coastal Reserve, California, USA - 14_0929_05_20cm (SPAdes) (version 2) | ecosystem: Environmental > Terrestrial > Soil > Grasslands ...
ATATTAGTGACTTGCTGCCGCCGGGTTCATTGACGTCCAGCAAAAGTTTGAAATAACTGGCACCACCTAAAGTGACTTGCGTGTTTTGGAGATCGCCAAATGTGAGATCATGCGTCCACGGTCCGGCTTTATCGTCAAACGGAGTGCCGCCAGATGTATTATAACCCTGTTCGACCGGGGAATTCTCCAGCCGCAAGAACGGTTGAATCACGCCAGTCCGGTAGGCTGCGGGGTCGTGAAGACGAATTGCGCGCCGTTAATTGTACCGCTGTCATTGGATCCGGTGAGGTCAAACACCGTCGCGCGACCAACGGTTGTACAAATGATAATGGCGACGATAAGAACGATGCCGCGGGCAATCATTTAGTCCCAATCCCACTGTCCGGCTTCCAACGCACTTAAATAGCGTTTTAAGGTTGGTTTGGCCATGATTCTCATAAATGGTCGCAACGTCAACGCCAAATCTCATGCCAGCTAAGTCAAAAACAGTAATTTGTGATCATCGCCACGGCATTATTTCGTAAAAGCAAATGGTTATGTCCTCTTAGGGCCATAGAGTTAGCTCCAGCAATGCAAGATGTTAGAAGTCAGTTATTTAGAATCGAGCTATTGTCTCGAGAGAGCATGGTTTGGGTATAACGCTTGCTTTATAATTACTATGCTTATACGCGATATCCATAGCCGGCCTCGGTCTGCCCACGGATTTGAGCCAGGCCCGAAACCCGGCGTACCCTCCCCTTTGCCCAGCCGGCCATGCTATGGGCTTACCTCGGCTATTCCCCCCGGAACAAGCTTTTCCAAGGTAAAAGTAGGTAGACCTTCCTCACACCGCGGCGGGTGACCCCTTTCGCTTGAAAAGGGAGAAAGGTCGATCCCCTTCTATGCTGAGTACAATCTCCTTACTCTGACGAGCGAACACTAGGATTGCATATGGAATGCCGGAATCCCTGACCTGGCTTTCGTGAGCTCGCCTGGTGATAGAGCTGCGACCGTCGGAGTTGCGTTTGCACCGGACGGCGGCATAGTTCGCATCGTCTAAATGAACGCAGGCGAAACGATCCATATCGAACGGCCAACGACCGATTCGAAGATTTTCGCGCATACGCGTTGGGACCTTGTGCCCGCGCTCGCCGGGTTATTTCACTTCTCCTACCTTCTGGCGATGTATTTTCTTTTCCCGTTCACCCCTCTTTGGATGATGCTGATTATGGGGTTCGTCTACGCACTCATGATCAACGCCAACATCAATGGCGTCGCTCACAACTTCATCCATAATCCGTTCTTTCGGCCGGACTGGATGAACCGCATCTTTGGCGTGGTCGAATCGGTCGCCTGCTGCTTTTCGCAGACCTACTACGATGCGGTGCACATGCAACATCACAAGGGAAACGCCGATCGACCGGATGAGCATGGCGAAACCGTCGATTGGATTTCTATTTACAAGCATGGTCATGACGGGGAAGCAGAAAATCCCTGGGGCTACGTCTTTCTCAGCTTCTTTCGCGATAATCCAGCAGCGATTAAACGCGAACTAGCCAAGCGGGGGAACGCCGATGTCCGCTGGGGCACAATCGAGCTCGCTACGTTTATTAGCGTGTTACTGATGATGGCTCTTATTGTTCCGACAAACCCGATCGGCTTTATCAACTGGCGTTACATGCTGTTCTTTCTTCCTTTTTTCTACTTGGGCCATTGCTTCAGCTACTTGAATGGATACTTCCGTCACTATGGGGCTAACCCGGACAAACCGATCGCGTGGGGCGTAAGTAGCTACGGGAAGATTTACAACTGGATCTTCTTCTACAACGGCTACCACGCCGAGCATCATTTTCGTCCGAAAGTGCATTGGACGAAGATGGAGCAATTCCAGCGTCAGATCGCCGAATTACAGAAACGGCAAGGCGTCCGCGTCATCAATCATGCGCATATGCTCGGTTTCCTCGATCCCAACTTGCCCAAACGCGGTCAACCCGCAGCGCAAACCACCGAGGCGATTTCCTAGGGAAGATGCAGAAATACTGCTGTCATTCCGAGCGAACGCGAGGGATTTCTCAAATTAACGTTGCTTACACAAGTTTGGATAGATAGCGACCGACTGTGAGGTCCTTCGCCGTTTGCGGCTCGGGATGACAAGCACTGTTACCTGGCTCCAAACGTTGCGCGCAGCTTTTCCTTTTTCTGCTCACAATCTTCCTGAAGCCGACGCACGTCCGCCATCAATTGTTTCTCAAGCGATTCCACGTCATCGAATTTTCCAGCGGTGGCGGCTTTCGTAATCTGGTCGGTCAGAAAAATTTTCCTTTCCGCAATCTTCGCGTTGAACGAGGAATCGATCTCCGCCAGTTCTGCCTTTTGCTCGGAGGTCAATGTTATAGTCGGCGAGCCTTTTTGCAGCCGTTCCATTGCCAGCTCGTAAGCGGACTTCATTATCGAAACCGTTGCTCGTTGCGTTGGCGAAATCAATTTCTAAGTTAGATCGTGGACCGAAAGATTCGTTTGATCAGTACCGACTTCGACGGCACTCTCGTCGCTCATGACAACGATCCGGTACTCGATTCGGGCTGCATCGAATTGATCGGGCAGTTGCAACGTGACGGCGCGCTCTGGACGATCAACACGGGTCGTTCGGTCGAACTGCTCGAATCAGGGCTGCTCGATTTCGAATTTCCGATTCGACCCGATTTTATCCTCACCAGCGAACGCGATGTCTTCCGGCCATCGCGCAATGGCGGCAAGTGGGAACCATTCGGTGATTGGAACGATCGCTGCGCGCAGGCCCATGCGGAGTTGTTTAATTCCGCCCAATCCGTCCTGACCAAGATCATCGATTTCGTGAACCGCGACACCAGAGCGCGCGTGATCTATCTCGGCGCTGCAGCCGAGGGCGTGGTTGCAACGAGCGAGGAAGAAATGGATCGCATCACGGAATTCGTCGAGCAGGTGCGAACCAGACAGCCCGAATTTAATTATCAGCGCAACACGATTTATTTGCGTTTCTGTCACGCCGATTACCATAAAGGCGCCGCTTTAGCCGAGCTGTCGCGGCTGATCAACATTCCGCGCGAAGAGATTTTCGCGGCGGGCGATCATCACAATGACGTTTCAATGCTCGACGGGCGTTTCGCCGCGATGCCGACTTGCCCCGCCAATGCGATCGATCCTGTGAAAGATACAGTGCGCTCAGCCCGCGGCTACGTGGCAGAGCGCGAATTTGGTGCCGGCGTTCGCGAAGCCCTGTTGCATTTCCTGAACGGAAACGGCCATTGAAAGCGTTTAACGGGTTGAAGCGAGGTGGACAGTAACTCCAATAAATTCGCCGCTTCAAGGCTTTAATTCTTCAACGCTTCAACTCTTCCAGGTCATCCGCCACAGAAATTGGGAGCTCCGCGTCGGCTTCGATTTTGCCGGCGAACCGGTTGGTCATGTAGGTCATCATGAGGACCCAGAAAGCAAGGGCAAGGGCGAAAAGCGGAAATTGCAGCGCCAATGGCAGCGAATAGATGACCGCCATTAACGGGATCCAGACTGCCCAGGTCGCGACCAGCACCGGCAAAGCATGCTCTCGATAATATTGCCAGGTGAGCAGTGGCCGTAGTTTCGCGAAGGAATACTCAGCGTTCTTCCACGCGTATCCCCAGATCCCGAAGGGGGCAGCAAAAAATGGATTGTAACCGAATTGGTCGAGACAGATTTTGGCTGCCACAATTGGGACGCTGGCACGATCACCCAACCACTCCGCCATGGCGCGATACATGAGGTTAACGAGAAAGCCATCAAACGCCCAGAATGGTGCGTTAAAAACAAAATTGCGCGCATTTTGCAGTCGAATGCGACTGCGCTGAAAAAATACGATAACGAACAGCTCCGGTAACAGCGCGCCCACGATTACTGACGCGATCAAGACGAAGGTGAGACCATGCCGTTGTTTAAAGTCAGCCAGCGCGTTCAGAAGCGCTGCGCTCGGCGGATGAAAATAGTAGGCGAGCAAAATCGCCAGCATCACGCTTTGAAGAACAAAGGCCGGCGCTGCGTTTGCCTTGGCCGCCTCCCAACCAATCAGCCAGGGTGTTCGTCGGCGCGACATGCGCGCAAACTGGCCTGCGTCGGCAGCGCTTCAAGGCGAAAACGAGTTTGGATATGGTTTAGCGTCGACTGACTTCTCATTAACACCATGCTTTAGCCGGGTGTTAACGACGTTTGAGCGCGCTCCAATCGCTTCAGCGGTTTTTTGTGAGTCAACAAGTAAACCGCTAAAGTCGTTGTGGTAGCAGACTCGGCCATACACCTCGCTGAAGCGAGGTGTTAATGAAATAGGATATAGCACAGCAACGCTAAATAGGTACGAGTTTGGGAATGGGACCAAGAAATCCTCGGTCGGCTGCATTTCGCCGGTAATCAGCTAAATTTCTCCGTGCACGTCGCTACCGTAACCGACATCAAATCGTTGCATCTCGACGAGCTGCGCGGGATCGCCGAGCCATCGTATCGTGCCAATCAAATCACCAATTGGCTTTACCAGAAGCGGGTCAACTCTTTCGCCGAAATGACGGATTTGCCACAGGCTCTGCGCATGCAACTCGCAGACAATTTTTCCTTCGACAATATCGATACTTTGCGCGTCCTCGGATCCAAAGATACGACTCAAAAATTTCTCTTTCGATTGAGGGACGGCAATCTAATCGAATCGGTCCTGATTCCAGCATCGCCCGCGCTCTACGGATCGCCCTCGGATCGTCGCACGATTTGCATTTCGGCTCAGGTCGGTTGCGCGTACGGCTGCAAATTTTGCGCAAGCGGGCTGGATGGTTGGAAACGAAATCTGCGTGCGGATGAAATCGTAAATCAAATCATGATGGTCGAAGAAGCGTGCGGCGAGCGCATCGACAACATTGTCTTTATGGGCATGGGCGAGCCGCTGGCGAATTATGATAATCTCATGCGCGCGATTCAGATCATCAACGCGCCCTGGGGAATTGGGATTGGCGCCCGTCATATCACGATCTCGACGAGTGGATTGGTTCCACAAATTCGCCAATTAGCAGAACAACCTTTGCAGATTCGACTCGCGGTTTCATTGCATGGCGCCAGCGACGATGTCCGCAGCCGGATCATGCCGATAAATCGCAAGTTTAATCTGAGCGCGCTCCTTGATGCCTGCCGCTATTTCACTTCACGGAAGAAGCAGCGGATCACATTCGAGTTTATTTTAATCGCTCAAGTAAACGATTCGGACGAACAAGCGCGTCAGTTGGCTAAACACGCGCGCGCTTTGGAGGCAAAAGTTAACTTGATTCCGTACAACAAAGTTGAAGGTCTGGATTGGACGCAGCCTTCCTCTGACCGTCAGAAAAAATTTCTCGCCGTGCTGCGCGCGGCCGACGTGCGTGCAACCCTTCGCCGAGAAAAAGGCGATGACATCGCCGCGGCCTGCGGGCAATTACGCTTGCAAACACAACGCGGTATGGCCACGCCTGCTCTCGAATCGGGCGGCTAAATCGATTGCGCCGCGCTCCAAGCTGGCGTCTATTTCTCGCATGGCCGGATTCGATCACCAGCCGGAAGGCGCTTGGGACGAATACGATTGGGAGCGTTTTCTTCAGCAGCAGGACCATAAGACCGAGAAATACATGGAATTACTAGAAAAGTATCTGGATGATCCAAATCGCGACCAAATTATTGCGCGTGAAATGGGTTGGACCCAGCTGCTGGATGGCCGCGACTGGACCCAGGAGGTAGACGCATTGCTGGAGGAAGAGGAGGAGGAAAAACCGACGCCAGCCGATTCCTTCGAAGAGCACAGCCTTTATCGCGCCGCCTTTGCCCTAACCGTCTGGATCGACCATATGTTTGATCAGGACGTGACCCTGCAAAACGAGCCTTCAGCGGTAAAACTGGCCACCCACGCCGCGCTGGCCAGCGCAAAACTAGCCGCCGCCTTGAGCGGCGAAGATGTCGATGAAATCGGAATGACAATCGCTTATTTGAAACGTGCGCTAAAAGCGATCACCCTTTCGATGGACGCGGCCGCCGCGCTCCTGCGCGAGAAACGGATCGCGGCCTCCCAGCATGCGGTTCTTTTGCAGCGACTTTTCCAGGTGCGCGACGGGATTATTACGCTCATCGGGGAATATCGCTGCGAGTGGCGCCGGCGCTTCGGCTCTGAAGGCTTTCAGGGTTGAATGAATTAAATCGGCGCCCCTCCGTCCAATTATGCAAACGGAAGCGTCTGTGGCTCAACCCGATGTCTCCGAACTGGAACTGGTAAAACAGTGCCAGCGGGGTGACAGCAGGGCATTTGACGAGCTGGTAGTGCGCTACCGAACCCGAGTTTTTGGAATGATCTACAACATGGTTCATAACGAGCAGGATGCCTGGGATCTTGCCCAAGACAGTTTCGTAAAGGCGTGGAAATCAATCGATCGCTTTCGCGGGAAGTCTTCATTCTATACCTGGCTCTATCGCATCGTGATGAATGTGACCATCGATTGGCTTCGCAAAAAACAAGTCAAAGGAGGCGGGACAGAATTTGATGACAATGTTCAATTACGCGAAATCGATCCGGCCTCGAAAACCGTTCCGCGATCCGAGCCGCTGCCCCACCAGCGAATGGAAAGGGATGAAGTGCGAGCAAGGATCGATCAGGCGATTGCGCAACTTTCGCCGGAACACCGCGCCGTAATTTTGATGAAGGAAACCGAAGACATGCAATATCACGAGATCGCGGAAGCGCTCGGTTGTTCCATCGGCACGGTGATGTCGCGACTATTTTATGCGCGCAAAAAACTGCAGAACCTATTGAGGGATGTTTATGAAAACGTTTGAGGAAAAGTGGACGGCCTGGATCGACGACCAGCTAACCGGTCGTGAACTCGAGGAATTCCTGGCCTCGCTCCCGGATAGGACTGCGGCTGAAGCGGAAAAGCAAAGCGCGAAACAAGTCGGTTCCCTTTTGCGCGAGCAAGCGATGGCGCTAAGCAACGCTGATTTCTTCAGCCATCAATTACGGGAACGTTTGGATCGTGAGAACGCGCCGATACGATCGGAGGCTGACGCGATTCAGACTGGCTGGTGGACGATTCGGCGGCTGCTTTGGGGCGGTATCACTTCGCTCGCGGTCTTCGCGATCTGTACTGTGGTGGTTTTTCGTGAGAAGACACCCTCGAGTCAGTCCCAGTATCTCACCCAGATTTTGGGGGCTCAGGTTGATCCGACGGTAAGTCCGAACGCGACCATCTCGATGTTCGAGAAAAAGGACGATCACGTGACCGTGCTTTGGGTGGATGGTCTGCAATCGCTGCCGCCCGAATATGCGGCAAAATAGCAATGAGACCGCGTCTTTTGTTACTGATCGCGATTCTCTCCGTCGCGCTTAGTAGCGGGGGATCACTTCCAGAACAAACAGTCTGGAGTGGATTAATCATCGCGACGAATTCGCCACCGATCGAACCGACGCCGGCTGAAGTAACCCAAATTGAAGGAACACTGCGAAAACTTTTTGGTTATTCCCAGTTCCAGCTTATCGGGGAAGCGCGCAAGACATTAAAAACCGGCGAAGAAGATTGGCTCGCGAGCAGCAAGTATTTCTCCCTCCATGTCGATTCCCGGGGCGAGAAAGCTGATGCCTATGTTCTCAATCTAAAACTTTTTCAGGAGCAAAAGCTATTGCTGGAAACCAAGGCCAGATTGAGCAAAGCAAGCCCCCTGATCATTCGCGGTCCGCAGGTAGGCGACGGTCAGCTTGTCATCGTGCTGATAGTACAGTAAAGCGTCAGCGCGATTTTTTTGCGATCATCTGTCTGTAAGTCGTCTCATTAGCCGAGAAAACCGCAATCGAGCATTGACGACGCTGCAAATAGTTCAGTTAGCGGCGACAATCGCGGATTGGTAGCGCACGCGTCCCGGTGTAGGTTTCGGCGTCACGCCGAAACGGGCTTTCTTAGCGAGTGGCTTGAAAGGTTGATTCGCACTGATCATCAGCGCTTCCAGAAACTTGACGGCTTTAAGCCGTCAAGTTCGCACGGCCAATTCCGGCTTTCGGATTTATGCAATGGCTTATAGTGCGCGGATGCGTTTCTTTGTTCTGGTTTATCTTGTTGCCGCTGTGACTTCTCTTCACGCCGAAACGCCTTTCGATTTCGCCAGCACACCCGGAAAATTGCCGAAACAGCTCCGTCCGACTGAGTACGCGATTTGGTTTAAACCCGATCTCAAAAAGCTCACGTTTTCTGGCCGCGAGATTGTGAAGCTAACTGTCGAGCAATCGACCCGGCAGATCATTTTGAATGCGCTCGATCTTACGGTTAATGCCGCGGAAGTTGACGGCAAAGCTCTCCCGAAAACAGCAATCAATTTCGATGGCAAAGCCGAGCTGCTGACAATTGCGGCGCCTGAAGAATTAGCGCCGGGCGAGCACACGCTCGCGCTCAAGTTCGACGGGAAGATCAATCAATTCGGGCGCGGCCTCTTCTACGCCAAATATCAGGAGCAAGGTACAGAGGCGAAGAAGATGTTCCTCGGAACGCAATTCGAGGCCACCGATGCGCGGCGACTTTTCCCCTGCTGGGATGAGCCGGTTTTTCGTGCGCGTTTTCATTTAACCGCAGTCGTCCCAGAAAATTGGATGGCGGTTTCGAACATGCCGATTGCCAGTGAAAAAAAAGTCGCGGGCGGTCGCGAAGTGGAATTTCAACCCACGCCCTCAATGTCCAGTTATTTGAATGTTTTTTGCGCAGGCGAGTTCGACGCGATTGAATCGGAAGTGGACGGCGTAAAGCTGCGCATCACCACCACAAAAGGAAAAGCAGAGAGCGCGCGTTATGCATTGGAAGCTACCGCCCAGATTTTGCATTATTACAACGAATACTTCGGGATTTCTTATCCTCTGCCAAAGCTAGACCAGCTTGCGATTCCGGGCGGATTCGGTGGTGCGATGGAAAACTGGGGCGGAATTACCTACTACGAAACGGCGCTGTTATTTGATCCGGCAAATTCATCAGCTAGCACCAAGCAACGCGTTTACGAAGTAATCGCGCACGAAGTAGCCCACCAATGGTTCGGTGATCTCGTCACTATGGCGTGGTGGGACAATCTCTGGCTCAACGAAGGGTTCGCTTCCTGGATGGGGACGAAATGCACCGCTCATTTTAATCCGCAATGGGAAGTCTGGCTGGAGAAAAGCGTGCCACGCGATCCAGTCCGGCGAATTGGTATCGTCAAGGAAACGGCGATGGAAGGCGATGCACGCGCCACGACTCACCCGATCCAGCAGACAGTCGCCACCGAAGCTGACGCCAACAGCGCGTTCGACGATATCACTTACAAAAAAGGACAGTCCTTTCTGCGCATGCTGGAAAGCTTTCTGGGCGAAGAAACCTTCCGGGATGGAATTCGGCGCTACATGCAAGCCCACCAATATTCCAACTCCACCACGGCTGATTTATGGAATGCGCTGAGCGAAGCCTCCGGCAAGCCCGTTGTCGAAATTGCGACCGGCTGGACCGAGCAGCCTGGTTTTCCAGTCGTGAATGTGAAACGGGAAGCCAATGGCAAGGTCGCGCTCTCGCAAGAGCGTTTCACCATTAATTTTCACGACAATGCGGGGACGACTTGGAAAATTCCGCTCACCTATTTCATTGATGGCCAGAGCGCGCCGGCCACGCTTTTGATGTCGGACAAAACGGCGACGCTTGAAGATGTTCCTCCTGATCGCGCGCTGAAGCTGAACGTTGAAGGGGCGGGCAACTATCGCGTGGCCTACGATGACCAGTCGTGGAACCTGCTACTCGCGAGTTTGGCTGGGATGAACGTGCCCGATCAAGTGAATTTGCTGAGCGATGCTTGGGCGTTTGTTCAGGCCGGTCACCAACCCTTGAGTTTTTACACTGGTCTGGTTGGTCGGCTACCGGCGAGCACCGCGCTCGGCGTTCGCGACCAGATCGTCAACGTCTTTGATTCAATCAATCACCTTCTTGCCGGCGCACGGGAGCAGGAACAATTCCAGCGCTATGCGCGGGGAGTTTTGCGACCCACTCTCGATACGCTCACCTTCCAGCCAAAGCCCGGCGAACCAATGACAGCTTCGTTGTTGCGCGCAAGTCTGGTCCAGGAACTCGGATTGTTGGGCGACGAAGAGGTCATCCAATTGTGCCGGCAGAATTTCGAGAACTACTTAAAGGACCGCACGAGCGTTCCGGCCGATCTGCGGCCGCCAACCTTTGCCATTGCCATGCGCTACGGCGACGCGGCTATCTTTCAGAAGTTGCACGAGCTCGGTTTGAAAACAACGAGCACCGAAGAAAAACAAAATTACTATGACGCGCTCGCCTTTACTACCGATCCGAAGCTGATCCAAAAATCGTTAGCCATTGCCTTGACGGATGAGCTCCCCACCAGCCGGGCTGTTTTTATGGTTTCGAAAGTTGCCCGGGAAAGCGACCGGCCTGACCTCGCCTGGGAATTCGCCAAAAAAAATCTGAAACCGTTGATTGCAAAGGTCGATGCGCTCAACGCCAACAGCTATCTTCCGAGCCTTTTCACTTTTTTCTCTGATCCAGCCCGAATCGAGGAACTGAAAGTGTTTGCGCAGAAGAATCTCTCGGAACCAAGCCGAAAGCCGGTTGAGATCGCTTCGGATGAAATTCTGTTCCGCGCCGATTTCCGCAAACGCTTGATCGATCAGATTCACACATTGCAATAACATCCCCACCGTAGTCGAGGAATCCCATCGCGAAGCTCTAAAGTTATCGCGAGATCAATCGATCGTGATCGGGATGAGGGGAAGCGAGTGACGCCTATCGCGACACCGGATTTTCCGGTGCAGTCGGCGAAGGCGGAATTGGAATTCCCATTTTGGAAGCGGCAATCATCGCTTTGGCCTGCTGCCAGCCATACCAGGCACGGCTGAAAAGGAAGAACGCCAACACCGCCCACCACACCGATCCGGCCATCAATCCGACTATCCCGAGAATCGCTCCGCCGATGAGACCGATCACACTGGAAATTTGTAAACTTCGAATTTCACCGAACGGAAACCAGAGCAAACCCCGCACGATCTGTCCGCCATCAAGTGGAAAGACCGGCAGCATGTTGAAAATTAGGAGCCAAAAATTGATGTAGCGCAGGTCGGTGATGAATCGATAAGCGTCCGTCGGAGCAAGGGAATTCTCGCTCTGCGAAACAAGGTTTCCCGCTACGGCCAGAATCGGAATGAGGGCGACGTTTACCAGGGGGCCGGCGGCGATACTCCAAAGATAAGCGCCGGGGCGCCGAGGCGGATTAACAAAGGCAACGCCGCCCAAGGGCCAGAGAACAATGCGATTCGCCACCCCTCCAACCTGTCGACAGGCGAGGGCATGCCCAAACTCATGAATGAGCACAATGACAAAAAGGGAGATGTATTCCAGCACGCCCCAGATCGGCGATTGGTAGCGGCGCATGTAATCGGTCATGAAGATCGCTGCCACCAGGAACCAGGTGAAATGCAGGTAGACGTCGATGCCGGCGAAGCGGAAAAGACGAATTACGCCGGTTCGCATCGGAGTTACTTCGCCGAAATTGGGTCCGTTGCAAACCGCCTAAAGCGTTACGTCGCTTTGCGGAGTTTCCGGTGTGATTAATAACCGCATCGGAATCATAGCCGACTCGAAAAAGCCATGACGCTTGAAGAAGGCCTGGGATTTGATTTCCGGACGATCGGTTAACAAGGTGATGCGGAGGAAATTTTTCTTGCGAGCAAAGTCGATGGCGTATTCGAGTAATTGCGAGCCGTAACCATGATCGCGAAACGATTTGTGGATGACGAGGTCTTCCAGCAAAATAACGAAGCCGCCTTCCGCTGTGCTGATGGTGAAGAGCAAATTAATCATTCCGACGATGGAATGTTCCCGCCGGAGAACAAAAACGCGCCCGCGGTTCGGCTGTTCGAAAATCAATCGCAAGCCGCGTAATTGTTTCTCCTTGTTTGGCCGGAAATCGCTCTCTTCACTGAAAAGCTCGCCGAGTAGATCGGACAATTCGTCCAGGTCTTCGGCCGTCGCCGGCTCAATGACGACATGATTCATTGTGGGTTTATCATCGAAAAAGCGGGCAGTAGCAACTCGCGGTTTTCCCATCAAAACGTGTAGCGGCGTTTATCTCAAACACCGAACTATTACTCTAGGCGGCCGCTACACGAGTATCAACAACTGTCGTTGACAACGGCAGCTTGATTTCTACCTTTCCCGTCCACGTTTACCGTGAGCAAATGAAACGCACCTATCAGGCATCGAAACGAACGCGCAAACGCCAGCATGGTTTTCGTGCGCGCATGAAAACAAAGGGCGGCCGTGCCACTCTGGCGCGCCGGCGGCAACGAGGCCGCAAACGTTTGCTGCCCAAAGGTGTGGAGCATCATTACGCGCGTCACACGCAGGCGTGAGTCGCGCTGAACTCTTGATTGCAAGCACACGGATCGCCTCAGCTGCGTTTACTGGAGAAGATATTTGCGCGACCCGACTGCCGGGCAGGATCTGGAAACCGGAAATAAGGGAGAGCAATGGCTAACGAAGATATCATTGGAAGCAGTGGCGGGGGGAGCAGCGCCCGGAATAAAGAGGCACACAGCGAAGGGGCATGGCACACGGCCGAAGACTTGAAATCAGCGGCGCCAATGGCGAAAGATTATGCTGAAAAAGCCGGCGCGGTACTCGACGAAAGCAAAGAGCGTGTGCGGACGCTTCGACAGGACGGCGAGGATTATGTGCGCAAAAATCCGATGAAAACGGTTTGCACTGCGCTCGGCGTCGGTTCCGTGCTGGGTCTCATCTACAAACACTAAGCTCGCACTAAGCTATCGAGAGACTCGCAGCGGGACGCGACACTGCCATCACATGCAAGTCCCACTAAGACATAGTCGGGATGCGCTCAGGGATTGCTCGGGAGGTAGATGGCAGGCTTTTCGACCTTCATAATCGTTTACCTCACTACCGAGTTAGCTTTATTTGCCAAATACCTTCTTCACATCTCCGACTTTCCGTTCCACTTTGCCGGCGATCTTTTCCGTCGTGCCACGGCCCTCTAAATTGGGATTTCCAACCGCCTTCCCGGTCTCTTCTTTCACTTTGCCGGCAAGCTCTTTTGCCGTGCCCTTCACTTTGTCTGTTGTGCTTGAGTTCATTCTACTAATTCGCCGGCGATCAGGTTTCGGGCTGTCCCGGCTATGTGATTGAATTTAGCCG
>Ga0209473_1001458_pt1 | contig 13203 bp, 9 predicted proteins | sample GraSoiAngelo_133_FD_185890 | JGI IMG/M metagenome (GOLD analysis project Ga0209473, IMG submission 185890) | Grasslands soil microbial communities from the Angelo Coastal Reserve, California, USA - 14_0929_05_20cm (SPAdes) (version 2) | ecosystem: Environmental > Terrestrial > Soil > Grasslands ...
AGCCCGGCCTCGCGCAGCGCGACGAACAAGGAGTCGAGTTGTATTACAACGCCGCGCTCAGTCCGTGGTGTCACTTGACCGCCGACCTGCAAGTCGCACAACCGAGCACGAAGGCTTTCGACACCGCAGTGCTGGCCGGCACTCGAGTGAAGATCGATTTTTGACGGAGTAAGTTATGGAAATAATGCAAAAAGCGACCTCGGTCGCGATGTTAGTCTTTGTGGTGTCGAGCATGCTGGCAAACACACCAACCAGAAAGGGAATCCGATTATCGAAATTCATCCCGACTGAACGCGCGACGTTGCTGAATTCGAAGCTTTGAAATTCGCACACGCTTTCGCCATCATCGCCTGCTGCATCGCCGCGCTCTCAGCTGCTGCGCAAGAAGCCGCGCCGGATCAAGCCGCAGACCTCGCCAAAAAACTCCAAAACCCCGTTGCATCTCTCATCAGCTTCCCGCTGCAAAGCAACTTCGACTTCCGCATCGGTCCTTCAGATGACGGCTGGCGCTACACCTTAAACATCCAGCCCGTCATTCCGATATCGATTGGCAGCGATTGGAATCTTATCGTCCGCACCATCATTCCCTACATTCATCAGGAGGATGTTTTCAAAGGCTCCGTCCTAATTTTTGAAGAGGACATTGACGGCGTCCCCGTGGAAGTGACCAGCGCGCGACCGCTGGGACATGTGCAGGACGGCCTTGGGGATATCATACAGAGTTTTTTCTTCTCTCCCAAAGAACCCGTCGCAGGTTGGATTCTTGCCGCCGGACCGGTCTTTCTTTACCCAAGCGCGACCGATTCTTTGTTGGGAAGCGAAAAATGGGGCACCGGGCCCACTGGATTGATCCTCAAACAAACAGGCGGTTGGACTTACGGAATCCTGGCAAATCAGATCTGGAGTTTTGCCGGAGATGCGGAGAGGCGAAGTGTGAATGCGACATTTCTACAGCCATTCATTTCTTATACCATAAAGACCAAGAGTACGTTCGGCCTTAATACCGAAAGCACCTATAACTGGAATGATAATCAGTGGACGGTGCCGCTAAATGTTTCGGTGAGTCAGCTTTTGCGGATCGGAAGGTTGCCGGTGAGTTTGGCAGTCGGTGGTAGGTACTACGCCGAAGGTCCAAGCGGCGCGCCCGAATGGGGGCTTCGTTTCGTCATAACCCTGCTATTTCCGACTGGCGGGACGCCCCCAGCGCAAGCTGCACCTCCTCCAAAGTAGCGTTCGCTTTCGCCGCGGCCGGTCTTCGAAACTCTCGCCTCAATCGATCTGACGCATCCCAAGGTGGATGAGGGAAAACTCAAGGAATTCACTGCAGCGAAAAAGAAGTTGGTAAGCAAGTAGCGTCCGGGCGCTGCGCAACGGCTCCCCAACGCGGTGCTTGCCCGCGAAGGAATGGAAATCTCGATCGGGATGCAATCTAAAAGGCTGCAAACCGGAGACGTCAGCCCAGTAGCACCCACTAGCCCTCGAGAATCGCGGCATTGCCGCGGCTGCGCACGACCGGTTGATCGGTAATGATAACAGTCGTGCCCGGTTCGATGGTGTCGTAAACCTTGTTCACAAACTCGGGGTTCAGTCGGAGGCGTGCCGCAAACAGATTTCAGAAACTAAATTCAACAGAATTGATCATATGCATGATGGGTGAACGTGTTGCGCGAAAGCGATAGCTGAAGTCGTTAACATTCCATGAGACGAGGCTGGGAATTCCTCAAAACCACGACACTAGCAGGCTTGTTCGTGCTGCTGCCGGTGGTGTTGATCGCAAAAGTGCTGGGTGAAGTTATTCGCTTTGCGCACAAAGCTGCTGGGCCAATTATTAAGATGTTACCAAAACACATTGTCGCGGACCCGACGTTTCCAACGCTGTTCGCTGTTTTTGTGGTATTGCTAACATGTTTTGTCGCCGGGTTGCTTACGCGACTTGCACTGGCGCGAGCTGTCGGAAGGTGGATTGAGCGCCATCTCCTGCAACGAATTCCCGGCTACGGGGCTATCAAGAGCTTCGCAAGTGGGTTTTCCGGTTCTTTAGAAGAAAGCGCATTTAAGGCCGCGGTCCTTACCTCGCCAGACGGCGGAAGTGAACTGGTCTACTTGATCGAAGACCATGGCAACGGTCTAGCTACGATAATGATTCCGTCTGCTCCGAGCCCGATGGGCGGCGCAATTAAAATCGTGCCTCGCGAACGAATTCAAATTCTAAGCGTCAAAATGTCGGCAGTGGCGCGTGTCCTCAGTCAGTTGGGAGTTGGGGCGCAAGCGTTATTGCCAAAGGGAAAACTCCCGTAAGCGAATGACCTACTGACCGCCTAAGAGTAGTTGGGCCATTTCTGCTGCTCGCCATTCTGACCGAACGATGGATGAGACCAAAGTCCAATATGCATTGGCGCTTGTTTTTCGGAAGCTCTCTTGCTACGCAGGAACGCGGTAAGAACCTCCTTCGTTTCAGCACCTCTAACTTATGAACAAATACATCGCAGAATTCATCGGCACATTCTTCCTTGTTCTCACGATCGGCTGCACAGGGATCGGCGCCAACTCGGGGGTGATTGCGCCGCTCGCAATCGGCGCGGCCCTCATGGTGATGGTCTTCGCCGGAGGCCACATCTCGGGTGCGCATTATAACCCGGCGGTAACGCTTGGCGTTTTGATTCGAGGCCGGCTGAATGTAGCGGACCTGTTGCCATACATCGTGGCGCAACTCGCGGCGGCAGCGACTGCTGCGGTGGCGGTGAAGTTTCTCCGCGCCGGGATCGACGTAACCCCGATTGCGCCAAAGATCGGTCCGGCTCTGGTCGCGGAATTTTCGTTCACCTTCGCCCTCGTTTATGTGGTGCTCAACGCCGCCACGGCCGAAGGGACCTCCGGAAATTCATTCTACGGCCTGGCGATTGGGATGACGGTAATGACTGGCGCATTCGCTGTCGGCGACATTTCCGGTGGAGCGTTCAATCCTGCAGTAGCGGTCGGGATCTCCATCCTCGGCATTTCTAGCTGGGGTAATCTTTGGATCTATCTTCTGGCGAACTTCGCAGCCTCCGTGGTGGCTGCTTTCGTCTTTAACTTGATCAACCCACCCACGCAAACCACACCGATTGCAACGGATGAGCCCCCTTATGAAACGCCACGGTAACGGCGCTGTGGTCGCCGGCGATCAACCCAACCAGAAAATATCGCCGCGCGAAGCTTGAAAGTTCCGGCTCAAAACACCCCAATCTGGGCCTTGCCTTCGAGTATTCCATTTCTCCGAATCAGACAGTATTAACGAACAGAAAAGTAACCTATGGATATCACTAGCTTAATCATTGAAGCGGTGAGCGGTGCGGTCGGCGGGAATGTCGCCGGAGCAGCAATGAAGGAAAACAGCCTTGGTACCGTAGGGAATTCCATTGCCGGAATCCTCGGTGGCGGATTGGGCGGGACAATCCTCCATTCAGTCATGGGATCCGCGGTGGCGGGCGGCGGTGGGATGGATCTTCAAAGTATTCTTGCCAACGTCGGTGGTGGCGGGGTTGGCGGCGCGATTCTCATGGCCGTCGTAGGCATGATCAAGAACAAGATGGCCAATAAGTAGGGAGGCCGACGGCGTCGGGTGGCAGACTCGGCAAAATTCCTTGGTGAGTTTCGCCTAACGTAAGCACGCGCTTGCTCGCCCTGAACGCATCGCGCGCGGCAGACTTAACCCCTCGCTGACGTCCGAACGATCTTCACTCTCGATCCCCCGGCATCTATTGTCGTTCGCGTCAGGAGCTGGATAGCTCCGTTGTTAATATCGATTCATACGGTCGAGAAAATGCGTGCCTGGAGGGACTCGAACCCACAACCTTCTGATCCGAAGTCAGATGCTCTATCCGGTTGAGCTACAGACACGAGATTTTGGGATTTAAAAAATGGGGTGGCCGACGGGACTCGAACCCGCAACAACCAGAACCACAATCTGGAGCTCTACCATTGAGCTACGGCCACCATCGTTTCGTCGCCGAACCGAGATTTTAGGATTCGAATCTCGTTTTGCAAAGAAAAGGACTCGCTTTTCGTATTCGGCCCGGTCATTCTGGCAATTATGTGGAACGATGGATTGTTATGGGCACGTCGATTATCATCGCGCCTCATCTTCCAATGAAGCGAATTGGATCGATCGTATTCATCGGTTTCTTTTTTCTGGCATTAACCCAGTTTGGGGCGCAGCAGGATGATCCGAGCGAGATTTTTCTGAAGGCCTACATGACCGCTCAGCAGGGCGAAAAATTCGAACACGAGAATCAGTTCAAGACGGCGTTGGCGAGATATCGATCTGCCGGCAGCCTCATCGAGGAGTTGCGCAAATCGCACGCCGATTGGCAGCCGGCCATCGTGGATTATCGTGGCCGTAAAATCAGTGAGGGCATCTTGCGGATTCAGGGCAAAATGTCCACGCAAAGTGACCTCGCGAGCGGTGCAAGTCGTTCACTGGAAGCGGTTCCCGCGCCTTCTCAAGCCGGTGGCCAATCCGGAGCGGGAGTCGAGCTGACGACGCCTCGTGCCAGCGAAACGACGCCTCGAGCTTCGAGCGAGTCGATCAAAGAGACAACTAAAAAATTGCGCGACAATCTCGATCAACTGCAAGCAGCGCTTGAAAGATCGCAGAGCGATCTCGAGACCGCGCGAAAAGAAAAGGAACTCGTGAACGCTCGCTTGCAGCAATCAAATTCGAAGCTTGAGAAAGCGCAAAGCGAGGTCGAGAAATCCAAGAAAGCGGAGCACGAGGTTAGCAATCGACTCGCGCAGGCTCAGGAGTCATTAAAAGCGCTCCAGTCGTCCCGCGACAGTAGCACAAAAGAGCAGGAACAATTACATGCAGAAGTCGCCCGCCTGAAAGACGCGGTCGCTGCCGCTGACGAGGCGCGGGTGATGGCGGAAAAGCAAAAGAACGAAACCAACGCGAAATTCGCAGAGGCGAACAAGCAAATCGCCACTCTTGCCCAGGAACGGGATCAAGCGCGCGATCAATTGAAGGGAATGAAGGAAACGGAACAACGGGTGCAGGCGCTCCTGGCCGAGAGCAGTGATTTGAAACAGAAACTCGCGAGTGCAGAAGAGAGTGTGCGGAAACTTAGTGAGGATAAGCCAAAAAATACGGAGGAATTTGCCAATGCGAAACAGCAGGTCGTTCAACTCCAACAGCAACTGATTGAAACTCAGAAACAGAATCAATATTTCGAGGCCCGAGTTGCCGAGCTCTCGGTCCAACTCGATGACGCGAGCGCTCAGGTCCAGAGTGCGAAGCTCACCGGCGCAAACGCCGATGAAACGATGCGCCTCGCCAAAGAAAATGAACTCTTGAGAAATATTGTTGTGCGGGAACGGAAGGAGGAAGCGCGTCGTTACCAGGCAAAAAAGCTGATGCTGGCGGAGTTGGATAAACTAAAGATCCAATCGGACGCTTTGAACAAGCAGATCGAATTTCTGGCGCAGCCGGTCACAAAATTAAGCGATGAAGAGCTCGCTTTGTTGCGGCAGCCGGTGGTCGCAATTTCAGATCAGAATTCCGGCATGTTGAAAGCGAGTTTTATGTTCGCCAAGAAGTCGTCACTAGACTCGGTTGAGATCGCGCAGCCGAACGAAAAGGAAAAACCGACTCCTGACGCGGGTCGTGCGACAACGAATAACTCCAATGACGCCGCTGCGCCTAGCGACTTCAAACCGGACGTGCCAGATGATCTGCAGAATGCAGCGCGTGCGGCGAAAGAGAGCTTCGCGCACGGCAAATACCGTACGGCCGAAAGCCAATATCAGGAAATCCTCGCCGAAAGTCCGAATAATCTCTATGCCCTCTCCAATCTCGGCGTCGTTTATTTTCGTCGTGGCAAATTTAAGGCGGCGGAGTCGACATTAAAAAAGGCTCTGACGGTGTCACCCGAGGACGAGTTTGCGCATACTACTCTGGGCATCGTCTATTATCGGCAATCCAAATTCGATGACGCCTTCACCGAATTGACCAGGTCGCTCGAAATCAATCCGAAAAGCCCAATTGCCCACAATTATCTCGGCATTACCGCCGGCCAAAAGGGCCGGCTCGTAGAAGCAGAAAAAGAAATACTTCAAGCCATCGCGAATAATCCTGATTACGGAGATGCGCATTTCAATCTGGCCGTCATTTTCGCAACAACGCACCCGGCTTCGAAAGAATTAGCCAAACGACATTACAACAAGGCTACCGCGCTTGGCACGCAGCCCGATTCATCGCTCGAGAAATTGTTGCAGTGACCGGATAGGACAAGTCTTTGTCGAACCGAAGAAATCAACTGTCGCGGTGGTCTATCAACGTGACATAGTTCGCTTCTTCCGCGTGCAACCATTCCTCACCGCCAATTGGCGGTATCTCGCCATACTCAATTTCGTTGTCGATCCTGCAATTATCGCGCCTCTGGTGCCGTCAGGAACGGAACTCGATTACGAAAATGGCGACACATTTGTCAGTGTCGTCGGCTTTCTTTTTCTCGGTACGCACCTGCTTGGACTTTCGATCCCACTGCACCGCGATTTCGAAGAAGTAAATTTGCGCTTCTACGTGCGGAAAAAATCCACGGATACGTGGCGACGCGGCGTCGTCTTCGTTCGCGAACTGGTTCCGCGCCGCGCCATCGCGCTCGTTGCGCGCGCATTTTACGGGGAACGCTATCTCGCGCTGCCGATGAAGCACGACATCGAACATGTTGATCTCAAGTTGAACGTGGAATATTCCTGGCGACGCGGCCGCAACTGGGAATCGCTTAAAATGAGCGCGAGCGGTGACCCCCAATCCATTCCCGCTGGCTCACACGCCGAATTCATCACGGAACATTACTGGGGCTATACTGGCATTCGCGCTGGCTGTAGCGAATACCGAGTCGAACATCCACGTTGGAAAGTTTGGAATGCGGACAAATTCGAACTTCACGCCGATATCGCCACTCTCTATGGCGACCGGTTTGCCGAAACTTTGAGTGCTCCGCCGTGCTCGGCGTTCATCGCCGATGGTTCGCCAATCGAAATTTTCAGGCGAACGATCGAGCCTGAGCAATAGTCGCCGTTGCTAGCCGGCGTCCGCAACGATTACTTCACGAGTAATTGACGCAGCACAAACGGCAAAATCCCGCCGTGGCGGTAGTAATCGATCTCGATCGGTGTATCGATCCGCAATTTCACCGGAACGGAATGCGATTTTCGGTCCTTTCCCTTAATCTCGAGCGTTGCGTGGTGGCCGGGTCGAATTTTGTCTGACAAACTGGTGATCGAAAAAATCTCCGAGCCATCGAGTGCAAGCGACTGCACGCTGGCCCCCTCTAAAAATTGCAGCGGCAAAACCCCCATGCCGACGAGATTCGAGCGATGGATCCGTTCAAAACTTGTCGCGACCACCGCCTTCACACCTAACAAACGCGTTCCTTTTGCCGCCCAATCGCGCGAGGAACCCGCGCCATACTCGTGACCAGCAAAGATGATCAAAGGGGTTTTTGTTTCTGCGTATTTCATTGCCGCGTCGAAGATCGACATCTGCTCCCCCGTTCCTGATTTCTGGTTTCCAAAATATTTTGTCACTCCGCCTTCCGTTCCCGGCACCATCAAATTTTTGATGCGCACGTTGGCGAATGTCCCCCGCGTCATTACCAAATCATTGCCGCGCCGGCTGCCGTAACTGTTGAAATCGGAGTGCTCGATTCCGCGCGAGAGCAGATATTGTCCGGCCGGCGATGTCGCCTTGATCGCCCCAGCCGGCGAAATGTGATCGGTCGTGACCGAATCGCCGAAAATGCCAAGCGCGCGTGCACCCCGAATCTCCTCGACGTGTCCTGGCTCCATCGAGAAATTCTTGAAAAACGGCGGCTCATGAATGTAATCGCTCGTTTCGTCCCACTGGTAAATGTCGCCTGTGCTCGATGGAATTTCGTTCCACTTCGGGTTTTGATCGGCGAAATCGCGATAAAGTTTCCGAAACGTCTCCGGCTTGAGCGCGGATTGCATCGTGTCCCTGATTTCCCTTAAGCTCGGCCAAAGGTCACGCAGGAAAGTTTCTTTCCCGTTCATGTCTTTGCCGATCGGTTCGCGCGAAAGATCGATATCTACTCGGCCGGCCAGCGCAAACGCAACAACCAGCGGGGGCGACATCAGAAAATTCGCTTTGATATGCTGGTGCACACGCGCTTCGAAGTTTCGGTTTCCCGAAAGCACCGAGGCTGCAACCAGATCGAATTCGTGGATCGCTTTCTCAATATTCGGATGGAGCGGTCCAGAGTTGCCGATGCAGGTGGTGCAACCGTAACCGACGAGATTGAATCCGAGTTGATCGAGGTATTTTTGGAGCCCGGTTTTGTCGAGATAATCGGAAACAACCCGTGAACCCGGGGCGAGCGAAGTTTTCACGGCAGGATCGACACGCAGGCCGCGCTCGGCTGCTTTTTTTGCAAGCAGAGCAGCCGCGATCATCACGCTTGGATTACTCGTGTTCGTGCAGCTTGTGATTGCCGCGATTAGAACACTGCCATGACCGATGTGACTCTGCCCATGCGTGAACATCTCGCTGGATGCAGCTCGAATTTCTTTTCCGGTATCGGGTGTCGGCCGGTTTGCCACCATCTCGATCTTGTTGCGCTCGTCACCCGGATTAATTCCTTGCTCGATCTCATCTGTTGATGCCATTGCCCGGTCGCGCGGCGCGCTGCCGTTTAACTGGACGAGATGTTTTTCACCAAGATCAACGTTCTTTTTCCCGTAGCCACCATCCTGGACGGGTTTCTCGAGCAATGCGCGAAATGTTTTTCCCAGTTCCGGCAAGTTGATCCGATCCTGCGGCCTCTTTGGGCCAGCGACGCTTGGGTGCACATTCGCCAGGTCAAGGTCCACATCTACGCTGTAATCGATTTCGCCCTTGCCCGGCATGCCGAACATGTTTTGCGCGCGAAAATAATTTTCGAAAGTGCGGCATTGCTTATCGCTGCGTCCCGTGGCCCGCAAATAATTGATCGATTCTTGATCAACCGGAAAATACCCCATCGTTGCGCCGTACTCGGGCGACATGTTTCCAATCGTCGCGCGATCAGGAACCGGCAGTGATGCCGCACCTTCGCCGTAAAATTCGACAAATTTACCGACGACTTTTTGCGCGCGCAGTAATTGCGTGATGTGCAGCACGAGGTCGGTCGCCGTCACGCCTTCGTGCAACTGCCCTTTCATGTGCAGGCCAACGACTTCCGGCGTCAGAAAATAAACAGGCTGTCCGAGCATGCCGGCTTCGGCTTCGATTCCACCTACACCCCAACCAACCACGCCCAGGCCGTTGATCATGGTCGTGTGCGAGTCGGTCCCGACCAACGTATCGGGATAGAAGATGGTTGATGGTTGGTGGTTGATGGTTGACGGAGCGGATAGAACGCCTTTGGCCAGATATTCGAGGTTCACTTGATGGACTATGCCGATGCCGGGTGGAACTAATTGGAATGTTTTAAACGCTTGTTGGCCCCATTTTAGAAACTGATAACGCTCGCGGTTGCGCTTGAACTCCAATTCCAAGTTGAGTTGCAACGCTTTTGCGGAGCCGAAAAAATCTACCTGTACCGAGTGATCGACGACAAGATCGACAGGGACGAGCGGTTCGATGATTTTCGGGTCGCCTCCAAGCCGCTTGACCGCGCTGCGCATCGCGGCAAGATCGACAACCAGCGGCACGCCAGTGAAGTCCTGCAAAACAATCCGCGCGACGACGAACGGAATTTCGTCATTCGCCGGTGCTTTTGCGTTCCAGTTTGCCAGTGTCTCGACGTCCTTGCGGCGGACTTTCTTGCCATCGCAGTTTCGCAGCACGGACTCGAGCACAATGCGAATACTCACTGGCAACCGGGAAATCTTGCCGACGCCGTGCTCTTCCAATGCCGGTAAGGAATACAGAAATCCTTCGCGGCCGTTGCCGGCATCGAATTTTTTGAGCGTTTTGAATTCGTTCGTCATCTTCAGCTTGGTCATCCTGAGCGAACGCGAAGGACCTCCAACAGACTCATAAGGACACGCCCATTATCTTGAGTGATCCAAGCTTCGATTGTGAGGTCCCTCACTTCGTTCGGGAAGACAATGCAGCGTGTGCGAGTCATTTTAATTCCGCCAGTCTCGCTTTTATTTTGTCAAAGTTCGGAAGCTGTTTGGCGTCGTCGTTGCTCTCCGCGTATTGAACCACGCCGTTCTTGTCGATGATGAATGCCGAACGCTTGGCCACCCCGGCCATTCCGAGGTTCAATTGGGGCAGGAAGGAGTCGTACATCACATCATACACTTTCGCGACTTTGTGCTCGTAGTCGCTGAGCAGCGGGACCGTAATCTTCTCTTTTTGTGCCCAAGCTTCCTGTGCAAATGGGTTGTCGCCGCTAATTCCGTAAACGGCAGCGTTCATATTACTGTAAGCAGATAGCCCATTGCTCACGTCACACATTTCTGTCGTGCAAGTGCCGGTGAAAGCCATTGGAAAAAAGAGGAGGAGTGTATTTCGTTTTCCGAAATTATCGCTCAACTTGACCTGCTTCGGTCCATCGGCGGTCTTGGTCGATAATATGAAATCTGGCGCTTTGGTTCCAATTGTGAGTGGCATACTGAATCCTCCGGTTTGAAATTAATTAGCGGAATTCCAGTATAAGATCGACATCTACCCGGTCAAAAAGAAGATCGAGAAGCATTGAAGGATTGAAACGTAAACGCGACTCGTTGAAATTTTACAACGAGTCACGGATCGCGATTCACAAACTCCGATGGAATTATTTTGGTGGCTGATCACGATCGTGCTTTTCGCCGTTGGATTGATCGGTACCATCGCGCCGTTTTTGCCGGGAACGGCAATCATTCTGGCCGCAGCGATCATTCACCGCATCATGCTTGGCCCGGAGAAAAGTATCGGTTGGCGGGCCATCTCCATTCTTGTCCTCCTTACACTCGCAACGTATACGCTCGATTTTCTGAGCGGTTACTTTGGCGCCAAGTATTTTGGAGCGACCAAATGGGGGATGCTCGGCGCCATTCTCGGCGCACTCATCGGCATCTTTTTCGGAATCGTCGGCTTGTTTGTTGGACCGGTGATTGGCGCGATCCTGGGAGAATTCGTTGCCGGCAAAAGAATGATCGACGCCGGCCGGGCAGGCTGGGGGAGTTTGTTGGGAAATCTCGGTGGAATGATCGGCAAATTGATGATCGCGCTGGTGATGATCACGATTTTCTTTATGACCGTGCCGCCGCCATTTTGAGTTCTTCGACAGAATTATCGGAGTTTTCTTCAAATCATTTTGTTCATTCTCTCTAAATCAAGCTGCGTAATCCCCGTCTCTTTTCTTTCTAGATGATTGTGATAAATTACTCGCCGATGGCAGATGATCGCTGGTGAGCCACAGTGGCTTGCTGGAGGAAAGTCCGAACACCATACGGCGACATGCCGCGTAAAATATGCGGGTGCTGCAGTTGTAAAATTGCGGTGACGGAAAGTGTCACAGAAAAGACACCGCCGGTTCTTTGGCAACAAAGGCGCAGGCAAGGTTGAAAAGGCGAGGTAAGAGCTCACCGCTCGCGGAGCAATTCGCGAGGCAGGAAAAACCCCATGCGGTGCAAGACAAAACAGAGGGAGGGCAGCCGGCCCGTTGATCCTCGGGTATCGTCGCATCACGATCCGCGCAAGCGTGTCGGGCGTTCAGCTCTGCGAAAATCGGAACTGGATGAGATAAATGATCGTCGCGGCTGAGAGATCAGCCGACAGAATTCGGCTTACCGCCATCAAAACAATGAAGGGCGCTTTCGGAAACGAAGGCGCCCTTCGCTTTCTTTGTCAGGCCGCGGTTGGCCGGACGCTGGATTTCTTTCGCAAGAGCGGGAGTACCTTTTCCACCAGGGCCTCAGCAGTGATCCCATGTTTTTTTCGCAGGATCGGGACGGCGCCGTGCTCGATAAATTGATCGGGCCATCCGATGCGGACGACTGGAGTGTTGATCATTTGCGAATGCAAATGCTCCATCACCGCACATCCGAAGCCGTTGTGCAGAACGTGATCTTCGATGGTGCAGACGACTTCGACGCCTCGCGCGAAAAATTCGAGCGTGCCGGTATCGAGCGGCTTGATCCAGCGCGGATTGATGAGCGCGACGGAAACGCCTTTCTCTTCCAGTTTGCGCGCGGCTTCTTCGGCTACTTCAAACATGTTGCCCAAGCCAAAGATCGCCACGTCGCGTCCGTGTTGCACGACTTCGGCCTTGCCGATCTCGAGAAGTTTGGGTTCCGCTTTGATTTGCGCACCCGTTCCGGGACCGCGTGGGTAGCGGACGGCGATCGGACCAGCGTTGTAGTGCGCCATCGTCCAGAGCATATCGACAAATTCATCTTCGTTTTTCGGCTGCATGTGCACCCAATTCGGGATGTGGCGCAGGTAACCGATGTCGAACAACCCATGATGCGTCGGGCCGTCGTCACCACTCAATCCAGCGCGATCCATACAGAGCCTGACGTTTAGTTTTTGGATCGCGATGTCGTGAATCGCCATATCGTAGGCGCGCTGGAAGAAGGTCGAATAGATCGTGAGAAACGGCGTCAAGCCCTGCGTCGCCAATCCGCAGGCGAAGAGCGTGGCGTGCTCTTCGGCGATGCCGACGTCGAAGTAGCGAGTCGGATGCGCCTTCGCGAAATGGGAGAGACCGGTTCCACTGGGCATCGCGGCGGTGATCGCAACCAGCTTCTGATTGTGCTCCGCGAATTTCGCGAGCGTCTTGCCAATGATTTCCGAATAGGTCGGCGTCGGCGTCGGAGCGGTCTCGCCGGTTTCCAGTTTGTATTTTCCGAGGCCATGAAATTTGTCCGGCTGTTTGATGGCCGGCTCATAGCCTTTGCCTTTCTTGGTAAGAATGTGAAGCAGAACCGGCTCATCCTGCGTTTTCAAAAACTCAAATGTCCGGATCAGCAGCGGGATATCGTGCCCATCGATTGGCCCGTAGTAACGCAATCCGAGTTCCTCGAAGATAACGCTCGGCACAATCAAGCCCTTGACGCTTTCTTCGACTTTATGCGCAAACTTGGCTACTGATTTGCCGGCGATCGCCCGAACGAAATCGCGCGCTTTGTCGTGCAAATGTGTAAACGTTGGACTTGTCGCAATGCTGTTTAGGTAGTTTGCAATCGCGCCCACGTTTTTTGCGATCGACCATTCGTTGTCGTTGAGCA
>Ga0209473_1001460_pt1 | contig 13189 bp, 10 predicted proteins | sample GraSoiAngelo_133_FD_185890 | JGI IMG/M metagenome (GOLD analysis project Ga0209473, IMG submission 185890) | Grasslands soil microbial communities from the Angelo Coastal Reserve, California, USA - 14_0929_05_20cm (SPAdes) (version 2) | ecosystem: Environmental > Terrestrial > Soil > Grasslands ...
GTAGCAATGGCCGACACATCCTTTGACATTATCATCATCGGCTCCGGGCCCGGCGGCTACGTCACCGCGATCCGCGCGGCGCAGCTCGGCTTCAAGACTGCGATTGTCGAAAAGTCCTATCTCGGCGGCATCTGTTTGAACTGGGGTTGCATTCCCACCAAGGCGCTGCTGCGCACCGCAGAAATTTTCCACTATATGCAGCACGCCAAGGACTATGGGCTCTTGGCCGAAAAAGTCTCCTACGATCCCAAGGCTGTCGTGCAGCGCTCGCGCGGCGTGTCAAAACGCCTCAACGACGGCGTCGGTTTTCTGATGAAGAAGAACAAGGTCACGGTGATCTGGGGCGAAGCCGCAATCGATGCGCCCGGCAAGATTACGGTGAAGAAGTCTTCGGTCGAGGCGCCAAAGGGCGCGGCGGGCGAGGGGACCTATCAGGCAAAACACATCATTCTTGCGACGGGTGCGCGCCCGCGCGTGCTGCCGGGACTGGAGCCCGACAAGAAGCTGGTCTGGACCTATTTCGAGGCGATGGTCCCGGACAAAATGCCGAAATCGCTGCTGGTGGTCGGCTCAGGCGCGATCGGCATTGAATTCGCCTCGTTCTTCCACACCATGGGCTCGGACGTCACCGTCGTGGAGGTGCTGCCGCAGATTCTTCCCGTCGAGGATGCCGAGATCGCAGGCCTTGCGCGAAAACGCTTCGAGAAGCAGGGGATCAAAATTCTCACCAGTACCAAAGTGACAAAGCTCGAGAAGAAGAGCGACAGCGTCGTCGCCACAATCGACGATGGCAAGAAACCGCAGAGCGTCGAGTTCGATCGGGTGATTTCGGCGATCGGCGTGGTCGGCAACATCGAAAATCTTGGGCTTGAGAAACTCGGCGTCAAGACGGACCGCGGCTGCGTCGTGATCGACGGCTATGGCAAGACCAACGTGCCCGGCATCTATGCCATCGGCGACGTTGCGGGGCCACCGATGCTGGCGCACAAGGCCGAGCATGAAGGCGTCGTGTGCGTCGAGGCCATCAAGGGCCTGCATCCTCATGCCACCGACAAGAACCTCATTCCCGGCTGCACCTATTGCAACCCGCAAGTCGCCTCCGTCGGCCTCACCGAGGCAAGGGCAAAGGAGGGCGGCCGCGAGATCCGCGTCGGCCGTTTCCCGTTTGTCGGCAACGGCAAGGCGATCGCGCTAGGCGAGGATCAGGGGCTGGTGAAGGTCGTGTTCGACAAGAAAACCGGCCAGTTGCTCGGCGCGCACATGATCGGCGCCGAAGTCACCGAACTGATCCAGGGTTATGTGGTCGCGATGAATCTCGAAACCACGGAAGAAGAGCTGATGCACACCATCTTCCCGCATCCGACGCTGTCGGAAATGATGAAGGAAGCCGTGCTCGATGCCTATGGCCGCGTCTTGAACATCTAGCGGCGTGTGCCTCACCAAAAATCGAAAGACCCTATCCGTGAAAGATAACGACAATCTGATCATCGAACGTCCGACGTTCGTGACCCACCTCGAATGCGCGATGGAACGCGATCGCTATCCCGCCGACCAGATCCACAACCTTTCCAAAGCCGGGAAACCGCTCCTGGTGCGCTACGACCTCACTGGGGTGAAGAAGGCGCTGACAAAAGACGCACTCCGGCAGCGCCCGGCCGACCTGTGGCGCTATCGCGAGCTGCTGCCGGTGCGCAAATGCGCCGATATTGTCAGCCTCGGCGAAGTCACCACGCCGCTGATTCGCCTGCCCAAGCTCGGCAAGAAACTCGGCGGCGGCGAGATCATCGTCAAAGACGAAGGCCGCCTGCCGACCGGCTCGTTCAAGGCGCGCGGCCTCGTGATGGCGGTTTCGATGGGTAAGGCGCTCGGCATCAGGCACATGGCGATGCCGACCAACGGCAATGCCGGCGCGGCGCTTGCAGCCTACGCCACCAATTGCGGCATCAAGACCACGATCTTCTGTCCCGCCGATACGCCGGAAGTGAATGTCAGCGAGATCGAATTGCAGGGCGCAACCGTCTATCGCGTCAACGGCCTGATCGACGATTGCGGCAAGATCGTCGGCGAGGGCAAGTTGAAGGCCGGCTGGTTCGACACCTCGACGCTCAAGGAGCCGTATCGCATCGAGGGCAAGAAGACGATGGGGCTGGAACTCGCCGAGCAGCTCGGCTGGGAAGTGCCCGATGTGATTTTCTATCCGACCGGCGGCGGCACTGGGCTGATCGGCATGTGGAAGGCGTTCGCTGAGCTGGAGGCGATCGGCTTTATCGGATCGAAGCGGCCGCAGATGGTAGCAGTGCAGGCGGCGGGTTGCGCGCCGATGGTGCGCGCGTTCGAGAACGGCAGCGAGCATGCGCCGCGCTGGGAAGATGCCCACACCGTCGCATCGGGCATCCGCGTGCCACGGGCGATCGGAGATTTCCTTATCCTGCGGGCAGTGCGCGAGAGCAAAGGTTTCGCGATTGCGGTGACGGATGAGAAGATTTCTTCGGCGCTCAACGAAGTCGCGCGCGAGGAGGGTTTGCTGCTATGTCCGGAGGGTGCTGCGACCTACGCCGCCTACAAACAGAGCCTCGACGATGGTCGGATTACGAAAACCGATCGGGTGATGCTATTCAACTGTGCGACAGGCCTTAAATACCCGTTGGCGAAGGTCGACCGCACCCTCGATCGTCACAAGCCGATCGACTACGCGAAACTCTGACCTTCATCGGCGCGTTGGAGGAAGCGGATGCGTAGAACAGTTTTGGCCTTCTTCGTTGCGCTATCGGCATTTTGCGGCAACGCGTTCGCCGACAAATTCCCCACCCACCCCATCACTATCGTGGTGCCGTTTTCCGCCGGCGGTCCGTCGGATGCGATGATGCGAATTCTCGCCGAGCGCATGAAGACGACGCTTGGCGAGACGATCCTGGTGGAGAACACCACAGGCGCCGGCGGCTCGATCGGCGTCGGCCGCGTCGTGCATTCACCGCCCGACGGCTACACCGTGGGCTTCGGCCATCTCGGCACCCATGTCGCCAACGGCGCGATCTACAAGCTTGGCTACGACCTCGTGAACGATCTGGAGCCGGTGGTGCTGCTGCCGAGCAATCCCATGGTCATCGTCAGCAAGAACGCCGTTCCGGCGAAATCGCTGCCCGAGTTGTTGGCGTGGTTGAAGTCACAGCCTCAGCCGGCCACCGCCGGCACCGCTGGCGCGGGCTCTGGCAGTCACGTCGCCGGCCTTGCTTTCGAAGCCGCGGGCGGCATTACCCTGCAATATGTGCCGTACCGTGGCACCGGGCCTGCACTGAACGATCTCGTCGCAGGCCAGATCGACGTGATCGTCGATCAGCTCTCCAACTCCATCAATCAGGTGCGTGCGGGCACGATCCGCGCCTATGCCGTCACAGACAGCAAGCGCGTCGAGCAGGCGGCGGATATCCCGACCACCGATGAGGCGGGTCTTCCCGGATTTCACATGACGCTGTGGTCCGGCCTGTGGGTGCCGAAGGGCACACCACGGGATATCGTGACACAACTCAATGCCGCGGCGGTCGATGCCCTGAACGATCCAGCTGTGCGCAAGCAGCTCGAAAATCTGGGCTTGCAAATGCCGCCGGCCGACAAGCTGACGCCGCAGGCGCTGGGCGCCTGGCAGCAGGCCGAGATCGCCAAATGGTGGCCGATCATCAAGGCGGCCAACGTCAAGGTGGATTAGGACCACGAAGATCGGGTCGCACGCATCACGCGCCCCGTGAGTCCGTGTACTACCTGTTGGTTAAAAATGGTTGCCGTGGCGCCACGAATGTTGCGAAGCAGCAACAGTTAACGAACATTTGTTGGCCGCCGCGGCCACCTCTTGCTCGCGCCGCTTTTTTGCCACACCCCTCCGTGAAATGATGTTTCGCAAGGCTTATGGCCACGGCGCTCGCGAAGGCGAAGGGAAATTCCAGATTTCCCTCATCCTACGAGAGATGACTGGGAAACAGGGTTGCGATGGACGCCAAGACCAATATCAAGCAAAGGCTTCCAAGCCGTCACGTGACGGAGGGTCCCGAGCGCGCGCCGCATCGGTCATATCTCTACGCCATGGGGCTGACCACCCAGCAGATTCATCAGCCCTTCGTGGGCGTGGTCTCTTGCTGGAACGAAGCCGCGCCCTGCAATATCGCGCTGATGCGCCAGGCCCAGGCGGTCAAGAAGGGCGTCGCCTCAGCCGGCGGCACCCCACGCGAATTTTGCACCATCACTGTCACGGACGGCATCGCCATGGGCCATGAGGGCATGCTCTCTTCGCTGCCGTCGCGCGAGTGCATCGCCGACTCGGTCGAATTGACCGTCCGCGGCCACGCCTACGATGCGCTGGTCGGGCTTGCTGGCTGCGACAAGTCCTTGCCGGGCATGATGATGGCAATGGTCCGGCTCAACGTGCCCTCGATCTTCATCTATGGCGGATCGATCCTGCCCGGCAATTTCCGCGGCCAGCAGGTCACGGTGCAGGACATGTTTGAAGCCGTCGGCAAGCATTCGATCGGCGAGATGTCGGACGCCGATCTCGACGAAATCGAGCGCGTGGCATGCCCATCGGCCGGCGCATGTGGCGCACAATTCACCGCCAACACGATGGCGACGGTATCGGAGGCCATCGGGCTGGCGTTGCCGTATTCGGCGGGGCGATGCCTTCTGCATGACTGCAGGCGAGAAGGTGATGGAATTGATCGCGTCAAATATCCGGCCCCGCGACATCGTGACCCGCAAGGCGCTGGAAAACGCCGCCGCCGTGGTCGCAGCCTCCGGTGGCTCGACCAATGCCGGGTTGCATTTGCCGGCGATCGCCAATGAATGTGGCATCAAGTTTGACCTGTTCGACGTGGCCGAAATCTTCAAAAAGACTCCGTATGTCGCGGATTTGAAGCCGGGTGGCCGCTATGTCGCCAAAGACATGTTTGAAGCTGGCGGGATTCCGCTGCTGATGAAGACGCTGCTCGACAATGGCTACTTGCACGGTGATTGCTTGACCGTGACGGGCCGAACGATCGCCGAAAACCTCAAAAGCGTGAAATGGAATCCGCACCAGGATGTGGTGCGGCCTGCCGACAGGCCGATCACCGTCACCGGCGGTGTCGTCGGCTTGAAGGGTAATCTCGCGCCAGAAGGGGCGATCGTGAAAGTCGCGGGGATGTCGAACCTCAGGTTTTCCGGTCCAGCCCGGTGCTTCGATCGCGAAGACGATGCATTCGAGGCGGTCCAGAACAAAACCTACAAAGAAGGCGAGGTCATCGTCATCCGCTATGAGGGACCACGGGGTGGTCCCGGCATGCGGGAAATGCTCTCGACCACGGCTGCGCTGACCGGACAGGGCATGGGCGGCAAGATCGCACTGATCACCGACGGTCGGTTTTCCGGCGCCACCCGTGGCTTCTGCATCGGCCATGTCGGCCCCGAAGCCGCCGTCGGGGGCCCGATCGGGCTGCTCAGGGACGGGGATATCATCGAGATCGACGCCGTCGCCGGAACCCTTAACGTAAAATTGACCGACGCTGAGTTGTCGGAACGCAGAACCAAATGGGCGCCTCGCGAGACAAACCATACGTCGGGTGCGCTCTGGAAGTATGCCCAGCAGGTTGGGCCAGCATCGGCTGGGGCTGTGACCCATCCGGGGAGTGCGCGCGAGAGACAGTGTTATGCGGACATCTGAGCGTATCATTTTTGCGTTGATGCTGGGGTCAGCTCCGCTGGCTGGTCCCGCGCACGCCTTTGACGGCGCTCCGGTCAACCAGGATACGGCTATCCCGGTGATTTCGGCGCAGCCTGGAACCGCGGCCGCGCTCAAGAAGCAGGCTCCTGCGGCCATCCCGGATACTTCGCTGACCGCACTGCAATATGCCGCCGAGGGCGGCCATCCGATCGCACAGTGGAAATTGGGCCGGATGTATGCCGACGGCAACGGCGTCGCCCAGGACGACGTACGCGCCTTCGAATATTTCAGCCGCATCGCCAGCGCACATGCGGAGGACAGCCCCTCGGCGCCGCAATCGGCGATCGTCGCCAACGCCTTTGTCGCGCTAGGGCGCTATTACCTCAACGGCATTCCCAATTCGAAGATCAAGTCCGATCCGGATCGGGCGCGGGAGATGTTCTCCTATGCCGCCTCGTACTTCGGCAGTGCCGACGCCCAATACGATCTGGCGCGGCTCTATCTGAAGACCCCTGATGCGTCGCGGGATGATTTCACCTATGGCGCGCGCTGGCTCGGCCTTGCTGCGCAGAAGGGCCAACACCAGGCGCAGGCCTTGCTCGGCCAGATGCTGTTCAACGGCGACCGGCTGCCGCGGCAGGCCGCGCGCGGCCTGATGTGGTTGACGCTCGCGCGTGACGGCGCGAGCTCGGACGAAGTCTGGATCAAGGAAAGCTACAACCGGGCGTTTGCGAAAGCGTCCGACGATGATCGTGCCACGGCGCTGCAGATGCTCGAGCACTGGGTGCAGGGCCGCCGGGACTGATTGCGCGCAGCGCTTAGGCCGCCTCGAGATCGAGATCGGCCCAGACCGGCACATGGTCCGACGGCTTTTCCCAGCCCCTCACATAACTGTCGATTCCGACATCGATGAGCCGGTCTGAGGCCTGCGGCGACAGCAACAGATGATCGATCCGCAACCCCCAGTTCTTCTGCCAGGCGCCGGCCTGATAATCCCAGAACGTGTACTGTCCGGGCGCCTCGTTGACCGCGCGCAGCGCGTCGGTAAGCCCGAGGCCCAATAGCGATTGGAAGCTTTCGCGGGTGGTTGAGCGGAACAGGGCGTCCTCGACCCACCCCGCCGGATTATGAACATCCTCAGCCGCAGGAATGACGTTGAAATCGCCGGCCATGATCAGCGGCTCCTCCGTTTTGAGCCGCTCTTTCGAATACTCAAGAAGCCGCGACATCCAGTTGAGCTTGTAGGGGTATTTGTCTGAGCCGACCGGATTGCCGTTGGGCAGATAAAGGCAGGCGATCCGCAACACGCCTTTTTTCAGCGTGACCACGCCTTCGAGAAACCTGGCGTGGGCGTCTTCGTCGTCGCCGGCAAGCCCCGATTTGGTCTCGTCGAACGGCAGCTTCGACAACAGCGCCACGCCGTTGAAGGTTTTCTGGCCGTGGGTGACGACGTTGTAGCCGAGCGCTTCGAACTCGAACCGCGGAAACGCCTCGTCAGTGCACTTGGTCTCCTGCAGGCAAACGATGTCGGGCGAGCAATCCTTCAGCCAGGCCATGAGCGGCTCCAGCCGTTGGCGGATCGAATTGACGTTCCAGGTGGCGATGCGCATGGGAGGAGGTTCCGGCCGAAAGCCGCACAGGTCAGGTTTTAGGTGCCAATTGTTAGACCGAAAAACTGGTGCCGCAACCGCACGACGCCGTCGCATTGGGATTGTGCACACGGAACGACGCGCCGACCAGGTCGTCGACGAAATCGACCTCGGATCCGGCCAGAAAGGGCACCGACGCGGGATCGACCAGCACCACGGCGGCGTCGCGCGCGATCACCAGATCATCGTCGGCCTGAGCGTGATCGATGTCGAATTTGTATTGGAAGCCGGAGCAACCGCCGCCCTCGACGCTGATGCGAAGCTTGGCGCCGTCACCCTCGCTCCTGAGGATTTCGCCGATGCGGCGGGCGGCCCGCTCGCTGATGGTGACGGCTGTGGTCATCGGTCTCTCCAAGGGCTGCGTGATACCCAATTCATTTGGTATCCTGCGCTCTCCATAGTTAAGTGCGCAAACACGCAGAATCAAACGGATAAGGACGGAAAACACGGTGTCGGTCGGAATGGCTGCCCCACGCGCGATCTATGCCTGCGACCCCGACCGCAGCCGGGGCCGACTGTTTGACGAGCCGCCGAGCAAGACCCGCAGCCCATTTCGCCGCGATTGCGACCGGGTGATCCATTCGACCGCCTTCCGCCGCCTCAAGCATAAAACCCAGGTCTTCGTGTTCCACGAGGGCGATCATTATCGCACCCGGCTGACCCATTCGCTCGAAGTAGCGCAAATTGCCCGTGCTCTGGCGCGCCAGCTCGGCCTCGACGAGGATCTCACGGAGACGCTGGCGTTGGCCCATGACCTCGGTCATCCGCCGTTTGGGCACGCCGGGGAACGCGCGCTTGATACCTGCCTGCAGGCCCATGGCGGATTCGATCACAACGCCCAGACGCTGCGCGTGTTGACCGCGCTCGAACATCGCTATCCCGAATTCGACGGGCTCAACCTGACCTGGGAATCGCTGGAAGGCATCGTCAAGCACAACGGCCCGCTGACCGACCGAAGCGGGGTGCCGGTCGGACGATATAGGGATCGCGGCGTGCCGGTCGGCATCGCCGACTACGTCAAGCTGTACGACCTCGAATTGTGGAGCTTTGCCTCGCTGGAGGCCCAGGCCGCCGCGATCGCCGACGACATCGCCTATGATGCGCACGATATCGACGATGGCCTGCGCGCCGGGCTATTTGCGGTCGACGACCTCAAGGTGATGCCGCTCGCCGCCGAGATCATCGGTACGATCGGCAAGCATTACCCCGGTCTCGACCACATCAGGCGCGGCGCCGAGTTCGTGCGCGAATTGATCTCCTATCTGATTTCAGCGGTGTTTTCGGAGGCGGCAACGCGGCTGCAAGCCGCACAGCCGCAATCCGCCGATGTCGTGCGCCGGCAAGACCACGCGCTGATCGCGTTTGCGCCTGATGTCGCGCAACAAGAGGCTGAGATCAAAGCGTTCCTGAGAGAGCACATGTACCGCCATTCGCGGGTGATGCGGGTGATGGGCGATGCGGAAGCGATCCTGTTCGATCTGTTCGCGCGCTATCAAGACAACCCCCGCGATCTCCCGGCCGAATGGTTGGAAGGAACGCAAGCCGAGACCGCAGCCGAGCGTGCCAGGCGGATCGGCAATTTCATTGCCGGGATGACCGACCGTTTCGCGCTTATCGAACATCAAAGGCTTTTTGACTCGACCCCGGATTTGCGTTAGGCGGCGGCCATGGCCGACAAATCGACCCCGCAACATCTTTTTGCCGACGTGCTGGCGCGCGTGCATGCGGCCTGCAGTGCGCTCGCAACCGAGGGCAATTGGCCCGCCGGCATCGATCTGTCGCGCGTCGTGGTCGAGCCGCCGCGCGATATCAGCCACGGCGACATGGCCACCAACGCCGCAATGGTGCTCGCCAGGGAAGCCAAGGCAAAACCACGTGATCTCGCCGAACAGGTCGCTGCCAAGCTGCGCGCCGATGAGTTGATTGCCTCTGTCGACGTCGCAGGTCCCGGCTTCATCAATCTGACGCTAAAGCCAAAAGCCTGGGCGAACGAGCTGCTCACGCTGCTGCGCGAGGGCGCGTCCTACGGCAGACGCGCGAGCGCCGCCGGCGAAAAGGTCAATGTCGAATACGTGTCCGCCAATCCGACCGGCCCGATGCATGTCGGCCATTGCCGCGGCGCGGTATTTGGCGATGCGCTGGCGAGCCTCTTGACCTTCGCCGGCTACGAGGTGGCACGCGAATATTACATCAACGATGCCGGCGCCCAGGTCGACGTGCTCGCGCGCTCTGCACACCTGCGCTATCGCGAGGCGCTTGGCGAGAACATCGGTGCGATTCCCGACGGACTTTATCCCGGCGACTATCTGAAACCAGTGGGGCAAGCGCTTGTGGGCGAGCACGGCGACAAGCTCAGGGCCGTGCCCGAAAGTGAATGGCTGCCGATCGTGCGCAACAAGGCCGTTGCCATGATGATGGAGGAGATCAAGGGTGATCTCGCCGCGCTTAACATCAAGCATGACGTCTTCTTCTCCGAGCGCTCGCTGATCGAAACCGGCAACAACAAGGTTGCCCAGACGATCGACTTCCTGCGTTCCAAGGGCGACGTCTATGAAGGCCGTCTGCCACCGCCCAAAGGCGGTCCGATTGAGGACTATGAGGATCGCGAGCAGACCCTGTTCCGCGCCACGGCCTACGGCGACGATGTCGATCGTCCGCTGCTCAAATCCGACGGCAGCTATACCTATTTCGCCTCCGATATCGCCTATCACAAGGACAAGTTCGACCGCGGCTTTCGCGACCTCGTCGACGTCTGGGGCGCCGATCACGGCGGCTATATCAAGCGCATGCAGGCCGCGGTGAAGGCCGTCACCGCCGGCAAGGCTTCGCTCGATGTGAAGATCGTGCAGCTCGTCAAACTGCTGCGCCACGGCGAGCCGGTGAAGATGTCGAAACGATCGGGCGACTTCGTCACCTTGCGCGAAGTGGTCGATGAGGTCGGCTCGGATGCGGTGCGGTTCATGATGCTATTCCGCAAGAACGACGCCGTGCTGGATTTCGACCTCGCCAAGGTGATCGAGCAGTCCAGGGACAATCCGGTGTTCTATGTCCAGTACGGCCATGCCCGCGGTCATTCGATCTTCAAGAACGCAAGGGAAGTGGTTCCGGATCTGCCAGAGGAGGGGTGCGCACGGGCCGCGTACCTTGAAAATGCCCGCCTCGAGCAACTGACGGCGCCGGAGGAAATCGAGCTGCTCAAGCGGCTGGCGCTCTATCCTCGAACGGTAGAATCGGCGGCTTCCGCACATGAGCCGCACCGAATCGCTTTTTATCTATATGATCTTGCCAGCGAATTTCATGCGCTATGGACGAGGGGGCGCGATTTGCCCTATTTACGCTTCATTATCAATAATGATGCAGAGATCACGAAGGCGCGACTGGCGATGGTACAGGGCGTCGTCTCGGTTCTGGCATCGGGGCTGGCCATTCTGGGCGTTAACGCCCCGACCGAGATGCGGTAAGCATAAAGGGTGACGGCTTTCACGAATGGGGTTTGTGAAAGCATCTGGCAGGGGCCAATTCGTTCGTCGTAGCGGGTTGGCGCTTCCCGAAGGGGATGCATCATCACGATGGCTGATCGATATCAGGGCAGACCTTTTCCCGCCGATGACGACAAGGGCGAGAGCGATCCCTTGGCGGAGCTGGCGCGACTAATCGGGCAGACCGACCCGTTCGGGTCCGTGGGCCGCGCCAATCCGAAAGTGCAGCCGCGCAGCGCTCCCGTACCTGATCCCTATCGCCATCAGCCGCCGCCAGCTGTGGAAGACGACCATCCTGCGGGCCCGCCGCCATGGATGCAGCGCGCCAACCGGCAGGAAATCAGGAAGCCGGCTTACGACGAACCCGAGCCCGAGCCCGAACAGGACTATGAACCGAGCCCGGTGCATCCGTTGCACCGCTACGCGGCGCATCAGCAGGCCGCGCCACAACAGGATTCTCACCAACAGCAATACGAGGAAACCGAAGGCGAGGCCGATCCGTCGCGCTATGACGACGCACTGTATGGCCAGATCGAATCAGGCGCGCAGGATTATCAGCGCGAGCCTGCCTATCCGGACGATCCCTACGCCTATCAGGACGGCTACGAGGACGGCGGCGACGATCAACGCGAACGGCGCCGCGGCGGCCTCGTCACGGTGATCGCGGTGCTGGCGCTAGCGGTGGTGGGCACCGGGGCTGCCTTTGCCTATCGCAGTTATGTTGGAACGCCTCGCAGCGGAGACCCGCCGGTCATCAGGGCCGACAACAGCCCGACCAAGATCGTGCCGTCGCCAGGCGATACCACCAGCAAGACGCCGGATCGCATGCCGGCCGGCGACGGAGCGGAGAAAATCGTCCCGCGCGAAGAGGCGCCGGTCGACGTCAATGCCAGGACTGGCGGTGGCCCGCGCGTGGTGTTCCCACCGCTGAACCCGAACGGCAACCCACCCTCGGTTGCGAGCGTGGCTCCGAGCAATGTGCCGGTCGCAAGCGCCGGTCCGGTACCGAGCAACGGCACGCTGCCGAACAACGAGCCGCGCAAGATCAAGACGTTCTCGGTGCGCGGCGACCAGGCTGACGGCACCGGCGCGCCGGTGGCTGCGGTTGCGCCGCCGGCAGGAAAGCCCGCACCGGCTCCGAAGACCGCGCCGGTTGCCTCGCGAAGCGCGGCACCATCTGCAGAAGCGAGCGCCAATACGCCGCTGTCCTTGTCGCCGCAGACCGCTCAACCGGCTCCGGCCGCGGCTCCAGCCGAAACGCGGACCCGTGTCGCTACGACCGGTAGCCCCGCACAGACCGCTTCATCGCCCGCGGCGGCTACGGGCGGCAACGGCGGCTATGTGGTTCAGGTTTCCTCGCAACGGAGCGAAGCCGATGCCCAGGCTTCATTCAAGGCCCTGCAGAGCAAGTTCCCGACCGTGCTGGGATCGCAGTCGCCCCTGATCAAACGCGCCGATTTGGGTGACAAGGGTGTCTATTACCGCGCGATGGTCGGTCCGTTTGGATCGGCGGACGAGGCCTCGCAATTCTGCGGCAACCTGAAAACTGCCGGCGGCCAGTGCGTCGTCCAAAGGAATTAACCGCCGCTTCCTTGACCCTCCCGCGAACTGCGGGCTAATCGGCCCGCCATGAGCACACGCGCATTCATCACCGGTGTATCCGGAACGGAGCTTAGCGCCGCCGAGCGTGAGTTCATCCGCCGTGAACGCCCGTGGGGCTTCATCCTGTTCAGGCGCAATGTCGAAGCCCCGCAACAAGTGGCTTCGCTGGTCGCGGAATTGCGCGACGCCGTGGGTGAGCCGGATGCCCCGGTTTTGATCGACCAGGAGGGCGGCAGGGTGCAGCGCTTGCGCCCGCCGCACTGGCCACTTTATCCGCCGGGTGCGTCGTTCGGCCGGCTCTATGAGATCGATCCGGCGCTCGGCCTCAGGGCGGCACGCCTGGGCGCGCGCCTGATCGCGGATGACCTCCACCAACTCGGCGTGACGGTCGATTGCTTGCCGGTAGCCGACGTGCCGGTCGCTGGCGCCAACGACGTCATCGGTGATCGAGCTTACGGCAGGGCGCCGGATAAGGTGGCGGCGATTGCCCGGGCGGTCACCGAGGGATTGGTAGAAGGTGGTATTTTACCGGTACTTAAGCACATCCCTGGTCATGGCAGGGCGACGGCGGATAGTCATCTCAGCCTTCCCCGGGTTGATGCGACCGGGATCGAGCTCGAAAGGAGTGATTTTGCAGCGTTCCGACCCTTGGCGGACCTGCCGATGGCGATGACCGCGCATGTTGTGTTCAGCGCGCTTGACCCCACCCAACCTGCCACCACTTCTGCGACAATGGTAACGCAGGTGATTCGCGGTGTGATCGGGTTCCAGGGCTT
>Ga0209473_1001461_pt1 | contig 13187 bp, 15 predicted proteins | sample GraSoiAngelo_133_FD_185890 | JGI IMG/M metagenome (GOLD analysis project Ga0209473, IMG submission 185890) | Grasslands soil microbial communities from the Angelo Coastal Reserve, California, USA - 14_0929_05_20cm (SPAdes) (version 2) | ecosystem: Environmental > Terrestrial > Soil > Grasslands ...
TGCGCCAAGACCGACGAGGAGGCCCGCGCGCGGGCGGATGGCGCGACCTTCTTCCAGTTCGCGCTGCGCTTCTACGGCGCTTCGCAAGACCGCCAGCGTCCGGCGCCTGGCACGGTCAACATGTGGGACGAGTACAACAAGTGGAAGCGGGAGAATCCGCAAGCGCAGGAAGCCGCATTGCGCGGCGGCCTGATCGGATCGCCCGAGACGATCGCCAGGAAATTACGGCGCTTCCGCACCTCGCATATCGATCAGGTGATCCTGCTCAACCAGGCCGGCAAGAACAGCCATGAGCACATCTGCGATTCCCTTGAGTTGTTCGCCAAGGAAGTGATGCCCGAGTTCCGCAACGATCCTGAGCACGACGCCTGGAAGCAAGCGGTCATGAGTGGGCAAATCCAGCTCGAGGAGATCGATACCGAAGCGTTCAAGGACCGTTACGGCAAGCTCGCGGTGAACGTCGTGCCGCCGGCGCCGAAGGTCGCGGCGGCGGGTTAGCATTTTTCATGGCGCGGCCGGAACCTGAGACGCGCGGCGGAAAAAATTGCGCTGCCTCCGATCCGGTCGTTGAAAGAAACGCAGCGTCGCGCGCCGACGCGACAGTGCGGGCATCGCTATTTTCTTGAGGTGCTCGACACGCTGCTTAAGCATCACCATCATCCTGACATCGCATGCGCGCGTCCAGATTGCGGCATGTGGTCGGGAGACTTGCAATGAAGCGTCGTGAATTTCTTGAATTGTCGGCCGCAGGCGCGTTTGCGGCGCTCTCCTCGCGAGCGCGCGCGCAGGCACCGGTCAAGGAAATCCGCATCGGCTACCAGAAGACCGGCGTGCTCGTGATCGCGCGCCAGCAGGCCGTGCTGGAAAAGCAGTTCGCCGCACAGCAGGTTGCCGTCAAGTGGATCGAGTTTACGTCGGGGCCGCCATTGCTGGAAGCGATGAGCACCGGCAGCGTGGATTTCGGTTCGGTGGGCGACACGCCGCCGATATTCGCGCAAGCCGCAAACGCCAACATCACCTATGTCGCGGGTTCTCCGATCACCAACGGACAGGGCATCCTCGTTCCCGCCAATTCATCGATACGCACGATCGCCGATCTGCGCGGCAAACGCATCGGATTTGCCAAAGGCACCAGCGCCCATAACGTCTTGATTGCAACGCTGGAGAAGGCCGGGCTCGCATACGAGGACATCACGCCGGTGTATCTGTCGCCGCCCGACGCCGGAGCGGCCTTCGCCAACGGCAGCATCGAGGCGTGGGCGATCTGGGATCCCTATTTCGCGATCGGCGAGAAGCGGCAGAACGGCCGAATCCTCGTCAACGCGCGTGAGGTCGCCAAGACCAACTCGTTTTACCTCGCCAACCGCGATTTTGCGAACGGCAACGTTCAGCGCACCCGCGAAGTCATCAAGGGATTGACGGAAGCGGCGCAATGGGCGGAGTCGCATCGCGACGTCGTCGCAAATTCGCTTGCCGCGGTGACGGCAGTGCCGCTCGACGTCCAGATCGTCGCGGCTAACCGCGCATCGTTTGTGATCGGACCGGTGACCGATGAGATCATCGATACCCAGCAAGCGGTTGCCGATCGCTTCTACAAGCTTGGGCTCATTCCACGGCAGATCGTCATTCGCGACATCGTCTGGCGGCCTGCCCAGACCTGACCCCCCACCATACGTTTTGGAGAACATGCATGCGTTGGTTTCAACGAATGATTGCGGCAGCCGTGCTGTCGATGGCCACCGTCGTTGCCGGTGTCGGCGCGACCTACGGGCAAGACAAAATCGTTCGCATCGGCTTCCAGAAATACGGCAAGCTGGTCTTGCTGAAAGGCCGCGGAACGCTTGAGGAAAAGTTAAAATCCCTCGGCTACACGGTGTCATGGACGGAATTCCCGTCCGGACCGCCGCTGTTGGAGGCGCTCAACGTCGACGCCATCGACTTCGGTATCGCCGGCGAGACGCCGCCGATCTTCGCGCAGGCCGCCGGCGCGCCGCTGGTTTACCTCGCCTACGATCCGCCGGCACCACAGGGAGAGGCGATCCTTATTCCGAAGGACAGCCCGTTCAAATCGGTTGCCGATTTGAAAGGCAAAAAGGTTGCGCTGAACAAGGGCTCCAACGTTCACTATCTGCTCGTAAAGGCGCTGGAAAAAGCCGGTCTCAAATATACCGATATCCAGCCGGTGTTTCTGGCGCCCGCCGACGCACTGGCCGCGTTCACGCGGGGCTCTGTCGATGCCTGGGTGATCTGGGATCCCTATGAGGCCGCCGCGGAGGCTTCGACCGGCGCGCGAATCCTGGCCGACGGCACCGGGCTTGTCGCGAACCATCAGTTCTATTTTTCGTCGAAAAAATTTCTCGCCGATAATCCCAGGGCTGTGGATGTCGTCCTCGAAGCGCTCAACGAGGCCGACCAATGGACCAGGAACCACATCGAAGCTGTTGCCGAACAGTTGAGCCCGTCGGTCGGTCTGCCTGCGCCGGTCCTCGCAACCTCGCTGAAGCGCGAATCTTACGGAATCCTGCCGATCAGCGATGCGGTGATCAATAGCCAGCAGCGCATCGCGGATACTTTCGTCGCGCTCGGCCTATTGCCCAAGGCGATCACGGTTTCTGACCTTCAGCGCAAGCAGGGATCATGACGATATGACCACGCACACGCCTTCGAAAGCCAACGTCCTCTGGTTCCTGCCGACTCACGGCGATGGACACTATCTCGGCACCACGACCGGCGGACGCGAGGTGAATTTCAATTATTTGCGCCAGATCGCGCAGGCCGCCGATCAGCTCGGTTATTTCGGCGTGCTGTTGCCCACGGGACGAAGCTGCGAGGATTCCTGGGTGGTCGCGTCCGCGATCGCGCCCTGGACCGAGCGTCTGCGCTATCTGGTGGCGGTGCGGCCCGGCCTGCAGTCACCAAGCGTTGCGGCGCGAATGACGGCGACACTCGACCGGGTGTCGAACGGACGGCTGTTGATCAACGTCGTCACCGGCGGTGATCCCGTGGAGAACAAGGGCGACGGCATCTTCCTTGCACATGACGAGCGTTATGAGATCACGCGCGAGTTTCTCAACGTCTATAGCGATCTGCTCGCCGGCAAGACGGTCAATGTCGAAGGCAAGCACATCCGCATCGCAGATGGCCGCCTGCTGTTTGCGCCGGTGCAGTCGCCGCGGCCGCCGCTTTATTTCGGCGGCTCGTCGGATGCCGGCATCGATGTCGCCGTCGATACCGTAGACAAATATTTGACTTGGGGCGAACCGCCGGCGCAGGTGGCCGAAAAGGTCAATCGGGTGAAGGCCGTTGCCTCACAGCGCAGGCGCAAGCTTTCTTTCGGCATCCGCTTGCATGTGATCGTCCGGGAGACCAACGCGGAAGCCTGGAAGGCCGCCGACGATTTGATCAAGCACGTCACCGACGAGACGGTGGCTTCGGCCCAGAAGATTTTCGCGCGGATGGATTCGGTCGGCCAACAACGCATGTCGAAATTGCACGGCGGCCGTCGCGACAAGCTCGAGATCAGCCCCAATCTCTGGGCTGGCGTCGGCCTGGTACGTGGCGGCGCCGGCACCGCACTGGTCGGCGATCCCCCAACCGTCGCCGCGCGGATCAGGGAATACCAGGATGTCGGGATCGATACCTTCATCATGTCCGGCTACCCTCATCTGGAGGAGGCCTTTCGCTTCGCCGAACTGGTGTTTCCGCTGCTCTCGCTCGATCGGTCGAGCAATGTGACGCCGATCCGCGTCAACACCGGACCGTTCGGCGAGACCATCGCCAACGAACATCGTCCGCTCGTCAAGGCGTCGCAGTCATGAGCCTGACCGAAAGCATCGCGCGCCTGCGCGGCCCGCGGCTGCCGCGTGCCGACGGACTGATCCCCTGGATCGTGCCGGCAGCGATCGTCCTGATCTGGCAGGTCGCCTGCGCGACCGGCTTTGTGCCGGCGCGGGTGCTGCCGGCGCCGAGCGACGTGGCGCTGGCGGGATGGAAGCTGCTGCTGTCAGGCGAATTGGCCCGCAACATCTGGGTCAGTTTCTGGCGCGCCAGCGCCGGCTTGCTGGTCGGCGGCGGCATCGGCTTCGCGTTCGGGCTTGCCAACGGCCTGTCGCAGCTTTCGAGCAAACTCACCGATACGACGCTGCAGATGGTGCGCAATATTCCGCATCTCGCGCTGATCCCGCTGGTGATCCTGTGGTTTGGAATCGACGAGAGCGCAAAGCTGTTCCTGGTCGCGCTCGGGGTTTTCTTTCCGATCTATCTCAACACGCTGCACGGCATTCGCACCGTCGATCCGCAGTTGATCGAGATGGGCCGCATCTACGGCATGAGCGACCGCGAGCTGTTCCGCCGAGTGATTTTTCCCGGCGCTCTGCCGTCGATCTTCGTCGGCTTGCGCTTCGCGCTCGGCATCATGTGGCTGACATTGATCGTGGCGGAAGCCATCGCAGCCTCCTCGGGCCTCGGTTACATGGCCATGCAGGCCCGCGAGTTCATGCAGATCGATGTCGTGGTGCTGAGCATCCTGATCTACGCCCTGCTGGGAAAGCTTGCCGACAGCGCCTCGCGCGCGCTCGAGCGGCTGACGCTGTCATGGCATCCGGCGTTCCAGAAACACTGAGGATAAAAATGCAGGAAGCCCTACATTTTGGTCTCCCCGACGCCGAGGCAGTGGGTCGCGTGGACTACATCGAACAGGCGCGGCGGCTGCGGCGTGCCTCGAGCGCTTCATCCCACGGCCTGCCGCTCACCATCCGGGCCTTGCGCAAATCGTTCGGCGACAACGAGGTGTTGCGCGGCATCGACCTGCATGTCCCGGCCGGGCAGTTCGTCGCGATCGTCGGCCGCAGCGGCTGCGGCAAAAGTACGCTGCTGCGCCTGATCGCCGGTCTTGAGAGCATCGATGCCGGCACCGTCAGTTTCGGCGGGGAAACGCAGCCTGAAGATATCAGGGTGATGTTCCAAGAGCCGCGGCTGTTGCCGTGGGCGCGGGTGATATCGAATGTCGAGGTTGGCCTCGGTCGCGACCGCGCCTCGGTCGGCGCCAGCGCACGCGCCGAGAAGGCGCTGATCGAAGTCGGCCTCCGCGATAAACGCGTAGAGTGGCCGGCGGTGCTTTCCGGCGGGCAGAAGCAGCGCGTCGCGCTCGCACGCGCACTTGTCAGCGATCCGCGCGTGCTGGCGTTCGACGAGCCGCTTGGCGCGCTCGATGCGCTGACGCGGATTTCCATGCAGCGGTTGCTGGAGCGGGTCTGGGGCGAGCAGGCCTTCACGGCAATCCTGGTGACGCATGACGTGTCGGAAGCGGTCACGCTCGCCGACCGCATCCTGGTGATCGAGGACGGCCGCATTGCGCATGACGTGACGGTGGATATTCGGCGCCCTCGGGAACGCGGGTCGGCCGACCTCGCCGCACTGGAAGGCTCGATCCTGCGTCATCTGCTGAATACTGCGGATAGTCCTTAAAACACCGCGTGAGGTTGCCATGAACAGCGTCGTTCGGACCATCAAGATCGATCGCGGGGTTTCCTCAGCCGATTTCCGAAGCGGCATGCGTCATTTGGCCGGCGGGGTCAGCGTGATCACAGTGGGGCGGGGCAGGGACATCTCGGGTATGACAGTTACCGCGGTATCCTCGTTGTCGGTCGAACCACCGTCCCTGATCGTTGCCATCAACCGGTCCTCGTCATCATGGTCGTTGCTCAAGCAATACGGCTGTTTTGGCGTCAATATCCTGAACGCAGATCAAATCGATGTCGCCGAGCGATTTGCCGGCAAGGATGGATTGAAGGGCGCGGAGCGTTTTGCCGGCGCCGAGTGGACAACGGCTTCGTCGGGGGTGCCGCTCCTGGTCGGGGCGCTGGCGGCGATCGACTGTGACGTCGAAGATATCGTCGAGCGGCATTCCCATGCCATCGTAATCGGGCGCGCTCGGGATATTAAGCTTTCATCGCGCACGGCAGCGCTCGCCTATTGGCAAGGCCAATATGTCGCGATTGATCAGAATGAAGATGCGATCAGGCTCGCCGAGGTCAGCATCCCTGCGCCGCGCGCCCGACGGAGTATGATGAGGCCGACTCACAAGGTTCCGTGATCTGCGCGGACTGGTTTTTTGCCGACCAGCGATCTAAAAGCCCTCCATCGTCGTTCACCCGAGAACGATGAAAAGGAGGCGCGCGATGGAACGCAGGCTTCTTCAGTTCGCCATTGCCTGTGCTGGGTTGATCGGTGTGATCCTGGGATTGACCAGCGTCCTGTTCGGCACCATGCATGCCGATCTTTCCAGCTACGTCCCGAGCGTGGCACAACGCAGTGCGCTGATCTGATGAAACGCATCGGGGTCTGGGCGTTTTATGCGGTGGGCACGCTCGCGATTCTCTATCTCGCGCTTTACGCCTATGCGGCCTTTACCCGACGCGAGCTTGTGCCCGGCGATCCCATTCATCTCTTCCGCAAACCCGATGCGCCCAGCTATTCGTGAAACCTCACCCCGCCGCCGCGACGCGCTGATATTCGCCTGACCCGGCGGGCGGGATCGGCAGGCCGCCATCGGCATATTCGTTCAGCTTGTTGCGCAGCGTACGGATCGAGATGCCGAGGATGTTGGCGGCGTGGGTGCGATTGCCGAGGCAATGCTTCAATGTCTCCAGGATCAGATCGCGCTCCACGTCGGCCACCGTGCGCCCGACGAGCGCGCGCGTCACCTGCTCGGCGGCAAAGGTCGCGTGCGCTACCGCAGGCGCGGTCTTGGGCGTGTCGAGACGGTCGCCGTCCGGGGTGAGGATCGCCTCGGTGCCGATCTCGTCGCCTTGCGCCATGAGCACCGAACGATGCATGGTGTTTTCCAGTTCGCGGACGTTGCCCTGCCAGCGGTTGGAGGTCAGCACGCGCTTGGCTTCCGCCGAGAGCGGCCGCAGCGGCACGCCATTGGCCTCGGAATATTTTCGCGCGAAGTGCTGCGCCAGTTCGAGGACATCTGCGGGGCGTTCGCGCAACGGCGGAATTTTGAGATTCACGACGTTGAGGCGGAACAGCAAGTCCTCGCGGAAGGTGCCTTCGCGCACGGCCTCGGCGAGGTTGCGGTTCGAGGTTGCGATGATCCGGATATCGACCGGGACCGGCCTGCTGCCGCCGACGCGGTCGATCACGCGCTCCTGGATCGCGCGCAGCAATTTCGATTGCAGCCGCACGTCCATTTCGGAGATTTCGTCCAACAACAGCGTGCCGCCGGTGGCTTCCTCGAATTTTCCGATGCGCCGCGCCACCGCACCGGTGAACGCGCCCTTCTCGTGGCCGAACAGCTCGGATTCGAGCAGGTGTTCGGGGATCGCCGCGCAGTTGATCGAGATGAACGGTCGCTTGGCGCGGGTCGAGCGAGTGTGGACGTAGCGCGCCAGCACTTCCTTGCCGGTGCCGGATTCACCGGTGATCATGACGGACGCATCCGAGCCCGCGATCTGCTGGGCGAGCTTGATCACCTTGGCCATCGCTTCATCGCGATAGACCAGCTCGCGCGAATCGTTGGCGACGGCGGCGAGCACGGCTGCGATCAGTTCCGGGTCCGGCGGCAGCGGGATGTATTCCTTGGCGCCGGCGTGGATCGCGGCGACCGCGGCGCGGGCATCGCTGGAAATGCCGCAGGCGACGATCGGGACGTGAATGTGTTCGGCGTCCAGCCGCATCACGAGATCGCGTATGTCGAGGCTGACATCGACCAGCAGCAGGTCGGCGCCCTTGCCGCCGCGCAGCACGCGCATCGCCTGTTCGTGGTCCTCCGCATGGGTCACCGAGGCGCCGTTGTCCATGGCGATCTTGGTGGCGGTCGTGAGCTGGCCCTTCAATGTGCCAACGATGAGAAGCCGCATGTCAATCTCCTGTTCGTCTGTTCGCGCCGGTCATGCGCGTAGCGTTGAGAGGGCCTTAGCTGCGTTCCGCCTTGATGATTTCCGTCATGGTTACGCCGAGCTTGTCTTCGACCAGGACCACCTCGCCGCGCGCGACCAGGCGGTTGTTGACGTAGATGTCGATCGCCTCGCCGACGCGGCGATCGAGTTCGAGCACGGTGCCCGGCCCGAGCTTCAACAACTCGCCGACGTCCATCTTGGAGCGGCCGAGCACGGCCGAGACCTGCACCGGCACGTCGAACACCGCCTCGAGGTCGGCGGCGATGCGCGCTGCCTGTTCGTCCTCGTGATAGGCGATGTCGGCATCGGCCGGCGCGCCGCCCGGAGCGTTCAGGTCGGGAAGCGGAACCTGGGTGTCGGTGTCGCTCATGGTTTCGTCCTCATCGCCTTAGGTTCCCTGCTCCTGGGACGCCATGTAGCGCCCAACGAGTTCGTCGATCCTGGCTTCAATGGCGGCGCGCTCCTGCACGACACCGCCGTCGGCCCATTCGATCCTGCAATCGCCGGACGCGATTTCCGGCTCGGCGAGTATCACCAGACGGCCCTCGAAGCCGCTTTGCGCCGCAAGCCGCTCGATCTTCTCGCGCGCGGCCTCGTACAGGGACGAGTTGATCCGCACCACCAGATGCGGCGTCGATACAAGCTGCGAGAAGCAATCGCTGACGAGGCCGGTGATCTCGCCAAGCGGCTCGGCGGCGATCAGTTGGCTGCATAATTTGCGGGCCACCGCGACCGCGACGTCAACGGCCTCGGTCTCCATCCGCCGTTCGATTCCGGAAAAGCGCGCCACGATGGCCTGCATCGCGAGACGGATTTCCTCGAGCGCCAGCGCCGTGCGGCGATCACTTTCCACCTTGGCCTCGTGCTGGGCGGCGTCATAGCCGTCGCGGTAGGCGCGCGCTTCGGCGGCGGCGATCTTCTGCGCGACCTCGGCGGCCGTGGCGGGCCGCTCGCGCGCCTTGTCCGGCGCGGAGAAATCCATGTCGAACAGGAATTTTGCGGGCGCGGCCATCAGTATACCAGCTCGTCGTCGGCGCGGTTCTTGGTCAGCATGATTTCACCCTTGGCCGCGAGATCCTTGGCGAGATTGACCAGCAAGGCTTGCGCCTCGTCGACGTCGCGCAGCCGTACCGGCCCGAGCGCGGCCATGTCGTCGAGCAGCATCTTGCCGGCGCGCGACGACATATTGCCCAGGAAGAAGCCCCGGACTTCCTCATTGGCGCTCTTCAAGGCGATACCGAGCTTGTCCTTGTCGACATGGCGCATCAGCGTTTGCGCCGAGCCGGCATCGAGCTTGACGAGATCGTCGAAGGTGAACATCAGCGCCTTGATGCGCTCGGCGGACTCGCGGTTTTCCTCTTCCAGCGAGGTGATGAAACGGGTTTCGGTCTGGCGGTCGAAATTGTTGAAGATCTCCGCCATCACCTCGTGGGCGTCGCGGCGGCGGGTTTGCGACAGGTTCGACATGAATTCGGTGCGAAGCGTCTGTTCGACGCGCTCGATCACTTCCTTCTGCACCGCCTCCATCTTCAGCATGCGGCCGACCACGTCGAGCGCCATGTCTTCGGGCAGGATCGCGAGCACGCGAGCGGCATGTTCCGGTCGCAGCTTCGACAGCACGACGGCGATAGTCTGCGGATATTCGTTCTTTAGATAATTGGCGAGCACCTCTTCCTGCACGTTGGAGAGTTTCTCCCACATGTTGCGGCCCGCCGGCCCGCGGATTTCGTCCATGATGCCGACCACGCGCTCGGCCGGCAGGTATTGCTGCAACAGCCGTTCGGTGGCGTCGAAATTTCCCATCAGCGCGCCCGATGCCGACATCCGCGACACGAATTCGAGCAGCATGTCTTCGACGACGTCGGCCTCGACGGTGCCGAGCGTCGACATCGCTATCGACAGATCCTTGACCTCGTCGTCGTCGAGCATCGACCAGATCTTGCCGCCATATTGCTCGCCAAGCGCCAGCATCAGGATCGCCGCCCGCTTGCGGCCGCTGATCTTGGTCTTCGGCCGGCCGTTCTGACGCGACGACAGGTTTGCGATGACGCTGGTGATGTCGGTTGAGTTTGCGGTTTGCGGCACGGCCATATCGGATCACGCGGCCTCGGGTTCGCTGAGCCATTGGCGAACAATGGAGGCGGTTTCGTTGGGATTGCGTTCGGCCAGTTCGCCGACGCGATGAACCGATTGCGCGTGAACCTGGCCCTGCACCTGGGCGACGTCGATCAATTGTGCAGTGGCGCTGGCGCCGGGAAGCAGGACCTGGCCGGGCGCGCCCGCCTGAGCACCGCCGTCCGCTAGCGCCGGTTCGCCATTGAGCGCCGCCGCGATCTCTTCGGAGGCAAGGATACGTTTGACCAGCGGCCGGATCACCATGAACATCACCACCAGGCCGAGCAACATCATGACGCCGAGCTCGATTACGTACATCACGTCGTCTTTGGTGAATTGCAGCATGCCAAGCAGGCCCGACGGCTCGGAGAGCGGCGCGATCGCAGGCGCGTCGGCGAATTTGAGGTTGACGACCTCGACCTGGTCGCCGCGCTTCTGGTCGAAGCCGATCGCCGAGCGTACCAGCGCTGCAATACGGTCGAGCTCTTCCTTGCCGCGCTCCTTGTAGACCATCTCGCCTTTTTCGTTCTTTGCATAGCTGCCGTCGACCAGCACCGCGACCGAGATGCGGTTCACCCGTCCGGCCTCGGTGACCTCCGTCTTGGTGGTGCGGGAAATCTCGTAATTGTTGGTTTCCTCGGTCTTCTTGCTCTGGTCGCGCGCGGTTGCCGCGTTGTCCTGATTCTTGTTGCCCGGTAATTCGTTGTTGACGGTGACTTGGCCGTTATTGTCCGTCGTGGCCGAGGATTCCTCGCGGGTCTGGCTCGAGCGCAGCACCCGCCCTTCGGGATCGAACTTGTCCGAAGTCTGGGTGATCTTGTTGTAATCGAAATCGGCCGAGAGCTGGACGCGGGCGCGCCCCGATCCGACCACCGAGGACACGATATCCTCGACCTGCTTGCGCATCCGCTTTTCGAAACCGGCGCGGCGCTCATCGCCGACCGCCTGATCGACGTCGCCGGCAGCGCCGTCGGCGAGCAATTGGCCCGCTTCGTCGACGATCGAGACCCGTTGCGGCTTCAATCCGCTGACTGCGGAGGCGACGACGTGGCGGATGGCGCGGATCTGCTGCGGTTCCAGGGTGCCGCGGACGCGAACGACGATCGAGGCCGACGGCTCCGGGGTTTCGCGCGAAAACAGCGGTCGCTCCGGCAATACCAGATGGACGCGGGCGGCCTGGATGCGGTCGATGGCGCGAATGGTGCGCGCCAGCTCGCCCTCGAGCGCGCGCAGATGATTGATGTTCTGGACGAAGCTCGTGGTGCCGAGCGCGTCGGATTTGTCGAAGATTTCGTAGCCGACGCCGCCGCCCTTGGGCAGGCCGCCCTCGGCAAGCTTCATGCGCAGCCGGGTGACTTTGTCCTTGGGCACCATGATCACGCTGCCTTCGCTGCGCAACTCGTAAGGGATGCCCTGGCGTTCCAGGTCCTTGATGATCCCCGAGGAATCCTCGACGCTCAAGTCGGTGAACAAGGTCGTCATCTGCGGGGTGGTGACGCGCATGATGACGAACGCGAAGAAGCTGATCAGCGCGACTGTCACCGCGACCATCGCCATCAACCGCGAAGCGCCCAGACCTCTCAGAAAGGTTACAAGACCCTGCAAACCAACCGCCCCAGATTCGACACTCAACAGCCGAGTGGGCAATTATTGCCTATGGGATGGTTTCGATATGGTTAACGAAGGTTAAGGGGCGCGGCCAAAAGAGGATATGAAAAAAATCGGCCTCGTAAAACGAGGTCGATTTGCATCAAATGCCGCTTGGTTTCTGAATTCGGCCTTACTGGCGATATTGCTGAATGCGGGTGGTGCGCAGCCCGGCAAGGCCATGCTGATCGATGGAAAACTGCCAGGAGAGGAATTCGTCGACGGTCAGCGTGTAGCGGCTGCAAGCCTCCTCGAGGGAGAGCAAACCGCCGCGCACCGCGGCAACGACTTCGGCCTTACGGCGAATGACCCACCGTTTGGTTCCGGGCGCGGGCAGATCCGCAATCGTCAACGGACTGCCGTCAGGCCCGATGACGTATTTTACCCTCGGGCGATGGGGTTCTGTCATGGCGTACTCACAAACTCTCAACCACTGAACTCACCGGAGCAAACTACGCCCCCCGGCTTAAAATTTGCCTAAGCCCAAGGCTCCAATACGATTCTCGTTCAAAATGCCCGTAACAGTTCCGAGTCCGATGTCTTGAGACACCGGGATTCGCCAGTTCGTAAACGAAGGATTAAAACTTCGGCGCCGACTTTTCGGTTAGTTGATGATGCTCTTGATCTGGCTCACCGTGTAGGACTGGCCGCCGATGTTCAGGAGTGGCGGTGACTGGGTTAGGTCGACCGAACTGACCACGCCCACCACCTCGCTGGTGATGCCGACGGAATTGCCGGAGCTGTCGGTCCCGGTCGCGGTCAGCTTGTATTGTCCATCCGGCCATTGCGTGCCGTCAGTGCCCTTGCCATTCCAGGTGAAGGGCTGGTTGTTGCCGGCGGTTACGGAGGAGAAGGTCTGGGTGAACACGGTCTGACCGCTGCTGTTGCTGATGTTGACCGTCACGTTGGAGTTCGATGGGACGTTCAGCTCCCAGCTCGCCGACGAATTGCTCAGCGCAGCCGTGTCGCCGGAGACCACCGCGGTTTTGCCGACGAAATTCAGCGCCTGGGTCGATTGCGCGGTCTGCTGCAGCGAAATCAGGGAGGTCAAGCCGTCATTGGTCTTGAGCTGTTGTTCGACGCCCGCGAACTCCACGAGCTGCTGGGTGAACTGATTGGTATCCAGCGGATCCAGTGGGTTCTGGTTCTTCAACTGCGTCGTCAGCAGCGTCAGAAAGCTCTGGAAATTGCCTGCGAGCGTCGCGCCGGAGGTCGAGCTCAGGGACGGCGTGCTGGATGAAGAGGCTGGTAGGGGCGTGGATCCCGAAACGATCGGGCTCGCCGTGGTTACTGCAGGCGTTGTCATGTTCGTCTCCTCAAACCCTGATGTCCACGCCGCCGCTCGCGCTCAACATGCGGCCATATGATCGTCCTGCGAGCGCGGCGGGCATCGTGTCATCGTCGCTGATCACCAGCCGCTGCGCGTTTCCGGTGGTCTCGTTGCCGCTGTTCTGTCCCGAGAAGGACTGGTCGCGCAGGCTGAATTGCAGGCCGCCGCTACCGGTCTTGAGGCCGGCGTCG
>Ga0209473_1001465_pt1 | contig 13170 bp, 13 predicted proteins | sample GraSoiAngelo_133_FD_185890 | JGI IMG/M metagenome (GOLD analysis project Ga0209473, IMG submission 185890) | Grasslands soil microbial communities from the Angelo Coastal Reserve, California, USA - 14_0929_05_20cm (SPAdes) (version 2) | ecosystem: Environmental > Terrestrial > Soil > Grasslands ...
AGTCTTTTCGGCGCCGGCGATCGGCCCGTCGCGTGGAGGCATTTGCGCGCTCGCAGCCCGTCTTTAAGGAAAGCAAGGCCCCGTTAAAGAAGTCGTAACATACCAGCGTACCGATCAGTAAAATCAAGGATTCTTGCTCGCACCCGCACCCCTGACGATACGCGAACGAAGCTGCGTTAACCAAAGGTTGCGGCCCCGCGCCGCGTTAAGACACCGTAGTCTTACTGGGCCTGAAATTAACTGCGGAACCATGTGAGTTCCGTTAAACAACGGACATGTCGCAGCACGAAAACCGCTTCCCTGATTCGCCTTTTTCGAGCTGGACCGACTGCGCTACCCCCCTCGATGACGCCGAAATCGCCGAGCTTGCCGCGGCGCGCGGGTCTGCGATGGGCGAGGCGGCGGTGACGATTGCGCGCGAGCTCAACGGGCCGTTGACCGCGCTGCTGCTCTATCTGGGCGAGATCAAACTGCACAGCCATCGATTCGCGCAGGCGGCGGAGGACCGGGCTCATTCGCAAAAGATCATCGAGAATGCGCTCCGGCAAACCGAGCACGTCTGCGCCCTCCTCGGGCGACTCGCTGTTTCGCCTTCGCGGTGCACTGAGGCGTCAAATCGCAGGGACTGCGCCCGCGATGGCGTTGGCACGCCGCAAATCGCGCGCCCGCCGGCGGTGGGCCAGAAACCCCTGACCCGGCGCGAGCGGGAGGTTTTGAAACTCATCAGCGAAGGCCATACCAACAAGCAAGGGGCCTTGCGCATGGGCATCAGCCCGAGGACATTCGAGAGCCATCGTGCCGAGGTGATGCGGAAGCTCGGCGCGCGCAACACCGCGGACCTGGTCCGCACGGCGCTGCGCCATCCCGAAGCCTAGCGCGTATTGCGGTTCGATCGAACCATGTGGTCGCGCAGCCGCTGAACGCGGCTCAGGAGCAATCTTCCGCGAACAGGAAGGTACGGGGCATCGGCCGCGAGCTGGCGGCTTGCGCGATTCTGGGTGGGCTGGGGATAATCGTGATGGTCCAGCTCGATTCGGTTTCCACGATCGACCGAACGTGGCCGGTGACCATCGATCCGCCGGATCTGACAGTCGCGGTTCTGCCGTTGAACTGCGCGATACGGAAACGCCGGACTTCCTTCTGGTCAGCCGTTTCAAACGTGATCATGAAGCTCTCCTGTGCTTCCCGCGATCATCCTCGTTCAATCTTAGCCGTGTGTGAAAATCGATCACCGTAGAAGTACGGTTGCCGGCCGCCAGTGCCGCGGCGGCGCCGGCGTTGCTATTCGGCCGGCTCCACGAACACCGCTTCCATTTTGGTCTTCAGCGTGGCGGCATTGAACGGCTTGACGATGTAGTTGCTGACGCCCGCCTTCTTCGCGGCGATAACGTTCTCGGTCTTCGATTCCGCAGTGATCATGATGAACGGCGTCTTCGACAGCGCCGGGTTGGCGCGGACTTCGCGGAGCAGGTCATAGCCGGTCATCGGCTCCATGTTCCAGTCGGAGATGATCAGCCCGTATTGTTTGCCCTGCATCTTGGCGAGCGCCGCCGATCCGTCATTGGCGTCGTCGACATTTTCGAAGCCGATCTGCTTGAGCAGGTTGCGGATGATCCGGATCATGGTGGTGTAGTCATCGACCACAAGGATCGGCATCGACAGATCAAAGTCCACGTCTCTACTCCACCTCAAGGCCGCGCGCCAGCGAGTAGCGCAAGGCGAACGAAATCGTCGGTCTGTGAGCATTATCAGGCGGCGTTGAACAGTCGGTTAATTCCAGCCGTTAACCAATTTTCGCTTTCGGGCGTTCGGCCAGCGTTCACGAATGGCAGCGCGGCCGCAAGAGTCTCTCGTACTGTGCCTTGACCGCGGCGTAGCATTCGCAGGAAGTCCTGCTGAGACCCTCCAGGTCGGTGACCTCGATACGTCCCCGGCTGTAGTGGATGACGTTGGCCTGCTGCAGCGTGTTGGCGACCAGCGATACGCTATTGCGTCGCGCGCCGATCATCTGCGCCAGCGATTCCTGTGTCAGCACCAGCTCACGCTCGCCGGATAGATCGTGGGTTTGCAACAAGCAGCGCGCCAGCCGCGCCTCAACACTATGCACGGCGTTGCAACCCGCGATCTGCTGGATCTGGGCATACGCTGCCAGGCCGTGCCGAGCAAGCAGCGCCCGCAAACTGGCACTGCGATCGGCGGCGTCACGAAGCCGGTCCAATTCGACCGTCGAGGCGACACCCGGCACCAGAACCACGGCACTGTTGATCGCCGCGGGATCGGCCAGGGCCGAGAATGCGCCGAAGATACTGTCGCGGCCGACCATGGCGATCTGAACGTGCTCCCCTTTGGCAAGTTTTACGACGAGGGAAATAACGCCGCGATGCGGCAGGTAGGCGCGCTTGAGCCGTTCGCCGACTTCGACCAGCACTGCCTCCGGAATCAGAGCGGCGGTTCGCAGATGCGGGCGGATCAGTTCGTAGTCGTCAGCCGATAGCGCCGACAGAAATCCGTTGGGCGGGTGAGAAATCGTATCTGACGTCATCCCTTGCCTTATGGGCAAAACAGGGTCAGCGGACCGTGGCACGATCGATCTGCACGCCAACCATCATAGCGTCGAACCGACCGACATTTCACAGGCAACAAAATTTGATCAAGAGAAGTGACGCACAACGAGGCTCGTCTCATATGCGCGCTATCGTGCAGATAGCAGGCGGTCATGCACCGCCTTCACCGCGTGATAGCACTCGCAAGCCGACTTCCTCAAAGCTTCCATGTTTGCGATTGCGATCTGCCCGCGGCTGTAGCGGATCGTGCCGGCCTGCTGAAGCTGATGTGCAACGATCGAAATCGCGTTGCGCTGTACGCCTATCATCTGTCCGAGAAATTCCTGGGTCAGCGGCAGGGCCTGGTCGCCGCCCAATTCGCGCGCGCGCAACAGCCACCGCGATAGCCGCGCTTCAACCGAATGCGACGCGTTGCAGGCGACGGATTGCTGCGCCTGTGCAAACAGCGCCAGCTCGTGCCGGGCCAACAGATTTCGAACGGTGACGTTGCGGTCGGCCACGGCCCTGAGCTTGGCAAGGTCCAACACGGAAGCCGTACCCGGAAACAGCACCACCGCATCGCTTGGCCAGATGTCAGCCCCGAGCGCAACCGAGGCCCCAACGAGGCCGTCCCGCCCGATCGTGGCCACTTCCACCACCTGTCCTCCGGAAAGGCGGACCGTGATGGAGATAGCGCCGCTGTGCGGCAAATAGACCTGTGTGGGGGTGGAGCCTGCCGCGACCAGGACAGTTTCCCTGACCATTTCGATGGTCTTGAGGTGCGGATGCAGCGCGTCGAAGCCCGCGGCAGGCAGGGCTTGCAACAGATAGTTGGGCGGGCGCTGCATCGAAGGCATCAATCCTCCTGCCGAAACGGCGGGAGTTCAGTCGGTCTTGCGTCAACCCCTGTCCTCAGCTGGCGACCCGAATATAACTTCACGTTGCAATTTTGCAAATCTGCACTCCGCGCCTGTTCCAATACACGGTGCAGGGCAGACAGCCGCAACGTTTTACGACCGAAATAAGACGTGCGTAGATTCTCGGCCAGGTCCTTGCCGGGTTGGCCATTCGAGCGTGGCGGGCGCAACATGGTTTACGGGTTACGGCCGCCGTTGGCGGCGACCGGCGGTCGCGACGCCCTCGAGCGTTCGACTTTCGAACTGATGATCGTTGACGCCACCGTGCCCTATCTTATATGCGCGGCGTCGAAGCGGTCAGATAGTTTCATCAGCGCGCGCCTTCAGTGCCGCTCGTCGCGATTTTGCGGATACGCATTTTTCCCACTTTCGAGACGTCGACGCCGATGATGAGAACTACAAACATGACAGGGGCGAGCGATCACCAGGGACGTCCAGCTTCAGGAGAGGGCATGCCGCACATTCTCGTCGTTGACGACGATCCGATGGTCCGTAAGGCCATCGAGATCTATCTTGAGCGCCACAATTTTTCGGTGACCGTCGCGGACGGCGGCGAGGCCGGGCTTCGGGCGCTCGAAGGCGCGGCGTTCGATCTGATGATCGTCGATATTTTCATGCCGCACATGCGCGGCTTCGAGTCGATCAGGATCTTCCACGAGCGTGCCCCGACGGTGCCGCTGATCGCGATGTCGGGTTACGCCTTTGCGAACCTCAACTCGCCTGCGCCGGATTTCCTGAGGATGGCGCTCGAACTTGGTGCCTGGCGCTGCTTGCGTAAGCCGTTCACGCCGGCGGCGTTGCAGGCGACGATCGACGAATGCCTGTCGGAAGCACAGTCCCGCCTCTCGGGTATCGCCCAGCTAAGGTAGCGGTCGCAACGGCCGAGGCCACAGCTCCTGCGTTAATCTTGACTGCCAGCCGAAAGCCGGCCGGCGCGGGAAACCGCGCCGTTTTTGCGTTTGACGGTCCTTGCTGCCCGGGCAAGGGACTAGTCATCCGTATTTACACGGACAGCGAAATTAACGGGAATGAGTGGTTGGAACAGCTATCGGTTGCAGGAAGGAAATCCGTTGCGGGACGGTTTGGTGAATAATCCGTCAATCGCTCGGCGAAATTGACTCCAAGACTTCGTTAGCCGGCTAGCTCTACTGTGCTCGATCGGTTCGGCGAGCCGAGTGGTTGCCAAGAGATTGCCAAGAGGCCGCCAAGAGGTTGCCAAGAGGTTGCAATGAAAACGTGTCTGGTCGTCGATGATTGCGCCGTGGTGCGGAAGGCCGCTCGGCAAATTCTGGAAGGCCTGGATTTTCGAATCGTCGAAGCCAAGGACGGCGAAAAGGCGCTGCAAGCCTGCAAGCGCAATCTGCCTGACGTCATCCTGCTCGACTGGAACATGCCGGTCATGGACGGCTACGAATTCCTCGGCCATCTGCGCCGCATGCCGGGCGGCAACGCGCCCAAGGTCGTGTTCTGCACCACCGAAAACGGAATCGACCACATCTCGCAGGCGCTTCGCGCCGGCGCCGATGAATACATCATGAAGCCATTCGACAAGGACATCATCGCCGCAAAATTTCACGAAGTGGGTTTGGTGCAACTTATGGATCCCAACCCGTCTGCGATATCAGCCTAAGATGCCCGTCGGGTTTGTTCCGCTTTTCGTATAAGAGGCCATCTGTGACGCCACCCGAGTATGAGTACCTGCGTAAGTTTCTAAAGGACTATTCCGGTCTCGATCTGTCTGCCGACAAGCAGTATTTGATTGAAAGTCGTCTGTTTCCCCTGGCGCGGAAAGTCGGCTTGTCCGGCATCAGCGAACTGGTGCAGAAAATCATGGGTGGATCGGCCGCTTTCAATGTCCAGGTGGTCGAAGCCATGACCACCAACGAGACATTCTTTTTTCGCGACAAGGTTCCGTTCGAGCACTTTCGCAATTTGATCATGCCGCAGATGCTGCGCTCGCGTGCAAATCGCAAGAGCGTCCGGATCTGGTGCGCCGCCGGCTCGACCGGCCAGGAGCCGTATTCGCTGGCGATGAGCCTCAAGGAAATGGGCGCCGCGCTTGGTGGATGGCGTATCGAAATCGTCGCCACCGACCTCTCGCAGGAGGTTCTCGAAAAATCCAAGGCGGGGTTGTACAGCCAATTCGAGGTCCAGCGCGGCCTCCCGATCCAGTTGCTGGTCAAATACTTCAAGCAGGTGGGAGAACTCTGGCAGATCAATCCCGACATCCGCGCCATGGTCCAGCACCGGCAGTTCAACCTGCTGCACGACTTTTCCCAACTCGGGGTGTTCGACCTGATCTTTTGCCGCAACGTGCTGATCTATTTCGACCAGGAGACCAAGACCAACATATTCAACCGGCTTGCCAAAGCGGTCGAGCCGGACGGCTTTCTGGTGCTTGGCGCGGCGGAGACAGTGATCGGGCTCACCACCGTCTTCAAGCCGCTGGTAGAGCAGCGCGGTGTCTATCAGCCTAACGAGGTGCGCCATGCGCCTGTGAGAACGCCGGTCTTCGCCGCGATCACACCGAAGATGGCCGCAATGGCCGGGATTTGAACATGACAGAAGACGGCAAGAGTCTGGAGCGCGTGACCTTCAGCCGCGGCTATGACGTCTGCATCATGGCCATTGATGGGACTTGGCGCCGGGATTGTCAGCTCAACGCGATCTCCGACAACGACGCCGTGCTCACGGTCGAAGGCTCGATCCAGGGCTTGAACCTCAAGGAGTTCTTTCTGCTGCTTTCCTCCACCGGCCTCGCCTATCGCCGTTGCGAGCTTATCCGGGTTAACGGCACGGAAATGGACGTCCAGTTCTTGAAGGGACGCCAAGGGAAAAAGAAAGCTGGTCCTCGCAAAGACGCCCACTTCGCGGCGTGATCACAACCGAACGCGAGAGCGTGGTGACTTTTCTTCGAATCGCCATTCCACCCTATGCTTTTGCTTGATCTCCTTCGGAAAACCAGTCCCCACTTTTTCCGGATCATGTTCCGGCGGCCATCGCCGCGCGCGATTGGAACCGAGTGTCGCCGCTTCTCCTGTCAAACGCTGTAGAACTTTGCGTTGCTACTTGTGCGCTAAGTCATGGTCCCGTACAAATACGGGCACGTCGAAAATCCGTACCCTCGTACAATTCGGCGAGTGTGCGTCCTCTTCGTTGTCCATGGACGATGGCACATGACCGAGAATCCAGCCCCCCGGGGCGAAATCTTCGTCGTCGACGACGATCCCGGGGTCCGCGATACCCTGTCGCTCGTCTTGACGGCGGGCGGCTACCAGGTGATCTGCTTCGCCGATGGCGCCGCGTTGCTGTCGGTTGCGAGAAGCAGGACCCCCGCTTGCATCCTGCTCGACGTTCATATCCCCGGCAAATCCGGCCTCGATATCCTGAAAGAACTGCACGGCGAGGATTATCCCGCGCCGATCTTCATGATTTCCGGACAGGGCGATATCGCCATGGCGGTCCGCGCCATCAAGAACGGCGCGCTGGATTTCATCGAAAAGCCATTTCGCGGAAGCGAAATCGTCGAGCGATTGAATGAAGCGATCGGCGCATACCAGCGCCGGCAGCGGGAGAATTCGGCGCCGGCGATCGCGTCGCTGCATTTTCCGGGCCGGGAACCGTTGACGCGGCGCGAGCGTGAGGTTTTGGAGCAGTTCACCGCCGGCGCGTCGAACAAGGAAGCCGGCCGCACGCTTGGCATCAGCCCGCGCACGATCGAAGATCATCGGGCGAACATCATGAAGAAGCTCGGTGCCAGGAACGCGGCCGACCTGATCCGGATCGTGATGACCGCCCAGCGCGCGTCGTAAAGCGGCCGCCAGCCGCGCTGTGCGGAACTTCCGAGCTTTTTGGCCGTCGTGCCTTAACGATCGCTCTCGCCTCGGCCGGCAAGACCCGTCGACGGTGGCGCTGATGGCCTTGTGGCCGCAAGGCAGCCGGCCACGGCCGCCAGCAATTCGGGTGGTCTGAACGGCTTTTGCAGGCCCGAGATCGCTCCAAGCTTGGTCGCTATTTTCAGATAATCCGGTGCGGAGTTGGCATCCCAGGAAATGGGACGACCCGAGATCACAAGAATCGGTGTCTGGGGCTGCCGCAGGCGAATGAGCTTCATCGTCTCCAGCCCATCCATTCCGGGCATGAAAATATCGAGCACCAGGAGATCGAAATCTCCGGCTTCAAATATCGCAAGCCCTTTGCGACCATCGCCGGCAACCACGACGCTGTGGCCGGCCCGCTCCAGAACGATCCTGATGGTTGCTTGCACCGCGGGGTCGTCGTCCATGATCAGGATGTTCGCCAAAGCCGATTTCTCCGGGTGCGCAAATCACGGTCAACGGCAGATTGTACGGGTTTCGCCGAATTTGACCGTTCGTGCAAGCGCCTTCGGGCGCGCGCTGACCGATCGAAAGTTGGCTGATCGGACGGATCGGGACTTGCTCGGCGGCGATCACCTGTGAGATGACCGCAAGGTCTTGAACGGATATCCACAATGATCGATAAAACAAGCAAAAAACGCCCGGAAACGCTCCGCAGCGCGCGCTGGTTCGCACCCGATGACCTGCGCGCCTTCGGCCACAGATCCCGCGCCATGCAGATGGGCTATGCGCCGCAGGAGTGGAAGGATCGCCCGGTGATCGCGATCCTCAACACCTGGTCGGACGCGCAGCCCTGCCACATGCATTTCAAGTCGCGGGTCGACGACGTCAAGCGCGGCATCCTGATGGCCGGCGGCTTCCCGATGGAATTGCCGGCACTGTCGCTGTCGGAATCGTTCGTCAAGCCCACCACCATGCTCTACCGCAACATGCTCGCAATGGACGCCGAGGAACTGTTGCGCGGCCATCCCGTCGACGGCGTGGTGCTGATGGGCGGCTGCGACAAGACCACGCCGGGCCTGCTGTTAGGCGCCACCAGCATGAATCTTCCCGCGATCTATCTGCCGGCCGGGCCGATGCTGCGTGGCAACTGGAAGGGCAAGACGCTCGGCTCGGGCTCGGATGCCTGGAAATATTGGGACGAGCGGCGTGCCGGAAAAATCTCCGATCGAGATTGGGTCGATGTCGAGGCCGGCATCGCGCGCAGCTACGGCACCTGCATGACCATGGGCACCGCCTCGACCATGACCGCGATCGCGGAAGCGATCGGCATGACGCTGCCGGGCGCGTCCTCGATCCCGGCCGCCGATGCCGGCCACATCCGCATGGCTTCCGAATGCGGCCGCCGCATCGTCGAGATGGTGTGGGAGGATTTGACGCCGAAGCAGATCCAGACCCGCAAGGCCTTCGAGAACGCCATTGTGGTGGCGATGGCGATGGGCTGCTCGACCAACGCGATCATTCATCTGATTGCGCAGGCCCGCCGCGCCGGGCACGACATCACCCTCGACGATTTCGAGAAGGCAAGCCGCAAGGTACCCGTGGTCGCCAATGTCAGGCCTTCCGGCGACAAATATCTGATGGAAGATTTCTTCTACGCCGGCGGCCTACCCGGCCTGATGAGCCGGATCAGCGAGCACCTGCATCTCGACTGCGTCACGGTCACCGGCCAAACGCTCGGCGAAAATATTGCGGACGCCGAAGTCTATAATGACGACGTCATCCGCAGTCTTGCCAACCCGATCTACCAGGAAGGTGCACTCGCGGTGCTCAAGGGCAACCTCGCGCCCGACGGCTGTGTGATCAAACCCTCCGCCTGCGAGGCGCGCTTCCTCAAACATGGCGGCCCCGCTTTGGTGTTCGACGACTATCCCGCGATGAAGAAGGCGATCGACGATCCCGATCTCGACGTCACGGCCGACCATGTCCTGATCCTGCGCAATGCCGGGCCGCAGGGCGGGCCGGGCATGCCGGAATGGGGCATGCTGCCGATTCCCACCAAGTTAGTTAAGCAGGGCGTGCGCGACATGGTGCGATTGTCGGACGCGCGGATGAGCGGCACCAGCTACGGCGCCTGCATCCTGCACGTCTCGCCGGAATCCTTTGTCGGCGGGCCGTTGGCGCTGGTGAGGAACGGCGACCGCATCACGCTCGATGTCGCCGCGCGCACCATCAATCTCGACGTGAGCGAGGCCGAACTCGCCAGACGCCGCGCCGCATGGAAAAAACCCGAGCGGCGCTTCGAGCGCGGCTATGGCTGGATGTTCACTCGCCATATCAAGCAGGCCAACGAAGGCTGCGATTTCGATTTCCTCGAAACCGGCTTCGGCAGGCCGGTCGACGAGCCGTCGATCTATTAATGTCGCACCGTCGTTCCGCGGCAAGGCGAAGCCTTGAGCCTGGAACCTCGAGATTCCGGGTTCGCTTCGCGCCCCGGAATGACGATCTGGGGAGAAGAACCGAATGTCAAAGCTCAGCGACGCCACCCGCGCCAAGCTCAAGACCGTCTCCACCGCGACGGTCGCGACCGCGCTCTACAAGCGCGGCCTCCGCATCCAGTGCATTCAGGATGTGCATCCGTTGAGCACCGACCAGCCGACCCTGGTGGGCGAGGCCTTTACGCTGCGCTACATGCCGGCGCGCGAAGACCTCAACAAGCTGGAGGTGTTTCGCGACCGTTCTCATCCGCAGCGCAAGGCGATCGAGGACTGCCCGGTGGGCGCGGTCTTGGTGATGGACAGCCGTAAAGATGCCCGCGCCGCATCCGCTGGCGCCATCCTGGTGACGCGGCTGATGCAGCGCGGCGTCGCCGGCGTCGTCACCGACGGCGGCTTTCGCGACTCGGCCGAAATCGCCAAACTCGGCTTTCCGGTCTATCATCATCGGCCGAGCGCGCCGACCAATCTGACGCTGCATCAGGCGATCGAGATCAATGTGCCGATCGGCTGCGGGGACGCGCCGGTATTTCCCGGCGATGTGATTTTGGGCGATGCCGACGGCGTCATCGTGATCCCGGCGCATCTGGCGGACGAGATCGCGGACGAGACCTTCGAGATGACCGCGTTTGAGGATTTCGTCACGGAGGAGGTGCGCAAGGGCCGCGGCATCTTCGGCCTTTACCCGGCGACCGACGAGCAAACACTGAAGGATTTCGCCGCGTGGCGGCAGAAGATGGGGCGGTAATTGACGCCCCAGTTTCAAGCAGATCAATCGGTGCGACAACACGATAGAGCAACAGGGAGACCACGCCATGCTGATGTTTAATAATCTGATCGACGGAGAATGGATTTCCGATGGCACACGTTCGCCCAACATCAATCCGTCGGATACCAATGATGTAATCGGCGAAGCCGTGCGCGGCACCCGCGCCCAAGCCGACGCTGCTGTCGCCGCGGCCAGGGCGGCATTCCCGGCATGGTCGCGCTCGACGCCGCAGCTCCGTTACGACATACTGAAGAAGGCCTCGGACGAAGTTCTGGCGCGTAAGGATGAACTCGGTCGGCTGCTGTCGCGCGAGGAGGGCAAGACCCTGCCCGAGGGCATTGGCGAGGCCGCGCGCGCAGGACAAATCTTTGCGTTCTTCGCCGGGGAATGCCTGCGTATGGCCGGCGAGAAGCTGGCCTCGGTGCGCCCCGGCATCGACGTCGAGATCACCCGCGAGGGGCTGGGCGTCGTCGGCCTGATCACGCCCTGGAATTTCCCGATCGCAATTCCGGCCTGGAAGATTGCGCCGGCGCTGGCCTATGGCAACACCGTGGTGATCAAGCCTGCAGATCTGGTGCCGGGTTCGACCTGGGCGCTGGTCGATATCCTGCATCGTGCCGGCCTGCCGAAGGGTGTGCTCAATCTCGTGATCGGTCGTGGCTCGGAGGTCGGCGCCGCATTGCTGGAGCATCCGGGCGTCGCGGCGATCAGCTTTACCGGTTCGGTCGCAACAGGTCATAAGGTCGCGGCGGCCTGTGTTGCGTCGCGGCCGATGAAGAAATTTCAGCTTGAGATGGGCGGCAAGAATCCGCTTGTTATTCTCGACGATGCTGACTTGAAGGTGGCAGTGGAATGCGCGGTCAACAGCGCGTTCTTTTCCACCGGCCAGCGCTGCACGGCGGCCTCGCGGCTGATCGTGACCAAGGGTATTCATGACAAATTCGTCGCCGCGCTCACCGAACGTTTGAGTGGTCTCAAGGTCGACGACGCCGTGAAGGCCGGCACCGACATCGGTCCAGTGGTCGATCAAAGCCAGCTCGATCAGGATCTGAAATATCTCGCGATCGGCAAGGAAGAGGGAGCGAAGCTCAGCTTTGGCGGCGATCGCCTTAAGCGCGACGCGCCCGGCTTCTATTTGCAGCCGGCGCTATTCACGGACGTGACCAACACAATGCGGATCGCGCGCGAGGAAATCTTTGGACCGGTCGCAGCCGTGATTCGCGTCAACGATTACGCGGAAGGCTTGGCCACCGCGAACGATACCGAGTTCGGCCTGTCTGCGGGCATCTGCACCACCAGCCTGAAATATGCCAGCGACTTCAAGCGCAACGCGGAAGCCGGCATGGTGATGGTCAATTTGCCGATCGCCGGGGTCGACTATCACGTGCCGTTCGGTGGTCGAAAGGGCTCGAGCTTCGGACCGCGCGAACAGGGAAAATATGCCGCGGAATTCTATACGGCCGTCAAGACGGCGTATACGATGCCATAGCAATTACATTGTTAGCGATGATGAGCGCGCTGCATCCGGGCGAGTCCCGGACGCGGCGCATCGTGAAGAATGTCGCACCACCACCTCCGGGACACGCAACTCATACCTCGCCGCGCTCCGCCAATCCCACCGCCCATAACGCGAACGCATACGCGATCGCGACCTCGTCGAGGCGGTGGAAGCGGCCCGAGGCGCCGCCGTGGCCGGCGCCCATATTGGTGCGCAACAGAACCGGGCCGCCCCCAATCATGGTGGCGCGCAATCGCGCGATCCATTTTGCCGGCTCCCAATAGGTGACGCGCGGATCGGTCAGGCCGGCCATCGCGAGAACCGCCGGATATTCCTTTGCCGCGACATTGTCGTAAGGCGAATAGGACAGGATGGTGCGGAAATCCTGCTCGCTTTCGATCGGGTTGCCCCATTCCGGCCATTCCGGCGGCGTCAGCGGCAAACTGTCGTCGAGCATGGTGTTGAGCACGTCGACGAACGGCACCTCGGCGACGATGCCGGCAAACAATTCACCGATCCGGTTGGCCACGGCGCCCATCAGCATCCCGCCGGCGCTGCCGCCATGGGCGACGATGCGCTTAGGGCAGGTGTACTTCGCATCACACAGCGCGCGCGCGCAAGCCGCGAAATCGTCGAAGCTGTTGGTCTTCTTCTCGCGCTTGCCGTCGAGATACCAGCCCCAGCCCTTGTCGGTGCCGCCTCGGATATGCGCGATGGCATAGACGAAGCCGCGGTCGACCAGCGACAGCCGGTTCGCCGAAAACGACGCCGGCATCGCCATGCCATAGGAGCCGTAACCGTAGAGCAGCAGCGGCGCGCTTGCGTCGCGGGCAAAATCGCGCCGGTGCAACAGCGACACCGGCACTTGCGCGCCGTCATGCGAGGTCGCCATGATGCGGGTGGTGACGTAATCGGCGGGATTGTGGCCGGATGGAATTTCCTGCCGCTTGCGCAGAATTCGGGTCCGGCTTGCCATGTCGTAGTCGTAGACTTCCGAGGGCGTCGTCATCGATGAATAGGAGAACCGCAAATTCGTGGTGTCGAATTCGTAAGAGCCCATGGTGTCGAGCGAATAGGCGGCTTCGTCGAAGGCGATGGCGTGCTCTTCGCCGTTCTTCAGGTCGCGAATG
>Ga0209473_1001468_pt1 | contig 13168 bp, 10 predicted proteins | sample GraSoiAngelo_133_FD_185890 | JGI IMG/M metagenome (GOLD analysis project Ga0209473, IMG submission 185890) | Grasslands soil microbial communities from the Angelo Coastal Reserve, California, USA - 14_0929_05_20cm (SPAdes) (version 2) | ecosystem: Environmental > Terrestrial > Soil > Grasslands ...
TCCGTGATAACACTGATGCCGTCGGTTGTGGAGAGCAATGCGCACATCTGCGCCTGCATATCACTCGGAAAACCAGGATACGGTTCGGTAGTTAGTTCGAGCGCCTTCGCCTCCCCATTGGGCGAGATCGAAATCGCATGGTCGGCGATGTCGATTGGAAAACCGCAACTGGCCAGTGCGTCCGTGGTCGAGCGAACATGCTCCGGCTGGATCCGCTTAACGGTAATTCCTTTGCCGCAAATCGCCCCAGCCACCAGAAATGTTCCCGCTTCAATTCGGTCCGGGATAACATCATGTTCCGTTCCGTGTAACGCCGCCACGCCTTCAATGATAATTCGGCGCGTTCCGGCACCTTCAATCCTCGCCCCCATTTTGTTCAAAAAATTCGCGAGATCGACAACTTCCGGTTCCTGTGCAGCTCCTTCGATCACGGTCACACCATCCGCGAGCACAGCGGCCATCATCACGTTGTCCGTGCCAAGGACCGTCGGACCGAATTTGCCGCGCAAATTAATTACAGCGCCGGTCAACTTCGGCGCAAAAACTTTGACGTTGCCGCCTTCGACACGCACCGCCGCTCCGAGCGCTTCAAAGCCTTTCAGATGTAGATCAATCGGTCGATCGCCGATCACGCAGCCGCCGGGCAACGACACGGTCGCTTCTTTGCAACGGCCCAACAGCGGCCCCAGCACACAAATAGAAGCGCGCATTTTGCGAACGACGTGGTAAGGCGCTACCGATTCGATGTTGTCAGCCGACACGCTCACTGTGCCGCTGGCGCGTTCCACTTGAGCACCCAGATGGATTAGAATTTGCAACATGTAATGCGTGTCGCTCAGGTCGGGTACACCATGAACGACGCACGGCTCCCGAGTGAGCAACGTCGCGGCCAGGATCGGCAACGAGGAATTTTTCGAACCGCTCACCTTGATAGAACCTGAGAGCGGATGGCCGCCGTGAATGAGGATTTTATCCATACCTGGCAAAGAGGAATCGTGGTCTACCTGAATAATCGTTTTTCAAACAAATGTCGCGGTAATTTTTTCCCGCCAATGTCGAAAAAAGCGCTTCACTCTGACCGAGCCCGACTTCCAAGGCCAGCATTCCGCCCGGGCGCAGGCGCGATGGCCCCTGCTCAATCAATTCCCGCACTAATTCGTCGCCATGCACGCCGGAAAAGAGCGCGACCTCCGGGTCGTGCAAGACTTCGCGGGATAGAACATGTCGATCTTTCGCCGCGATGTAGGGAAGGTTCGCAACAATGAGATCGAATGTTTCATCAATATCTTCGAGGAGATTGCTTTTCTTAAAATCAACACGGTCATTCAAACCAAGCCGCTTAGCGTTTTCACGTGCGAGCGCGAGGGCATCTTCGGAAATATCGACTGCGAAAATCTCCGCCTCGGAAAATTCCTTTGCCAGAGTGAGGACGATCACTCCGCTGCCGGTGCCAACGTCGAGCACGCGGAAATTAGGACTTGGAAATTGGAATTTCGAAATTAGCAACTCGACAAGTTGTTCCGTTTCAGGTCGGGGAATGAGTGCGCGTTTGTCGCAGAGAAATGTACGGCCACAAAATTCCACTGTGCCGAGCAAATGCTGGAGCGGTTCACCCTGGCCCCGGCGCCGGACACGTTCGCGCAGGAGCGCCAACTCCGCTTCGCCTAGATCGCGCTCGAATTCGAGATAAAGCTCGATGCGCTTGCACCTCAGAACCTGCGCGAGCAAGTGCTCTGCATTCAAGCGGGGACTGTCGATTTCCCGCTTCTTAAAATACGCCGTGGTCGACTCCAGCACGTCAAGGACCGTCATTCCTTTGATAATGGAGAAACGCGCGCTGCCGCGTTCCAAATCAAGACGCTGAAAGCGCAGCGCTTTCCACAACATCTCCAAGTCGCTCTTTCACACCGGCCGCTTGAAGCGCTCGAATCAACTCTCCAAGATCGCCATTCATCACACGATCCAAGTTATAAAGCGTCAAACCAATGCGGTGATCGGTCACGCGGTTCTGCGGAAAATTGTAGGTGCGGATTTTCTCTTCGCGCCCGCCGGTGCCAATCTGGCCGCGACGCTGCGCACTGTATTTCTCTGCTTCCTCCCGCTGTTTCCGCTCGAGCAAACGTGCCCGGAGGATGCTCAGCGCTCGCTCCTTATTTTTGATTTGGCTTCTCCCGTCCTGGCACCGCACGATCGTTCCTGTAGGAATGTGCAGAACTTGAACCGCGGAGTCGGTCGTATTTACGCCTTGCCCGCCTGGGCCGCCCGCACGCGAAACTTCAATGCGCAAATCTTCAGGCTTCAGTTCCACATCGACATCTTCCGCCTCCGGCAGCACTGCCACCGTCGCGGTCGATGTGTGGATGCGACCCTGCGCTTCCGTTGCTGGCACACGTTGCACTCGATGAACACCGCTTTCGTAACGCAACTTTCGAAAAACTGATTCGCCGGAAACGCGGAAGATCACTTCTTTTAGTCCGCCAAGCTCCGACGGACTCGATTCGAGGTCCTCGGTTTTTAATCCGGCGGATTCGGCGTAGCGATTGTACATTCGGTAAAGATCGGCGGCGAAAATCGCCGCTTCACTTCCACCCGTACCGGCGCGAATTTCGACGATCGCATCTCGATTCTCATTCTCGTCTGGTGGAACTAGACCGACTTGAATCTCGCGCTCAAGATCGACAACGCGTTTTTCCAAATCGGGAATTTCGTCATCAGCCATTGCTGCAATCTCGACGTCTCGCGAAGTGGCCAATTCACGGTTGTCGTCCAACTGGCGTCGCGCCGTTTCAAGTTCGTTCCAGCGTTCGAGGAGTTGCTTGACACTCGCGTGTTCGCGCATGATCTCGCCGGCGCGCTTGCGATTATCAAAGAGATGCGGATCGCCGATGTCGCGTTCGAGTTCTGCGAAACGTTCGCGTTTGCGTTCGATGAGCAGATTAATATCCATAAAAATGCAGGGGCATCTGTGTCAGCCGCACATAGAAGCAGGTGTTCGCCGCGGCGAATGCCTTTACAGCGATCTAAGCTTTCGTTTCGGCTCGCGCCGTTTTGGTGCTGCCGTAACGGCGGGTGAACTTTTCCACGCGTCCGGCGGTATCGACGAACTTTTGTTCACCCGTGAAAAATGGATGACAAGCGGCACAAATACCGATCTTAATATCACGGCGCGTCGAGCGCGTGTGATATACCACGCCGCACGCGCAGACGATGTCGGTCTCATAATACTCTGGATGAATGCCTGCTTTCATTTTCGGAAACGAGCGCGAAATGTAACCGCGCGGAACTGTTCGCGCAAGAGATGAAATCGAGCGACGGATTGCTTGCCGCCTGGAGACAAACTGCCGCACGCGCGCAAAATTCGCCCGCGATCTTTGATACGCGCGGGGAGGTTGTACGAAGATTTTCCGATATCGAAGAATGTGCGCGCGATTTCCAGACGAAAATCGACAGCTTCGCTGAGGGTAGTGTGGTCGCGCTCCAAATTGGCAATCATAAAGATTGGCCGTCGACCTTGATCGCTTGCTTGCGCAAGCGGCTGGTCGTCCTTCCGCTCGAACAATCGATCAGCCATCAACAGCGCAATGCGGCATTGTCAGTTTGCCGCGCATCTGCGCTTGTGAACTGCGATGACATCGCTCCGCACGTCCACAAGATCCACAATAACACCTCACCAAATTGGGACGGAGAAGCGCCGGCCCTTTTGAAATTAACTTCCGGCACAACGGCCGCGCCGCGGGCAGTCCGCTTTCGCAGCGAGCAACTGCTGGCCGATTGCAATCAGATTTGTGAGACGATGGGAATCAGCAATGTCGATCTTAACTTCGGCGTGATTCCGATCTCCCATTCCTACGGATTCAGCAATTTGCTCACGCCCCTGATCGCCCGCGGCGTGCCGATGGTGTTGAGCCGCGAACGGATGCCACGAGCTGTGCTCATGGATCTTGCCCGTACTAACACGACGGTTTTCCCCGGAATGCCCGTTTTCTATCAGGCCTTCTGCGAAATGGAGAATGTCCCTGCCCTGCCTAAACTTCGGCTTTGCATTTCAGCGGGTGCGCCGCTCGCGCTCGCCGTCAGACGACAGTTCCAAGACAAATTTAACAGGCCGATCCACTCGTTTTACGGCGCGTCGGAATGCGGCGGGATTTGTTACGACCGAAACGCCTTTCCTGCGGTCACAGGTTTGGTCGGTGAACCAATGAACGGTGTCGATCTTGAGATTATCGATCCAACGGCGTCCGCGAGTCAGATTCGCGTGCGCAGCGCCGCGGTGGGCGATGGTTATTTTCCGGAATCGGATAAAGAAAAACTTAGCGGCGGATTTTTTGTCCCGGACGATCTGTTAACGAAAACGGAGAATGGACTTCAGATCGTCGGCCGAATTTCGGATGTGATTAACGTCGCTGGGAAAAAAGTGAATCCAATGGAAGTGGAAGCGCATTTGCTGCGCTTTCGTGGCGTGCGTCAGGCGGTTGTGTTTGGTCGCGCGTCGGCGCTGCGGAATGAGGAAGTCGTGGCATGTGTGGTCGCATCGCCCGCTGTGGACGAGGCCGGTCTTTTGGATTTTTGCCGGAGAAGATTGAGTGGATGGCAGGTGCCAAAGCGGGTTTTTATTGTCGATGCGATTCCGGCGAATGAGCGCGGAAAAATCAGCCGACGCGAGCTCGCACGCCGCTTTGCGGCATCTTGAGAGAGAATCGCCGTTGCGCTCATTGGTTCTTGAATAAAGCATCACTTCGGATTTGCTTATCAAAAGCGTGGAGGACCATTATGCCGAACTCATCGGGCGAACCGGAACCAACAGGAGCTCAAGCCGAAGCTTCGAATCGCGAAGACTTAGATAAGGCTGACAATCGGCGCGTTTCAGAGGAAGAGGAAACTGCTTCCGAAGAGCCCAGCATGGCCGCAGAGGCCCCCGCTCGGCCTCAGGACTGGTGGAGTGCAACGCGGCCACCCGCGGACTGGGCCCAGCCTGCCGCGAACGATCAAACTGCGAACGTTGATGTTTCGAAGGAGTCAGCAACGGCTGATGTGTTTTTTTGCGGCCAGAGTAGCTTTTTTCCCTTGAACCGCGCGCTTCAAGCGATCGCAAAAGAGAAACTAACAGGGTCGCTGCGTTCATTTTGGGATCAGGAGCCAATCGATCTTCTGGCGCAGAATGGCGAGATTCTTTTTGCCACGACCCGAGACTCCGAACGCTATTGTCCTGACACGCCGGCCGCTCTTGCCAATGTCGATTCAGAGATAGTTGCCAAGGCACGCGCCGAACAGTCCGAAACGGGGGCTCCGCTTTTCCTCACACTGGCACGGGAAGAGGCCATCGCACGCCAAGCTGCTGCGGAGTTGGCGCAGCATTATGGCCAAAAGCTCTTCTCGCACCTTTGGCCGGCACCGCGCGTGTGGCTCATGTTCGAGAAAAGCGTGGAATTACCGAGTGGCGGTAGTGGGGTGACTCCCGAACCAGATGTTGATGATTGGGCATTAGAAAGTCTCCGTTTCGTTCAAGACCTCGGGGACCACCCAAGCTTCGACGCGCGCGCCATCCCAGCTTACACGAAAGACGGTTTCGAGCGCGTCCGAAAACTTCAGTTAACGTCGGATGAGGCTCAATTTGCCTCGCAATTCAATGGTGCACGATCCGTTCAACAAATTGCAAAGAATCTGCGACTCGATTTGAAGGTTGCCCGCTTAAGGCTGTTTCGTTTCACCTCGCTCGAAATTGTAGAATGCTGGCCTGCCAGCACCGAGACAAAACCGGAACCCAAGACCATCTTCCAACGTTTCAGCCGATCGATCGGCCTCGGTCGTTAGTATCACCGCCGAAAGCGGCGGTCGCGCATGAAGAGAAAGGTTCTCGTCGTCGATATCGGCGGCACACATGTGAAATTGCTCATGTCGTCGCGCAACCAGCGCGAATTTGCTTCCGGTCCGCGGATGAGACCAGAACAAATGATCGCGAGATTCAAAGAGATTGTACGCGAGTGGAAATTCGACGTCGCTTCAATTGGCTTCCCCGCGCGTGTGCGGAAGGGGCGGATCACAAAAGATCCAAAACATTTGGGCAAAGGTTGGGCCGGCTTCAATTTTGGCAGGGCGCTCGGCAAACCGGTGCGCGTAATCAACGATGCGGCCATGCAAGCACTCGGCAGCTATCATGGGGGCGGACGCATGCTTTTTCTTGGGCTTGGGACCGGCCTGGGCTCTGCCCTTGTCTGGGAAAAGACTCTATTGCCGCTCGAGCTCGGTGATCTCCCTTATCCGGAGGGCAAGATCATTGAAAATTATCTCGGCGTTCCGGGATTGGAGTTGCTTGGTGAAAGAGAATGGAAACGCGAAGTGATCTACGCCGTTATGCAATTAAAGCGGTCGTTCATTGCTGATTATGTCGTATTGGGCGGAGGCAATGTCAGACGGTTCAATAGGGTTCCGAGAGGCGTTGAGCTGGGGCAAAACGAGAATGCATTCCTCGGCGGAACACGTCTGTGGGAAACCAAAAGACATTCGCGCCAATCAAAATGGTGCGTGCTCTAGCAACGCCCGGGATCGACATTCCATGCCAGGGAGGGGACTCGAACCCCTAAGGATTTCTCCACCAGATCCTAAGTCTGGCGCGTCTGCCAATTTCGCCACCCTGGCTCCTGTCGGATTCGCGCGCATCCGCCGACCAACAATCTAGCGACGCCGTACCTGATTTTCCATCGTAAATGCACCTTTAACCGCTCTAGACTTACACTTGCCAAAATGTCATTGACCAATCGCGGCTCGCTGGCCCAGTGCGAATTCAGTCAGCTGCTGTTGACGTTTGTAGCAATTGTTTAAAAGATCGAGTGCAAGATGCCGCCTTCGACGTGTGTAGCGCTGCGCTGTGTTCATAGAAGCTAATATTTCAGTTAGCTGCAAAAGCGGCTACAGCCGCTCCGCGGCGAAGACGGATTCCGGATCTGAGCCGGAAACTTTGCCCACCGCAATCCAGCCGAAGCGGCTGACAAGTGCACCGATTAAAAATGAAATCGCCGCCAATGGAACCTGACCAAACAGCCGGAAAACAAGCGCAAGTGGACCGGTCAAAATTTCGCCAATCCGAATAACCCAACCCGATCCGTGTTCGTGTATCGCACGATCGGCCATGCCATGTTTGTCGACACTAAGCCAGATCAAGAGCGCCGACTCAACCGCGGCGGCGTAGTAGCCGAGCGCGTTGAGCGCGGCGAGTCGGTGGCCAAGTAGCTCCAACAATCCGGCTGCCGAACCTAGCCCGGCGGTTCCAAAATGGATTGGCAAAAGCAGGCGATGCAAAAACCAGGCAGGAATCGCGGTCGCACCAATAAGAACGCCGGTATAGGTCGCAAGCAACGTTCCAAAGAACGCTGAGCCGAATATGAGCATTCCGGCAACGAGTCGCATTAATTGACCGAGTGTGCCGCCGAGAACCTGATGGGCGTGCAGTTCGAGCGCGATCAAACCGGGAACGACGCAGACGGCAAACGTGCTGAGAATCCAAACGCCCATCGACATAGCCGATTGATGTTTGAAAACACGCAGCATGTTGATGAAGAGCAATGGACGACCCAGATCCATGATGAGTAGAATCGATGAGAGGATTACCCCGATTGCTGCGAGCCACATGGCGGTGCGCGCAAGATCGACATGGTGAAACAAAACGGCGGCGCTTGCGATCACGGCCGACATTCCGCTGAGTCCGCCTACGAAAAAGTAAATGGGAATTTCCCACGTCCAGACCGGCGGTTTGACGACGGGTTGCCCATAATAACCGGGCTTGCGCGGAATCGGACCGCCCGCAACATCGACACCGCGCCCAGCAACAACGCCATCTTTCCAAGCTTGCTCGCGCAATTCTTCAAGCCGCTTTTCCGATGGTGAATTAGTGGTCATGAGAAAAATGCGAACGCCAAGAGCGCCGCAATGATCGACACAACCGCGGTCGCGAAGGCCGAAGTCCACGCTGACTTCAAGTAAATTGTTGGAACCTGCGGCTTCGGCGGTAGTCCGTACGCTTCCGGTTCACCGAGAATTAGAAAGAAGGCGTGGATGCCGCGCACACTCGTTTCCTGGGGATCATACAACTGCGCGTCGGAATAGCCGCTTTCCTGCAACTGCTTCCCGCGTTGTGAAGCGCGTGCGCGTAAATCGTCGAGCCGGCCGAACACGATCGATTCGGTCGGACAAACTTTCGCGCAGGCAGGAACGAGTCCGCTCTTTTGTCGATCGTAGCAGAACGTGCACTTGAATGCGCCGCCGGCATCGGGAAGCGGCTCCGGCCGGCGATCGATCACGCCAAACGGGCAGGAGACGACGCAGTAACCGCAACCGTTGCAGACATCGTTTTGAACGAGGACTGAGCCAACTTCCGTGCGCAGGATCGCGCCGGTCGGACAAGCTTCGAGGCAGCCGGCTTCTTCGCAATGCTTGCAAACATCGGAAAGGAAAACCCAGCGAAATGGATCTTCTCCATCGCCCAGCGAACCGACAATCTGCTGTCCTTTTCGTCGATCTTGTTCAAGGAACAAGACGTGACGCCATGTCGATGCGCCGAGATGGCCAGTGTTGTCATAGGAATTTCCCGACCACGTGAAACCGTCATCCGGGACGTGATTCCATTCTTTGCAGGCGACTTCGCAGGCTTTGCAGCCGATGCAGACGGTCGGATCGGTGAAAAAGCCGACTTCGACGTGGTCCTGGACGAATGAATGTTTGCGCTGATTGCTGCTCTTGATTCCCTCGCCAATCATTCTGCTTTGCCTTCCATGGCATGGCCGCGCGAAAATCTTCCGCCGGTCGGTCCGCCCGGCGGCGGCTGCTCCGGATGCAAATTCAGCGGCTGGCCGGATTGTGGCGCATGTCGCTCAATCCAATCGAGAAAAGCCGGGCCGCGCGGCAATCGGCCAGGGATAATGTTGCACGTAAGCGCCTTGCTTTCCATGATCGTGACATTTGGTTCGCCAGAAATGGCGACGAGATTATTGGCGGCATTACCGCGCAAGGGACCCGCTGCTCCAAAATGAAATGGAACCGCAACCTGATGGACCGTCTTGCCATTCATCTTCATTGGCCGAAGGCGCCGGCTCACCAGCGCACGCGCTTCGATCGCGCCGCGCAAAGTAATCACGCAAACGTAATCGCCATTGTCGATTTTCAATTCTCGCGCGACTTCGGGCGAAAGCTCGGCGAACATTTCTGGCTGCAGTTCGGAGAGATGACTGAGAAAGCGCGTCATGCCGCCGGCTGTATGGTGCTCCGTCAGCCGATAAGTCGTCAGCACAAAAGGAAAGCGCGCGTCGCCCGGCGGCGCGAAACGATTTTCGCCGCGCGTAAACCAGTTCACCGCCGGATTCGTATCGCGCGAGTAAAGTGAATTGCGCACGGGAGATTCGAGCGGTTCGTAATGCGTCGGGAACGGCCCATCCTGCAAACCTTTTGGCACGTAAAGCCAGGCAAGCCCGTCCTCATGCAGAATGAACGGCGCATCACCGGGAATCGCATCAAGGCCTTCCGCCGTCTCGTCCGGCTGGTACTCCGGAGCCTTTGTCGCTACAAAACCAGGAACGTCTATGCCTGTCCATTTTTGCGAGTCCCACCACACTAATTTTTTGCGTTCGCTCCAAGGAGTTCCATCCGGCCGCGCACTGGCGCGATTGTAAATGATGCGGCGATCGCTCGGCCAACTGAAGCCCCAGCCGTGGCCAAGATAATTTTCGGATTTTCGTGAATTCGCCTTGTTCACGCCATTGCTGCCGAAAACGCCGGAATAAATCCAGCAGCCGCATGCTGTCGATCCGTCGGATTTCAACTCAGCGAAACCATTCACCTGCGGACCGTGATGAGCGTTGCCGTCGCGATCGATAGCGAATACGACTCCATCACTCCCACCAGGGTCACCGACCCCGGCTACAGGATTTGTGTACCAACCGTTGATCTCCGCGAGCACGGCCTCCATTTGCGGCTCGCCTTTCTCGTCTTCGGGGTACCACCAGTCGAGCGCACGCAGCGGCTCATCGATTGCGTCCTCCGACGCTTTTGCCTTCGCGATTAGACGCAATGCGAGCTGATGAATGAACCACGCGTCAGATCGACAATCTCCCGGCGGATCGATGGCTTTTTCGCGCCATTGCAAGAGCCGCTGCGTGTTTGTGAACGCACCTTCTTTTTCGGCGTGGCCGGCCGCGGGAAAAAAGAAAACTTCCGTTTCGATCTCTTCCGTCTTCAACTCGCCGCGCTCAATTTCAGCCGAATCGCGCCAAAACTTGGCTGGCTCTGTTTCCACCATCTCGCGAATGACGAACCATTTTAGTTTCGCCATCGACTTCCGCTGCAAACGTGAATTTGGCGCGCCGACAGCCGAATTCTGCCCGATCAAGAACATTCCCTCCATCTTACCGTCCGCCATATCGTAGAGGTATTCGAAGAAGGAATGATCGGCAGTGATTTTCGGCAGCCAGTCGTAGCCAAAATCATTTTCCGCTGTGGCGCGCTTGCCGTAGTACGCTCTCATCAAGCTAATGAAGTAAGCGGGAGTATTCGACCAGAGTCCTGTTCTGGTCGTGTGTGCTTCCAAATATTTTTGCAGCGTTTCTTCTTTTCCGCCGCGCGGCATCGGCATGTAGCCAGGCAGAATGTCATAGAGCGTAGGAATATCGGTCGAGCCTTGGATAGAAGCGTGCCCTCGTAATGCTAGAATTCCGCCGCCGGGCCGTCCGATGTTCCCAAGCAGCAGTTGCAAAATCGCGGCCGTTCGAATGATCTGCACTCCCTTCGAATGCTGCGTCCAACCGACGGCATAACAAATCGCCGCTGTTCTTTCCGGGCCGGATGCGGCAACAAGCGCGTCCGCGACCTTGTGAAAAAGCTCCGGTGAAATGCCGCAGATTTTCTCCACGATCTCCGGTGTGTAGCGGGAGAAATGTCGTCTTAATTTCTGGAAAACACATTGCGGATCTTGCAATGTGAGATCGCGTAGCGGTCGGCTTAGATCGCCACCTTTGTAAAGCCAGCTGTTGCCCTCGTAAGCGCGTTTCTCTTCGTTCCAACCAGAGAAATAGCCATCGCCGTTGTCCTCCGGGTCGCGGTATTCGTCGCTCAAGATGCAGGAGGCATTTGTATAATGAATGACGTACTCACGAAAGAAGAGATCGTTCTCAATCAAGTGCCTGACGAGCCCGCCAAGAAACGCGATGTCAGAGCCAGCGCGAATCGGTACCCAAATGTCCGCAAGCGCGCTCGTCCGTGAAAATCGTGGATCGACGTGGATGATGGCCGCGCCGCGCTCCTTTGCTTTCATCACCCAGCGAAAACCGACCGGGTGCGCCTCGGCCATTGAGGAGCCTTCGATTAAAATACAATCGGCGTTAGCGAGATCTTGTTGCGCGGTTGTAGCTCCGCCCCGGCCGAAGGAGGTGCCCAGACCGGGCACCGTGCTGCTATGTCATATCCGCGCCTGGTTGGAAACGCACACCATCCCCAGGCCGCCAGTGAACAGTTTTTTGATCAGATAATTTTCTTCGTTATCCAGCGTAGCGCCTCCGAGATGGCATATTGCTGTTGTGTGATTGATCGTCGCGTCGTCTTTTTTGCGCACGAAGGTGCGCTTGCGTGATTCCCAAATGCGCTCCGCCACCATGTCCATCGCGCGATCCAACGAAATTTCCGTCCACTCTTTCGCGCGCGGTGCGCGATATTTCATTTTCGTTTCGCGACGATCGTGCGTGAGCAATTGATAAGAAGCCGCGCCTTTCGGGCAAAGATTCCCTTGGCTGATCGGGCTCTCCGGATCGCCTTCGATCGAAATTAGTTTCCCTTTTTTGTGATAAATGAGCTGCCCGCAACCGACGCCGCAATAAGGGCAAATCGATCGCGCCACTTGCGCATCGTCGATCCGCGCATGCATCGCGCGCGTTTTGTCCGACATTGCTTCCAACCCTGTGCCGTCGGCTCGCTCACGAATTTGACGAATGAGCGGCCATTTCGAGAGCAACGCAGTGAGCGACGTCATTTCGTTTAGTCCTCGCTTAAGCGGCCATTTTCCTTGTTATCTTTTCTATCCATAATTGTAAAGCGCAAACAGGATGTCGTTCCTTCTTGAGACTAGGACCTCTACTTCAAAAACTCGATCCCACGACGACGCCTTCAACCCGTAATGCCGCGCCGTTTGTCGCGGAGGAAAGTGGGCTGGCCACGAATGCAACCAGCGCCGCGACTTCGTCCGTTCTGGCAAAACGCTGCAACGGTCAACCGGGTCTCACCGTGCGGAAAAAGTCCTGTTCGACTTCAGCGATCGTAGCGTTTTTCGTTTTCGTCCATGTCGGCGATGACATTATTGTATCGAGGCCCGCGGGGGACCGGGGCCGAAAACTATTTGTCAACCATTCGTCAAGCAAATCTGAAGTCCGGCACGTCTGTGTGCTAGAATTTGTGCTAGAACGAGGCGCATTTTACTCACCATTCGCGAATTGCATGATTTCGCCGAAAGTCGCCGTTTTGCTCTCGTAAAACGATGAGGTTTTGAAACGAAAAGCGACGCTTTGAAATCGATGATTTCGCAATCCTAAATCTGGCGCGTCTGCCAATTTCGCCACCCTGGCAACGACAGCTCCGATTGGTAATTTTAGGTTTTAGACTGGATTCCAACAAGCCCTCCGAGATCTCGATGTAGCGAAGTGGACGGCTAGGCAGCAGCCGGAGGCGTAGTGGGGGCCGCTCGCGACGGCGGTGGTGCAGGCTTCTTTTTCGCCGCGGCCTCGGCGAGTTTTGCGTCGACCTCTGCGGCCTCGGTCGGGCAAATGCTGTGATAGTAGGTGTTCGATTTGGACAGTTCGCCCTTGCGGAGGAGTAAGGCGTCGAATCGTTCGCGCCGGCTGAGTTCATACACCTTGTCCATCTTGATCGCTTCGAACGGACAGACCTCGACACAAATCTGGCAGCTCATGCAGACAGAAATATCGATGTCGAAGACCGCCGGATAAAACTGCGGTTTGCCCATGTAATCGGGCTTTTTGTCTTCGCTCTTAATTATATAAATGCATTGCGGCGGGCATTCCTTCTCGCAGATCTTACAAGCGACGCAGCGCAATCCAGCCTCCGGATCGTCGCCGTCGTAAGGGAGGAATGGGAAGTTCCGATAGTTCTCGGGGAGCGGGCTGCGTTCTTCCGGATA
>Ga0209473_1001470_pt1 | contig 13165 bp, 9 predicted proteins | sample GraSoiAngelo_133_FD_185890 | JGI IMG/M metagenome (GOLD analysis project Ga0209473, IMG submission 185890) | Grasslands soil microbial communities from the Angelo Coastal Reserve, California, USA - 14_0929_05_20cm (SPAdes) (version 2) | ecosystem: Environmental > Terrestrial > Soil > Grasslands ...
GCTCGTGCTTAATGACGAGCGCGCGACGCCGGCCATCGTGCGAAACGATGGGAAAGATTTCGTGCCGACGAATCGGTGGATGGTGTTCGGCCATCATTTCGCTGCGATTGCAGGTCCAGGACCATTGGTTGGTCCGGTGTTGGCGGCGCAGTTTGGATTCTTGCCGGGAACACTTTGGATTTTGATCGGCGCCACGCTCGGCGGTGCGGTCCACGACATGGTCATGCTGTTCGCGTCGGTCCGGCGCGGCGGCAAGACGCTTGGGCAAATGGTGAAGGAAGAGATCGGCCGCGGTGTCGGCATGCTCGCCCTCATCAGCGTGCTTGCAATCATGATCATTTTGCTCGCCGTCCTCGCGCTCGTAGTGGTGCAAGCGCTGGCGAAAAGTCCGTGGGGCGTGTTCACGATCGCGATGACGATCCCGGTCGCGTTGATCATGGGTTTCGGGTTGCGAAGCGGGAAAGTGAATGTGACCGCGATCACAATTTTCGGGCTGCTCGGTTTGGCGTTCGGTGTGTGGGGCGGACAATTTCTTTCAAACTTTCCGGCAATCGAAGCGTGGTTCCGGCATGACGCGGTCTGGGTTTCATGGGCGGTCATGATCTACGGACTGGCCGCATCGATTCTGCCGATCTGGATGCTTCTAACGCCGCGCGATTATCTGAGCACGTTTCTGAAATTGGGAACGGTCGCTGCGCTCGCCGTCGCAGTGATTGTGATTCATCCAACGCTGCAAATGCCGTCGCTGACAAAATTCATCGACGGCAGCGGGCTCGTTTTCGCCGGGCCGGTATTTCCATTCGTCTGCATCACCATCGCTTGCGGCGCAGTGTCCGGCTTTCATTCGCTGATCGCTTCGGGCACAACGCCCAAAATGGTCGGACGTGAATCCCGCGTGCGGGACATCGGGTACGGCGCAATGATCACCGAGATGATGGTCGCGCTGATGGCATTGATCGCCGCCTGCGTGCTCCAGCCGGGCGAATATTTCGCAATCAACACGAAGGGAACGCCAACCGAAGTGGTGGCGAAAGTTTCTGCCGCCGGATTTCCGGTGAACGAAAGTGAGATGTCGATCCTCGCGCAGAACCTCGGCGAGAAGACAATGTTCAATCGCGCCGGCGGCGCGCCGACGTTTGCGGTCGGCATGGCGCACATGTTCGCAAAGCTTTCGGCCAGTCCGACTGCACTCGCGCTCTGGTACCACTTCGCCATCATGTTCGAGGCGCTCTTTATTTTGACGACGATCGATGCCGGCACGCGCGTCGGGCGGTTCTTGTTACAGGATTTGTTAGGGAACGTGTGGCGACCGCTCGGGAACACCCGCTCGTGGACCGCGAATTTCTTTTCCAGCGTTCTGCTGGTCGCAGCGTGGGGCTGGTTCTTGTATCAGGGAGTGGTCGATCCGCTCGGCGGCATCAACACACTCTGGCCGCTCTTTGGACTGGCGAACCAACTGCTTTCCGTGATCGCACTTTGTCTGTGCACCACGATCCTGATCAAGATGCAGAAGACGCGATACTTGTTCATTACGCTCGTGCCGCTTTGTTTCATGTGCGCGGTCACTTTTTCGGCCGGGTACATGAAGATTTTTTCGGCCGATCCCAGGCTTGGATTTTTGAGCGGCGCACAATCAGTTGCGCGCGAAGCCGCAGGGATTGTCGATCCAACGAAAGCGAGCGAGCTACTGCGACAAGCGGCTGTCTGGCAATTTGATGCAGCAGTTGCCGGATTTTTTCTCCTGCTTGTCTTTCTCATCGTCGTCGGCTCAGCGAGCCAATGGTGGCAGCTCATTCGCGGGACGAAACCGGTCGTGCTGCGGGAAAGCGAATTTGTCCCGCTCTCGGCGAGTGGACCAGTGCGAGCTTAATCAGAAAGAACTGAGCCAAGCGCCAGCTGTGTCAACGGCGAAGCCGACGAAAGAGATCAAGAAAGCTCTGAAGTCGAGTTGCCGTCCAAGAACGATGCCATCGCGACTCAGTAAAGTCGGAATGAAGTAACGTTGCAATGTTTGGCCGAGAGCTAGCGAGACGTACAAGAAATCGATTCTGCTCTCTGACACAGCAACATTCGACGCGCGACCGCAGTTCGGCCGAGTAGCCAATCCCGCGTGCACGAAGAACGCCATGTGTGGCTTCATGGATTAAGGTGCTAGCAACTGCCGCGGCAGCGTACTCTAGATCCGGCTCAGTCTCTGACTTTTCAAAGTCTAGGCGGCATGTTCGCGTCGGATAGTGGTACTCCCCACCTCCGTAAGGGAGCGGGCAATTGACGATCCATGCAATGTAACGCTGCAGCCGGCGAAAGCGCCGACTGTCCAAATCTTTAATCAACTGCAGGGCTGACAGCACGCTTTTGCGAAAGAGCGAGCTGTCTTGAGTATCGGATACGATAATGCCATCGAAACGAGCAACTTCATTTGAGCGTTGTAATCGCAGAAGGTAACGATTCAACAGCAGAAGGACCGGCGCGATTAGGGACACGCGTTATGATGTAGCGAGAATTGCGCCGAAGTATGAATCTGATCAATCCGCGGGAAGGTCGCGACGGAACTATTTCTTGCTGACGGGCGTGAATGCGTGGTCGAAGACGTAGTTGGCTACGTTGCGGCCTTGGGCGATCGCCTGGGTCTTGTCGAACGACCAGTGGATGCCGAGATAAATCCGGCTCTGCCCGTTTTCTTCTTCGGCCTGGGAGAAACTGGAGAAGCTGCGCGGCATGTAGGGACGCACGTGGTCGGCGTTGTCTTTGGTCACGCCGTTGAATTCATCGGAGACGAAGGTGAACGCTATGTTGTCGGTCCCGAAAAATCTTCGCAACGTCTGGAACAGCGCGCCGCCAAAGCCGCCGTGCCCGGACGGATACGATGGAAACGGCGGCGTGAAATTCGGACCGGTGAGATTGCTCGCGGGCGCGCCCATTGGCGTGAAAGATAGATCGCTGGTTGTCGATGCGTTGCCGTCGCCGAGTCCGGTCGGGCCGGTTCCTAAATCGGATTCGCGGATGCCGGTGACCGGTCGCCAGAAATCATAATAATATTTGGATTCCCAAATGGTCATGCCGGCATCGGCCATGGCGGTGTTCGCGAGGGCGAGAAGCCGGGCCAAATCGGCGGTGCCGAGATGCATCTGATCAGCGATGTGAACGGTGATCTGATTGTAGAGGCGCGGCGGCGCGCACAGGCTTGGTGTTCCGTCGTAGGCCCAGAAAATTCCGATACAGCTTTGTTCGGGCGTTCGCACGGTTGGAGTGTGCACGCCGTCGCCGCCGACTGATTTGGCTTCGGCATACGCGGTCGCGTACTCAGTGCTGTTCATCGCCGGTGGCGGAGGAACGCGGAACTGACTGGCCGATTGCGTGACGAATGTTTTGCAATCGCCCCAATGCGCGCCGAGCGCGACTGGAATCAAACTGATCGGGTCCTGTCGCCAATAGCCGGGCATTTGGTTTGGAAAATAATCGACGCCAAAATGCGGCTCTGGAATTTGCGACCCGTCGTTCGCGCGCAAAGCGAGAATGGCCGAAGCTGCACGTTGGCCTAACGAAACGCCGTTGGCGCGCTCGTTCTTGTTACTGGTCTTGGCGAGATCATCAGCGAGAAGTGAATCGAAAGCGGGCGCTTGCGATGGGTAAAGTGCGGCGAGCGTGTCGTGCGCGGCTTGAGCGACTGCGGCATCGAGTGAGACCGGCGGCTTTACGTTCTGGATTCCGGTGTAACTCTGGTAACCGCCAAGGATGGCGTTCACCGAATCGAAGATCGCGATGTGAACGATGGCCATGGCGCGACTCGCACGAGTCGGTCCGAGTTGCTCACCAAACACCCGGAGCTCACCGGGCGCGACCGGTGTATGATCGAGTCCGCTGGCGTTAATTGCGATCGCGTTCCAGCGATGAATAGAGTCGAGCGCATTTTTTGGCGCCAGCGCGGTGCGCGTCGTCTGAACGCCGTTAAAGCGCGGTCCAAAGAAATCACTAAAGCTCAGTGCACTGGCGTTGTGACTGAAACATAAGCAAAGCGCCAAAAGGATAGCCGAAGATGATTTCATAATTATTGCGGATCAGTCGCCATTGGTGGCGAGGGTGGAGCGGCAAAGAGGTTGCCGCTTTCTGCGGAAAAACTCAACTGGAATCGTCTGAACAGAGCGATTTATGCAGCAGGATTCGCACCCGCGTTGTATCTCGGCAGCTCCCGCTGCGCTCGACCGCTACCCTTGCGGCTTTGCCGGCCATGTCGCTCGTCCCACTCGCTCCATTCGCTAACGCTACGGCGTGGCAAGCCCCGCTTAGATCGACATTTGCTCGCGCGAGCGAAGATGCGTGCTATTTGCGGCGAAGGGGCACTACGATCTCTTCGTCGCGGCGTCCAAGAATTACCCGGCCATCTTCGATTCGCTTGACCATGACTTGGTAAATTTGAGTGCCGATCTGGAGGCCGAACTGCTGACCTTCCTGCATCGATTTGCCATTGATGATGGCAAAATGCGTGCCGCCATCGACCGTGATAGTGCTAACGACGAATGCGCCGGCCGGAACTTCGCCTTGATTGGTTCCGCCACTGCCACTCGCAACTTTTCCAGTCGCCTTCCAGCCGATTGGCCAAAATGGATTACGGGTTCCGGCGTCGAGATTGAAGGAAGATTTATTTTTGATCGCGATGGCGGCGGGTTCATCCGAGCCGAATAGAGCCTGCGCCGCGAGGATCAAGGTGAAGAGAAGTGGGAAAAGTATTTTCATCGTTTTTCAATAACGGTGGTCGCGGCGATGCCGACCTGTTGAAATTGCGGCTCGTTAGCCACGACATGGATGGTCAGTTTCGTGATGGAAAGCAGTGGCTCCCTGTTCTCGAGCTCAGCGATCGCTTTGCCGAGGGCCGCGAAATCGGCCTGGGGCATCTCGATCAGCCAATTATATTTGGTCCAGGCCGCAAGCTCGCTTTGTTTGAAGTTCGAGTTGCTCTCTAATCGGGCAACTGCGCGATCGATTTGCTGACTTGCAAAAAAGGTCTTCATCCGCGGTGGAAACCACGCGATCGGCGCGCCTTCCGGAGAGAGAGCCTTGAGTGCGGCAAAACGCGCGGTCGCATCCTTGGCTTGGCGTTCGAGATTGGCGGCTTTGGCCATTTCAGTTTTCGAGCCATCGATTTTTTTCTGGCGATCTTCAATCTGGGCCAAGGCACCGTCGCGAATTTTTTGGAGCGGCCCGAGAAAAAAGGTGAAATAGACGTAGAGCAGAAAAATGAAACCCATCGCGCTGAGCAGGAGTTTCTTGATCTGATCTTTGGAAAGTTTAGGAAGATTCATTTCTTCGTTTTGTTCGGCTCGGTGCCGGTGTTGCGGCCGGTTTTGCAGCCGCGTTGGGGTTAAGGGTGATGGACAAGATGTAACGAGCCGTCGGCACGTTGGTGCCACCGAGGTTGGCGACGGCTTCAACGTCTTCGAGTGCTTTAAATTCCACTTTTACATCGTGATAACTCTTGCCGAGCTGTTCGATCAACATCTGGCGCAGATCCTCCGCCGCGGATCGTGGCTCGCGCGCCGCGGCCACGCCATCGATCGTGATCGCCACGCCTTTGTCATCTTCCAAAACTCCGGCCTCCATCCCGGTCAGTTGCGCATTGGGCGGGACACAACGCGAGAGTTTCTCCAAAAATGGTCCCCAGAAAAAACGATTGTCGATGTAGTCGTCGAGCACGCGCGTCGTGTCGATCATATTGGTGAGTTCGGCTGAGCGTTTTTGCGCCTCGGTAACGCGGGGCTCTATCTTTTTCCAATCGCCGTCGACGGCGCTGAGTTTGGCTTTGATTTCGAAGGTTTGATAGGCGTTCCACGCGTAGTAGAGAAAGAGGATTGCGCCGCAGCTCAAGAGCATGAGGATTCCGATCTTGAGCGGGTCACGTTGCCGCTGCCGCTGCTCCAGAATTTCCTCGTGCAGGAGATTGAGGTGAAGTGCCATGGCTGCTGGTCAGGTTTTGAGATATTCGAAGGCCGCCCCGCAAGCGACGTTGAGTGAGACGAATTCGTTAGGCAAAGTCTGCCGTTTCGCCGCCGGCAGCGCGACCTCGCAGGTCTCGAGCGGGTCCCAAATTTCACACGGCAAACTGAGTTCGTCACTCAACGCCTGCAAAACCGTTTCCGCACGCGCTAACCCGCCGGAAACAAAAATTCGGTTGATCCCTTCTTCGCGCTGCCCCTCGAAAAATCCAATCGAATTGCGCACTTCCATTCCGAGTCGCGCCAGCGATCCGCGACAGATGTCGGTCATTCCTTCGTCGCCCTGTTGAATCATCAGCCAGGCGGCATCGGCATCGAGCGCGTCCTCGGCCGTGAGGGCGTGCATCAGGGCCTTGCCGCCGTAATCGATGCTTCGGACGAGAACGAGTTCGCTTTTGCTCCCAATCAACACGGTGCTTTGCAGATGTCCCATATCGAGCAATAGAAACGGGTCGTTCGCGAAGATCTCCGGGTAAGCGAATTCGAATGCGTTAAATGAACAGACCGGAGCGAGCTGAAGTATGTCGGCCGAAATGCGAATTTTATTTGCAGCCGCGACGACTTGTTTTACCTGGCTTCGCAGCATTCCGCCGACGAGATATTTGGTCTTAGTGACAACACCGCTTTGCACGGCCACCTTGGCGCCGGCAGACGACTCTTTTTCATTTATCGATTCGCCATTTCCTTGGGCCGCGACCGGTGCGACGTCGAGGATGAAGTCTCTGCATTCCTGGTTCAACACCGCCAGTCCGTTTAAGCGCAGTGCGGTCCGGAGCAGATCCACCGGTGTGTCTGGCTGCTCAATGATGCGTAGTATCGTGCTCGGGTCGGACACCGCGAAAGCGCAGGCTTTCGCGCTTCCGCCGAGCTCGCGAATTAGTTGTTTGAGTTCACGGGCGAGATCGTCGGCCGAGGCGAATTCTTCGGGCACAGGGCGGGCCGCCAGGCTGGTCAGAACGAATCGTGAATCGCTCTTTCGCCGAAGTGCGACACCTTTGAGCATGTGTTTGCCCAAATCGATGCCGACAACAGAATCTGCGCGTTTCGCCATGATGCTGCCACCCCCCTGTAGCGGGAAACGTGCCCTGCGATGGCGCTTTTTAGACGGCGAATGCGTAGCCGGCCACGCCGCCAGCTCGAGATTCAGGCCGCGACTGCCGCCCGATAACCGAAAAATTCCCGCTCTTTGATGATCTGCGCCACTTCCGGCGGCACCATTTCCTCCCAACTTTTGTCACCGGCTTTCAACTTGGCCAACACTGTCGCCGGATAAATGCACAAGAAATCCTTCCGATAATCGGTGATCTCTTCGATGTAGCGATTGTCGATCAAGTATTGAAAAAGCGCGCGCAGATTCGGGGCAACGTGCACCTGGGTGGCGCTCAAAATCGCACCCGTCGTTTCGTCGATCACTGGATAGACGTAAAGCTTCAGTCCGTGTTTAAACATGCGCCCAAGCGCCTCTAGAATTCCGCCTTCGAGATTGAGGTAATATTTTTCGTCAAGAATCTCGATCAAACTCGGGACGCCCATGACCAGACCGATCATGCGATTGGTGTAGCGCGAAAGATAACTGGCCAGACGATAGTATTCACCGAACTTGGAGATCAACACCGTTCGCCCGAGCGCGCCGAGAATGTCCACTCGCGCCAAAAAGTCGGCGTGATTGAGCTGACCTTCCGAAAGCAGATTTTCCAGCGTCATCTCCATTAGCACGACAGTATCTTCTTCCGAGCAACCCGATTCCTTCAGGAATTGGCCGCGCGCGCCTTCGAGCATGTCATTGGTCGCGTAGGTAACCGGCCGAAAACTGCCGCGTTCGATCAGAATCGCTTTCTTATACAGAATCTCCGAGGGTTGGACCATTTCGCCGTCGGCCGTAAACATGACCGCGTCGGTCAGGCCCTGGCTGACGAGCTGCAGATTGATCAGCCGATTATCGATCTTGGCGAAACTTGGGCCGGAAAATTTGATCAGATCGACCTGAATTCTTCCGGGCGCGAGATTTTCCTGGAGCGACGAAATCAACTGTTCTGGTTGGGAATAGTAAAACGCTCCGTAAAGCAAGTTCACTCCGATCACGCCGAGGGCTTCTTGTTGATCGGCGTTCGATTCATCGAGCATGCGCAAGTGAATGATGATTTGATTCGGTTCGCCGCGCGGCGCGGTCTGAAAACGAACGCCTAGCCAACCGTGCGATTCATTGTGCTGCTTGAAGCTTCGGGCGGCTACGGTGTCGGCAAAAACGAAAAACGTGCGATCGCCGCCGAGCTTGGCATCAAGGCGTTTCACCAGCAGATCGTATTCGTGATCAAGCATCGTCCAGAGACGCTTGCGGCTGACGTAGCGATCGGTCGGTCCGTAGATCGCATCGCTAAAAGTCATGTCGTAGGCCGACATTGTCTTAGCGATGGTGCCGGCGGCACCGCCAACGGTGAAAAAGCGGCGCGCCACTTCCTGACCAGCCCCGATTTCGGCGAATGTCCCGTACTTTTTCGCATCCAGATTGATCTGAAGCGCTTTTCGGTTTGTCCCGATGTCCATCTCCGCCTTCATACAAATTCAGTAGCGGCGATTCTCTACGACCGCAAATATTGCAGCTGCTGCCGTCTTTCGGGGTAATTCTGCCGATCAAGACATCGGCAGCTAGAACCTAGAGCCGCACTTGCTCTGCACCAGTTGACGGGATCCACCCGCGTAGGTTGTTCGGTAAGACCGCGTAAAGCCAATCTCCGCGTTGGCTGGCAATTTTAATTTCACTGCCGGCCGGCAAGGTCAGGACGCGATTAGCATTGTCCGCGGTGGCAAGGCGCGCTTCGACCTTATCGCCGGTGACAATGGCCAGTCCGCGACCATTTTTCCCACGGCCGAGTTCGTAGGAAGCGCCAACCGCTATTGCAAAGGTCGACAGGGACAAGATCGACAATGCAACCGCGCCGCGGCCGCGGCGCCGGCCCAAAACCCACGCCGTGACCGAGAAAATTCCGATCCAAAACGAGGTCGAAGCAACGAGAGCGTATTGGTTTTCATCGGCGAACGCGAAAATGCGTTCCCATCGGTTCGGAACCAATTCGAGCGCGCGAGCTTCATCACGCGCGATCCGCAGATTGGCCTCGGCCTCGGGATGATGTGGATCGAGTGCGAGCGCGCGTTCGTAGTTAAGGATGGCGCGGCCAAAATCGGTTTTTCGAAAATAAGCGTTGCCCAAATTGTAAAAAAGATTTGGCGTGTCCTGTCCGGAACGGACCAATTCCTCGTAATCGTCGATCGCCGCCTTGAAATCACCGGCGGCGTATTCCTGATTGGCTTTGGCGAACTGCGCGCTCGGTTCCGCCGCCAGGATCGAAGCGCAAAGTAACCACAGACCTGCGCCGCTAATAACTATTCGGGTTTTCATGCGTGCAAACTTTCCAGCAACCTCAAAACTTCTTCCCGTTCCTCGCTCGAGATCGTCTTCGCGCCGTTTCCGCTTCCGCTGAAGCGTAATTCGTCGCTCCGGTCGAAGAGGGTGCGCAATTGTGCCCGTTCGTGTTCCCCCAAATCAAATGCCTTCGCCGCCGTTTCCGCGTCTACTGCGTTCGGATTGAGATTTTTGACAAGCGCCGTTTTTACCCGCACGACCCGGGATGCGTTTGAGAAATATTCCTGCGGCGACAATTCACCTCGCCGTAATTTCCGCAGAAGTTCGCTGGATTCCTCTTGCAACGCTGCGGTGCGTTGGGCCTCGAGATTGTCGATCTTTGCCTGCCGAATTTTCCAACCAACAAATCCTAACAACAGAATGAACGACGCCAATTGCGCGATCCAAAAAACCGGGCGCGCATAAATTGGCGTAAAGGATCGGACCCGCCCGAGATCGATCAGCTGATACAAAATGTCCTGTGGCTTTGCTGTTGGCGCAGGGATAACGCCCACCGTTGATGTCGGCGCGGCCGATGTGGCTGCAACCGCCGGAGCTGTTGCGGCACTCGGGCCCGCCCCGCCTTCGACCTGGATCGGGACCGCAGTGCTCCGCAACGTGACGTAGGTTTCTTTCACCGGATCGAAGAAGGCGAAAACCAGGGGCGGCACGGCCGGTTTCTTTTCGTTAGGTGCGATCACCATCTCGAAAGTTTTCTCTCCGCTCATACCGACGTCGTCGTCCTGTTTAAATTTCGAAGAGGGCGGATACTTGTGCCAACCTCGTTCGTCCTCGAGTGCGGGCCCGTTCATCCGATCAAAGTTTCCGCGGCCGGCGATTGTCGATGTTACGGTGATCGGATCTCCCACTTGGACGGTTTTCGGTTTTGCATCGGCGGTCATGGTGAAATTGCCAATCGCTCCGGAGAAATTCGGCGGCGGATTCGGCGGAAGCGGTTTTACGTTGAGTGCGGCAGTTTCGCTTTGAATCGGTAGCTCGGTTCGCTCGCCCGTGCTTCCAAACGGGTCGCTGAAAAACGGATCGGAGAACGGATCATCTAAATTAAATAGATCGAATGGCGATCGCGGACGGGTTCGCGGCGACGTGCTCGGTCGCCGCGGCAGAACGACAACAGCCTTTGCCGTTACCGGTCCGATTTCCAATTTTCCAGGGCGCGCGGCGGCGATCGCGGTTTTAAAGGTATAAACTTGATAAGTCCTGCCGCCGATTGTTTCCAGATTTTCGCGCGGTTGCTGCAACTTCTGGGTCGTGAAACCCTGGCCAGAAAGCTCGGGTCCATCCTGAAGCCGGCCACGCGCGCGCGGATCGAATCCCAAGCGGATTTCGGCTGGAACCATCTCGCCGACATACGCGTCTTTTTTGGCGACAACTAATTCCGCGAAAGCAAGCTTACTCGCGACCTGAGTTTGGCCGCTTTGGCTCGAGCCCGCCGAGCCGCGCGATCCTTGCGCCACATTCAAGACCAGCTCGGGCGTGCGTAGCGAATCGCTTCCGACGCGTACCGTCTGCGGCGGAATGTTGAACTGACCGGCTTTCAACGGTAGCACACTGTAGGTGTAGGTGGCCGACGACGAACCTTCGTTTCCACCGAAGCCGAAACTCAGACTTGATTCATACATTTGGCCCGTCTGATGAATTTCAAGGCCATCGATCGAAATCGATTCCGGAACCTTCGCCTTGTTTGCGCCGCTGATTTTGATTTCCAACTGGACGATCTGTCCAACCGCCGGCTGGGAGTTACTCAGCACCGCCGTGACACTGGGCGAAGCCGCAAAACTGGATTGCATCGCCGCAATCGCGAGTGGCGTCAGAAACAGAATTCGTCGAAACATCGACATCGTCATCAACCATCAACTTTCGAAGGGGTCACCAGTCATTATAGACATGGCGTCGGACCCTGCGTTCATCAAGTTGGACCCGCTGTTCTTCGTCCTTCATTGATTTCAAAAGAAGCTCGGCCTGTTTCTCGCTCATCTGTCCCCCTTTTTCCGGCTCGGCTTCGGCTAATTGCGCAGCATTCTGCGGGTTCTGCGGCGGTTGGTCGCCGTTGGCTCCTTTGATTTCCCCGGCCAATTTTCCTTGCGGTGAGGAAGTCGGCGTTGCGGAGGGAGTCGCGTTTTCGCCTTCGTCTTCGCCTTCACCTTCACCGGGAGAGGGCGATGGCTTCTGATCGTCGCCGCCACCCGGACTCGGCGATTCTTTCGGCTGTTCTTGATCGCGCCCTGATTGTCGATCCTGTCCGCCAGCGGACGGGCTGGGCGTGGCGCTCGCATTTTTGTTTTCTCCCTTTCCGGGAGAGGGCGAAGGTTGACTCGCTTGCTGTTGATCTTTCCCCGGCGTTGGCGATGGAGTTTCGCCCGCCTGAGATTGCTGATTTTTTTGCGGTTCGTTTTTGGCCTGGGCCTGGTTCGACTTGTCCTGAGAATTTTTAGTGCTTCCGGATTGATTTTGCGATTGCGCCTGCTGGTTCTGTTGTTGTTGTTGTTGCTGCTGGCTTTGGTCTTTGCCGGAACTGCTCTGCGATTGAGATTGTTGCTGGTCTTGGTTCTTTCCGCCGCCGTTTTGTTGCTGATTCTTGTCTTTTTTGTTTTGCTGTTGCGGTGGTGGCGTTGGTTTTTGTTTCGGGTGCTGTTTCAGCCGCTCGATCTTCTTTTTGACCTCTTCCAAATTGGCTTTGGCCGCTTCATTTTTCGGATTCAGTCTCAAAGTCGATTCATAATGCGACGCCGCATCGGTCAGGTCCTTTAGCGTGGTCTCGTTTGTCTGATCCATGTCGGCGCGGTCTTCGAGTGTCCGGCCGAGATTAAAATGGCTGTTTTCCTGGAGTCCTTTGTCGGATGAAAGCAGGGCGTTGCTGAACGATTGCAATGCCTTGTTGTAATCGCCCATTTTGAAAGCGGCTGCGCCGGCATCGAATTCGATCTTTTCTTTTTGTGATGAATCCGGGTGCGATTGCAGATCTTCTTGAAAGCTCTTGTAGGCGTCGTTGTATTTTCCTTCGCGATAAAGATTCAACCCGGTAGCAGCTCCAAACGCAGGCGTCGCGAAAACTAGAATCAGCGCGGTCGCCGGCACTGCCATCCTCGACCATTGCGGCACCCGAGCATGGGCACGGACCCGTTTGCGTTCGCCGATCAAGATCGACATCGTCAGTGCGAGAATCGCCGCGCCCAATGGCCATTCGTAACGCTCAATCGGTCTCTGCCCCAAGCGCGCATCAATGTCGGCCGCTTTCATGTTCGCTAGCCCTTGCGCGTAAAGTTGCGACATCGTTCGCGGCCCGTCGTCGAGGTGTAGATAAAATCCGCCGGTGGCTTGAGCGATTTCGTGCAAGCGCTTCTCATCGAGCTTTGATTTTACAACTTGGCCCGCGGAATCTTTCACGAATGCCGTTCCGCCATCGTCGCTCGTAACGGGAATGAGTGAGCCTTGCGGCGTGCCCACGCCCACCGTGAAAATCCGCACACCGGCCTCGGCCGCGGTCTTCGCCACTTTGGCGGCGTCGCCGCTGAGCTCTTCGCCATCAGTGAAGATGATCAGCGCGCGATTTCCGGCGGCGCTTTTTCCAAGTGTGTTTAGAGCCAGATTGATCGCTTCCGAGATGTTCGTGCCGCCTTCGGGGATCGTTTTCGTATCGAGATCATTAATCGATTCGACTTCCGCTTCGTAATCAATCGTTAACGGCGCTTGCAAAAACGCGCGGCCGGCAAAGGCAATCAGTCCAACCCGATCACCTTGGAGCTGGTTAACCAGG